>Ga0126370_10000071_pt1 | contig 30239 bp, 18 predicted proteins | sample PanSoiMetaPlot_3_FD_92586 | JGI IMG/M metagenome (GOLD analysis project Ga0126370, IMG submission 92586) | Tropical forest soil microbial communities from Panama - MetaG Plot_3 | ecosystem: Environmental > Terrestrial > Soil > Tropical forest > Bulk soil | place: Panama | collected 2016-02-17 | reverse complement strand
GCCGAGTCGCGGTGGCCTTTTTTAAGAAACCTGGCGACACGTTCCAATGCTGGCCGCCTTCTGTAATCACCGTCACGGTCCGCTTATTGTATTTGGTTATTGTTCCAATTATCTCTGGATGGCCGTCGGGATGAAACCGTACCTTCTCACCTATCCGAAAATCGAGCATCGTAGCGTGTGACCGCATCTCTCTCAGGAAACGCAATCGCGCGACGACCTTATGATTCAGCTCGACAAGTTCGTCTTCGCTCAGTCCATCAATGTCAATCTTCATAGCTCTCCCCGCGTGTGTCGCGTAAGGCGGCATTATGCCATCTCGTCGAACCAGTCGAAAGCCCTTGATCAACTACTTCTAGCTTTGAGCGAGGACACCTTGGCCATACTCTCTACATCTATTTCTGGAGGTTTTACAGGGAGAGATCACAGGCTCGTCGGGTACGGTGATTAGTTTTTCCGCATGGATACACCAATCCCGGTAAAATTGGTGTATAATGAGTTTATGGCTCGCACTAACATCAACATTAACGAAACCCTGATCCGCAAGGCGAAAAAACTCACGCGCCTGAAAACAAAGCGCGAAATCGTGGATAGAGCTTTGGAGTTGCTTGTCCGCTCGGAGGATCGCAAAAGCATCCTTCACTACCATGGCAGTGGTATTTGGAAAGGTAACTACAAGTTGGCTCGGAGAAATCGCGTTTGATTCTCGTCGATACCTCTGTTTGGGTCGACTTTTTCAGTCCCTCGCCGAGTCGCGCCGGAACCGAGCTGCGCCGGATGATAGCCGATGCAGAACCTTTTGCCCTTTCGGGCGTTATCGTTTCTGAGATCCTGCAAGGTCTCAGGCGCGACGTCGACCAAATCGAGCGTCATCTTTCGCAGTGGGATATGCTTGAGCCTCTCGGCTTCTCCACGTACCGCGAAGCGGCGGCCATTTTCCGCATCGGTCGCGCAAGAGGATTCTCATTGACCACCATCGACACTCTCATTGCTGCCATTGCCGTTGATCATCGGGCCATTCTTTTCACGGTCGATCAGGATTTCTCACGCATCGCTCGTATCACTCGCCTACAGCTGCATTCGAACTACTAAGGCGGACCTGAGTTCTATCTGGGGCAGGCTCCATCGGGGACGTACATTCGGACGCAGAAGAGTGCGCCGCAAAATTGACGAGGGGCGCTAAATGATTGAGAAGCACCTGCCACCCCTTCGGGGTGATTGTATGAGCCTGAAACTCTTTCAGAGATAGAATCTGCGGAACAACTTGGTTCGACAGCTAAGGCCGCCCATTCACTGGAGCGTTCCTGCCCGATGAAAAACATGGTTCCGGTGTTGGCGATTGTATAGATGGTGGCGGCGTTGTCCTGAGAAGGAAAGGCCCGACCCTGCTTTTGGAGACTGGTGGGGCTGGGGAGATTCGAACTCCCGACACGCAGTTTAGGAAACTGCTGCTCTATCCATCTGAGCTACAGCCCCACGGCTCCATTGTAATACGGCAAGCCTGTAATCGACCTGCCCGGTAAGCCGAGCAGGTAAACTATTTAGCGAGCTTTATGGGATTCAAAGATGGGCAAATACGGAATCCAGTCGTGGGTACGAAATTGAAGAAACGCAAACTTGTTTCTACCAGTCGGCGTATTTGGTGCCGTCGAGGGCTGTGCCCTGCGACTTAGAGTGGACGTCGAACACGTTCTTGCCTCCCCAGGAAGTGGAGTCGGGGTCGTCCTGGACGGATTGCAAATTCCATTCCGCGCGTCCGGTCATGGGGTCCACGGGGATGCGGCGCAAGAAACGAACCTTGCGGTCAGAACCGGCGCCTATCTGGATGGGTTTCACGAGCGATTCCAGGTCTGGCGGGTATCCTTCACTCCCGACTTCCACGCGAATTAGGTTGCGGTCCGCATAGTCTTTATAGTGGTCAATCGCATCGCGGATTTCGCGCTCGGCTTTGTGCAGTTGAGCTTCCCTTTGGCGCTGAACGCTGAAGCGCACGACCGGCAGCGCGGCAGTTGCAAGAACGAGAAGAATAGACGTCGCGATAATCAGCTCGAGAAGTGTTACACCGCTTTCCCAACGCCTTCGCCGTTTACTTGTGCATCGTGATGACGCGCCGGTCGCTCCGCAAGAAAGAGCTTCTCTGACTTGCCGCGCCATAGAATGGCCCAAAGACCGCATGCAGGTAGGATAGCGCAATCTCAACGCAGGTTGCCCTGTTTCCAGCCGTGAATTTTCTACATACGCAAGCCGAGTTCCGAACCGTGTTTTTGCCAAGCATCCACTGAAGCCTGAAAACCCGGTTGTGTTATGATGCGTTTCTCCGTCCAAGCTATCGCGAACCCTTCCGCATAGGAGGTCCGTATGGGCAGCAAGCTCCGCGGCGTGCTGATTGTTGTGGCTGTATTGATTGTTTTGATCCTCATCGTCCCATTCCTGATTCCCGTCAATCAGTTCCGCCCCACCATCGAAGAGAAGGCTTCCGCGGCCTTGGGACGCAAGGTTCAGCTGGGAGACCTGAGCCTTTCGCTTCTCAGCGGCTCGCTTTCGGCCGAAAATCTTTCTATCGGCGACGATCCCAAGTTCAGCTCCGCGCCTTTTCTCACTGCCAAATCCTTGAAGGTTGGCGTCGAGCTGATGCCGTTGATTTTTTCGAAGACGCTGAACATTACCGGCGTGACCATTGATACTCCCCAGGTGACGTTGCTGCACAATTCCGCCGGCGTGTGGAACTTCTCCTCCCTGGGCGGCTCGGCAGCAAAAGCGCAAGCCAAGCAGGCCCCTGCACAGAAGACGGCTGCGCCCGAACTTTCCATCGCGAAATTGGAACTTAAAAATGGCAAGATCACTGTGGGCACGACGAACTCGCAAAAGCGCAGCACTTACAACAATCTCAATATCACTGCTTCCGATGTTTCCATGGTCTCGAAGTTTCCCGTTATAGTGACGGCAGATCTTCCGGACGGGGGCAAGTTCAAGCTCGATGGGACCGCCGGGCCAGTGGATCAAGAAGACACTTCGCTAACGCCCCTTGATGCCAAGCTCGCGGTCAGCTCGCTGAATCTGGCTTCGACGGGTTTTCTGGATTCCGCCGCGGGTCTCGGCGGCATCGTTGATTTGGACGGCACCCTCGCCTCGCACGGTGGCGAAGCAGAAACCAAGGGCAACGTGAAGCTTTCCAAGGCGCTGCTCGTGGCGGGCGGCTCTCCTGCGGGGGTTCCGGTCACCGTCGAATTCGGAACCAAATACAATCTTCGCAAGAACGCCGGAGTACTGAACCCTTCCGTTTTGAAGATTGGCAGTGCGGCCGCGCATCTGGGCGGCACTTATGAGACGGCAGGCGACGCCACGGCTGTGAAGATCAAGATGGATGCCAAGGACATGCCGGCAAAAGACCTGGAAGCCTTTCTTCCGGCGATCGGCATCAATCTCCCGAAGGGAGCTTCTCTCGCTGCCGGAACGCTGAATTCCGATCTCGACATTACGGGACCGACGAGCAAGCTGGTCATTGCAGGCAACATTGGGCTCTTCAATGGAAAACTTGCCGGCTTTGATCTCGGCTCAAAAATGTCCGCGGTTACAGCCCTCACGGGAATCAAGACCGGCAGCGACCTATTGATCGACAAACTGACTTCCGATGTGCGAATGGCGCCGCAAGGTTTAGAGGCCAACAATTTCATTGCCGTGCTTCCGCAGCTCGGCGATCTCACTGGCGCAGGCACGGCTGACGCCAAGAACAATCTCGACTTCAAGATGGTCGCGACGCTCAACAGCTCGCAATCGGCTTCCAGCGGCAACTCTGCGGATGCCGGGGGCGGAGGGCTGGGCGGCTTGCTCGGCAAAGTGGCTGGAGGTGGCTGCAAGAGCGGTTTGACCGTGCCGTTCCAAATCAAAGGCACGACCGCGGACCCCAAATTTGTTCCGGACGTAGGAGGTCTGGCCGCTGGAATGTTTAAATCTAAGCTGGGCTGTCTGGGAGGCGGCAGTACGGCCGGCTCCCAGTCTCAAGCAAATCCAAGCGCGACTCCAACGAATCCGGTCGATGCCATTTCCGGCTTGTTCAAAAAGAAGAAACCATAGCTCTACCTCGCAAGCAGCCGCAAGCAGCCGCATCCCGCAAGCAGCCGCATCCGCAAGCAGCCGCATCGCAAGCAGCCGCATCTGTCGTTAGCAAATTAAAAAGTCCGGTTTTCATAGCACGCGAAGTGTCCGGTTTTGATGATTTGTAGGGGTTGGTTTTGTTGTTGTTGGGGCTGTGGGAAAGTGGGAATCGCGGAGCGATTTCCAAGGGCGCGAAGCGCCCGTCTTTTCCACAGCTTTTGGCTGCCGCTGATTTTCTTTCTCCAGCAGCAGCGGTAGTCCTTCGCGGCTGTAGCGTCCCACGATGTGCGGGCCGTAGCCGATGCTCCAGGCTCCATCCAGGTGTTCGTAGACCAGGACCCGGCAGCCAGCCAGGGTGGCCCGCCAGCGGGTTTTCTCAATCTGCAGGATGCACGACCCCAGGTGCACGGTGTTGTCCTGGTTCACGGTCCGCTCGTGCTGTAGACAGAAGATCAGATCGAGATTTTTTCCTCGCACGGGCAGAAAGGCGTGGCCCGCTTCTGCCGCCGGCACCGCGAAGCGTTCGTTGAACTCTGCGATGTAGCTGTCCCGCAGGAATTCATTAGCCGAAGCCACGCTTTGTATGCCGTGTAGTCGTAACTCTTGTGGCAGCCGCCCTTGCCAGGTGCCAAAGCTTCTCTCCCCTCGCCCCCGGGCCTGCGGAGAGTAGGCCGGAATCATCTGAATCCCTAATTCCTGCAAAGCCCGCCCCACCTGCGTCGGCCGGGTGCGATCGACCGGCTGGCCCGCTTTCGGGGTATGGAAGAAATGGCTGGCCCGATCGCTGTACAGCGTGCAGAAAGCGCCCTTCCGCTCGATCACCTCGCGTAGCGCGGTCATCACCGTGGCGGTGGACTCCTCTTCCACCAACTGCGCGTAGTAGATCTCGCTGGTGGCATCGTCCAGGAGCACCAGCAGGTCATACCGCCGGTCATCCTGGAACCAGGCATGCGAACTGCCATCGAGATGCAGCAGCATTCCGGGCAGCGGTCGGCGCGGTCGCCGGCGACGATGCACTCCGCGCTTGCGGTTCTTCTTCACCAGTCCGGCCATCTGCAAAGCGCGCTTCACCCAGGTGTAGCTCAGCCGGATGTGGTGTTTCTCCTGGAGCTTTTCGTGAAAATGCCGCACGTTGAAATCGGCATAGGTCTCTTGATACAGACGCAAGACTTCTTCCACGGTGGCCACCGGGACGCGCTTCGGGCTGGGCTTACCTACGCGACGATCGAACAGCCCGTCATAGCCGAACGCTTCATAGCGTTCTCTCCAGCGCCGCATCTGCCGGTCACACAACCCAATGATCTCTCCGGCTTGCGACCAGGTGATCTTCTTCGCCATGGCTCGCATAATCACTTCCTGTACCTTCATCGCCCGCTCCACTGCCGCCCTCGGGTAGCTCTCCATGCCTCCCCTCCAGGCTGGTAGCTCTACCCTAGCGGCTCGCTAAAGCGGACATTTCATGTGCTAATTCAACCGGACATATCATGTGCTACCGACACCTTTGCACTCTCTCCTTGACAACTTAGGAGAGCAGGCTTATCCTCCTCCTAAGTCAGTTAGGAGGAAGCATGTCCTCGCAAGCGCAGATTCTTCCGGGAACGCTGGATCTTTTGATTCTCAAAGCCGTTTCGCTCGGGCCACTCCATGGCTACGGAGTGCTTCTTCGCATCGAGCAAATCTCTCAAGGCGCGCTGCTGGTGGAACAGGGCGCGTTGTATCCCGCGTTGTTCCGGCTGGTCCGCCAGGGATTGCTCAAAGCAAGCTGGGGTACCTCCGAAAACAACCGACGCGCGAAGTTCTATGAATTGACCTCGGCGGGCCGCAAGCGGCTACAACAGGAAGCCGACGGCTGGAACCGCCTTGCCACTGCAATCGCATCTGCGCTCAACGCTCGGCCGGAGGAAGTATGAGGCTGCTGTCTTCCCTTCGCTCTGTTCTATCAACCCTATTTCACCGCGTGCGCGTGGAGGGTGATACGGAAGAAGAGTTGCGCGCGCATGTGCAGAATCGTGCTGATGATTTGGAGCGTTCCGGGCTGGCGCGGGCGGAAGCGGAGCGTCGGGCGCGCATCGAATTTGGCGGGCACGAAAAATTCAAAGAAGAATGCAGGGAAGAGCGCGGTGGAAACTTTGTGCAAGTCCTTCTGCAGGATAGCCACTATGCGCTGCGTATTCTCAGCCGTACGCCTCTGGTTACTGCTGTGGCCCTCCTTTCTCTGGCTCTTGGAATTGGCGCCAACACCGCCATTTTCAGTCTGATTGACACGGTAATGCTGCGGCTTCTGCCCGTACGCCAACCCGAGGAGTTGGTCCAGATCCTCAGAGAGGACCCTTCACGCGCGGGAATAGCAACTTCCAGTTTCACAAATCCCCTGTGGGAACAAGTTCGCGACCATCAAGACATTTTTTCTGGCACGTTCTCTTGGAGCGACTCGCAATTCAACCTTGCACAGGGTGGCGCCGCTCGCTATGTCAACGGAATCTATACGAGCGGAGGTTTTTTCAACACCCTTGGCGTTCGGCCCGTGGCAGGCCGGCTTTTCTCCGATTCGGATGATCGGCGTGGTTGCCCCGCTACGGCGGTCTTAAGCTATGGCTTTTGGCAGGAACACTTCGGCGGTGAGCAGAGTGCTATCGGCAGCACGCTGTCATTGAACAATCACGCAGTCCAGATCATTGGGGTCAGCTCCCCTGGCTTTTACGGTGTGGACGTCGGAAGCAAATTTGATGTCGCCGTACCAATCTGTGCCGCCAGCTTGTTCGACGGAAAAGAATCCCGGCTCGATCACCGTTCCTGGTGGTGGCTCAATATTATGGGACGCATCAAATCCGGCCTTTCCACAGACCAGTGCAGGGTCAGGCTCGCCGTGCTTGCTCCGCAAGTGTTTGCCGGTGCCGTACCGCAAGACTGGGACCTGGATGGCCAACAACGATTCCGGAAGCGAACTTTGGTGGCCGTCCCGGCTGCTTCGGGAACTTCCGACATGCGCAAGCAATTTTCGCAGCCGCTCTATATCCTAATGGCTATCGTCGGACTGGTTTTGCTGATTGCCTGTGCGAATATTGCCAGCCTCATGCTTGGGCGCGCCGCCGCTCGTCACAAAGAGTTCGCGGTGCGCAAAGCGCTCGGAGCTTCGCGGTCCCGTCTGATCCGACAGCTTCTGACGGAATGCCTGTTGCTTTCCACGGTCGGCGCGTTGCTGGGCCTCCTTTTCGCGCGGTGGGGGACGGAACTTCTGGTTCGCTACATTTCCACGGCAAGCAACAGAATTTTTCTGGTTCTATCGCTCGATTGGCGAGTTCTCAGCTTCACTGCTTCCGTCGCTGTTTTGACCGGCTTGCTATTCGGCATCTTGCCCGCTCTTCGATCGACTCGCGCTTCTCTAACCTCGGCGATGAAAGGGGGCGATCAAACCGACCACAGCGAACGCCGCGGGCGGATTCGCCCGGGCAAATGGATCGTGGCATCTCAGGTGGCTCTTTCCTTGGTATTGTTGGTCGCCTCGGGGCTATTTCTGCACAGCTTCTTCAAGCTGGTCACACTGGACTTGGGATTTGACCGGCGGGACGTCCTTCTGGTCAGGACCAACCTAAAATCGGCCGAAATTCCACCGGGCCGGAAAAACGCGGTCTTCGACGACCTTGAGCGACGCCTCGGTGCAATTCCCGGAGTGTTGGCCGTGGGCAGGTCTGTCCGCACTCCAGTAAGCAATTTCGAGTGGAATCAGCATGTTCAAGTGGACTCGCCCGAGGCGCCAAGAGGTGAGGACGCCCTGGTGTTTTTCAATTTCATTTCCGGGGGTTATTTTCCTACTTTGCACACGCCGCTTTTGGAAGGGCGCAATTTCAATGGCCGGGACACGGAGAGTTCCATGCGCGTAGCAATTGTCAATCAAACCTTCGTCCACAAGTTCTTTCCCCACTCGACGGCCCTGGGCCAATACATTCGCACGGATGACAGCCCGGGGAAGAAAGCGCCCGACATTCAGATTGTCGGCATTGTTCGCGACTCCAAGTATGAATCCCTGCGAGAGGACGCTTACTCACAAGCTTTTTTCCCGGCCTCCCAGATTCCAAAGGCCGCCGACACCGAGAATTTTGAACTCCGCGTCGAGAGATATCCCTTCGGCTTCATCTCCGCGGTTCAGGATACTGTGCGTCAGCTGAATAAAGGGATCTCCTTGGATTTTCGTTCTCTAGAAACGCAGGTGAACGACTCTCTTGTCCAGGACCGCCTTCTGGCCACGTTGTCGACATTTTTCGGCGGCCTGGCTTTGCTTCTGGCAATGATAGGTCTCTACGGGGCGCTTAGCTATCTTGTAACCATACGACGCGCAGAGTTCGGCGTGCGAATTGCGCTCGGTGCAGGGCCTGCTTCTATTCTGAGTCTGGTGATGAAAGATGTCGCTGTCGTTCTAGGCGGTGGGGTAGCAGCCGGCGCGTTCACCTCCTTGCTGACAGTTCGATTGCTCCAGAAGATGCTTTTCGGTCTCACAGCATACGATCCCACGACGATGCTCGCAGCGGTCGGCCTTCTCTCTGCTGTGGCGCTCCTGTCCGGTTACTTGCCTGCGCGAAGGGCGATGCGCGTGGATCCGATGGTAGCTTTGCGGTACGAGTAGGCAACCGTCAGGGCCAGGCTTTTCGCTCAGCGGAGGAAAAATGAAGCTGCTCTCTTCGGTGCGTTCCATTACTTCGGTGCTGTTACATTGCTCGCGCGTTGAACACGAAACAGACGAAGAGCTGCGTGCGCATGTGCAGAATCGCGCGGACGATTTGGAGCGCTCCGGGTTGACGCGCCCAGAGGCGGAACGGCGGGCGCGCATCGAATTTGGCGCTCACGAAAAATTCAGGGAAGAGTGCCGCGAAGAGCGCGGCGGCTTCTGGCTCGAAACCATGTGGGCGGAAGTATTTTTCGGATTTCGCATGCTGCGCAAAAATCCCGGGTTCACCGCGGTCGCCCTGTTGACGATTGCCATCGGAATCGGAGCCAACGCGGCCGTTTTTAGCGTTGTGAACAGCGTGCTACTGAAGCCGCTGAATTATCCGAAGTCCGGGGAACTGGTAGCCTTGCAGCAAATCGCGCCGGGGGCGGCGGGGCTGGCGGATTTCGAGAACGGGCTGCTGCTTTCTCCCTCGATGTACTTCACGTACGCGGAGCAAAATCGGACGTTGCAATCCTTAGGCGTGTGGACAACGGACATCTCGAACGTCACCGGGCTTGCAGAGCCCGAACAAGTGCGCGCGGTGGTGGTGAGCGACGGCGTGCTTCAGACGCTAAGCGTGGCGCCGCAGGTTGGAAGATGGCTTATGGCAGCGGACCAAACGCCGCGCGGGCCGCAACGAGTGATGCTGAGCTACGGCTACTGGCAACGGCGCTTCGGTGGAGACCCCGGAGTCATTGGCAGGAACATCAAGGTGGACTCAAAGTCTACGGAGATTGTCGGCGTAATGCCGAAAGGATTTCGATTCGTTGATACCGACTTTGATCTTGTCGAGGCTTTGCAGTTCGATCGCGGAAAATTGATTCTGGCGGGATTCGGATTTAACGGAATTGCACGGCTCAAGCCGGGCGTAACGCTGGCGGAAGCGAATGCCGACATAACGCGCATGCTGCCGATTTGGATGGACTCGTGGTCGAACGGACCCGGGACGGATCCTCATGCTTACGAGAAGTGGAAGATTACGCCGGCGATTCGATCGCTGAAGCAACAAGTGATCGGCAACGTCAGCGAGGTGCTCTGGGTGGTGATGGGAACCATCGCGCTGGTGATGCTAATTGCCTGTGCCAACGTGACGAATCTGCTGTTAGTCAGGGTGGAGGCGCGACAACAGGAGCTGGCCGTTCGCGCGGCGCTCGGTGCCGGCCGGGGACGCATGATCCGCGGACTTCTGGTGGAAAGCTTGATGCTGGGGTTACTGGGCGGTGTACTTGGGGTTGTTATCGCTTACCACGGAGTCCGCTTCCTGGTCGCGGCGGGCCCTGCAAACCTGCCTCGCCTGAGCGAGATTTCTGTGGATGCCGGGACGCTCGGCTTCACTTTGCTTCTATCTCCCGTTTCGAGCCTGCTCTTCGGGCTTATTCCTGCGCTGAAGTACGCCGGATCGAAGGCTTTCCTGGCACTGCCGAGCGCGGGGCGCTCGATGAGCGTAAGCCGGGAGCGCCACCGCGCGCGAAGTGTTTTGGTGGTTGTGCAAATGGCGATGGCGTTGGTGCTGCTGGTGAGCGCCGGTCTTATGATTCGAACGTTCCGGGCGCTAAGAACCGTTGATCCCGGATTTGCAGACGGCAGGCATCTACAGCTTATGCGAATAGGGATTCCGGACTCCCTGATTCACGAGACACAGCGCGTCATGCGAGCCCAGAACGAGGTGCTCGACAAGCTGGCGGCGATTCCCGGGGTGAAGTCCGCAGCGTTTGCCAGCGAAATGCCGATGGAAGGGTTCGATTCGGATTGGGATACCGTATTTATCGAAGGCAAGAATTATCACAAGGGGGAAATGCCGCCACTCCATTTCTACAAGCACATGTCGCCGGGCTTCCTTGCAACGGCGGGAACGCGAATCATTTCAGGACGCGACTTCACGTGGGATGACGCGTACGGCCTCAGGCCCGTGGTAATGGTTTCTGAGAACCTGGCTCGTGAAGCATGGGGTACGGCGGGAAACGCGATTGGAAAGCGGCTGACGGAGGACCCGGGCTTGCCTTGGCGCGAAGTGGTCGGCGTCGTCCAGGATGTGCCGGAAAGAGCGGTACAGGAAAAGGCGCCGGCGATCGTATATTTTCCGCCCATGGTCGAAAACCTTTTTGGGCGGAGTCCCGCGCAAGCGACGCGCGTCGTAACGTTCGTAGTGCGCAGCGAGCGCGCGGGGACGGAAAGCCTCCTCCGCGAAATGCGCCAAGCCGTGTGGTCCATGAACTCAAACTTACCGCTGGCTTCGGTGCGGACCATGCAAGAAGTCTATGACAAATCGATGGCGCGAACTTCCTTCACGCTAGTCATGCTCGGGATAGCTGGCGCGATGGCGCTGCTGTTGGGCCTCATCGGCATCTACGGAGTGATTTCTTATACGGTGTCACAACGCCAGCGCGAAATTGGAATTCGCCTGGCGCTCGGCGCGCAACAAGCAAGCGTACTGCAAATGGTTCTGGGGCAAGCCGCGAAGATGGCGCTGATCGGAGTGGGAATGGGGGTGGGCGCGGCTCTCGCGTTGGCCCGCCTCATGACCAGCCTGCTTTTTGGCGTGACGGCGCACGATCCTGTGACCCTTGCTGCCGTTGCTGCGCTGCTCATTTTCGTTGCGCTTCTCGCGTGTTACATACCGGCAAGAAGGGCGATGCGGGTCGATCCGATGGTAGCGCTGCGCTATGAATAGGAATTTAGGGCTCGCGCGGAGGAATCATGAAACTTCTTTCTCTGCTTCGATCAGTAGTCGCTTCCCTGTTTCATCGCACACGCGTTGAAAACGATACTGACGAAGAGCTGCGGTCGCATGTGCACAAGCGCGCGGCGGATTTGGAGCGATCCGGTCTAGCGCAAGCGGAAGCGCTTCGGCGGGCGCGCATCGAGTTTGGCAACCACGAAAAGTTCAAGGAAGAATGCCGCGAAGAGCGCGGTGGCTTTTTGCTGGAAACGGTGTGGACTGACATACGCTTTGGCGCGCGGATGTTGCGGCGCTCTCCTGGGTTCGCTGCGGTGGCAATCCTGACACTGGCCCTCGGCATCGGTGCCAATACCGCCATCTTCAGCGTGGTGAACGCAGTCTTGCTTCAGCCGCTTCCCTATCCCAACGCAAACCGGCTGGCTTTGATCTGGTCGCAATGGGGAAAGGAGACGCGCGGGCCCGCCTCCGGTCCTGAGTTGATTGAGCTGCGCAAACGATGCCAGGCGTTCGAGGAAATTGGAGGCATTTGGCCGACGAGCGGCACCATCTCGGGAACGGGGGAACCCGAGCAGGTGCGGTTGGCTTTCACGACCGCTAACTTTCTGCCCTTACTCGCGGAAAAACCGCAACTGGGACGTTTCTTTGCGCCGGGGGAAGATCGTCGCGGCGCGGCTCCCGTCATGATCTTGACGGACGGACTGTGGCGGCGCCAATTTGGCGCAAGTCCGGACATCGTCGGGAAAACCGCGCGGCTAAACGGAAACGAGTTCACCGTGGTTGGGGTCCTTCCCAGGGATTTCAAGCTGCTGTTTCCCGATGGCAGTGGCGTCATGGCGGATGTGCAGGTGTTCATCACCTTTTTGGACGATTTGGAGAAAAGGGACCGCTCCACCGGCTTCCTGCGAATGGTTGCCAGGCTACGAAGCGGCGTGTCAGTCGGGCAGGCACAAAGTGAGGCGGAATTGATTGCCACACAGCTTCGAAGCGAGGCCAAGGAATACGCCGAGCAGTCGTTACACTTGACGGTCGCCTCGCTTCAAGACGACGACGTACGGCTGGTGCGACCTGCGCTGCTTTCGCTATTCGCCGCAGTGGGACTGGTGCTCCTGGTGACTTGCGCGAACGTCGCCAATTTACTGCTCTCACGCTCCGGCGGCAGAAGACTCGAAACGGCACTTCGCACGGCGATGGGTGCGGACAGGCGACGCATCATGCGCCAGCTCTTGACGGAAAACCTGCTTCTATCCTGTCTCGGGGGAGCTGTAGCGCTCGGGATTGGCTGGGCGGCACTGAAATGGATTCTTGCGCTCCAGCCAGAGGGCATCTCGCGACTGGTTGAGGTAAGACTCGACGGTTGGGTACTGGCTTTCACACTCGGGCTTTCCATTTTGACGGGGATTCTGTTCGGATTGGCACCCGCGCTGTCGGTCTCACGTGTGGACTTAACGGAAGCTTTAAAAGAGAGCGGGCAAACTACAGTAACGGCGAAACCCTGGTTCCGGCAACTGCTGATTGTGAGCGAAGTGGCGCTGGGCTGTATCGTTTTGGTCGGCACAGGCCTGATGATTCGAACCTTTGCCAGTGTGTTGCGCGTGGATCCCGGCTTTCGCGCCGAAAATGTTCTGACTTTCCAATTGTCGTTTCCTTGGACGCGTTACGGCACCGTCGAGTCGATAACCAACTTCCTCAAGCAATTGCGAACAAATCTTGCGGCGATGCCCGGAACAGAGTCAGTCAGCGGCATTTCGCATCTGCCGCTCGATGAAGGCAAGGGAAATTGGTACAGCTACTACTGGGCGGACGGTGCGCCTGTCGAACAGCAGAACACAGTGATGGCCGATCATCGCTCCACGCTGCCGGGATATTTCCGCAGCATTGGCGCAACGCTGCTCGCAGGGCGCGATTTTGAGGACACCGACGACGCTGCGCACACGCACGTCGCAGTTGTGGACGATGTCGTGGCCAACCAACTTTGGCCGGGGCAAGATGTCATTGGCAAAAAAATCAGCTTGGAAGACTCGCCGAAGGGTCCATTCCAGTTTGAACGCGAGTCCGTCGTTGTGGTTGGCCTGGTGAAGCACCTACAAGCGCACTCTTTGACAATGAAGGGGCGTGGACAAATCTATCTGCCGGTGCCGCTGGCGCCGCGGCCGGTGTATTCGATCATTGTACGAAGCACGGAGCCAATGCAGACCTTTGCAGCGTATGTACGGCAAGCGGTCAAGAAGCTCGACAAGGAAATGCCTGTTTCGAACCTGCAACCGCAGATGGACTATGTCGAGAAGGCTCGCGCGCAGACGCGATTCGTCACCGTGTTGGCGGGAGCACTCGCCGCGCTGGCGCTTTTTCTGGCATGCATCGGCATCTATGGCGTGACTTCTTATTCCGTGGCAGAGCGGAAGCGGGAGATCGCGATTCGCATTGCTGTCGGCGCGGATTCCGCTGACGTAGGCAAGATGGTGCTGCGCCAAAGCGGAACGCCGGTCCTGGTGGGCGTCATTGCAGGCTTGGCGCTGGCTGCGGCTCTGACACCGCTGCTGTCCGGCATGCTTTTCGGCGTGCGCCCCAGTGATCCGCTGACCTATGTCGCGATTTCTTTGGTGCTCTCTGCGGTGGGTATCGCCGCTTGCTACTTCCCCGCGCGCCGAGCCACGAAGGTCGATCCAATGATCGCTCTCCGATGCGCATGAGAGTTTGTCCCTTTCTGAACCAACAAAGAGTGAAAACAGATCGGTGTTAGACTTTCGGGGTGATGAATCGAAAAACTTCCTGGGCTTTCGTGTTGGTCGTTGCTTTGTTGGCTGTGGGTGCCATTGGCCTGGCTGGCAGGACGGAACAAAGCATCCATATACCCTTCGGCGCATGGACGCGAGCCTCTGAATCACCGATCCTTTCCCCGCACGGTTCCGGCTCCGAATCCGCAGGCACCTTCAATCCGGCCGTGGTTCTCTACAGCGGCAAAATCGTGATGCTCTACCGCGCCCAAGACGCCGCGGGAACTTCGCGGCTCGGCTATGCCGAAAGCAAAGATGGCCTTCACTTCGCGGGGCGCCCGGCTCCAGTGCTTGTGCCTGAAGCTGATTACGAAAAGGGCGGCGGTGTGGAAGATCCGCGCCTTCACAAATTCGGCGACACCTTCTACCTCACCTACACGGGCTACAACAAAAAGGATGCGCAGCTTTGCCTCGCCACGTCGCGCGATTTGATTCACTGGGAGCGCAAAGGAGTGATTCTGCCCGCTTACAGGGGAAACTGGAACAAGGGCTGGACAAAATCCGGCGCGATGGTCCCTGAAAAGATCGATGGCAAGTACTGGATGTATTGGCTCGGCACCGCTGCAGACAAAACCGACCAGATGGGACTTTCTTACTCCACCGACCTGATTCATTGGACCGAAGCGACAGAAACGCCCGTCTTGCCGAAGCGTCCTGGCAAATTCGATTCGCGCGTAGTCGAGCCGGGCCCGCCGCCGATTCTCACCGAGCAAGGAATCGTGCTGATTTACAACGGCGCCGACGACCAACTTGTTTATCGCACGGGCGTGGCGGTCTTTGACGCGAACGACCCGCGCAAGGTTCTCTATCGTTGCGACACGCCGATTTTCTCGCCCGAAAGAGATTGGGAAAAAGTCGGCCAGGTTCCCAACGTCGTGTTTGTCGAAGGAATGATCCGAATGAAGGACCGCTGGCTGTTTTATTACGGCGGCGCCGATAAGTACGTGGGGGTCGCCGAAGCTCCGGAACCCTCTGAAGCGGCTATCTCGTTAGGGCCGTCGTCGCCACCGGCGGCCTCAGAAGGGGAGGTGGTCACATTCCCCAGCGGGGAGCTTACACTTCATGGAACGTTGTACAAGCCAGAGGGCGCAGGGCCGTTCCCAGCGATTGTTTACAACCATGGAAGCGCACCGGGCATGCTCAGCAAAGGAGCTTTCGATGTATTGGGGCCCGTGTTTGCCAGAAACGGTTGGGTTTTCTTCGGACCGTACCGAAGGGGGCAAGGTCTAAGCTCCTCGGCGGGGAAATACATTGGAGATGAGATAGACGCAGCGACCAAAGCGGGGGGCATCGCCAGCGGCGCAGCAACCATGGTTCGTTTGCTGGAAACGGATCATCTGAACGACCAACTCGCCGCCTTAGCTTGGCTGCGAACACAGAAATTCGTTAAGGCAGACCGGATTGCTGTGGCAGGTACGTCATTTGGCGGCATCGAGGCGGTGTTAGGTGCGGAGCGCGGATCGTATTGTGCGGCCATTGATTCTGCCGGCGGCGCTCAGAGCTGGGCGCAAGCACCCGAACTACAATCTTTAATGAAGCGCAGCGTTCGCAATTCCCGCGTTCCCATCTTTTTCTTTCAGGCCGCGAATGATTACGACCTTTCCCCGAGTCGCGTTCTTTCCGACGCTAGGAAAGAGGTTGGCAAGGAGTTTGAGCTCAAGATCTATCCGCCCTTTGGCGACTCCGTCCAGGATGGCCACTCGTTTGGTTATTTCGGTGGCGCTGTCTGGGCCGGTGATGTGTTTCGATTCTTGAACAAGCACTGCCCCCAATAAGGCACGTCGCAGTGGGAACTCATTTCCCCCGAAAGAAAGCATCGATCTGTTCGCGAAGGGCTCCGGGGCATTCCATGTAGGTGAAATGTCCGCAATCTTTCAGCGTGACCAGTCGGGCATGGGGAAGGGCCTCCGCGATGTGCTCAGCCGTTCCGGCGGGGATGAACTCGTGATCGCCGTAGATGACTAACGTCGGGATTTTCAGACTCTTCAGCTTGGGAAGTAGGTCGTACCCTGGCAAGGCCCAGGAATCGTTCATCAGCCGCGCTTCCACGGCTCGTGCCTTGAGAACGCCCTCCTTCGAGAAGCTGGCGCTCAGCCGGGCCATGAATCTTTCGTATTCCTCGGGCCGTGCGAAAGCGGGCTTGAAATGAATGCGATAGTAAGCCGTGACGGCTTCAGGATCTCCCTCTTTGTAGGCAGCCGAGGAAGCTATGGCTTTTCTTCGCTCGGTGTCCTCAGGCCGCGTCTCAAGCCATTCCTTCCGAAGTTCCTTGTAATCGTCTACTGATGCCGGCGCGGGATTCATAAGGATGAGGCGAGAGACTCGCTCGGGGTACCGAAGCGCGTATTCAAGAGCCAGCACCGTGCCCCAGGAGTGACCCAGCAATACCACGGAGCCCAGCTTGAAGTGCTCTCGCACTTTCTCGATATCCGCGATGTCCGATGCGAGTGTGACGTCTTCCGGGTTCACTCCTTCCGCGGATCGGCCGCGTCCACGCTGGTCGTAGTAAATGAGGCGGAATGAATCGGCGAGGTGGTCCAGGTCGGGCACCAGGTAGCTGTGATCAAAATCAGGTCCGCCATGAAGCACGATGATCGCCGTGCCTTGGCCGATTTCCCGCGAATACAATTCCGTCCCGCCAACAGAGATGCGGCTTTCGCGCGGGGTTGCGCTGGGCTTTTTTGCCTGCGCGCCAGCCGAACCTGGCGAAAACCATGCCGACGCAAAGGCCAGGGCAAAGACGGGAGATGCGTTCATGGCACGGTGAACGCTACATGAACCTGTTAGATAGCGCGATCGCATCCGTCATCCCCGTCCGAAGCTTGTGAAAAACTCACGAGTTGAACCTCCGGCGAGGCTGGCAGAGCTCGCTAAAGATATCGCCGAACCTTGATCACGTAACCCCTATAGCTGTCTCCAAATTTCTCGGCAAGGTATCTCTCTTCTGGAACGACGGCGCTAAAGTGGACGACCAAAAGTGAAAACGCCGCCAGCAACGATATCCACAAATTGTTAAGTGCAAGCCCCAGCCCCACTTGGATGCACGTCAACCCCAAATACATGGGATTGCGCGTGAACCGGTACGACCCGCTCAGCACGAGTTCCGGCGAAGGCTTCCACGGGGCGGGGTCTTGGCCTGTGCGGCGAAAGAGCTTAAAAGCGTCGGCAATCAACCAAACCCCGCTCAATAGAATGGCCACTCCGCCTGCAACCGAGAGGTATCGAGGGCCCGGAACCGGAAGCGCGGCTGCGTACGCAAGCGCCGCTCCCACAAGGATGAAAGCAACGTAAACCAGCGGCGGGGGGAATCGAACCTTGGCGCCGCGCTCGCCGGATTCGGCTGGACTCATAATCGCGTACTTTCCTCGCCGAGATTGTACTTCGAAATGGCGCGCTACGGTTTGTGAGGCGTAGAGTTCGCGGGAGTGCCAGAGCCTTCCTTCAAAGTATGGATTGCGTCAACGGCGAGATTCTCGAACCGCTCAACGAGTCCGCTGGGCCAGCGCACCTGAACCCACTCGATCTTCGTGGCGCCGCCCAATCCAAAGTGAACGCGCATGTCGTTATTCGAGTCATAGCTCGAGCCGCTCCGGACTTCATCGACCAGCAAGCGGCTCCCAACCTTAGCGGTAACCTTCGCTCCGATGCCATCGCGATTGGAAACAAAGGAAGAGGCGGAAGCGTCTTGCTTCGCGTCGTCCTTCATCTCTTTTATTTCCTTTACTTCCTTCTTGAACGCGCCGATCGCGCGAAACGCGACCCAATGATTTCCGTTACGCAGATCGTTCACCAACAACATCGGCAGAGCGCTCATGTTACTGATCACCGCGGTCATGCGTCCGTCGTTCCACAGATCGCCGACCGCCAATCCCCGCGCCGAACTCGTCGCCGCAATCGCGGGTCCGGCGCTGGACGAAATATCCGTGAACGTGCCGTTGCCGTTGTTGTGATAGAGAACCTTCGGTTCGAGAAAACTGCTGCCCAGGTGCTGGCTGTCCACCTCGGGGTAGACGTGGCCGTTGACAAGCAAAAGATCCGCCCAGCCGTCATTGTCCACGTCTACGAACATCGTTCCCCAGCCGAGATACTGCGTGTTCAGGCCAAAGCCGGCGGGAAACGTTTTGTCGTCAAACGTGCCGTCGCCGTTGTTGTGTAAAAGCGTAGAAGTGTCGTCGGAGAAATTCGTCTTGAAAATGTCCAAACGCCCGTCGCCGTCGTAATCGCCCACCGTTGAGCCCATGCCGGCTTGTTCGCGGCCATCGTCGTTGAAAGCGGCGCCGGAAATAACGGCCACATCGGTGAACGTCCCGTCGTGATTGTTGTGGTAAAGAATGCTTGCGGTGCTGTCGCATGCAACGAAAATGTCGGGCCAGCCGTCGTCGTCATAATCGAGTGTGGACACACTGAAGCCGTAGTGGCCATTGGTCTGGTCGATTTTTGCTTTTCTCGTTACGTCCTCGAACGTGCCGTTCCCGAGATTATGATAAAGAATGTTCTTTCCCCAAGGCAGTCCGCGCGGCCCGCACATGACTGGAACACCCTTCCACATGCAAGAGGGCTTGTCGCCCGGAGCAAAAGCGGTCGCGGAGTCATAGTCCACGTAACTCGCTACCATTAAGTCGAGTTTGCCGTCTCGGTCGTAATCCACAAACGCGCAGCCTGTGCCCCAATTCTTGCCGTTTCCGGCCACCCCGGCCTTCTCGCTGACATCGCTGAACGTGCCGTTCCCGTTGTTGTGGTACAGGACATTTTTTCCGTAGTAAGTGACGTAGAGATCCTCGAATCCATCGTTGTCGTAATCTCCCACGCACACGCCCTGGCCCCAGCCCGTGTGCGTCAAGCCCGCCTTTTCTGTTACATCAGTGAACGTGCCGTCGTGATTGTTGTGATACAGATGGCTGGTCGGCGCCTTGCCATTGGGAAAACCATCGAGCTTCGTGCCGTTCACGATGAAAATGTCGGGCCAGCCGTCGTTGTCGTAATCAAAGATGGCCACGCCGGTGCCCGTGGTTTCAATAATGTACTTTTTTGTGGTTTCGCCCCCGAAAACGAGCGGTGCAGTGAGCCCCGCCTTTGTGGCTATGTCGGTGAAATGCACGATTGGCGCGGAAGTTTTGTTCTGCGCGTGCGCCGAACTCTGAGGCGACTGGCCCAGTGGAAGGAAGAGGCAAGCGCAAGGCCCCAAAAGAAAAAGCCGCCGAAAAGAAGAGAAATGGAGATTCATCAAGCCTTAAGAATAGTAAGGTGGTGGTGGTCAGGGGTCAACCAATGGAGAAGCCTCGACCGTCGGGGGGTGCCAGATTGGCATTCCTCAATCATGTTAGGATTTTCGTTAGCTCCACAATGCGTACCGTTCAAGTGAAATCGGTGTCGGGGCGCGAGCGTTTTGCACCATGCTGTGCGCTTTTTCTTCTGTGCTCGTTTGCTATGGCCAAACTGTGCCCCGGACAAGCGGCCGGCTCGGCTTCCGCGGCGGAGTCTGCATCTAAAGTAACCGCCATTTACAAGCAAGGTCTCGCCGCGCTTCAAAAGGGCGATTTGGATTCTGCTCACGCCGATTTTCAAAGGGTGGTCCGTCTTGCGCCGCAAAGCCCGGAAGGCCACAACTCGCTGGGCTGGGTACTGCTTGCGAAAAACGAATTGGATTCCGCGATTCGGCAGTTTCAGGAAGCGTTGCGCCTGAAGCCGGATTTTACGCAGGCTCGCATCAATTTCGCGAATGCTCTGATCCGCAAGGGAGACTTAAAAGGGGCTCTTCAAGAGGCTCAGGAAGCCACACGCCTGGCTCCCAACGATTCGGAGACGCACCGAACCCTCGGGCGCGTCCTTGATTTTTCAAAAGATCCCGATGGCGCAATCTCCGAATTCCGTCGGGCCAGCGATCTTGAACCGCAACGAGCGGAATTGCACGACGACCTTGGCACCGTCCTCGCGCGGAAATCGGAGACCCAAGACGCGGAAGCCGAATTCTCTGAAGCGCTTCGGCTGCAGCCCAATTTCGCAAAGGCTCATCTTCATCTTGGGGTTCTCCAGTATCAAAAAAGATTCATAACAGAAGCGGGAGACCATCTGCGGGCGGCGACGCAACTCGACCCTTCCGATCCCGGCGCACACTATTACTACGCCCAAGTCTTGAAGTCACAAGACAAGACTTCTGAAGCGATCAGCGAATTGCAAGCATGCGTGAAACTCAATCCGAGTTTTCCGGATGCACAAAACAGTCTGGGCTTGCTGCTGCAGCATAACGGTCAAGTGGAACAGGCTGTCCCTGCTTTTCGCCAGGCGCTGAAATCGCAGCCGAATGATCCCGACGTCCACAATAATTTGGGCCTTGCGTATTTACAAAATGGGGACGCGCAAGGCGCGGTCGCCGAGTTCCAGGCAGCAATTCACTTGCGGCCGGATGACAGCGGGTATGTCGGGAATCTCGGAGCAGCCTATTTGCAGGTAGCGGACTTCGATTCCGCAATGTCCTCTTTTCAGCAAGCCCTGAAACTGTCGCCGCAGGACTCCACATTGCACTATGACCTTGGCCTAGCGCTCAAACTAAAAGACAAACTGCCCGAGGCCATTGTGGAATTCCGCAAAGCAGCGGAACTGGATCCTCAGCAGGCCGATGCTCATTACACATTGGGAGTGACTTTGTGGCAGCAAGGCGATTTCGCTGCAGCAGCCGAAGAACTCCATGCCGCCATTCGCGCTAAGCCGGATTATGCCGAGGCGTTCTACACGCTCGGCACGGTGTTGAAGCAGAAGGGCGACTTGGCGGAAGCCGCAAAAGCTCTGAGCGAAGCGATTCGCCTTCAGCCGGAATTTGCAGGCGCCCACACCACGCTGGCAACGGTGCTGCGGCAACTCGGCGACAACGAAAGCGCCGCCCGAGAGGCCAAAGCTGGCGCTGAAATCGCGAAGCAGAAAACCAGTGAGCAAGCGGCACTCTTCGCCACGAATTCAGGAAAACGCCTGCTGAACGCGGGCGATATCGACGGCGCGATTTCGCAATTTCGCAGCGCCATTCAGTCGGTGCCGGGTTACGCTCCTGCTCATTACCAACTCGGCTTGGCGTTGCAGAGAAAAGGCGACAAAGAAGGAGCCGCGAAGGAATTCAAAGCGGCAACAGAACTTGACCCGAAACTAAAAGCTCCGATGTTGTAAGGGAAAGCGCCGAAGCGGTGAGCATTGCAAAATTCCCAAAATGGAACTGGTAGAGTGTTGGCCACCCCCCTCCCTGTTTTTTGTAAGTGTTGGTCCTTGTTTTCATACACTTTTGCAAGTGTTCATTCTGAAGGAGTTAAGCTCACTAAAAGGAACGGCACTTAGGAAGACGTCCACTAGGCTCAGGACGGTTCTTTGCGCAGGGCCACCAGTTCCGAGCCGACCGGCACGCCACGCGTCACTTTCACGTGAATGACCGCCTCAAAAGGCTTCAGTTCTCCGGAATTGGAAACGGATAGCCGGAGAAGCAGTTGCTGGAGGTTATCCGGTTGGCAGACGTACTCGACGGCAGCCTGCGTCCCGATCGTCGTTGTTCCGGCAAGAATCAATTCCGAGCGCGAAGGATTCAGGCCTTTTACCAACGCAACGACGGAATAGTCGTCTGCAAGCGTTTCGTCCGACGGCGTAGCCAAGAAAGATTTTGGCTCGTCGGCCCCGGGGTGAACATTGACGATTTCTACGTTGCCGGCGCGCGGACCGGAAGCAATTTGCCGAAAAACAAATTCCTTGGTGCTGGGAATTTCCAGGAGAGTGAGGTTTTCGGAGGGCGAGCCAATAAAAATCAGATCATTGTTCTTCGCATCATCCAGGGAGAACAGGCTTCCGCGCTTGACGCGAATGGGCTGGTGCAGCCTCACGAAAACGTTGTCCAGGGCGTGCACTGCCAAGACTTCGCCAACGCCCGTGTAGTGATCGAGAATGTGCGCTTGTCCGTCGCGTGAAGATTTGTAGTAGCGCATTCCGCTGTCCGGCCGGCCCACGAAAGCAGCGTTGCTGAAAATGACCCATGGCTCCTGCGGCCCGGTGAGAAACCCTTTCCAGAAAACGCGCAGGACGGTCGGCACTTCCGTGCCTTCAGGATCGAGCCGCGCTTCGGCGGTATGCCGGTTGAGGAAGCGGTCGGTGGTAACGGCAACGACAGCGGCAAGGAAAGCGCATAGCAGGATAACGGCAATCAGCCATATCCGCGAAGTTCGCCCTGCTTCCGATGGCGATTCGTGGAGACCGCTACCATGGTTTCGTCCCGTCCCTGCAGGACGCTCATGAAAAGCGAGCGCGTAAGTGCCGCGTGGGAAATCGACCAGGACGGAATCCTCGGCTCCTTCCGTCGCATAGTATTCTGCTAACTTGCCGCGCAGGCGGCCAGCCTGGACGCGAACAGTAGAGTCCAGATGAGGGTCAAAATTGCTCGGCCGCCCAAAGACCTCTGTCGCAATTTGATATTCCTTAGGCGCCGCCCCGGGATGGTCCAAAGCGTGCTCTGCCAAATAGCGGAGCAGCTTGCACAGAGATTCCGACCCGTGCAAGGCATGGCTGCTGAGAAGTTTGTCAATCTGTCCCCGAAAATGAGCCTTGTCTGCCACTTCTGCCACCACCCTGGCCCCCTACATTGTAACACTACATGAGTAACAACGGTGGTAGCGTATTGAAAGGCCGCGACTTGGCCCCGGTAACCGTATCAGACCCTTAGAGACTATACCCGTTACGCAAAAAACTGATAGAAGCCTTCACAATTGCTGTTGGGCCCAAGTTTTTGGGTGCACGGGGAAAGTGTTTTCTCACTCATTGAGAATGCACTCCCCCTTGAGGGCGCAACAAAGGTTGCTTTTTGGTTCAGTCGAGGAGTTTGGGGGCGATTTCACTGCGAACGCATCGGTTCGACAGGTTGCCGGTTAAACCATTTTCATTTTGAAAACTCTGGATGTGTGTGCCACAGCCGGGGTGTTGGTCTCTTTTTGCGGTGCGTATCAAAACCGGTCCATGCAGTGAATCAACAGCTTTGAGGCAAGCCATCGCATTCAGTCGAGAAATCTCAAGGGAATGCAGAGTGTTCAGGAGGGGTGTAATGAGAAGGCAAGTTAGTTTGGGTTTGTTGTTATTGGTTGGCTGTTTGGCGTTTTTGCTGTGCGCTAATACCGCGTCAGCTCAGGCGGTGTATGGCAGCATCGACGGGACGGTGACGGATCCGCAGGGAAATGCCGTGGCAGGGGCCAAGGTCACGGTAACTTCGATCACCAAGAACACCAGCCAAGACACGTCAACGAATGATACGGGGAACTATTCGGTGATTCACTTGATTCCCGATACGTATAAGGTGCGCATCGAGGCTGCGGGCTTCAAAGCGTACGATGTGCCCAGCGTTATCGTTCAAGTTGATAGCAATTCGCGTGTAGACGCGCAGCTGCAAGTTGGCGCAGTCACGCAGTCTGTGGAAGTGACTGGGGAAGTTCCGCAGCTCAAAACAGACCGCGCCGATGTATCGCTGGATTTCAACTCCGATTACGTCGAAAAGCTGCCCTTGGTAAACCGCAACTTTCAGTCGCTCTTGCTCTCCGCGCCAGGTACCCAGCAAATCGGCTGGAGCCACGCCGCCACGGAAAATCCTCAAGGCTCGCAACAGACTTTCGTGCAAGGCCAGCACTTCAGCGGTACAGGTTATGAGTTGGATGGAACTGACAATCAAGACCCCATTTTGGGCATCATCATTATCAATCCGAACTTGGACTCGGTAGAGGAAGCCAAGATTACGGTGTCTGACTACGATGCGGAGTTCGGAAAGTCCATCGCAGGCCTGATGGTGGCGTCAACTAAATCAGGCACTAACGACTTCCACGGCAGCGCCTTCTGGTTCCGAAACTCCGACGCCACGCAAGCACGGAATCCGTTCACCCAGTCAACGGGTCCACTACCGAGTTCAAAGTGGAATCAATTTGGCGGTTCCGTAGGCGGTCCGGTTATGAAGAATAAACTGTTCTTCTTCGCCGATTACCAGGGGACGAGGCAGGCGAATGGCGTTACCGATAGCATAACGATTCCTACATCCAAGGTACTCAGCACATGCACAGCCTCAACGGGCTTCTGTGATCTAAGTGAGTACCTCACTGGATATTCGAAGAGCAACGGCGTCGTGTATGACCCTGCCACTGGGGATCCCAACACGGGGGCAAACCGTACGGCCTTCGCAGGCAACTTGATCCCTGTGGGTCGGCTTTCTCCCGTAGCGGTGAAGTTATTGAAACTCTTCCCCACACCGGCAAATAACAACGTGGAAGCTTTTAACTTTTTTGGTAACGGTTCCGGCCCGTTCCACGGGAATGCCTTTGACGCACGAGGCGACTATCAAGCTCCCGGAAATTTGCACATCTTTGGGCGGTACACTCGGGCCTACTATAGCCTCAATGGACTACCCATTCTGGGACTCGGCCTAGGTGGCCAGGGAACCGGAGTTGGAGGATTAAGCGGCAGCTCTAACATCCACAACCACAGCCTGGCGGCAGGATTTGATAAGGCCATCAACTCAACCTTGCTTACCGACTTCCGTTTCGGGTGGTTCCAGTACAACCCGCACTCGATCAAGCCTGATGCCAACGCCGCAGCCGCCCAAGCCTTGGGCTTGAACGGGTTGAACCTATCCAGCGATTCGTCAACTGGAGGCCTCCCGGTCTTCCAATTTGACGGGACGCTGACCAATTTCGGGGATGGCCTGGATCCCTCCCGTTGCAACTGTCCGCTCATCGAGAAGGAGCACCAATACCAGTTCGTGAACAACTGGACCAAGATCAGCGGCAATCATGAAATGAAGTTTGGCGTGGACCTTCGCTTTGCGCATAACTTGCGTTTTCCGAGCGACGCGAATCGGACGGGGCAGCTCGCCTTCAACCACAAAGCGACCTCCCTGTTTGATCCGGTCACCGGCAGCAATACCGGTGGTTTGGATCTGGCTTCATTCCTCCTGGGTGAAGTGACGCACTTTGAGCGCTTCGCCAGCGTGAGCCAAACTGCCGCAGAAAGCCAGAAGCGCTTTTTCCTTTACGCGCAGGACAAGTTCCGTATGACGAACAAATTGAGTTTTACATACGGCATGCGGTGGGAAGACTATTTCCCGGAATCGGTGAATGGCAAGGGCAACGGAGGTTTTGCCAACCTCGATCAGGGTGTTATCCGCGTAGCTGGTTTCGGCCCTTATGGCATGAACGGCAACGTTGAAAACTATCTTGGCGCATTCGGGCCGCGCGTTGGTATCGCGTATCAGCTAAAGCCAAAGACGGTCGTGCGCATTGGTTACGGGCGCAGCTTCGACATCGGAGTATTCGGTTCGAACTTTGGGCATGCCGTGACGCAAAACCTTCCCGTCCTGGTTCACCAGGCGATTAGCGCGCATGACCTCAATCCCTTAGCCATCAACGACAACGTCCCGGTGTATCAGATGGACTCGGCCAACGGTCCGCCGCCCGCTTCGTTCCCAACGCCCCTCGCAGATGGCACGATTCCATTGCGGGGATTTGATAACAGCGTGGACCCGCGAATTCGCCCCACGAAGCAGCGGGTCGCCGCCATCGATATGTGGAATGCCACAGTCGAGCATCAATTGACATCCACCATGACGGTGGAAGTGGCTTACGTCGGCAATAAGGGAACGCACGGGTTTGCCGGTGACGGGCCAGCATACAATGCGAACGAGAGAAGCATTGCCGGTTTTGGCACGGCCACCCCGGACAACTTCCGTCCCTTCGTCAACCGGTTCACCTATCCCGGGATTATCGATCCAGCCACCGGGAAAACGTTGACGTGCTGCTCCTCGGACATGGGGAACTACTTTGGAATGGATGCCAGCAGCAAATACAATGCGTTGCAGATCAAGGCAGAGAAGCGCTTCTCGCAGGGACTGCAGTTCGTTTCACACTACACCTGGTCCATGGCGAGATTCTACGACAGCAACTACTTCTCCGTTGATCCGAAGTTTTCGTATGGCCCCATGAACATCAACCGCAATCACGCGTGGGTGACGAACATCCTCTACGAGTTGCCCTTCGGCAAGGGCAAGAAGTACATGAGCGACGCCAACAGCTTGATGGATTACGTCGTCGGCGGATGGCGGCTGACCAGCATCACACAATGGGCCGGGGGTCTCCCTTGGACCCCCAGCTACAAAGACTGCGGCGCTGACGAGGACGTTAGCATCTGCCGGCCCAATCGGGCTTCTGGCTCGTTTCCGCTCGGTGTGAAAAGAGACTCGGGCGGAAACCTCACATGGTTTACATCGATTCCGGAGTTGGCTACTAACGGAGCTACGGGGGGGGTATTCAGCCGCCCGGCAGCCGGAACCATCGGCAACATCGGGTACGACGCGTTCCGTGGGCCGCACCTGTTTACGTCCAATCTGTCGCTCGCGAAGAACTTCCGGATCACCGAGCGGTACAAGGCCGAGTTCCGGATGGACGCCAACAACATCTTTAACCACCCGGTCATGGGCTTCAACTACACTCAAGGCAATACTTGCATCGATTGCGGTGGCGACGCAGGACGAATCACCAACATCGAAAACAACACGTCCATGCGGCTCCTGACGTTTGGGCTGCGATTCTCTTTCTAACAGGAAGTACGGACACCCCACCACCCCGACGGGGAGCCCTTACCGGCTCCCCGTTTTTGTTACAGCGAGCGATCATTTTGAATCGCGAGGGTTTTCGATACTTTGGCGCGTTTCGATATTCGGGTGCAAGGATGAAAGGCGCGAGAAAAACACTCCGGCCGCATGGACTAACGCTAATCGCGTTTACGGCGCTTGCTCCGATCATTTGTTGCAAGGCAGAAACGCAGCCTGTGCCGCAGTCTTCACAGCAAATCGAGGCGCCCAAACCGAAGCAGCCGCCCCTGTCAGACGCGAATGCAGGAATTGGGGAGGCGCGGCGTTTGGCGCAGCAAGGGAAATTCGACGAGGCGATTGGGCAACTCGATGCGTTAGCTGCGAAGCAGCCTGATACAAAGGGTCTCGCACATGAGTTGGGAGTCGTCTACTACAAAAAGGGCGACTATCTGAAGGCCGTCGCGAGCTTCAAGAAAGCTCTTGAAGAAGACCCCGGCGATAGCGAAGCCATCCAGCTAACGGGCCTCTCTTATTACCTTTCGGGACGGCCTGCCGACGCCATCGCGCCACTCGAAAAGGTGCAGACCTGGTTCCCCAGCGCGAATGTGGATGCCTCGTACATCCTTGGCATTTGCTACATGCAGACGAAGGATTATCCCGACTCGCGCAAAGCGTTCGCGAAGATGTTTGCCGTGCCCCCCGATTCGGCCGCGAGCTATTTGTTCGCGGCGCGCATGATGTTGCGCTTCGATTTCGACGTGGTGGCGGAAGAATACGCGAAAAAGGCGGTCGAGCTGGATCCCAAACTTCCTCTGGCGCATTTACTGCTGGGCGAGATTTATCTCTACAAGTCGCGCGTTCCGGAAGCGACCGAGCAATTTCAAAAAGAGTTGGAGCTGAATCCTGGCGATGCCGCGGTGTACTACAAGCTGGCCGACGCTTACGCGCGCGCGCAGAAATATGAGGAGGCCGAAAAGCTGTTGCAGCGCTCGATCTGGCTCGACGCCACCTCCACCGGGCCGTACATCCTGATGGGGAAAGTGCTGGAGAAAAAGGGAGAGGCCGCGCTGGCGGTGCGCGCGTTGCAGCGGGCGAATGCCATGGATCCGAATAATTCCATTCCGCATCATTTGCTCGGGCTGGCGTACCGCGACTTGGGCCGGAACGAGGATGCCGAGCGAGAACTGAAGTTGTCAGAACAGTTGCAGAACCGCGGAGAAGCCAAACCCTAGGCCGATGATTTGAATGATTTAGCTCAGGAGAGAAAGCCGTGTCGAAGCTCAGCAAGTTCTCTTACCTCGCTCTCGCGCTTGCCCTTTGCATTTCTGCGATTCCAGCAAAGGCGCATCAGAGTTCCGCTCCGAAGGCGGCGCCCAACCGCGCGCGTCCGGCGGCGCAAACGGCGCAAGAGCCATGGTGGAAACATGCGGTGTTCTATGAAATTTATCCGCGCAGCTTTCAGGATTCGAATGGCGACGGCGTGGGTGACATCAACGGCATCACGTCCCGATTGGACTATTTGCGCGACCTCGGCATCGGCGCCATTTGGATCACCCCGATGTACCCTTCGCCGCTCGTGGATTTTGGTTACGACGTCGCCGATTACACCGCGCTCGATCCACTCTATGGCACGATGGCGGATTTCGACCGCATGATGGCGGAAGCGAAGAAGCGAAACATTCGCGTGATTATGGACATGGTTCCGAATCACACTTCCGAGCAGCACGCCTGGTTTAAGGAGTCGCGCTCTTCGCGCACGAATCCCAAGCGCGACTGGTATATCTGGCGCGACGGCAAAGGTCCCGGGCAGCCTCCCAACAACTGGCAATCGTGGTTCGGCCATTCCGCGTGGCAATTCGATTCCACGACAGGTCAGTATTACTACCATCATTTCTATGTTGAGCAGCCGGATTTGAATTGGCGCAATCCCGAAGTGCGCAAAGCGATGTACGATGCCATGCGCTTCTGGCTCGACAAGGGGGTTGCCGGCTTCCGCCTCGACGCTGTTTCGCGCCTCTACGAAGACCCGAACCTTCACGACGACCCGATTCTGCCGGGTAAGAATGCCTACGGTGATCCCAACATTCGTCACAAATACACGGACAATTTGCCGGAAATTCACGACGTGCTGCGTGAAATGCGAAAAGTGGTCGACGCCTATCCGGGGAATCCGGTTTTAATCAGCGAAGCCGACGAGCCGAACATTAAAGAACTCACGAAGATGTACGGCGCGAAAAACGAAGAAGTCCAGTTGCCGATGGATTTCCAGATTGCCGACGTGAACAAGCTGTCCGCTCCGGAGTTCCGCAGGCTGTTAGACGAAGTGGAAAACAATCCTGTCCATGGCCAGCCGCACTATTTCTTCAGCAACCACGATCAGCCGCGCACCTGGGACCGCTATGGTGATGGCCTTCACAACGACCAGATCGCAAAATTGATGGCTGCTCTTCTTCTAACGCCGCGCGCGACGCCGCTCCTGTATTATGGCGAAGAGATTGGCATGCGAACCACGGAGCCCACCCGCAAGGAGGACGTCCAGGATCCCATCGGGAAAATCGGCTGGCCGCAAGAAAAGGGCCGCGATGGCGAGCGCACGCCGATGCAGTGGGACACTTCGAAAGACGCGGGATTCAGCACCGCGGAGCATACCTGGTTGCCCATCCCTCCCAGCGCCGCGGAATCCAACGTGGCTGTCGAGTCGCGCGACCCGCATTCGGTTTTCTCGTTTTACAAACGTCTTTTGGAATTGCGCGAGACCAAGCCGGCCTTGCGAAACATGCGCTATGGAAGCTGCGTGTCCTTGGATCGTGATGATCCCTACGTGCTGGCCTTTTTGCGGAAGAATCCCGGCACTGGCGAATCCGTTCTTGTCGTGCTGAACATGAGCGGCGAGCAGCGCACCGTGAAGCTTGATCTCGCTTCGCTTGGCATCAAGGAAGGTTCCGCAAAAACGCTCCTGGCTTCCCCGGAGCCGGAACAAGCCTCGCTGCCTCTTGAGCATTTGGCCATTGCCCCGTTCGGAGTTTTCCTCGGGACCGTTCGCTGATTCAAGGATGGCGGTGGGGTTGTCAGGGGTGGTGCCGCGCCGAAGTTTCCACTCCGGCGAGTATCTTCTCGATTTCGGCGTGATAGAAATATCTTCCATTCACGAAGACGCCCGCGATTTTCTGTGTGTTGGAAATATCCTCGAGCGGATTTGCTGCGAGCAGCACGATGTCGGCCAGCTTGCCTTCTTCAACCGTGCCAACCTGGGCTTCCATTCCAAAAAATCGCGCGGGGTTGAGTGTAGCCGTCTGTAGCGCCTCCAGCGGAGTGAAGCCGGCGGCCACGAACCGTTGCAGTTCTTCGTGCAAGCTGAAGCCGGGGAAAATGTGCACGCCGGCCGGTGTGTCCGTCCCCGCCAGG
>Ga0126370_10000069_pt1 | contig 30560 bp, 29 predicted proteins | sample PanSoiMetaPlot_3_FD_92586 | JGI IMG/M metagenome (GOLD analysis project Ga0126370, IMG submission 92586) | Tropical forest soil microbial communities from Panama - MetaG Plot_3 | ecosystem: Environmental > Terrestrial > Soil > Tropical forest > Bulk soil | place: Panama | collected 2016-02-17 | reverse complement strand
ATATTTTTATATACACTCTACATCTATCTATTGTTGTTGTCGTTATTGTTATAGTTGTTGTTGTTATAGTTGTTTCTCACTTTCATCAATGGAATGTTATTATTAATATTGAAAATATTATCTACAAATTTCAATTTCTCCATAGTCAGGTCCTCAAAACACTCCTAACGTATGACAAAAATTTACCATCTTCATCAGATCTCATCCGCCGTACAACTACACAATGATAACAATGATACGAAGAAAAGCGTTTTTCTCATTCTGTGACAAGATAATTTAATTGATCTAGTATTTTAGCCAGATGCATATAGATCGTATAGATAATATAGAATTGAATAAAACCATTTATCTGTTTCATTTGGCTGCATTCATTTGGTAATTATAATCATATAACAACTAGAAGGATATGAAGATATTACACACCAATATACTACAACATAAGATTTTCAGTAACTTTCTCTATAGTGATCAGCATTTTTCATTACAGATTAATACAACCGTTTGATAGATCGAGAATAATAATCATTCTGACTGCTAATTTGTTACCAATCTATGTATAATTACGCTATGAACAGACAAGTGCTACAGAACTCAATGTCATGACATCACTTACCATACATTGGAATAGCGTAAGGTAAAATATACCTTCATATTACGATTCTCAATATTTTATGATTTCTGACAGTAATAGTTTTCATAACGAGTATGATACAGCGAGGTTTAATCCAGATCCAACAGCAAACTATCCTGTCAAAATCTCGATATTGAATTGACATTCGTAATGTCTAATGAACTTCCTTATTATTTTTACAATAGACTAGTATTCATTACAATATTAATATATTGTTCCTACATATAGCGACATGACTCCTTCCTCTCCCTTTTTCAAGAAGTTGGATTGCTTTAGATGTGTTTCTGAAGATTAGGCCTAGAAAATATAAGTATGAAGCATAAATTATAGTTTCTGCGGATGTCCTCTCACGTTCAAATAAACTCATAGAATATGAAAGAGTGTTTGCAGCTATAGCTTTATCGCTAAGTTAACAGGGCAGACAGAACCAAGAAAGTAATATAAATATTCAGGATAAGACCAACAAATATCGCTGTTACCAAGATTAACATAGATCTATAGTCAGTTGTTTTATACATCTATGAATACTTTGTATATAGAAGATCAATGGTACTAGTCAATATACTCTTAATAGATTACGAGAGGAAGAAAGAAGTTAAATCACAATGCTATATAAGTAACTATATGAATATTGGTCTTGTTCTTACACCATCTGCAATTATGATTCTTATTATAACTGGAACAGGTCTTGGGTCAAGTGCACGAATGGAGGTATCAAATACAGCTAAAAGCTCGATCTGTTTACATGGTTTAGTACTCACCGATGGTAATATTAATCGTATAAGCTATGGGCTTGACATTAATGATTTCATCTCACAGTTTATAGCAAAGGCGGCAAAAAATTCAATCAATATCACGAAAAGTACTGGCTCAGTACTATCTGTAACTACAATCGGGCCAAAATTTTCAACCAATGAACATCTTGTTCACCAAATTGTCAGTGGTATTAATTGACCTACAGAAGGAACATATCAGACTATGTTTATGATTACAGATAAATCCAAGATTGCAATCGATGCAACTCTGTTCATAGAAAGGAATCTTCTCAAAACAATTTCAGAAGTAAATACTTGTGGACATAAAGACGATCAAGTATTAAATAGCTTTGACCAGAGCCATCTTGTTTATGTTGTTTACCCAGTGCAAGAGTCATCTCTTCGGACATTTAATGGACAAAATAATCAACACAGAGAGATAACTATTGATAATGTAAGGCAGTCCAGACTACTGCTCCTCGAAGGCATAAATAATGCTATTCTGAGGCTTATGACACCAGAACAAAAGTCGTTAATGCACATGTCAGGAGATATATTTGATACTGCTCACATAGCACAACTGCTCAAAGCAGATCAATTAAACTCCGCAATAGTAGGACTTGTGAAGCTGAAATCCCAAGTAATCAAATCATTTGATCTAAAGGTAGCAGATAGAGAGGTTATACCTCAGATTGATAATCTAATATCTGCATTGAAGTTGCAGGTGGTTCCATCCCAAATCTTTCCGGCGAACTCCAGGTAAATTTAGAATCGGTGCAAATCTTGTATTAGGCACAGATATTGCAATAGGAGGAACTCATGAAGAAACTCCTAGGAGAGTAAGTATCGTTTAAATGAAGATGACGATGATGGTGGTCATCACTACACTTTAAGTGAATTACACTACATATTTAACTAACTATTTCGGCTTCAAATCTAACCTCGATCCTGGTCTAACTAAATCATCTACACCCCTTACTTCTGCTATAAAATGTACCTTATCGTCGGAAGGATCTTTCTTCAATGAATAATGTCCAAAAGTAAAGATCTTGCCTTCTTTGTACAGATAAGTGGCATTTATTGTAGGATCAAGCTTTCCAGGTTGTTCTGTTGGTCCTGCAGATAATGGGCCGCTTACCAATTCATAAACTGTCAATTTTCGTCCATCGTGATTTGGATCTTCATTGATCATAATATTGGCAGGAAAATGTACATCGGTGGTAACAAAGATTACATTCTTAATATTGTTATTATCAAGAAATCTCATGAATTCATCTCTCTCTGCAGCAAAGCTCCACTTGATTTTACCATCAGTAGCCCAATTATCGCAACCACGTGGAGTGTGTAAAGATTCCTTCTCATCACAGCTTGGAATAGTTATCGGATCATCATCAGATATTACCTTCCAAGTTGTCTTGGAATTTAATAACCCTTCTTCAAGCCATCTTAGCTGATCCTTTCCTAAGAGTGTTTTATTTGCTGAATTTGGTGAATCATGTCTACTTCTGAATGAATGTGCATCAAGTATAAAAAGATCCAGATCCTTTCCCCAATTAAAGGATCTATAAATTTTGTGCTGAGAAATGGTATTATTATTATCATCATTATTGTTAGTATTATTTTTAAAAACAGCCATTGGTGAGAAGTTAAAGAAGGCGTTTAAGCCACCATTTACTACATTAGAATAACCAGTCCGATTCTTATATGCTTCATTATAATATTTCCATGAACCACCATAGTTGTTTAAAACCTCGTGGTCATCGGCTTGTGAATAAATTGAAGTATTTTGTAACAGACTTTTGAGGAAAGGATCGGCTCTATTGTACTCCCAGTGAGAATCAAAAACTTGTTGAATCTGATTTTGATCATTCCAGTTTACTTTATCATCTGCAACACTCGAGTAGTTTCCCAGTACATTATGCCATCCAGTTACGTTTACCGGACCGCCTGCAGTACAGGTATTATCAGCATATATCTGATCTCCGTTGAATATAAAAAAATCTGGCGATAATGCTTTGATTACACCAAAAATGGGATATCCCCTAGACAATTCAGCTCGTCTACAGTACTCTTGTCCTCCTAAATCTCCACCAACTACAAAGCTTACTAAGGCTTTGGTCGTATTGCTATCTGGCGCTGTTCGAAATGAGCCTATTAGCGAGTAAGGTGAAACTATACTAGTGTTTTGTGGGTCTGAGAATCGTACTTTATAATAATATAATGTGTCAGGTTTTAGATTTTCTAATTTTAAATGTCCTGTGAAATCAGTAGAGTTGTTTGCTTCTAATCCTGTTTTGGCACTATTATTGCTACTCTGCGGGATTGTAAATGGATTTTTAAAATCTTGATTCGTGGCGTAACTAACAGTCATTAATGCATTCCTATTTGTTTTTGACCATATGATTGCACTATGATTTGTCACATCACCACTTGCTATACCGTGAGTTATAACAGGAGTCAAAGTAGAGTTAGCTGAATCCTGTCTGGTCGCTAAGCTGTAGCTCACAGTAGATTTGAGTTTCGCAGTTATATGCGGTATAGAAAATGAATTACCATAACTGAATATAGCCAAAGTAGAGCATATTAAAAGAGTACTCAGTAATACATACAAAATTTGCAATAGATTATCCTCATTTAGTAAGATGACATGATATAAAAATAATTTTGTAAATGAATCACATATCATACAAGATCAATATAGATGCATGATAGTTTGTCAGATTTGCCAAATTCACTATCTTGATTTGCAACAATCGAATCGAATTCGATACGAAAATGCAACATCTCTTGATTGTAGTTCATATCTACCAAAATTGTTAATAGCTATACTCAATGTAATATGCATATTTAACCTCTAAGTGATGATTAAATTTCAGATAGTCAACAATATTGAGCAAAATTGGTTTAGACTATTCATTTCCAATTTTTAGAAGCGAGTTTCACGTATGATTCAGAAAACTCTGGTCGGCTAAATCATAATTAATTGATAACAGTAGTGATTGTTCTGAACATCAAAATAATTTTGTTAACGCAAGATAGAATCTTGCTGTCCAAAATACCTCTTAGGTTAGAATAAATTAACCGAATTCGGGTGATTAAAAAACTTCCATATTTAAAATCAAAAATATTAAATCCGTCTAAAATAATCCAATGTGTATATGTATGTACCTATGGTTTTCTATTTGATTTCACTTGTCGGAATATCATGTATTTGACATAGTGTAGACTGATCTAACTAGGTCTTAATTTCTATGGCTATTAACTACAAATAGTTGTTGATTAATTGGTTGAAAAATAAAATATAGTACAAGATAGTAATGACATAAGTGCAGATGATGTCCTTTGTTACCCTCACAGATCTATCTATCGTAGTATTATTAGTTGGCTTCTGATCTTTATTAGATGCAATTTTGTTGAGGGTCCAATTGTGCCGTAGTTTTTACTTCAGTAATCCAATCACATTTGAAACCATGTTTTTCATGATGCTTTACTACAGCTTCTCTACTTGGAGCATCCAATAGACAATACCATCTATCCTCATCTCTGTTATACATCATATTGTCATGTGTTACTCCAAATTCATCTTTAGGAGAACATTGTGCTTTCCTTAAAGTTTCCTCATCAACTCCTTTCAAATTGTGAGTATCCAAAAATTTTGGCATGTTCTTATACTCCCTCCTTAGATAATTGAATTCCATTCTTTTTTGCGATTGTCAACAAATAACCCAGTCTTATGCCATTGTCGAAGATATATGGTTCTACTATTTTTAGGAAGTCTTCCTTAAGCAATTTAGTCTTACTATCACCGTCAGCTAGATTATTCAATGCCTGAATAACTTTCAATAATGGACCATATTTAGTACTCATGAACTCCCAATAATGATTTGGACTTAGGATCGAAAATATTGTTGTTCCTCGCTCAAAGTATAAATCTGAAGCTCCAGATAATCGCTTATCTATTATTTCCGGGACTTCCCAAAGCATTGGGGATGGGGCTGGTCGGTGATTATTACTAGTCCTTGGTAAATATTTGGCATTTACTTTAAATATAGATCCAATTGCGAGTTCAGGTGGCCAAGTAGCAAATCCAATTCTACCGCCTTTCTTCGTAACCCTAATCATTTCTTTTGCAACAATTTCTGGCTGAGGCGCGAACATATGTCCAAATGTTGATAGAACCACATCAAAAGATTCATCGTCAAATGGTAGATTTTGACAGTCACCTTCTTTCCAAACTATGCCTTTAACTTGTGCTGATTTCTCTTCTTCTTCAGCTATGGATAAAAGTTCAGGTGTAATATCTATTCCTGTTACAATTGCTCCTTTTTTACGGGCAGTAATGGCAGTGTTACCATTTCCGCAGGCTACATCTAAAACAGACTCACCAGGCTGGAGATTAATCAGTCTAGTTAAGTGTGCAGATATCTGAGGTAGCATTGTGGATATACTTCGATAATCTCCCAGCGCCCATACGTTTTCCACTCTCGCATTCCCCTGTTTCTCTACAGAAGTCAATTCGTATTCGCTCTTCAAACCCATCGGTTTATTCATAGGCAGAGATATCTTGATATCATTATATAAATGTAACTGATTATGCTATCACGATATCTTCTAAATATTGTTTGAGATATCGTGATAGCATTTATATAGCAGTATTGATGCTATAGCTATAATGGTACACGATTTTATAATCCGTGGTTTTGATGATCCGAAATGCATTTTAAAAAACACTAATAAGATCGGTACAAATTTGATTCATCATAACCAATGGCTCATACGAATTACGATCATTCTACTCACGCTTGCGATCTAAACCTTGTTTTTGTTAGCATAATTCTCATATTCTTACTCATTCCTACCTTTTTGAATTGTAATAAAGAATACGAACCTAATAATGTAGGATTTGCCTTTATTCAAAAACATAATGACGATATAATAGTCAACATCATCAGTAAAGGTGAAGCAACAATACCATCTCATAACATTATTAGGACAAACGATACAAATCCTAATTTTCAATCTAATGCATCGAAAGCAACTAATATCGATAAATTAGTTATCTTAACTTTTGGAGATACGATAAAAAGTCAAATTACTACTGCAAAGCCTATATTAGATCAGTTTGGAATTAAAGCAAGCTTCTTTATAACCTGTGATTTTACAACTAGTAGTAACGCTAGGCAGCATCGTATGAATTGGAATGACGTATTGGAGCTACAAAAAGATGGCCAGGACGTAGAATCAAAAGGTATGACACATCGAGACTTAAATCATCTATCTCTAAAAGATTTAGAATCTGAAATAGGTGGCTCCATACAATGTCTAGAAAGTCACGGTATTAATTCTCCTAATATATTTGCAGTTGTGCATGGTGATGCTTGGGACAACTCTACTGTAATAAATACCATTAGTAAGTATTATGGATTTGCAGATAATGGCTTTGCCGATTTAATGTATTTACGCTGTGATGGTTATGACGTTACTCCTAAGCAGACAGATTGTAGAATCAATAATGATAACGGAACCCTAACATATGCAAATAGATATTCCATTAAAGAGGATAGCCAAAATTCATGGGATAAATATTACCTACATAACGATCCCTTAATATTTCAAAATTTTGTGAAACAGGTTAATTCACAAACTGGCTATAACAGTAAAAAGGGTTTTATAGATGCAATACCCATAGTTGCATATCATAGTATAGATAACTCTAAAGGACCAGCTAGTACTGATATTGGATTATTTGCTTCTGAAATGAGATATTTGCATGATAATGGCTTTAAGGTAATCCCTATGTCAGATTTGCGTTATGATCAAATTACGAAATATATGTACATAAGAAATAATCAACTTACGATTCACCTCTTATCATCATAATGCAGGTACTATTGCATACATTATACTATCATATGTGAAAGTCAACAATGGCATAAATTTGTCGTTTATTATTTGATCGTACTCACTACTTACCTAATAAATCATAACCCACAAGATGCTTTATGAGACGTTTCTTTGTATTATTAAGCAAACCCATTTAGTACTACTCTATAGATTGTACCGTCAAATGTAAGAACATATAGAAATACGTCGTTTGGTCCAACCTATATATCAGTGATATTACCAAAACCGTGTCCAAAATATTGCTGATTTAAGACTTTCAAGATTATTTGCTACTTTGCATTCGAGTGGACTACTTAGCGAGAAATCCGATCTTTCCTTATTTAGCTTAAAGTTGTACAAATTGCTGGCAATGCTTGTGTTATATTGAGAATCCCAAGCGTATCTGCATAGAAGCTAACTGATTTCTGGCAATTTTTACGTTTTATGCATTAACCCTCTACAACAAACCATTTGGTAATGGAATGAAGAAAGAATAATAGTTTGCTAGATTATCAATATCAAAAGGCAGACACATGTCAATACAAGTGTATATCGCAATAGGAGTACTTGCACTTGTATTATTACTGATTATAGAAAGAAGAAAAGCAAATAATATTCCCATCTGGACTTCAATGTTGATTGGAGCAAGCCTTATGGTCGGGCTTCATGTTATCGACACAGGAAATGCATTAAAGGCAATCAACCTAGATGTAATTATATTTCTTTTTGGTCTGTTCAGTATAGTTTCTGCACTTGACAGATCTGGAGTACTCAAGTACGTAGCAGCAAAGATGCTAGATAGAGCAAACAGTAATGTTAATTCAATAATGTTTATTTTTGTTATAGGATTTGGATCACTTTCCGCGTTTCTTGTTAATGATGCTATTGCATTATTGGGCATTCCACTCGTTATACATATTTCAAAACAAATTAGGGTTAGACCAACAGTTCTGTTTATTGCCCTTGCATTTGGAATAAGTATAGGAAGCGTAATGACGCCAGTTGGAAATCCTCAAAATTTACTAATTGTAATTAGAAGCGGTATCTCTCTGCCATTCTTAACATTCATAAAATGGTTAATTATACCAACTATACTAAATCTATTCCTGACCTATTTCATTTTGAAGGTATACTTCAAAAAAGATCTGTCAAAAGCAGTAAAGGAAGGCAATAGTCGTAGTGAAATTATACCAACAAAAGATAGTGAATTACTATCTGCCAATGTTATTACTAATCCCTACCTTGCTAAAATTTCGGTCATCATTCTCCTATTAACTATAGCAGGATTTATAATTTCAGAAGTTCTTCAGTTTCTTTTTCACACTGTGTATCTTAACATAAGCGGAATTGCTGCACTTGGAGCAATTGCACTTTATGCTTTAAGTAATGAACGTAGAGAAATGTTGTATAATGTAGATTATTCTGTCTTAGTATTTTTTGCGGCTATGTTTGTATTTACCGCTGCATTGTGGACATCGGGCTTGATTCCTGCCATTATGTCAAAAATTCCAAATCCTGTACCTGACCATAATTATAGGATTACAAATAATGCCATTATTTCAATCGTTAGTTTAACATTAAGTCAGATACTTAGCAATGTTCCTTTTGTCGCGCTATATAACAATGTAATGATATATAATGGCTTTAATGCTGATGACGTATCTCAATGGATGATGCTGGCATCAGCGAGTACCATCGCAGGTAATCTAACTATATTCGGAGCTGCAAGTAACATTATAATTATAGAGGCGGCTGAATTCAAAGGAGTCAGAGCATTTTCATATATTGAATTTATCAAGATAGGGCTTATGGTAACAATGATCAATATTGTTGTTTATTATTTATTCATTACCTTCAGTATTTGGATATAGGACAATTTAACTAGAATAGTTACGAACTAAAGTAATTGATCCTGTCGTTTCCAAAGATATCAATTTGAGTTGACTAGATGTAGAAAAGAATTTGATGCTCTGCCTTGAAGTAGAACTCAAATTAACAAATAAAGATCAATATCAAAAATATAATAAATATAGTGTTGAGGTAGTTTGTGGATCTAAATCACATTTACCTCATGCAGTGTTACCAATCCATTATCTCCGACCATTCTCCTTATTTGGGGAAGTAGCGGTTCTAGTTTTGATTTTTCATCTATTATTTCCATCATCATTGGCATATTGATAGTTATGCCTTCCAGGTGGACTGTCGATCTTCTGCGTTTGCCAAAACCATCTATGCCAGTCCAAACTGTTGCACCAGAAATCTTGGCTCCCATAAGAAAGTCTATCAATATTTTACTTAATCTTTTCCCTCCATATTCATCATTCTTTTTTATTCTGATAGTAAGACACCACATTTTCTGCATCATATTAGTTTTTGTCTCATCTTCCTACTTGCAGCGCGATAGTTGAAGCAATGATCCTACCAGCATATATTGCCCCAAGTGACAAGCCAACATTCGATAAGATATTTAATGCAACGGCATAAAATTCTTTACTATCCATCAAATTGGTTGTCTCTAGTGCAAACGAAGACATCGTTGTTAATGATCCGCAAAATCCAATGGCAATCAGAAGAGAATACTTTGTGTCCAAGTTCCAAATCAAGGACAATACTGAAAATAATCCCAGGACGAAACTTCCAATTATGTTTACTGTTAGTACATTGATTGGAAGAGCTCCAAATACAACTAGTGATTCGACTACTTTGTATCTAAGAAATGCGCCAGCCAATGCACCAACTGCTAGAAACAAAAATTCTTCTATGCCTTTGATCATTGTCTCATCTTCTTACCGATTTGAGTGGTCGTTATGATATTTCCGTTACTATCTTTCTTGTACTTCATTGATGTATCTCTTTCATAGAGCAACCATCACATAGTAATAGATATAAATGTAATGCAGGTTACATTAATTAAATGCAAGATACGAAATTAATTGTTTAATATTGGCAGCTACCAAAGTATATACAAATTCCGATCTGAGAAGATAAATAAAAATAAAAATAAAAATAAAACAGCAAATATTCTAAATGTAACTAAAGCTACAATATTTATGACAGATAATGATTTGAACTGGATAATATTCACATATTTCTATGGATGGGAGAGTTCGGCAAAGTGATCCATAGAATCTTGACACTTTTTAAGTAATTTCTCAACTTTAACTGCTGCAGATGGTCTTTCGATCCAATCAATTGATTTTACTTTATCAAGCCATCTAATTAATCCGTCCAAAACTTCATGCATTTCTTCAGCTTCTTCTTGTGCTGTCTTTTTGTTTCTAATATTTGTCTTAATCTCATCTATAAACTCTTGGCATTCTTCAAGAATTTCATCATATTGCTTATCACGTTCTATTCTGAATATTCGTAATATGTTGTTCTGATCATTTTCATTAACACTTTTGCCTTGGATCTTCATAATTCGACCGTTATCGGCAATCATGTCCTCTATTTTTGATAGCTTCTTACGATTGTCGCTATTATCAGGAATTAAGCATATGGAAAGTTGTGGATATAGTGCGCCGATACTCTTGAATTCTCTCCATACTCTCACCTTCAATCTTGAAGGCTGTGATGGAACATCGTATAGAATCGTTAACCAGGAACAAGGTTTTTTAATAACCATGTCTCGTTCAATGTCTCTTTCTTTTATAATGGTATCTAAGAATCGTTAGTTTTACTCTAATGCGTATACCCTTTAATAACAATCAACATTCACAGAGCATTAGAATATATGCATAATGAGATGAAATGAGTGAACGAATCAGTCCAAAATGTAATCGAGTACTGAAACAAGAATTAATGACAATGTAAATGCGGTTAAATCGTCATTTGACTCCATATAGCAAGTTCAATTCAATATTAATAAAAAGGGAATGGATAATGAGTACATATGCAAATAGATGCCATCCTGTCTGACTACGACGGAACATTGTGCCCGACAACATCTATCAATCATAATCAAGATGTCGTTCAGTTAGAAATAGAGAATGCATTATGGCAGATTTCTGACATGATACCAGTTTGCATCGTATCTAGTAAAGATTTCAATTTTCTACATAGAAGAACCAGATATGCAAGTATAATTTCTTGCATTATGGGAATAGAAACTCTGGTTTTACAAAGACACAAAGTAATGAAAGTTTCGTCAGAACAATCCGAGCTTGAAATTTTATCTGAATCATCGCAATGTCAAAATCAAGACTGTATAAAAGAGAGTTTCTTAAGCGCTCAAAATGAGAATTTGCAACACACTTCAGTTCTATTATACCGATTAGCAGAGATTGTAAGAGAGAATTTTGATGAGATACATATTGAGCAGAAATTTACTGCAACGAATAGTAGAATACTAGCAGGCATCACTATAGATTGGAGAGAAACAAAAGATTGGAAACTATTTAAGATAAATTCTGAACCACAATTAAAAAAAATGATTACTCAAAAGCAGAAAGTGGATCCCGAACGATCTAATGTCCTCATCCAAACCTATAGTACACATCCATTTATTGACATATATTCTACAAAGTGTGATAAAGGTATGGCATATGACCAAATTATTTCCATGATTACAACATCCAAGAAAAGACAATTGAATATCATTTATTTGGGAGATTCAGAAAACGATAATCCAGCATTTAGAAAAGCTACGGTTCCAATAGGTATTCAATCCGATTCTCGTTTGAAACCAAATCTAGATTGTAGTTATTATCTTCACATAAGCAAATTGTCGATTTTCTTAAAAAGTCTCATATCAAATAACCTAGAATTTTCTCAAAACCTGATCGCCATATAATTTGTGGAAAGCATCTTGTGATCTTTAGCAGATGTATGAGAATATATGCCATTATCGAACGAGTATTGGACTATCACTATAATCTATGGTAGACTATTAGAATAAAATTTACATCCTACACCAATCATTTATGAATTGTGTATACTTAGTGGTCTACAATCAGAATACGCGATGTGACATACATTACATTTAATGTGCAATTAACATGCACTTTCTATTTTTTGGTTGATATTATTCTAGAATGTAACTTAACCTAGAGCATACAATTGTGAAAAAACTAATGTAACCTGGGTTACATTTATTAACTACTACACGTAATATGAGCATGAGCAATTTGTGTTCTATCATAACACATATCACACCACATGTTAGTATCAAAAATAAAGATAGATTCTGGTCAAGGCTGTATGTAGGCAAAAATCCTCCGATATGACTGAAACGTGTATGAATTGTACACACCAAGTGACGAGATATATAGTATTGTCAGTATCAGAATTTTTAGACAGGTCTGACGAAGATCCAGAACAGACTAAATTTGATAATCTGATAATATGCGAAAATTGTTGGGATTGTGTCAAAGGAAATTCGATGGTATTGCAAAATATTCTAATTAGAGAATAAAATTTGATATACATTATAACAATTAACTTGGAATGAAAATAATGTTAATTGTATTTACATGAATTGACTAATGAACACGGACCACAAAAGAATTTTGATTAGAGGCCTTTTAGTTGTAGAAATTCATTTGTGGACTATATTAACAGAATTGAAATCTGAAACAGGAAACTTTATACTATATTCAAGAGAGGAGGACTTGGATATTGATACTAAGATGAGGATTCGTAGTTATACAGATCTAATGCTCAATCAGATCAATTAGATAAAGAAGAAATATAAGCTAATTGCTAACAAAAAAAGATCGCCTAAAAGAATAGTGCTAAGTCATATGCTAGAAATATCGGATACCATAGAGGAATTGGACCCTAAAAGCATGCAAAAATATGGAAGTATGTTAAAAGCTGATAAAAAGGATCTAACCGAAATTATTAAAAAATTACTTGTTCAACACGAGAACATTCTAAGAGAAGTCAGTAGGATTAGTAAATAGTGTATATACTAGATATAAATGGAATGCATTGTAATATATGAAGGGTTAAAGTAGATTTATAGATACCATCAGTACTTGCATACAAATTGTTCTGTGATATGACAAATCTATATTGTTTTTTTGGCAAGAAAGGAATGTCAATTTAGTGATATAAGCGCGACAGACTATAATTGCGAAAAATGCCTGAGAGCAAACATCAGCAGTGACTCTATGAACATGATAGAAAGAGCTCCCGCGTGTCTATAGATAATGAAACGATATCTCTTATGAATAGTGTAGACTAACTAATGGTGAAATCAGTCGGACATAAGAATAATTTATCTATCTTAATGGGATAAAAAATGAGACACAAATATAAATGACAGGTATCCGACCATCAATTTGATATTGATTAAGCGAATTCTGAAGAACTAATGCGATATATGATTATATCTTAGTAATATATCTTTCTAAATAATATGTTAGGAGAACAATTCGGAGAGATAAAAGGAAAGATTACTAGTCAAAGAGTATTGGATGTAGAAGGTCCTTCAGTTGAAACATCTATAACAGCTAGTGGGAGTTTAAAGGGGGTACAAATTAAGGAAACACTAACTTTTATTGGAAGTCCAACCAAAAGTAGTGGAGTACTCCATGGCAAAGGAATAGGAGTAATAATGGCAGGAGAATCTGAACTTGCTACAGTCACAGGTGAAGGAATAGGAAGAATTGACTCCTTGAAAAGTGTAAACTATCGTGGTTCACTATTCTTTAATACATCATCAACAGGCAAACTTGCATCCCTGAATAATATTATTGGAGTCTTTGAGGCCGTTATAGATGCTGAAGGGAATTTCGTTGAAAAAACTTGGGAGTGGAAATAAATACTGAACTAACAAGCAAATCATCTTATCTCTATGGTTCTATACATCAAAGAATTGGATTATTCAAACTGCATTAAACACTATTAATCAAGACCGCAAGAACCATCATCTTCATTCATGTATTCATGAGCGATCTAATTTCGTTCTGGGCATTGTATCTTGAAGATTGTAGATTATATGAATTTCAAGGATCGAAAAATGATATTCTCAGAGAATCATAACTGCTGCAGAAGATACTTCGTCTGTAACTTCGAAGGATCCATATCAAGACAAATTTCGGTAATCTACTCTTCATAAATTTGAAGAGGTAATCCAGATAATTATTGAGGATCAATATTTGCTAGGATCATCCTTTCTTTTTATGCAATAACTTTCAAAGTTGCAGGAATATAATAGGGGCATTTTATACACATTCTTTCAAGAACGACAAGTATCTCTATGCGCCGAAGAGCAGTAAACCTTAACCTTTCATACAATATGGCATTTTGCAGCTATTCTTCTACTCTTCTTTCTATGTTCAATTTCACATTGTGCAAAAATACATTTCTTGTACGTCGTCGAGCGCTATGTGAATCATTTCATAAAATAAGTCTAAAAAGTAGCTTACTATTTTCAGAATTCTTAAAATCAAATTCCATTAGCCTAAGTATAAAATTCTCTATTGTAATTATATCATCCTCAGAGAGAAGAATTGAATTCATTAGCTTGATAAGAGTCCAAACAGATTACGTTCCTTATGGAGTTCAAAGAGTTTAGAATACAGTACAAAAGTTGATGGGGCAGATCTATGCATAATCATCTTGGATTGACAATATACTAATATGAGTAAATTGGCACGTTATAAACACAATGGAAAAATTGACGTCCTAGGTATAGAGAAGGACGTCTTAGGAAGTTGGTAAAATTTATATGCTGTTTTCATGAAGCTCGCGCCTTTTGCATTAATCTAATTACACCCGGGATACCCGGCTGATCTTCTAACCTAAGGAAAATTTAGTGTATATGGTATGTATGACATCCAATAGATAACAAGAAGTTATAGTAGAATTCAAAACTATCCCGAGTAGATAGCAACAGATAGATTCTTCAAATGTCAGCAGCACTTGCAAGATATAGTTGTTACCAATCATGGGAAACACATAGGAACGGGTGACGAGATAGAATTCAATCGTTGTCATACGTTTGGTTTAATAATGGAAATAACGAAGTATAGGATTACATATGTCAGTACCACCCATGCAATCGACGATCGTTGAAGCTGGTCGTAAGAGAATAAGAAACGTTCCCTCACACGGGATGACAAAGGCAAGTAGGGCCAATCTTCAGATAGAAGATGACCTCAAGGCTAGTCTGAATCACGTAGCAGAACTTATCAGAAGCGAGATAATCAAGCGAGCCAATACAGCACTAGGATCCCCATCATGGTCTGACCTCTTTGTTAGAGTTAAACCAATACTAGAGCAAAAGATATATGGCCTCATAAGAGATGCAGCAACTATCAGCTATATGCTAGGTGCTCAATATGCATCTAAACAAATCCTAAAGAAACCAATGTATCTGACAACCAACGATATCGATGTAATCGAGCAGCTAGCAGACCACTATAACGAAAGATTCTGTGCTAGAGTGCAGCTAATAGTCTATCACCAGTCCAGTACAGAGCAAACCTGTCCCAATAGCTTGGTTAATTCTACTGTGGTCAACCTATGCTTCGAAGCATTGTATAGAGGAACAGTAGAAAAGGCTAGAGAGCTGGCCGATTAGAATGGATTATAAACGTTGTAGTAAATGCAATCATGTAAAACAAGTTCATGAAGGTGGTCCTTGTTATGCTTATGCTAATACAAAACCATATACAAGATTATGCAATTGTAAGGGATTCAAAGAATAATGCAGTTCGTATTTACTATATCAAAGGACGGTGTTGTATGTCCTGAATGCTCAAGATTACAAGGATTTGTATTCAGACGTCATCTTTTATACATCATTCCCGTTAGTCCAGGCACAAAAAAGTCCTTTGCTGCTTTCTACGAGATTTACTTGTTAATTCCACCTAAAGTGCTGCTCAGCCTCACTAGATTCCCAAAAGTATTCCCATCGTCACTACTTGTCCTGATTACGGGATTAAGCGATCCTGTTTCGTTTGTCCACCATGTCACAGCTACATTACTACCTGATGCGTCTATACTTACGTTCGTACGTGTAACAGATATCTTTGGATTTGTGTCAGGAAGGCTGAGAACCATTGTATTTGCAAATGTCTTTCCACCATCATTACTCTTTGTAAAGAATATGGCAGAGCCATGGAGAGTAGCAGTAGCATTGTTCCATGCTGTATAAACGTTATTGCCAGATACTAATACTGGAGCCTCTGCTGCTTTTTTGAGTTGGTCGGGTTTGGTGTCTAGAATACCCCTCTCGACTGGAACAACCGCAGCAAGTGCTTCGTGCGCTTGGAACATTAGACCAAAGGCCACAGCAGCAAATATTATAATTATTGTTGATTGATGTCTTACCATCGTCAAACAGTTCTCTGGCAGATATCTAACTTTGATGCAGTGACATTTAGTGGTGGATCAGTGTGATGCAGCACCACATAATCCACATTGCCAGTCCAATCTAAGGGAGTGAGGACGACGGCAACTAGATTGAGAGATCAAATGTATAGACTGATTGTATGGTAAGTTGATAAATATGCGCGTGTCTATCATGAGGCGCGCAAATAAGTATCGTTATAATAATCCTGAGGAATTGAGATGATCTCACATGCTATGGTGAGGGAAGCAGTTTTGAAACCTAGATACAAGCTGAATCGTATAACGTATAATAAATTGGCCAGAACAAGAAGCATTACTTTGTGTTTAGGATTATTTTTGATTACTACGCTTGTATTATCTAGTTTATCGACTAGTATCTTCAATCTACAGAACCAAGCGCTAGCTCAACAGTACATACCCACAGTAAAATCTAGAAATCTAGTAATAGATTTAGGTAATGGAGTAAAGACTAAAGCTCAGCTAACTTATCCTGCTATTGGAAAGGGACCATTTCCAGGAGTCTTACTTATTAATGGATCTGGTGCTAGCGATAAGAATGAAACATTAGGGTTTGTTTACAAGAATGGCCCTAAACCTACTACTCCGTTTTGGCAAATAGCTCAATATCTATCTGAAAGAGGCTTTGTTGTACTTAGATACGATAAGAGAGGCATAGGCGCAAATTGGACAATTAATCAGAATGTATGGGGAAATGCTACAGTCAATAATCTAATACATGATGCAGAAAAAGCTTTGAATGTTCTTAGCATGCAGCCTGAGGTGGATCCTAAGAGGATGAGTGTAATTGGTCATAGTGAAGGTACAGTCATTACTCCAAGAGTAGCAATAGATAATCCAACTAAGGTTAAGAATATAATACTTATGGGCACTGTAGCCCAGAATCTCATTCGAGATATACTGCGCTACCAAGTGGTAGATCTAAATTCAGAGTACGCGGCCAAAGTTCTGGACAAAAATCACACTGGGTCGATATCGATAAAACAAATACCAAATGATCCTATGTTAGGACCGTATTTGGTATCTTCCTCTATTTTGGACACTAACGATACCAAAGCTATAATCAAGAACCTAGTCGACAAATTTGGCACTACTGGTCATATAAGCATTCAAAAACAAATCAGACCTGCGTTGATAAAGTATTATGAAAATCAGTCGGCCTTTAATCTGTCAAAATGCAACCAAATTAGAGGTTGTCCTGTATGGATTGGATCAGAATCAAGTTTGACACCCACTTTAAGCGTCATTGGCAATGTCTCTAAATCTACTGGTGTACTGCTGCTCAATGGAGAAAATGACTCTGCAACTCCACTTCAGCAAACGTTTCTCTTGCAGCAAAGACTGGCTGAAGTAAATCATCCTGACCATACGTTGATCACATATCCAAACCTAGGACATGACTTCCATCCCTCACCTCAGTGGTTCGCTGAAAATGGACCAATTGAACCCTATGTCTTAGCTGATCTGTACGCATGGCTTGGAGCTCACTCTGGATTTACAAATCATGCATCTGCTGAAGCGCGCCTTACTGCAACTCCATCCTCCAACTCTACTGTTAAATAAAACAGTTAAGAAAATAATGCGCGAACATCTTTGGGTAACATTTTAACAGATTATCACCAAGAACCCGTCTTCCCAAGGAATACCATGACCAAATCTCTTGGCCATCAGAAGGAAGCATTCAATATAAAGGAAGTCCTTAAATATTTTATGGCTTCAAACTATGAAGACTGCAGATTAATGCTTATCCTTAGTTTACTATATATGATGGAATTAATAGAACTGCACCAAGTTTTCTAATGATAGATATAGAAACAAGAGCTATTGGCCCTTGTTCTTTGTCATGTACTCGCCCATCTGCTTTAGCTCTTTAACAAATGTGTCATAATCGTAGTTCTGAGTGTGTAAGATATTACTCCAGAAGGAAGTCAATGCCACTACGGCCGCCAATTCCCTCAGTTCATCATCAGTCGCACCCCACATCTTTGAAACCTCCTTATGATATGTTTGACAGTAAGGACATTTCACGGCAGCAGCGGCTGCCAACATCATCATTTCTCGATATTTTTGTGGTATAACAGATTCCCCTATCTGATATTTCATAAACAACGGCCACATCTGCGGAAGTATATCTTTTGGCGTTTCTTTCATAAAGCCTGGAACCATACCGAATGTTTTTTCAATATCCTTAATTGTTTCCTCGTAACTCATATGAGAAGTGAATTAATGTATCCTATAAAAAGAATTGCAGAATATGGAATATGGTTGTTTTTGCAAATCCAAACGATCAATTCAACTTCGATACTGTGGATAGAGAAATTCCTGCAAACTCTATTAGATGATTATAGGAAACATGTTGTTTGGCGCATCTTATCTCCATACCTTATTAATATTAGAAAATGCTCTGTAGAAGAAGCTATGACTTGAAAAAGAAAAGGCTATCCCAGTGTGTGTTTCGAAGATTCTTCGTCTGGTCTGAAGGCACAGGTACTATGCACATTAACATGCTAAAGCGCTTTAGCAAAATGTTCTAAATCGACCTTCTAGTCTACTTAGACCTATTTTATCAGTCCTACTAGTTAGCTAAAAATATTTTGTTGCATTGACTTGCAAAGCAGGATAGAGTACTCGAAGAACTGAAGACGCTTGCTATGGCAAATAAAACTGTTGGCTGCTGTAACACTTATCCTAGCCTCTACCATATGGTTGTTATGGCGGCTAGCCGCATAGGAATAAGATTCTGGTACCAACCACAGGCCAGCACTATATCCTATGTTGTACTCTACTAACAAACTAAAAGAGGCCATTAGACTTGTTTTGTTAGGCTTCTGAAAAGCCAAGTCAATACACCAATCTAGTATACAAATATGTCCGCACTTACCACTTTTACATAAGTCCGTATCAAGACATTCCCCTTGTAGCAAGTCTATAGACTGTTATTATATCCTACACTATCCTAACTTTAATTGTTGATCTGATTGTCTCTTTCTTAGTCGTTATTCGTCAATAATCATTGCGCATATTTGTTGTATAGCCTCTACCTCTGCTAGATTGTCCGTCCTCAGGGCTTTAGTCATTTACTAGTAACGCTTTTGGATAAAGGTATAGAAAGGGTACTGGCAAAATTTGAGCAGGAAATAATGAACGCTTTCAAGGCTTTGCAAGTTTTTTCGCACATCACGCACAATACTTGGAAGGCTCCAGACTAGCAATAGGTCGCTCATAGCCCATAGAATACAATTACCAACCGGCCTTTTTTGCTGCGTTGAATCTGTTGTCTTTAGGTCTATAATAGATAGTATCGTTATAATCCACTATCTTTTCAAAGTCGCTATGTCAAGACCACAAAGAAAATTACCCTTAATTTATTTGATTTGTTCCGCCAACTCTAAGATAATTCTCTCTGGACCACGAACGTAGCATAATTTATACATGTTTTCATAAGTTTGTATCTCACTAAAGATTTCTGTCCCTTTCTTTTTCAATTTGGCAACAATAGCTTCAATATCTTCAACAGTAAATGTAATATGTCTAATACCCAGGGTATTTGCAAAAGATTGCTGAATACCTTTTTCATCTGACGGCGTATAAAACTTGGCTAGCTCTATACTGGTCTGACCGTCTGGCATCCCCAACATTACAATTGCTGCTTTAACATCATTAAGCCCAACTACCTGATCTACCCACTCTCCTTCCATTTTTCCTTCCCCTTGCACTTCAAGTCCAAAATCAAGAAAAAACGCTTTAGCGGCAGAGAGGTTATTTACGATTAAACCCACATGATCTATTCTACGAATTTTCAACTTGTTACCTAACCATCAGCTGAAATAATACCTTTGTGTACTGTGCTAGTGTTAACCTTCTCCGGTACCAAGGAAAGTATTTGAAAGGCTCTAGACTAGCAATAGGGCTCTGGTAATCCATATCGGAATCTACAGCCTTTCAAAGTCATTACAGCTACAATGGTCGAGATTCATAATAGGTCAGATATGATATGCCATTTTTGATTAAATCTTAACCTGCAGCCTAACTATGGTAAGGTTCAGGGCTATCTGATTCTATTGATAGGTAAAAGTATTGTTACGAGCAATCAATCCATTAAAAAGTTGATAACACAACAACTACGATTATATAAAAATCCAGCTTGGAACGAACTGGATATTTACTGGACTTTACACAGCCATGTGATAATTTGGTTGGATAAATCGCGGGTGTTATATCAATCCACCACTACCTAGCAGTCCAGAATAAACCGGATATTACTGGACTTGCAGGTCGTGTGATATTTTGGTTGAATATTGGAGCAATACTTACCCACTCTTATAGATTGGCTTTTCAGTAAGATTCTTTTGACTAACTTTATATTTTAAATATACAAACCTTGCAGACTATATGACCACCTAGTCATGCACACTATGTAGAAAATCGTTAGGAGATACCTCAGTTAATCCCTCTGATTTGAATAATGAGATATGGGAGCATTTCTATCAATTGCATGAAGAAAATACTGAACCAATGCAAATCTTCAGAGCCCACATAAAGCCAGAGGATTAGCCCGTTTGTCAACCTAGAATGCAGCGGCGATTTTTTCTAATTACAACTCTAAGTCGCATCTTAATTTCTAATTTTAATCATCAACTTCTAGATATACTCCAGATTACTCAAACTCAGTACTCATCTTGAAGGTACGGCCATCAATAGTTGGCATCCCCACGATCTCTTATTGTTTAATCCCTTGGTTGGAATTAAAATATGGTCTATCCTAGAAAGCCAGTGATCATTCGAAATGGACTTCCTCTGGCGAATTCTTACTAGTGTTCGTTCCTATCTTGAAGAAAGGAGATGTATTTGATGTAATCTCACTTTCATTTACTGGTACTAATATCGCGAGAAAATGCTCTCCTTCTTTTACCTTATCCTCCTCAATAGAAAAAGAAGCTTCCAATCTATCAAACGATGAATTATATGTAAGAGCCTTTAACTGACCTATGTCTCTATTTGGAAAAACGATCCCGTAGTATGCATGTTCATCACCTTCTTCATTGTCATGTGTGATTATTACTTTGAATGTCACAGTTACTTTTTGGATGTGCGTTATTTAACTTTTCAAAACATCTTTGCTAGTGAACAAGTATAAAAATTGTTTAAAAGCTCCAAGATAGAGGAAGCTTGATTTTACATTGAGTATAATTATAATTAGAACACATTTTTAGGTCAGATATATGTTTGAATCCTACTTGTCCCAAATCAATCTTTAGCTCGAGATTCTGACTAAAAATGGGCGCGCCCAGACCACAAATTCAACTAAAATTTGGTGGATAGAAAAATTATTGCAAACACCACTAGAGGATTACAGGAAATTTGCAGTGCGATGTGTTCTTGCGACTATCAATGTTACTGATTACTTTATATCTTCTCTAACTTATGTGAAATGATGCTTAGTAGATTCCTTAAAGTACTATATGGTAAGAGAATATGAAGCATCTTGTATACGTCATCAGCTCAACAAGAAAATGAAGTCGTGGCTCGCCGCTTCCATATGGAAATATTTAGACAAAGAAAATTAGATGTAGCAGATGAAATATTGGATCCAGATTTTGTTTTAAGAAATCCCATCCTCCCTTCTGAGTTTACCTATGGCCCAAATGGTGTAAAGAAATTTGCATCATTAGTAGCAGATAGTTCGCCACAGTACGAAATCGTACATCATGATACACTATCAAGCAGAGATAAAGTATTGATTAGATGGACGTTTACTGGTATACTCAAAAAAGAGATGTTAGGCATACCCCCTAGCGAGAAACCTGTAACCATAACTGGATTTGATCTTTTCAGAATCATGATTAATGGTAAAATTGCAGAGATGTGGCAACAATTTAACGTTGGAAGCTGGCTATAATCTGCATATAACTGATATCATAACCACAGTACAAAATATTGGAATGACCGCACCAGAATAATCATCAACACTTATTTTTTCAATTAATGTGTCTTAGGATGGGTAGACATCTAAAATATTGTACTTCAGTCAGATTTATTTCCTCCCCAGTCAACCCTGATGCAGGGATTTCTACCAACCTAACCAGCTATTTCCATTCCCACATCTTCTCAGTAAAATTTCCTTCAGTATCGATAACAACCTCAAAGACTCCAATAATATTATTCAGGGATGCAAGTTTGCCTGTTGATGATGTGCTATAGAATACAGATCCACGCCAATTTATACCTCCTAAGGGGTCAACTCTTCCTATCCCTTCACCAGTATAGGTTGCCAGCTCTGATTCTCCAGCCATAACTACTCCTATTCCTTTACCATGGAGTACTCCACGGGTATTTGTTGGACTTCCAATAAAGGTTAGTGTTTCCTTTATTTGTATTCCCTTTAAACTCCCACTGACGGATACTGATGTTTCAACTGAAGGACCTTCTACATCCAATACTCTTTGACTAGTAACTTTACCTTTCAATTCTGCAATTTGTTCTCCTAACACAATTTAGAAAAGTGAACAGTAGGTTTTATTCATATTGTTTAGTAAGATAGGATGTATCAAATGACACAGTTCAAGTCAGAATATCGAAAAAACTCCTTCAAATGTCATTGCTAATGCCGTTAGATTTAACAAGCAATTTCTGGATTCTATCTTAGGCGGTAACCTACAACCGGCAGTATAGGAAAAATGCTCACTGTTATGTCTGAACAAGATAACACGATAAGGACGTTGTCGAGGCTCTTAGGACGCGACTATAATGAGGAGCACCTACACGAAATGCATAACTCCTTGTTTGGAAGTATAGCAGACGTTCGAAGCGGCAAAGAAGGAATGCCTGTCGGTGATAAATTAGCCCAGTTAACTAACTTCGTGCACCAGCAGAACCAGCAAATTCAGTCAATTATAGAAGAAATTAGAAAAACTATAAGCACACACAATATCTAAATAGGAAGACGGGAGCCGAGCGCTTTCAAGGCTTTAACTAATCCAATCATTTACCATTTTTTATCTCATTCATGGCGTGTTGAAAGGTTTTGGCCACAAATGTACTATTACTACTGCTGCCATTATTGGTTGGAAGGTGCTTCGTAAATGTGTCATTTCCAAGTGCTTTTACATTTACGCTAAGCGAGGCAAGTGAAGTAGCAAATCCTGCTATCGTAATTACGAGGAGAATTGCCAGAATAAGTTTCTTGGTAGACATTACTAATCTACTAATCACCCACTGGACTACATATTTGCCAATAAACTATAAAGAAATAGCAGAGACGACATATGGCTGTCCTGGATGAGGTAAATAACTAAACCAAATTAGTCTAGATAAGAACAGACATAAACTATGCAAAAAACGGCTCGTATGTTAAATTTCGCACATAGAACAAGATTCTTACTTGATACCATGATATGGAAAATTGGCAGACCAATGCTTTACTTGATGGTGGACACTGTTCTACCAACGAGTCCAAGCACATCTTATTCACAACCAAGAGTCAAAAATTTCAGCAATGGCGAGAGTAGCTGGCGAGCTCCTAATCGTCGCCACTACTCTTACTAGTTGCAAGACTTTCAATGACATAGGATACGATAACAGGAGAATTACATTACTGTTACTGTTGTTTAATAAAGAAAGTAGAAATACCGGTTTGCCCTGTGACATGTGCCTACAAAGTGGTAATCAGATAAAAGGCAACTGGCACCATTATCTGCTGAGGCTAATGAGTACTGCTGGATCTCATTCCATATGTTATACCAGCACCTCGTTCGCTTACACAAGCCCAGCCCTTGTCATTTCGGCCGGTTGCCAGTTGCCTATCTGTTGTCGCGGCTTAATATTTTCATGTCATTCTTTATCATTGATTGATCTATTCATTATAGGCGTCACTATTGATTTATTTACCAATTAATGACTATGTTATAGCATTTCTATATCATAAAGTCCATAATCCATTGCTCAGCATTCGAATACTCAAGCGGTCATTCGCAAGCCGAATCTATATTGGATGAAAATATCCTCTAGGTTCTGGCTGAATGATCGTCATTCGATAATCAAAACGTTTTCAACCATTTTAAACAACAAGTGTCAGAATAGTATCTGCTTCGAGCAGGTATGTATCCTGTTGTTAGGCGGGGTCCGCCAGGCTCTTACTACTCACCATTCAACTGGACCCCCGACCTAATGACGGTTAATATAGGGTATTGTGGCTTCGCACAAGGTAGCGTATGGCTACAGTATTTCAAAAAGACTTAACCTTGTTCTAAAAGATATAACAAGTACCGCGTTACTCATACCTCTAGACATATTTCAAACCAAGTGTATCACGACCATGTAGAGTCCAGTAAATCCAGGTTAGGTCTTCACTCTGGATTCTACATGCATTCGTTATTGTATTATCAATTTTATTTTAATCAAATCGGTTGCTGAATTAGGCAAGGCCTGCCAATAACTAAGGTAGATACATACGACCGACCTAACCTAGCTGAACATGCATTAAGGAGGTCATTCATTAGTATACCAAATACTTTTTTATTTGTTAGTACTTATCATATGATAATATGAGTATGACTATATCAGACGTAGTATCTAGATTTGACAGTTTGGAAGAATCTCTTAAATCCGTATTTCCGAAAGTTGATCCAAGAACAGTGGTTGGTTTAATTATTCGTGAAAAGAAACAGAAGGATCCGCTCTATACACTTGAAACAATCATTAAACCTGGACAGAATACGGATGATATTAGAGAGATTATTATAAGGGAAACAGGAATGGCTCCAGGCTTTTACCTCCGTGGAACCGAAATAGTAGTGACTCACAAACTTAATTTGGAGTTATTAAAAAGGATACAGGATCTTGATTATGTCATTTCTATAAAGGCTTCTCCTTATAGTGCAGGGGCATCCTCTGATTTTTGATATCGAGATATAATTCATTTACATTAAATGGTACTTACCAAAAACCAAGCCGTTGCCGAGATATACGACACTATATTTAACAATTTCACTGTCCAGTGCTAAATTGAGTCAATAAGACTGATTGTACTAAAAAGATATGAAACAAAGATAAGTCATAGGATAATTTAATGTTGCAAACACAAATTCTAATTCAAATATGTAAAAATATATCCAACTAAGTTAAAGATTTTACATGCCAATCCAGATGTCGGTACTCCAATTATCTGAACAAGAAACAAAGAAATTCTTGGCTACAGGCAGTTGAACATGTGCCTTAAACGTTATATGAAAAAGGTCATGCAAATATTCATCCTCTAGGGTACTATTACTACACTTCATACAGTAAGTTTTATGTCATAACTGGAAAAGACTCAAAGAAAGTCAGTAATCCTAAAAGAAAGAAATTTGTTTACTTTTGTGTCAACTGCCAAATCCATCTAAAATAGTACTGGATAAAGGTAGCATAAGGATACTTGAAGAGGTAAACATTAACATTCTTATAGCTCAAAAAGATGCTCTCGAATATATAGGACAGTTACATCATCCTAGTTCTCTTGAATTTGTAGAAAGACTGAAGAAGGAAATTGTTACAGAAGTCAGTCCAAAGTATTACTCCACATGGAATCACTATAAACAATAAAAATTGGCTTGTGTAGATCCACTACTTGTAGTATGACAATACGGGTTGGCGAACCTACTATATACCATATTGAGTCATTAGATCCCCGAGTTTGGTCTTGGCTGAACACATGGGGGATAATTTATTATGACTATGGCATTGAAATGTTGATCCTACTTCCTCAGTGACATGCAGATGACATTGAATGCAGACACATAAAAGCGAATCTAACTACTCGGTTATCTATTTGAATATACCGTAAAGCACAGTACAAGAATAAGACAAAACAAAGATACCAATCTACCAGTAGAATTTGTTGGTATTGGTGATAAAATTGCAAACTGAATTCAAAATAAAGATAAATAATACAAAATTAAGTATGACTAGTTTAGATGGTTAAGACAGAGGTAATATGGTAATTCAAATTTATCACTAATTTCATCATTAATTGACATTTGAATCATAGATGAATTATTTATGATTTGTAGGCAGGTAGGTAGATTGGACCCTGCCTACCAAACAAATCACTCTTTTGTCAAAATCAGGGTGACATTCTTTTCGTATTATGCTTTGCAGAACTTTGTTCAGCGAGTATTTTTATCCAGGCATAATCATGTTTACAATGGCATTCAAATCACTGGTGGGCATTTGCTGCAATTGGCCTCTCGTTCTAGCTCCAGTTATCTTGGTTGCAGTGACATCGACTTTCATGTTTTAGATCTATAAAAGTAATCTCTCATATAACCTCTTACGCCAAATTTTAGTAAGGCAGCTTGTACATTTAGTTTGCCCGAAGCCAACATAACATAACAAAAAATACTACAGATATGCGCTAGACATTGAAATACAAATGGAAACAACTTGGAATAGCTCAGAAGCAATGATGTTAAATTCCACTAATATTTATGGATTTATCTAATCAAGATTTGGAGAAATAATCTCTCACTAATCGTAAAGTACTAAATTAATGTATAGTGGTCCAAGCACAGAATACTATCCATCAATGAATAAACCTATCCAATTATGTGGGCTCTTTGAGACACACTTAACTGTAAGTGATCTCCAGCGATCTATTCGATTCTACTGCGATAAAGTGGGACTACGTCTAGCTTATGAGGCACCAGAGAGAGGCGCAGCTTTCTTCTGGATTGGTAATTCATCCTATTCTTCTATACGATCTATGCTTGGAATATGGTCAATTGGTATGACTCCTATAGGTGTGAGACTACATGTGGCCTTTGAAATAGAGAAGATTAACGATCATCTTTCCGCACCCCAACAGCTTAGAGATAATGGGATCATGCCATTATCCTTCGGCACAGAGTCTATGGAACCTAGTGGTATTGGATGGATGCCAGCTGCTGCTATTTATTTTAGGGATCCTGATGGTCACCTAATTGAGTATCTAATGATGCTAGATGATAAGATAATGAGGCCTGATTTAGGAATTGTTAGTTGGTCAGAATGGCTTTTTCAGAACAGGTAAATCAAAAATATGCACATTAAGCTCATTACTCTGTTAACTTAAGGTTTACGGTTCCAGAAGGTTCAGGTTAGCAGCTAAATGTCTGTCATCATCCAAGTAAAAAGAAGTAACAATTTAAGATGACTAATTACTTTCCTTGCTTCAGTGTTTAATAGTATCGAATCAATTAATATCCTTATTAATAATTGTATTTCAATAATATTCTTACCTGCTTTCTGGGATGTGATTATCAATAATCTTCTTGTTCTATTTATTGGTAACTTGACCTTCAGTATTCGCGGTAATAAGTACAATACTGATGAGGGAATTGCGATATCCTGAATAGCATAAGTGCTAGAGTTAACGTAGCAGACTACAATGATTTGAAAGATACAAAAACTAACAATATACAATATACATTATAAAAAAGGAAGGGCCGCAACTTGCTAATTCCTATAGTATTCAAATTACCTTATGCAATTCTATCTTCTTAAGGCTTCTATTGGCGACAGGCGTGAAGCTTTCCATGCTGGGAATATACCTGCAGCTATGCTAAGTAGGAATGAGAGGATCCAGACACTTAACATATCATTCAATGTAAATATAGGATTGATATGTGATACCGCTGCCCCAGGTGATCCTTCCCCACCGCCACCGCCTCTTGGAGCAAAACTTGAAGACATTATATAAGCTCCACCCATTCCAGATAATATCCCAAGAGTAGATCCAATGATCCCAATTAATAATGCCTCGCTCAAGAACAATGCAAGAATGAATCTTCCCTTTGCACCAATAGCTTTCATAGTCCCAATTTCCTTAATTCTTTCAGAAACTGAAGTGTATAGCGTAGTTATGATTCCCACAGCGCCTACAAGTAACGCAATAAAAGCTATTGCTAATGTAAATGCACTATTTCCACTTTGAAATTGTTGTCTTGTTTCTAATATTGCTTTAGGAGTAATTACTCCAATATTGTTACCATATAGTCCCATAATCTCTTGTTGTACAGCATTAACATAATCACCAGAAAGTGCAGCCACAACCATCTGATCATATTTGCCTGATTTATGGAATAGAGAATTACCTGTAGCCTCATTAATTATAACTGACCGGTCTATAAAATTATTACCAGTAGGCTGTATAATGCCGCTAATTACAAAGCTTTTAGACTGTTCTTTTGTTTTGCCCGTATTCTGTTCAACGTATGTAAATGTACCCTTAACAGTCTGTCCAATGGTCACAAAAGGAGTTGTCTTTCCTGGTGGATTTGCCACACTATCTCCTACAAGCATAGCCGTAGGATTATTCGATTGTATAGAAGAACCATCTACTAGTTGTAATGATGGAGATACTAAGTAAATTTTTTTTGGATCCATAGCTATTATTTGAGAATTTAGAATATTGCCTTGAGCATTGAGCTCAAGTTGCCCCTGGTATGATGGAACTACTTCCTCAATGAATGGTAATGATTTTATTCTATTTACTACTTCAGAATTAAGGATGATCGTTGGTGGGCCTTGCGGTCCTCCTCGAAACCCACGTTGGCCTGAGCTGACAAATAGGACATTGGGCGCCAGCATACTCATTTGTTTTTTGATAAAAGCATTTTGACCAGCACTCATGCCATTAAGCGCTACCATCAATGCACTTCCAACTACAACCATCAATATAGTTAAGGCAGATCTTGCTTTTCTCTCTCTAAGCGCGTCAAAAGACAAAATAAATATCTGTTTAATATTTTTACTCTTATTCTTCTTTTCAAATCTTTTTTCCTTATGCATTCTTGAGGTAGAATATGAGGGCGTGTCTAATGCAGACTTTAAGCTTCGTACGTCTTTTGGTGATCCAGTATTATTGTATATAGTATTATTATCTAGATCGTTGGTTTTATAAGCATCCATGATATTTTACACCGGTTATTGATAATATTTGTCTAGTATTACAACTAGTACGAATTTGTTTTATTCCCAACTCTATCAAGAGAATATTCATTAATGTTTGTCTTAACTCCTACATCTATTTTTCACTAGATTACTATTAAAGTCTATTTATTTTTATGAAGAATATATGCATTTTAGTTGCATTAGCTAGTATATTGCAGCCTAAATTCAAAATTTTACTACAAGGTATCTCCAAGATTTATAATTCAAGTCACTTGATATTCTGCAGTTCACTTGTTAAATTAATTGGAAAATTTGTGATTATGATAATAATCCAGAAATGTTATTTCTTGCTCTGTTGCATGATTCTTACCTTATAGGTGATACTTATTTGACCACTTCCCATTTAGCTTGCTGATCGTGATCCTCTGGTATGGTTGATTGGCCTTCCTATAATCAATCACTTGTAAGACGTGGTCAAGTACTCTTGGATTTTGATGTACTTGATGATTGGGATAACGAATTGTCTCAAATGAATCATGGTAAAGTTGGTGAACCGTACAACTATCCTGATTCATTTATTCAACTTTTAGGTTACATGAGAGCATATTTCCATCTACCATACAGACAGACACAGGGTGTAGTCATAGCTCACGCAAGTACTAAAGTACCATGCATACCAGATTACAGTACCATCAGTAGACGTATAAACAGATTAGAGATCAAAGTCAATGAAAAATTAGGAAATGATATTGTCATTGCATTAGACAGCACTGGCATTAAGGTGGCTAATCGTGGAGAATGGATGCGGCATAAATGGCATGTTAGGAAAGGTTATTTGAAAATACATGTGGCAATTGATATCAAGAAGAAAAGAATTCTATCTCTGGAGGTGACAAGTGAAGAGGTACATGATGGCAAGATGCTAATGAAATTAGTAGATGATGCTTCTTCTAGAGGTAATCATGTAAAAGGTATATTAGCTGATGGTATGTATGATAGTAATAACAACTTTAGATATCTATCAAAGAACCACATTAAACCTGGTATAAAGACAAAAAGCAATT
>Ga0126370_10000067_pt1 | contig 30905 bp, 29 predicted proteins | sample PanSoiMetaPlot_3_FD_92586 | JGI IMG/M metagenome (GOLD analysis project Ga0126370, IMG submission 92586) | Tropical forest soil microbial communities from Panama - MetaG Plot_3 | ecosystem: Environmental > Terrestrial > Soil > Tropical forest > Bulk soil | place: Panama | collected 2016-02-17 | reverse complement strand
TTAGTCAAACCAACAGGTCATATCTATTCATATGATATTAATCATGAATCAATAGAGATAGCGCACCGTAATCTGAACAAGGCAGGAATGTCAGACTTTGTAACCCTTAAGGAATTGGATGCCCATAATGCAATTGAAGAAAGTGATTTCGATGCTGCAATTGTTGATTTGGGCGATCCTTGGACGATCGTGCAAGATGTACTCAAAGCGCTAAGACCTAGTGGCTGTTTCGTGGCAATTTGTCCTACAGTTAATCAAGTTGAAAAGACTGCTATTGCACTCAGAAGTGACTTTGCTGATATCGATTGTAGTGAATTAATGATAAGAACTATCGAGGCGAGAGAGGGAATGACAAGACCGTCGATGAGGATGGTAGGGCATACGGCATATCTCATATTTGCAAGGAAAGTGCTCACTTAAAATTAAACTTCGGGGATTGAGTGTGTTAGAAAATCCTCAATATTCAATTATACCCCAAGGATCTGCTTAAGCAATGCTCTGTAGTCGATACTTTCCTTAGTGCTCCCTGGGGCAGGAAGTTCAAAGATTAGTGGAATAGGTCTTTTTGACCGCATGTCTGTGAGTTGAAAGCGAATCTCCTTTGCCATATCGTCGCTTAAAAGAATCAGGCCAATGTCGTCAGAAGATCCCAATTTGTTAAGTTCGTTCAATATTTCATCCGATGATGTTATTTTTATTCCTTCTACGCCAGCTAATTGAAAACTAGTCACAAAAACGCGACTTCCGATGGCAATTACGCGCAACTTAGATACTCTTTCATAAGACCTCTTTTAATCCTTTTGAGCACAAATTTCAAAATCGCTGAGTATGATTGTCCGATATAAGAAAAGACTTTGTTAAATGCGTACGCGAACAAATCACTGATCTATTACCTTTCATTCTACAATCTATTCATTCCAATCGTATTTGGGCTTAATCGACAGATTAAAATTTGCCCATCAACGAAACATAATTATAAACGTTACCATGACAGCAAGCCCTCCAAATAAAATCATGGTTGCTTTCCACATCCCCATACTTGTTCTTTCGCTTATATCCCACATCCCACCCGTTATAAGGTCACTTTGATATCGTTTCTTAATTTCAGAGTAACTGTATACTTTATGGAAGTCGGCGGATGGTACCCATCTCTCGTGAGCGACTTGTACGACTTTATCTTGTGAATTTGCATTATCATATCTATTTCTTGAATACTTGTCAGAAAGAACTTCATAAGCTTCTATAATCTGCATAAATTTCTCTTTCGAATCTTCAGAATTTTTATTCTTGTCAGGATGATATTTCAGTGCTAGAGTACGAAACGATCGTTTTATTTCCAACATTGTGGCAGAAGGATTAACTTGTAAGACTTCATAATAATCGACCATTATGTATTAAGCGATTTGGTACTAAATATTCTTGTCTCGTTAAATTAGATTAAGCATTAAGTACTTATTGATTTTCTAAATGGATTAGATTCATGCCATATGCGTATGGCAAGAGTCATAAAAGGAGATAATATAATTTAGCACGTGAATTCTCTTCTTGCAATGTATATCGAGGTAAGATATCAATTGGAAGATCTTACTGTTCTAAATCTCAGTTCACCAGATGATCCTCAAAATTCTTTGTTTATTGGATCTGGGGATTCACACGCTGCAGCACTAGTAGCGGAGTATGCTTCCAACCATCGTGCTAAATCATGCTATCCAACAGATATCCTCACTAACCCAGATATTCTCAATGAAAGAACTGCATATTTTATATCAATAACAGGTAACACTTTAGACAATATCGCTGCTGCACGAATGGCTAAAAGAAAAGGCATCAAAACGGTCGCGATAACCAGGGAAAGACGAAGTAAACTAGCCGCGATATGTGATGAGTTGATCGAATTAAAGTACCGTAGAACTGGCGTAACCACTTCAGGTTCGATCGGATTTAGTGCATCACTTCTTACGTGTCTTTCGCTTGTTAGGAGTGTTAATCACATTCCGGACCTTACATCGCTTATTGAGGAGGCAGATAAGATCAGTTGGAGCTTACTTCAAACACAGGAATTTACGTCTTACACAATAATGAGTAGTGGCTTACTGTTCCCAATAGCAGTTTATGGAGCATTAAAGATTAATGAAATCCTGGGTATTAGATCATATGCCTATACTATAGACGAGTTTTTTCATGCACCGATTTTTGGGGTTACTGAGACAGATAGACTGATAGCGATTGATTCGAGAGAGAGCTTTTCTCGTATTAGATTGCCTCGCAGTGGGTCTATCGGATTGAACCTTAGTAAAGTTGATTTGGATTTTCCCCCCAGTAAATATCTTACAATGCTATTTCTATCTCTTTTTACTCTACAACTTTTTGTAATTAAGACTGCTGTACGGCAAGGACTTAAAGAGTGTACGTTCTTGACAAATCAGAATGCATTAAAAGTTAGCTCGAATTACATATACGCATAAGTTGAGTGCAAATTAGGCAGCGAAATTTGCATACAAATTGAAGGCTCAAATATAGTCACGATAGTTCGTTTAAAACACTATAAATTTATACTAAAATCTACTATAACGATAATATAAACAGTATATATAGTGCATATATATAAACCCACTTATATTATGCCACAGACCAAGCCCATTGTCAGCATCGAAAATGTCGTAGCATCAGCTACTGTGAATCAAACAGTAAACCTTAACCTTATAACTCAAATTTTTCCAGATGTTGAATATCATCCAGATCAATTCCCAGGACTTGTGTTCAGATTAAAATCTCCGAAGACGGCTACGCTGATTTTCAGTTCTGGTAAAATGGTATGCACTGGTGCAAAATCTGAAGATCAAGCAATAAAGGCAGTGAAAAATGTAGTTCAAAAGTTAAAGAAGGGAGGAATTCCTATTGAACACGAACCACAAATAGAAATCCAAAATATAGTAGCTTCTGCTAGTTTAGGGGGAAAAATTCACTTAGAGCTAGCTGCAAGAGTACTTCCGAGGAGTATGTATGAACCAGAACAGTTTCCTGGTTTGATACATAGAATGCTTGATCCAAAAACGGTAATCCTTCTTTTTGCTAGTGGTAAATTAGTTTGCACAGGTGCGAAAAAGGAAAGTGAGGTATATAGAGCGGTTCACAATCTGCATACTTTGCTAGAGGAGAAGAATTTGATGATTTATGAAAGCTAATTAAATTCACCATTCTGCCAGAGATTTATTTAAACTGAATATAGGTCGAAGACAGATCAGAGACAGATTCGAAGAATGGAAAGAGATTTATTTTAACTGTGATATTCTAGGCTTTTGATGCCTGAAATATGGCTCAAATATGGAGGTACTCACATAGTACTTGATATAAGATTCGAGAATCTTCTAAAACATTTTTCATCTAACCTCGATCTCCTAGTTGATGAAGAGATAAAATCAAAGCTTGGCGGAGTAGAGATAATTGAGAATACGTTGATTCTGGCAACAGAAGGATCAAAATCGGTGGCAAATGCCATAGATAAGCTTTTAGACATAAATACGTCGATCGATTCTTCAAAAATCTATATCAGGACTTTTCCAAAATATGTCGAATCTTTGCGGACGAATATTGCTAATAAAAATTACTCAGTTGAAAAGCTACAATTAGAGCAATTTGACACCATCATTAAAAAATTTCAAAAGATTTTAGTAGTATCACATACAAAGTACGATCCACTTTTTGGATACTCCGGATCACCAACAGCATTGCTTCGTTATTTTTATCCGAATCGGATGACAGAAGCATTTAATTCTAGAACCACTAATTTACCAACAACTGGAAAAAGAGGGCCTCCATTAGATATTGCATTGTCTGCTTTCTCCGAGACTGAAGCCGAAGCAATCGAATTGGTGTCAAACTCACATGGAATCTCCGCTATATTTCATAATAGCATCATCAAGGCTTTTAGTGGTGCCGTGGACTTTTTGTCAAAAATAAGTGAGGCTGAAGAGGAAATTAGTTGTAGTTCCGCCATTATTTCGGCAAGCGATGAAGAAGGTCCACACGAGACACTATTGACTTCGCTGAGCTCACTTTGGAATTCAATACACCTTGTAAAGAGAAATGGTACCGCCGTGTTATTAGCCGAGAATATCAAAGGTATAGGAGATGGAGCATTACTAAACTACGTTGAAGGCAGGATTGAACTGCAAAATGCTATTGCAGGTAATATTTATGTTGAAGGCCTAGAACATTTGTTGTACCTACATGAGTTAAAATCACAATATGATTTAGGGATCATGTCTACAATCCCGCATCATTATCTAGCTCAGAAGCTAGGTCTATATCCTTATGCTGGGAGTAAAGAGGTCGTTCAACGTCTTGTAGAAAAGCATGGACGAACCCATAAGATCTTGGTGATTTCCGATGCTGATACAATCTTTATCAGATCCAAACAATAGGAAAATACTGGGAAGGTCATTTATACAGCGCTAATTCAACTCTTCCCAGGATCCTATAGATGTCTATTTCTAGTAAATGCCACTAGTTGCTATGAACGATTCGATATCACTTATATGTGCTGAATTTTCACCATTGGTATAGTGAATATTGGAAATTTTTCAAAGACGGATTCGTCAAAGATAGGGGGAAGGTCCTGATATTTTGTCCTCAGAGAAGAAGGTTATAAAAATAACAAATCATGTGTATCAACCAAAGCATGAGATATTATCTAAAGAATTGGCAGAAGAAGTACTACGTAAATTTAATGCAAAGCCAAGCCAACTTCCCTATATTACGAAGACTGACAAAGGGATCGAAGATCTTGAGGTACGCCCCGGAGACATAATAAAAATAACCAGAAAAAGTCCTACTGCGGGTGAAAGTGTATATTACCGCTACGTCGTAGAAGGCTAGATATTTAATGATCGAGATTCTTGATATGTGGCCAATTATTAATGATATTCTGAGACGAGAAGGTGTGGCTCGTCAGCACCTAAATTCCTACAATGAATTTATGGAAAGAGGGTTGCAAAGTATCATTGATGAGGTTGGGGAGATCGAAATCGAAACTGCCGAATATCCATATAAAATAAAACTTGGCAAGATAAAATTGCAGCAGCCAAGAATTATGGAGCTCGATGGCTCGATAACACATGTCGCACCAATGGAAGCAAGACTACGTAATTTGACATACGCATCCCCCATTATGCTGGAATCGAGTATAGTGGAGGACAGTAAGATTTTGGAGTCGAGGTTTATTCACGTAGGCGATATGCCTGTAATGGTAAAATCGAATGCATGCATATTGCATAATCTACCTGAACAGAAGCTAATTGAGATGGGCGAGGATTCCAGAGACCCTGGGGGATACTTCGTCATCAACGGATCTGAGCGAGTAATTGTTGGTTTAGAAGATCTTTCTTATAATAAGATAATCGTAGATGTGGAAGAAGCTACTGGGACTCTTATATATAAGGCAAAAGTGTACTCCTCAATTGTAGGATATAGGGCAAAGCTAGAGCTAATAATGAGACCAGATGGGTCTGTTGTAGCTAAAATTCCTGGTTCGCCAGTAGATATTCCACTTATCACGCTTGTCAGAGCGTTGGGATTAGAATCCGATAAAGACATCGCAAACGCAGTCTCTCTAAACGAAATCATTCAAGACGAGCTAGAGCCTTCGTTTGAAAAAGCAGGCGATGTTGTAACTAGCCAAGATGCTATTATCTACATAAGCAAAAGAATTGCTCCTGGAATGCTTGAAGAGTTTCAAATAAAACGAGCAGAAACTCTGCTCGATTGGGGATTGCTTCCACATTTAGGCAAAAATCCTGACAATCGTCATGAAAAAGCGCTCTTCCTAGGAGAAGCAGCGAGTAAGCTAATTGAATTAAAGATGGGTTGGATAGACTCCGATGATAAGGATCATTATGGTAACAAAGTAATAAAATTTGCAGGTCAAATGTTGGCCGACTTATTTAGAACAGCATTCAGAAATTTGATACGGGATATGAAGTATCAATTAGAGAGATCAGGACAGAAACGAGGAATAAATGCTGTAGCTGCTGCTGTTAGACCTGGAATAATTTCTGATAAACTAAATAATGCGATTGCAACAGGAAATTGGGGTAGGGGTAGAGTAGGTGTTACTCAGTTATTGGATCGAACAAATTACATGTCTACTATAAGTCATTTGCGGAGAATTCAGTCGCCGCTAAGTAGAAGCCAGCCAAACTTTGAGGCTAGAGATTTGCATGCAACTCATTTCGGCAGAATATGTCCGGCGGAGACACCCGAAGGCTCAAACTGTGGTCTAGTTAAGAACTTGGCGCTATCTGCGATAATTTCGATAAGTACGCCCCCGGCAGAGATTGTAGAAAAGTTATACGAGCTTGGGGTAGAGCATATTGATGAGGCTAAAGAGCATCTCAAGAAAATTGGTACGAGGGTTTTCGTTGATGGTCAACTAATTGGTTATGCTGAGAGTGGCGAACAGTTGGCGCATACCTTAAGAACTATGAGAAGAGCTGGCAAGATATATCCCCATGTAGGTATTTACTTCTATTCCACATTTAACGAAAATGCCACCAAACGTATGTATATAAGTTGCAATGCTGGGAGGGTTTTGAGACCTCTTGCGGTAGTTAAGGATGGTACTCCACTAATAACACGTGAGATGATAGATAAGGTCACAAAGAAATTCCTATCTTGGTCAGACCTTTTGTATATGGGTATTGTAGAGCTGGTCGATGCCAATGAAGAAGAAAATTGTTATATTGCAATTGATGCTTCTAAACTGGAAAACTCACATACTCATATAGAAATATTTCCATCTGCAATATTAGGAGTTGGAGCCTCAATAATCCCTTATCCAGAACATAATCAGTCACCTAGAAACACTTATGAAAGTGCAATGGCAAAACAGAGTTTGGGATTTTCTACACCATTAATGAATGCAAGTACTTACGTGAGACAACACTTTATGCTATATCCGCAACTGCCTATGGTGAATACAAAGGCGATTAATCTGCTGGGATTAGATGAAAGGCCTACTGGACAAAATGCCGTTGTGGCTGTTCTGCCATTCGAGGGATACAACATAGAGGATGCAATTGTATTTAACAAGTCATCTGTGGATCGAGGCTTGGGCAGGACTTTCTTCTACCGAGTATATGAGGCAGAAGCAAAACAGTATCCAGGCGGAATGAAAGATAACTTTGAACTTCCACTTTCAGACGCAAATATTAGAGGATATCGAGGTGAAAAGGCCTACAGACTGTTGGAGCAAGATGGCGCTATCATGCATGAAGCAATTGTGAGTGGTGGTGACATTTTGATAGGAAGAACTTCGCCCCCTAGGTTTATGGAAGAGTACAAAGAATTTGAAGTAAAGGGACCCTATAGAAGAGATACTTCGGTGGGTGTGAGACCATCAGAAAATGGCGTTGTTGACACTGTAATAATGACACAGTCCGTTGAAGGAGGGAAAATGTTTAAAATAAGAGTAAGAGATATGAGAATCCCCGAAATTGGGGACAAATTTGCTTCAAGACATGGTCAAAAAGGAGTGGTTGGAATGCTAGTTAGTCAAGAGGACCTCCCGTACACTGCAGAAGGCGTTGTACCTGACATCATGATAAATCCTCATGCCTTTCCTTCAAGAATGACCGTCGGACAATTTATGGAATCACTTGGTGGAAAAGCAGCTTCTTTGAGAGGTAAAATAGTAGATGGTTCAGCATTTTTAGGTGAAAAATTGGATGATATTAAAGATGTTATGGCACAGTATGGCTTCGATTATAGTGGAAAAGAAATAATGTACGATGGTAGGACCGGCAAAAGATTTCCAGCAGACGTTTACATCGGCGTTGTATACTATCAGAAGCTACATCACATGGTTGCAGATAAAATTCACAGCAGAGCAAGAGGTCAAGTTCAAATGCTAACGAAGCAGCCTACAGAGGGAAGAGCTCGCGGTGGCGGTCTGAGGTTCGGAGAAATGGAGCGAGACTGTCTAATTGCCTACGGCGCGTCGATGATGTTGAAGGATAGGTTGCTTGAAGAATCTGATAAAGCTGAAGTGAATATTTGCGAACGCTGCGGGCTTCTTTCTTACTTTGATGTTAAGCAACGTAGATATGTATGTCGAGTTTGCGGTGAGAAGGCAAAGATAACCTCTGTAATAATAGCATATGCATTTAAATTGCTTCTGCAAGAGATGATGAGCTTGAATGTAGCACCCAGACTAATAGCAAGGGAGAAGGTATGACGCATATAGAGAAGGAGGACTCTTTATGATGGAAGAATCCCTAAAGATCCTTGGCGGCATCAGATTCAGTGTTTGGTCTCCAGTTGAAGTTCGAAAATTTAGTGTTGCAGAAATTACTGCACCTGAAACCTACGATGAGGATGGAATGCCTGTTCAGGGAGGATTAATGGATAATCGTCTTGGAACCTTGGAACCTGGCCAAAAATGTGCAACTTGCGGTAACACATCCGCAAAGTGTCCGGGCCACTTTGGACATATAGAATTAGCTGAACCTGTCCTGCACATCGCGTTTGTTGATGATATTCACAAATTACTAATAATAACTTGTAGATCCTGTAACAGAATCAAGTTAACCACAGAAGAATTATCGAAATATAAAGACTTACGCGATAGTAAAGCTGCATATGCTGTTATTACGTTAGAGAATGTGAAAGATGAGATTATTGATAAAGCAAAAAAGGTCAAAGTATGCCCTCATTGCCAGAAAGAACAATATGACTTAGTTTTTACCAAGCCGACCATTTTTGTTGAGAAGACCGATGCAGGCGAAAATAGACTTCTGCCTATCACCATAAGAGAGAGGTTGCTTCACATCCCTGACGAGGATTTGACACTTCTTGGATATGATCCAAAAACTGCTAGACCAGAATGGTTTGTGCTACAGGTACTACCTGTACCACCAGTAACAGTCAGACCATCGATAATACTAGAGACTGGAATTAGATCTGAAGATGATTTGACACATAAGCTAGTTGATATTATAAGGGTAAATCAGAGACTAAAAGAAAGCAAAGAGGCAGGTACACCTCCTCTGATTGTTCAAGATCTAGTAGATCTGTTACAATATCATGTAACTACCTACTTTGACAATGAAGTCTCTGGAATACCTCAAGCTCACCACAGGTCTGGACGCCCTTTGAAGACCCTGACACAAAGACTAAAGGGGAAGGAAGGACGTTTCCGCGGATCACTTTCAGGAAAAAGAGTAGATTTTTCGAGTAGAACCGTGATCTCCCCAGATCCTAATCTTGCGATTTCTAATGTTGGCGTACCAGTAGACGTTGCAAAAAAACTAACTATACCTGAAACTGTGTCTCAGTGGAATCTTGATCGACTAAAGAAATTGGTTATAAATGGACCAAATATCTACCCTGGTGCTAACTATATTATCAGACCGGATGGAGTCAAGATTAGGCTAGACTATGTTAACGATAGGAATGCTATAGCAGAATCATTATCCACTAATTATTTGGTTGAAAGGCATTTATCTGATGGGGACATTGTCATTTTCAACCGACAACCTTCTCTACATAGAATGTCGATCATGGCACATTATGTGAGAGTTTTGCCCTATAGAACATTTAGACTACATCCTGCAGTGTGTCCTCCTTACAATGCTGATTTTGATGGGGACGAAATGAATCTACACGTTCCTCAAAGCGAGGAAGCAAGAGCAGAGGCAGCCTTACTTATGCGAGTTCAGGACCAGCTCATATCTCCAAGATATGGCGGGCCAATTATTGGCGGGATAAGAGATTTTATCACTGGGGCATTCATACTAACGTCTGATAAGACTATGCTTACGAGAGAGGAATTCGCAAACATGGCACTAATAGGGGGCTATAAAGGCGCACTTCCGGAATGTAAGACAAATAGTTCAGGGGAAGTATTCTACACAGGGAAACAATTGTTCTCTTTGTTTTTTCCGGATGATTTCAATTTCATAATCACATCAAAATGGAATAAGGCTGCAAAGGGAGAGGGAAAAGATGTAGTAATTAGAAATGGCGAGCTTGTCAGTGGTGTAATAGATAAAGCTTCAATCGGAGCAGAAGAGCCCGATAGCGTCCTACATCGTATAGCCAAAGATTATGGAAATGATGCGGCTCGGAAGTTCTTAGATTCTATTTTAATCATGCTAAAGACCTACATCACTCACAGAGGATTTACTTATGGGTATTCAGATTTGTGGCTAAGTGAAAAAACGAGGCAAGAAATTAACGATGTAGTTCAAAAAGCGTATGATAATGTTCATGATTTAATTCTACAATATGAGCAGGGGAGTCTTCCACTTACTAGAGGCCTTTCTCCTGAGGAAGCACTTGAATTATACGTGGTAAACGAATTATCAAGGGCAAGAGATAGGGCCGGTAAAACTGCTGACAGAGCCTTTCCAGATAACAATTCTGGTGTCATCATGGCTTCTACAGGCGCACGCGGATCAACGCTCAATATAGGACAGATGACAGCAGCATTGGGTCAACAATCAATCCGAGGGAAGAGAATAAACAAGGGATATCACAACAGGTCACTTCCGCATTTTGCCATTAATGATACTAATCCTGCTTCACGGGGCTTTGTAAAATCAAATTATAGAGATGGTTTGAGTCCGTTGGAGTTTTTCTTCCATGCTATGGGAGGTAGAGAAGGTTTGGTCGATACTGCAGTTAGGACTCAGCAGTCAGGATACATGCAAAGAAGATTAATCAATGCCCTGGAGCATTTGAAGATTGAATATGATCATACAGTAAGGGATCCGCATGGCAATATAATTCAGTATTTGTATGGCGAAGATGGAATAGATCCAGCAAAAAGTGATCACGGTGAGGCCGTAAATATATTGAGGTTGATTGAAAGTGCTTCAATCGTCGATGCTGGAAAAAAAGCAACACAAAATGAGATTGATAACATATTGAAGTCTTATGGTAAGGATTTAAACGACAGACTAAGGAAGACTCTTGAAACGACAATTAGTGAGAATCCACTTAGCTTGGATGGCATTGAGAGTGTTCTTAAAAAGACTATGGATTTAATCGATAAAGCTCGAGCAGAACCAGGCGAAGCAGTTGGAGTAGTAACTGCACAGTCTATTGGAGAGCCTGGCACTCAGATGACTCTTAGGACATTTCATTTTGCAGGAGTTAAAGAACGTAACGTCACTTTGGGTTTACCAAGATTGATAGAACTAGTAGATGCAAGGAAAAAGCCAGTTACACCGACGATGGACATTTATCTTGATAAGGAACATAGTATATCTAGGGAAAAGGCACTAGAAGTTGCAAGAGAGATAATATTTACAAGGGTTAGCGATTTAGTCGAAAAAACAGATACTGATTATGACGGCGCTCTCACATTTTTCGTTTCAGAGCCCAAGCTTGCTGAGCGCGGCTGTACTATAGAAGAAATCTTTGAAGTTTTGAAAGGTTCAAAGAAAAAGTACGAAATTTCACTGAATGACAAGAAATACGTTATCAAAATCACGATACCAGGAAATCCTGACGCACAGACACTGTTAACACTTAGAAATAAACTTTTAAACAATAGAGTAAAGGGCGTACCAGATATAGAACGAGTTACCATTGTCAAACAAGACGATGAATGGGTAATTCAGACAGCTGGATCGAACCTCGCTAAGGTGGTGGCTATAGATGGCGTTGACACTTCCAGATCTACTACAAACAACGTATATGAAATATGGCAAACATTAGGGATAGAGGCTTCAAGGACTGCACTGGTAAAAGAGATTACAAACACGCTTGAAGAACAGGGACTAGAGGTAGATATGAGACATATTATGCTGGTTGCAGATCTCATGACTTCAAAGGGTTATTTGCAGCAGATTGGCCGACATGGCATTGCTGGTACAAAAACTTCCGTTTTAGCTAGAGCAGCGTTTGAAATTACCGTGCCTACTATTGCAAAAGCTTCATTAGAGGGCCAGGTTGAAAGTCTGAGAGGAGTAACAGAAAATGTTATTGTTGGCGCGACTGTCCCTGTTGGGACCGGAATGGTCGATCTTTATATGAAGGTGGAAGAGAATATTGGTGAAGATACTCAATAAGGTAATCAAAGATCTAGTGTCGCCTGGAAAGTATAAGTGCGGGACCAAGGAAGTGTTGTCTTCGATCAAGGCATCAAAGTTGCTAATCCTTTCTGAATCTGTACCAGTATCAATTAGAGCTGAAATTGAAGAAAAATCGAAGGAATCAACCATCCCTATCTGCTATTTTAGAGGCAATTCTGTCCAGCTAGGAAAGCTATGTAATAAGCCTTTCAGAGTGAGTGTTATTGCATTAAAGAGTGGCACAGAGGAAGATATTAAAGTGATATTATCTTCTCAACAGAATGTGACTGTCCATTCATAAACGTGACATGACTATTAGGCTTTGCCTTTCCTTGACTTTGGATTGATACAATCGGCTAAACATGCATGAAAGAGTATGAAGACTTAAATTGGACAATAATATTCAGCAAGAATTACCAATTGATGCTAATACCTATGACAATCACAGTGACATGAAAAATGACGGAGAAAATTAAGCTTACTTCTGATGAATTGCGATTAATGTCGCTCTTCCAGAGCGTCACCAGCGTCACAGCGAGGGATTGTGTCGTCGATGATAAGATGGATCGGGTAATATTTGTTATTAATAAGAATCAGATGGGTCTAGCTATCGGCAAAGGTGGTGCTACTATCAAGCAACTGCAAAATGTTGTAGCTAGAAAAGTTGAACTCGTTGAATATTCTGATGACGTTTCCGAATTTATAGGGAATATTTTGAATAGTAGTATGATTAATGAGATAAGGATAGACGAGAGATCTGATGGGACCAGGCAGGTCCTAGTCGTAGTTGATGCAAAAAAGAAAGGTATAGTCGTGGGAAGGGAGGGTAGAAATGCCGAAAAAGCTAGACTCTTGGCAAGACGATATTTCCAGATTTCTAACGTTTTTATTATCAATTCAGAACAAACTTCCAATGATAATAATGAGGTGTATATCTGAATGTCAAAATCTCCGTTAGGACTTTTTGCTGGCCGTGTTTTACGTTCGAAGCGAAATCGTGCCAGGTGGGCAAACAAATATTACAAACGACGCATGCTGATGCTTGACAAGAAGGCTAATCCTCTTGAAGGAGCTCCACAAGCTCGAGGAATTGTATTAGAAAAAGTAGGAATCGAGTCAAAGCAGCCTAACTCTGCGGTAAGAAAGTGTGTCCGAGTCCAGCTTATCAAAAATGGCAAATCGATAACTGCATTTCTTCCCCGTGATGGAGCTCTAAATTTCGTGGATGAACACGATGAAGTAATCCTAGAAGGCATTGGTGGTTCAATGGGCGGTGCTATGGGTGATATCCCTGGGGTAAGATGGCAAGTTTTTAAGGTTAACGGGGTGTCTTTGATCGAGCTTGTGTATGGAAGAAAGGAAAAGCCCAGAAGGTGATTTATTATGAGCGGTAAAGAACAAATAAATAATCTGTTATTTAACAAATGGGATACTCGAAAAATCGAGGTAAACGATATTGGCCTTCGTAGAGTCATTTCCTTACAACCTTCGGTCGTGATTCCCATAACATTTGGTAGACATGAGCATCAAAGAATGAAAAAGGCAGAGGTTAACATTGTAGAAAGGTTGGCAAATAAGCTGATGCATTTTGGCAAAAAGTATGCCAAAAATACAGGAAGGATGGGTGGTAAAAAAGCAAAATCACTCAACGTTGTAAAGACTGCGCTGGAGATTATACATCTTGAAACAGGCAAGAATCCTGTGGATGTTCTGATCAAAGCAGTTGAGAATTCTTGCCCTAATGAGGATACTACGAGAATCGTGTACGGTGGTGTTGTATACCACGTATCGGTCGATGTAGCTCCTCTTAGAAGAGTTGATCTTGCATTAAGATTTATCGCGGAGGGTGTCAAAGAATCAACATATGCAAATCCGCAAGCAATCGAAGAGGCACTTTCAAAGGAACTACTCCTTGCATCAAATAATGACATGTCAAGCCATGCCATTAAGAAGAAGAATGAACAAGAGCGAATAGCAATGTCCTCGAGATAACTGTTTCTGATTGGTCTACAAGGCTGAGACCTATCTACAACGACTCAGATTCCAATTGGCAAATTGTAATAATGTCTCAATTTGATTTGTTCTGCGAACAATACAAGCAGTAAATTTCGGTACTATTTAATATTACGAGTGACGCTGACGTCGGTGACTCGTGACTATGACCTTGTCAGTTCATTAATTAGTAGCTATGAAACTTAAATAACGAGGCAATCTACTGAATGCAGTATACATGAATACTAAGGATGGCTATCTCTTTAAGAAAAGTACCTTGATGAGTACGAGGGCTGGAAAGGATATTATAAAGCAAGCGCTTTTGCGTGAGAAGGGATATAGACAGTTTAAGAAGTACGATCGAGAAACTGAGGATAAATTCCAGGAGTTTACAAAGAGATTTTTGCTGTCATTACATCGACAAATTATTTCCGATTCAAATCCTGTCATCACTTTCAAAAAGTTTACCGATGAAATCGGATCCTCTGAGCTTGTTTTGGAAGAAAAGAAAGTGGTAGACACCATGGCAAGACTGTCCAGACCGGAGATTCTTGCAGATAGAGTTGAAAGAATTCTCAACTCTAATTTTGTTATAATGACTTTTCCAGTCTTAAATGCATTATTCGATGGTGCCGAGGATTACTTTAAGGAAGGACTTCCTCCCGATACTAGAAATTCTGTTGTTGATGGACATATTATTGCCATAGATTTGAGTGAACCAATGGATAGAATAGTGGACAAAGACGAAGATCTGGAATATCTGGATGACTATAAGGTGATGAATCCTTATATTCTCGAAGTGGCTAGACAGAAAATCTCCCAGGGAGGAGATTCTGTGTTAGGAGCTTTTGAAGAAGGGTTTAAGGATGCAAGAATCGGACAATTTATAGACACACGAATTAAGAAAAGGCCGGAATCTATAACGGATGAACAAATGATCGGATGCTACAAAAAATACCGTGCAGTTATGGGAACTGCAGCTCGCAATATGTCACTTAACCGTAGACCGCTGGCAGACGTATACCATCTCGGAATGGCGAAGGCAGCAGAGTGTGTTGGATGCGGCAATGAGATCCAAGATGCCATAAAGAATGGATCAGTAAAGATTCCATCTTGGCCCTTATATTACTCCCTAGTAACTGATGATGTAGCAAAAGGCTTTGAATTGACGATGAGAAAATGTAGGAACTATCTGGATGAAGCTGCAATGGCGCTTGATATGTTACCGTATGAATTTCAGTTAAGACCATTTTTGGAATTCTTATTTCTCTCCATTAGCCACTACAACCAGTACTGGTATAATGAAATTGTCAAAAGAGATCTTTTTCCACTCTTGCAAAAGAATCTAGATAGCTTGCTGAGGCAGTAATATCAGCAGCAATTCTATACTGGGGAATGCTGTTATTACTGTCGCATGGATATCTATATGTAACTATTTTATGATACTTTCATGGCTCCAATTGTCAGCAATTTGAGAGGTCAGCATTATCTCCTCTGGTGTTATAACAGACATTAATGTGTGAACCCTGATTGGAAAGGTTGAATAATTAATTCGCAAAGAATAAATCCGATCACCATAACACCAAACTTGAATGTCAAGCGAATACGAGTATATTGTAGCTGAACTATTGGTAAAAGAGAAGGAAAGATTGAAGGAATTACAAAAAAATCCAGAGAAAAATAAGTTAGAGATTGAATCGTTGACAGATCGTTTGAGTACTATGCAATCATTATTTGAAAACTATAACATGGGAATGAATTACTTTCGTCGAGCAAAAGGTGGAAGAAGCGGTCTACGTGAGTAGGACCTATTAGTTCGTCCTTGATTTCTTGATTTCTCTGATAGACGACAAACTCGAAACAACATCTAAATGTCTCGATTCTTCATGAATTCCTTCAATCTTGAAATTGTTATGTCTTTCTAGGTAATATGTCCAAAATATTGTCGCCTCGTACTTCAATATATGATTGATCATAATACTGGATAGGCAGGTAGAAATTGAATTATTACGATTATAACAAATTTGTTAAAATAATATTTTGTTAATGATGGCTTTTTAATGATACTAGTTTAATCTGCGTTTACGATAGGTCACCAAATTTGACATCCTCAATAGATTAGCCATAATGGACATTTGAGATTAACGCACTTGTATTTTTAAATTGTTAGTAGAAAAAGAATGGTAGCTATCCTGCGGTAACACGCTTTCAAACCAGATCAGAAATGACGTCCACGATCACTCCGTTGCGTAAAATCACCATACTGTGATTATATTCGTTGAGTAGTATTTTTATGCGTAATTAATTTATATATCCAACTGCTGGCATTAAATGGACGGCCATGCATGAAGATAAATTGAAGCGGTTGTACCAGATGAAGAAGTCAGCCGAGGAGGGTGGCGGTCAAGAGAAAGTTGAGGCCCAACATTCTAAAGGCAAGCTAACGGCTAGGGAAAGGATTACCCTCCTTTTGGACGAAGGATCATTTCTTGAACTCGACAAGTATGTAGTGCACCGTAGCGATGACCCGGCTACGAAGAAATACTATGGAGATGGGGTGATAACTGGATTTGGCGAGGTCAACGGCCGCCAGGTATTCATTTACGTCTATGATTTTACCGTGCTAGGAGGATCTTTAGGAGAAATGGCTGGAAAAAAGATTTCAAAATTAATGGATCACGCGATGAAATCTGGAGCACCTCTAATCGGAATTATTGATTCGGGTGGAGCTAGAATACAGGAAGGTGTTATGAGTTTGGATGGTTATGGTGATATTTTCTTTAGAAACACTATGGCATCAGGTGTGATTCCCCAGATTACCGCAAGTATTGGGCCATGCGCAGGAGGAGCGGTCTATTCGCCTGCGATGACTGACTTCGTGATTATGGTTGAAAATATCGGACAAATGTTTGTAACTGGACCAGAAGTGGTCAAAGAAGTGTTAAGTCAGGAGGTTTCGTTCGAAGAACTGGGTGGTGCGAGAACACACGCTTCAAAATCTGGAGTAGCTCATTTCGTGGCGAAAAATGAATACGAATGCATGGACAAAATAAAGAAGATATTGTCTTATATCCCACAGAATAATTCTGAACCTGCTCCAATAATTGAAACAACTGATGAACCTAATAGAATTGATACAAATTTGTTAAATATTCTTCCCGAAAATCCATATGAACAATATGATATCAAACAAGTGATAGGTTCTATCGTTGATAACCAAGACTTTTTCGAAGTTCATGAGTTGTTCGCAGAAAACATCGTTGTCGGATTTGCTAGATTAAACGGTAGATCTGTGGGCATAATAGCCAATCAGCCAATGTATTTGGCAGGAGCACTGGATATAAACTCGTCAAACAAGGCAGCTCGTTTTATTAGATTTTGTGATGCATATAATATTCCACTTGTCACCCTGGTGGACACTCCTGGCTATCTGCCGGGTGCCGATCAAGAACACAACGGGATTATCAGACATGGAAGCAAGCTACTCTTTGCTTACTGTGAAGCAACAGTTCCAAAAGTAACCTGCATTATAGGTAAGGCATATGGAGGCGCATACATAGCAATGGGAAGTAAAAATCTGAGAGCTGACGTAAACTTCGCGTGGCCCACTGCAGAAATCGCCGTCTTGGGGCCAGAGGCTGCCATCACAATTATACATAGAAGGGATTTAAAGCAGTCAGCCGATGCAGCTTCGGTGAAGAAAAAGCTTGCTAGGGAATTTCGAGAAAAGTTTGCTAATCCATACATAGCCGCCGAAAAAGGTATTATAGATATGGTAATAGACCCTATGGAGACAAGACCCATGATTATAGCTGCGCTCAATGCCCTAACAACTAAGAGGGAATCTAGACCATCGAAGAAGCACGGAAACATAAACCTGTAAAAATGTGATTGCATTGACAAGAAAAATCCAAAGTTTATTGGTTGCAAACAGGGGTGAAATAGCCCTAAGAGTAATTCGTGCATGCGGTGAATTAGGAATTAAATCCATAGCACTTTATTCAGACGAAGATACTAGATCAGTTCATGTAAAACGAGCAGATAAGGCATATTACCTAGGACCACCTTCCCCTTCTGAAAGCTATCTTAATATTAATAAAATAATTGAGATCGCGACAAAGGTAGGTGCTGATGCAATTCATCCAGGTTACGGATTCCTCTCTGAAAATGAAAACTTTCCAGAATTATGTTCAAAAAACGGGATTATTTTTATAGGCCCAAAAAAACCTGCAATGGAGATTACAGGGGACAAGATGAAATGCAAGGCAGTTATGAAAAAAGCAGACATTCCATTTGTTCCTGGTAGCGATGGAATTATCAATGATGTTGAAGAGGCAACTGACATAGCGGCTGCAGCAGGTTACCCTGTACTGTTAAAATCTGCCTTCGGTGGAGGAGGTAGAGGAATTAGACTTGCAAATGATGAGAAACAATTACGTCAAGAATTTGAGATGGCTGCGGCAGAATCAAAGGCGGCATTCGGAAAAGCCGCTCTATATGTTGAGAAATATTTGCAGAGGATCAGGCATATTGAATATCAGTTAATAAGAGATGCCCACGGTCAAGGTAGGCATCTGTTCGAAAGGGAGTGTTCAATTCAGAGAAGGCATCAAAAGTTAGTAGAAATGAGCCCTTCACCTGTAATGGATCAAGAGACCAGGAATAGAATAGGAGAAATAGCTGTGAGGGCAGCAGAGGCTGTAGATTACCTAAATGCAGGAACAGCTGAATTTCTACGAGATGAACAGGGAAATTTCTATTTTATTGAGATAAATTCAAGATTACAAGTAGAACACCCTGTCACTGAACTAGTTACGGGGATTGATCTCGTAAAGCTCCAAATTTCAATAGCACAAGGAGAAGCAATTCCATTCAAACAAGAGGATTTGAGCCTACGTGGATGCGCGATTGAGTGCAGAATAAATGCAGAAGATCCGTTCTATGACTTTACACCGTCCGTTGGAGCAGTACCTAATTGTACTATTCCCTACGGTCCAGGAATAAGGGTTGATACCTATCTCTATCCTGGTTGCACAGTGTCGGGTTATTATGATTCACTGGTAGCGAAATTGATTGCCTGGGGAGAAGATTTTGAAGAATCTCGAGTACGCACCAAGAACGCTTTGAATGAATTCACAGTTGAAGGGATTAATACCACCATACCACTTTTTAAGACTATAATGGATGAAGATAATTTCATAAATGGAGAACTCTCTACTGATTACCTTGAAAGATTTAAGATTTTGGAGAGAATGAATAGTGATGCTGTGGAAAATGCAAAAAAGGATCTGATACCAGCCGTTTCTGCTATTTTATTAAAATCTGAATTTATCAAAAAGAGTCATTCGTATCAGAAGAGTACCGGTGCCAGACCTAAAGTTGGATTGCAAAGCGATAGGTGAATGAGTTATGGACTTTGAACTTGGCGGGACCAAAGAAATTGTAAGCGGTGAATTATTAAGATCCGTTGAGGGAGGCTTGATTCTTGTCAAGATTAATAACAAAGAATATCAGATCAGGGTATTAAAGTCAGGATCAGATAACTTTGAATTCATACTAGACAATACATTCTATTCTGCAAAAATTATTAAATCTGAAAGTTCTGAAGTTCGATTATCTATCAACGGCCGTACTCACTCAATAAAGCAGCACTCCAAACTGGCAGAAATATTAGAAAAATCTTTATCTCTGACTGGAAAGCTAGGAGGAGAAAATATACTAGTTAGTCAGATTCCTGGCAGGGTAGTCAATATCCTGGCAGCAGCTAAAACTGAAGTAAAGAAAGGTGATTCATTGGTTGTATTAGAATCAATGAAGATGCAAGTAGCAGTTAAGGCACACAAGAATGGGGTGGTTAAGGAGCTTAGAGTAAAGAAAGGAGCTACAGTTGCCAGAAATGATGTCATTGCAGTGATAGAATAATTAAATCACTTAACTGAACACAAATTAGATAATATACGATCCGTAGAGTCTGACAGAATAAAAATAGAATACAATAGCATTAAAATGCACGATTGGCAAAAAATAACTTGATAGCATTTTATGTGTTTTCGACATAATACTTGGGCTCAGGTCCTCACTCTAATCGTAATTTCTTGTAGTCCATCTTGTTCCTACAATTGAATCTTTTTGATTTCTGCTGCGTAAAATACTGTATTACTTATGTACTATTACTTCAAATTTCACTACCTATTCAAAGCTTTTTCTGAACTATTTCAAAAATATCCTCAATTAGGATTATTTATCCAAACGATCAAATAAAAGAGGATGTGAAGTGCGAAGAGTCAAAGGGTCCTTATTACCTCTTTTATTTCATTATAATTGGGTTCAATTAGTGGATTGTCCGAGATCCATCTATACTGTATTTTCTGATCCTTATCCAAGATAAATATCGATCTCTTTGCTGCATTATAGTCAGTTAAAGGGCCCAAGTCTTTCATAACAATTCCATAATTGTTAACCACCTGTCTTTTATAATCGCTTAATAAAGGAAATTTTATATGATGATTTTGACCAAACATTTTATTAGCAAAAGGACCGTCGACTGAAATTCCAATAACCTCTGCGCCATACTTTTCCAAATCATCAAAAGAATCTCTGAAATTGCACATTTCACGTGTACAGACTGGTGATTCGGCAGCAGGGAAAAAAGCCAGTATCGTCTTTTTACCCTTATAATCACTGAGCTTGCGAGGCTTCATCTCAACGTCTGGTAATTCGAATTCGGGGGCTTTTTGTGATTGGTCAGGTACAGTGGGTGTGACCATACTGGAAGAACTATTAGACATTATTTTTCAATTTATAAAATCTAGAATAAGAATGTTCCCGGAATTCATGTATTTACAATTGAGAATTTATTGGAGAGAATTTCCTTAACTCGTAGATAACTTTCGATAATATCATGACAAATCGATCCATCTCGTGAATTGTATTCCTTGCACTTATGCTTATTCTGAGTGAACCGGTGATTTCATCATATGAAAATCCCATGGCCTTTAAGACATGGGAAGACCTTTGTTTTCTTGAGGAACATGCAGAGCCGGTGGAGGTTGCAATGCCATATTCGTCCAGTTTCATTACCAAGGCCTCGCCATTGACACCTGAAAACGTGAAATGAGCATTATTGGAAATTCTGTGAATTTTTGAACCATTGTAGCGTGTACCAGGAATAATCTTGATAATTTTGTTAACTAGGTAGTCGCGCATTTTTGATACGTTGTGTTTGTTCTCAGTCAATTTCAATAAGGCAATCTCGCAGGCTTTGCCAAATCCTACTATACCATACACATTCTCTGTTCCTGATCGAAATAATGTTTCTTGTCCACCCCCAAGAAGCAAAGGGTCTATTCTTACGCCATGTCGAACGTAAAGAGCGCCAGTGCCTTTAGGACCATTTATTTTGTGTGAAGATATCGTGACTAAATCTGTTCCCAGATCCTGCACATTAATAGGGATTTTGCCTACTCCTTGTGTAGCGTCACAATGAAATAATATTTCTTTATTCGTAAGGCGAATTATACTAGAAATTTCCTTTACTGGTTGGATAGTTCCAACTTCATTATTTACTAGCATGACGCTTACTAGAGCAGTCCTCGAACTAGAGATTGATTCCTTCAAAGTATCAATGTTAACTATACCTTGATTTGAGACAGGAAGATAAGTCACTTCAAATCCATTTTTTTCCAGGTTTCTAAAAGGTTCCAACACCGATTCGTGTTCTATCTTGCTAGTAATTAAATGCGATTTTCCCGGGTTTTTTGCTCTACATTCTAAAGCCGCTCCTCTTATAGCTAAATTGTTAGATTCTGTGCCGCCAGAGGTAAAGATTATTTCCTTATCTGATGCTCCAATTATTGATGCGACTTTATTTCTTGCTATTGAAATAGCCCGTTTAGCGACATATCCCTTACTGTGCAATGACGAAGGATTACCATAGTGTACTCTAAGATATGGCATCATTTCGAGAAATACTTCTTCGAGTACCGGTGTTGTAGCCGCATTATCCAAATAGATTGTATCAGTATGATCCGATGTTGTGACGCTTAAAGAAGCACTATCTGCTGTCAAAGGTAAGAATACGATATAGTATCAATCTAATATAACTAGATTTCCAGTGCGGTAGCCCCGTGCGTCTAAACAGACATATTTAAACCCTAACATTCTAAGTTTGAGATCAAGGGTTGAGAGTTTGTTCCTATCGAACAGCCTAGAAATCTCTCCTGCACCAACCTCGATTCTAGCTATTTCACCGTGGTCTCTGACCCTAACTTGCCTCACATTGAATAACCTCTTTACAACTTCTTCAGCATTTTCTATCTTGGCAAGTCTTTCTGCCGTAACTTCAACTCCCATGGGCAATCTGGATGCAAGACAAGAATTTGAAGGACGATCGAAGACGGAAAGGCCATATGCTTTTGCGATTGAGCGTATACTTGATTTGTCTAGCCCTACCTCCACCAACGGACTTTTGATACCATTTTCAGTAATCGCCCTCATTCCTGGCCTTATATCACTAGCATCATCAACCTGAGTTCCATCTGTAATAAGAGATATACCTACTTGCTTTCCGTATAAGACGAGCCTTTTTGCTAGCTCACTGCGGCAATAATAACATCGAAGTTCGTCATTCTTCCTGAACCGAGAATTGTCAAGCTCGCTATATTCGATTATTTCATGATTTATACCTATTTCTCTTGCCACAGATTTCGCCGACGCAAGTTCTTCACTTGCAAGTGTCTTGTAATTTGCTGTAATAGCCAGAGCACGTTTATCTAGTGCTATTTTTGCAGCCAATGCAACTATTGCACTATCAACCCCACCAGAAAGCGCCACAATAACTCCACTATTGTGCTCGATAAACCAATCGACTAGCCTATCCAAATCAGCAATTGAACCCATTTTGAGTCTACCTAGGAAACATCTTCTTAGCGATCTGTGCATTCACCTGTTCCCTAACGATTCTCAATGGGAGACCAAGCCGTGAAGAGATAGATTTTACGTCCTCATACTCAACTTTAGCGTTTATAATGGAATTATGTAAATCTTTGGCGACCTTTACTTGCACATTGCATTTACTACCGCCTATTGTAACAGGTACGGTAATAATACTTCTAGGCAATACAAGGCGCATTTGTTCTTGAATTCTTATGCCCATAGTGCCCGTCTCATTAAATATCGTGTCTAACACTGAATTTACTTTGGTATTTTCGCATATAACTTTAACAATGTAGTTAGGCCTGTTTTTCTTTGTGATGCCTTGGAGGATCGTGACATCCTTAACATCGCGTTCTGCCAAACTATCAATCAGATGTCCGACCAATTCACCTGAGATATCGTCTAAATTAGTTTCCAAGATGGTTACTGAATCTGGACTGGCTTGATAGGCAACGTGGGACTTGCCTAATACTAACCTTAGGATATTTGGGACTCTTTTCAACGATTTTCTTCCAGCCCCGTAGCCAATTGTATCTGGGAGTATATCTGGATAGTAGCCGACACTCTTTGCAGCAAGGTTTACGAGCATTGCCGCTCCAGTAGGAGTAGTCACCTCTTCATGGGCTTGACCTGCAGTTAGGACGAATGGCTTACCTTTAAAGATCTGTAAAATTGCATTACTGGGATTAGGTACTGTTCCGTGTGAAAAGTGTACCGTGCCGCTACCAACGGCCACCTTTGTAGATACAATACTACAATTGAACAAGTCAAGATCTTGCAATGCGGTGGCACAGCCAACGAGATCAACAAATGTGTCTATACTTGAAGTCTCGTGCAAATTCACCTCGTTAACACTAGCACCATGCACCTCTGCCTCGGCTAATAGAATGGATTTGAATGATTCCAACGCGAACGACTTTGCAGTAGATTCTAAATCAAGAGAATCAACGCATGATGCCAAAGATCTGTACATATCAATACCTCTTCGAGTAATTTGCTTCTCCTCATATTCAGACTCAAATCTTGTGACATTGAACCCTCCGACAGGCTTTTTTTTGAATCTAGCAATTTTTATCTTGCTTCCAGAAAGAAAGTCCTGACAGGAAAAAACTGCTTGCAAGACCTTTTTTTCTTGTGCACCTGCGTGAACTAGGGATGATAGCAGCATATCTCCAGAGATACCGCTAACCTGACAATCAATTACCGTAAGGTCTCTCATTGTTTGATAAGTTAACTTATCCTTTTGTCAATATATTATTTGAGACTATTCATGCAATACGACCTTATCGGACTTTACACAATCGACCTGCTAGTGGATGGAAACCATTTAATTCTCAACTTTAAGATAAATAATGGTGTTATTCAGATTTTGCAATGCAAGAAATGGAACTGAGCCTGAGTTAAAGACAATCTTCTAAACATTCAATTCATTCTAGTCTGTTCTCTAGTACTGCTGAATGCTAGATGTAGGTCGAGTTCTGAACAGATCCGCCTTGGTCAGAGATTACGAAATAATATCAAAATTTCAAGCTAAATGAATATTGAAGATTTATAAATATTTGACTATTGTCAAGTTTTAATGACAATTACTATTATTGGATCAGGCAAAGTCGGAGCCTCTGTGGCATTAAATTGTGCTTTGAGAGAATTGGATGATATTCTTTTACTTGATATCATTAAAGGTCTTCCTCAAGGTGAGGCCTTGGACATTAACAATCAGCTTTCTGAAAGAGGTATTGACTGTAAAGTGTCAGGTTCCAATACTTATGAGGATATGAAGGGTTCAAACTTTGTGGTAATAGTAGCTGGTGTTGGGAGAAAGCCTGGCATGACGAGGATGGATCTGCTAAGGACAAATGCAGAAATAATCAAGGGTGTTTCGAACCAGGTTAAGAATTACGCATCTAATGCAGTTTCCATCATGGTTACTAATCCTTTAGATCCGCTCACCCATTTACTATTGAAAGTTACAGGAGCTCCAAAAAACAAGATTATGGGCATGGGTGGAATGCTGGACTTGTCTAGGTTCAAGTATTTTATTCATAATGCAACGAATATATCAAATGATTCAATTCAGGGTATGGTTATAAGCGAGCACGGTGAAAACATGCTACCACTTCTCAGGTACTCGACAGTGGCTGGTATTCCATTGAACAAATTCGTTACCGAACAACAGGCAAACGAAATTTTCCAAAACACAAAAGCAGTAGCGGCACAGGTAATATCTCTCAAAGGAGCAACAACACATGCACCAGGAAATGCAGTCGCTACAATGATTGAATCCATGATAAAAGACAAGAGATCAATTATTCCTGTTTCTACTTTACTCGAAGGAGAGTATGGGGCTCAGGACGTGTGTATAGGGGTCCCCGCCATAATTGGTTCTCAAGGTGTAGAAAAGATAGTAGAATTACAGTTGGACGATTCTGAGCAGGCAATATTCTCAAAGGGAGTTGCTAGTGTGAAGGAAGCAATTGGTACATTCACTCTCTAACTCTCGATGTAATGCTTTTATTTGCTCATTTTTGAGTAATCCAATCAACTAATGAATATCCGGACCATCCTACAAGATTTTGCAAAAGGCCGACTTAGCATAGATGATGTTGAGAAAAAGATTTCACTCCATTCTATAGAGTTTGCGGCCGAGAATATAGCTCAGCTTGACACTGGTCGTGAAGCTAGAAAGGGTGTACCTGAAGTTGTTTTCGGAGAATACAAATCCATAACAGAGATTATCAAGATTGTAAATGCTATAATGAAGTGCAACAATTCCGTTGTTGTTAGCAGAATTCAGAAAATTGCTTTGCCAAAGATTGTGAGTTTGTTAAGGAAAAGAGGGCTTTGCATCGAAGTTGGCAAGTTGAGCTCTACAATCCTGGTCTCGCATAAATCTATCGTCCTATCTAAGGAAGTTCCAAAGATTGGAATAGTCTGTGCAGGAACTTCTGATATTGGTATAGCTGAGGAGTCTAGACTGATTGCCAAGTCTATGGAATGTGGTTCACTAATTTCGTACGACGTAGGAATTGCTGGCCTACATAGACTTTTTCCAGCACTACAAACGATGGTAGAGCAGGATGTAGAGGCAATCGTGGTTGTTGCTGGTATGGAGGGTGCACTTGCATCGGTGGTGTCATCTATGGTAAATCTACCTGTAATAGGGGTACCCACTTCTGTAGGCTATGGATTTGGATCGGCAGGTCGGGCTGCCCTTGCCTCTATGCTCCAAAGCTGCACCTTTGGGTTAGCTGTTGTAAATATCGATAATGGTATCGGGGCAGGCGCCTTTGCTGCACTTATAGCAAAACGATTTTATCTAAAAAGGGCCAATAATTCCATGCATAAAGCCCATGTTCAGTCAAAGAATAGAAGGACAGACTGACTTTCAAACGTTTATAAGTGCTTTGTATGGTTTGGGTCATAATCTTTGAAATGACGGAGAATCGTTAAAATGCGTTATATTCATACCATAAAAAGGATTAGGCAGCATAAGACAAATTATAGGAAAAGAGCTGCAATTCTAGTTGGTCGACATCAATTCATAACGATAAAGATCACAAATCAGAACATTATGACAAGGTTACTGATTCCAGATATTAAAGGAGACAAAGTGCTCGTCTCTGCCCATAGCAGAGAACTTGCTAAACAAGGATGGAACGGATCGTTAAATAGCCTTCCTGCTTGTTACTTGACTGGAATTCTGCTAGGCAGCAAATGTATTAAAAAGAATTACAATCGGGCAGTACTGTATATTGGAATGAACCCATATACAAGTCGAGTTGGGGCTTGCTTGAAGGGAATAATAGATGCAGGCGTGCACGTGCCGGCATCAGATGACTCATTTCCAGAGCAGGCTAGATTAGACGGTATTCATATAGCAGAATATGCAAAGCTGCTTCAAGAGGACAAATCAAAATACGAATCACGATTTTCCACATTGCTAAAAAATGGATTAAAGCCTGAAGATTACCCTGATCATGTTCAAAAGTTAAAAGATGACTTAATGAAAGGGGTACCTGCGAGCAGCCCCTCTACCGCTACAGATGAGGGTGAAGTAGGTAGGTAATAGATATATGAGTAGACAGTATTCACAAAGCAGGCAACCACAACAACCATCATTGGCAGAGTGGAAACCACGCACAAGTCTCGGGCTCTTGGTATCGACTGGCAAAATAAAATCTATGGACGAGGTCTATGAAAACGGAATGAGGATCCAAGAATCTGAGATAGTTAGGCATTTACTACCTGACATAAAAAGCGAAGTTATTCATGTAGGAATAGTCCAAAAACAGACTGATGCTGGAGAAATGACCAGATTTAATGCACTTGTTGCGGTAGGAAACGAAGCTGGATGGTTTGGCATTGGTAAAGGTAAGGCTTCACAGATGCGTATAGCGATTGATAAGGCAACAAATGCGGCCTATCTTAATGTGATTCCGGTAAAATTAGGTTGCGGTAGTTGGGAATGTAGATGTGCTCAGTTCCATTCTATCCCATTCAAGGTACGAGGAAGGGGCGGCAGTGTTACGATTGAACTTATTCCTGGTCCTAGGGGGCTTGGTCTGGTAGCTGGAGAAAATATCAAAAACTTGCTCAAACTAGCAGGTTTGAAAGATATTTGGACGAAATCTTTTGGCTCCACCAGCACAATGTCGTCTACTTCAAAGGCAATCTTTTCTGCTCTCAGGAGCACATATGTTGCGGGTTGATTATTGATAATGGCATATCTAGTTGTTAGAATTAAAGGAACTGTAAATATTCCATATTGGGCAAAGTCTACTCTAGAGTACCTTAACTTAGGAAAAAAGTTCAATGCAACTATAGTCCCAGAGACAGCGCAGACTCTTGGAATGCTAAGAAAAGTTAAAGAGGTGGTTGCCTGGTGCCACGTTGATCAAGACATGGTTTTGGAACTCTTGACAAAGAGGGGTAGAAGAATGGGCAACAAACCGATTGACGAAAAAGATCTTCCGAAAGATTATTCCAATCTACAGACGTTGGCTAAAGGCCTTGCAGAGGATAAAATCGGAATCTCTAAAATTAATTGTAGACCTTGGTTTGCACTTAGCCCTCCTCGAGGCGGATTTAAAAAGAGTACAAAAAAGCAGTATACACAGGACGGAATTCTGGGAGAGGATAAAGACTTGATTGTCCTTGTTCAAAAGATGATTTGAACAGTCAGAAAAGGTTAATTAAGGTGATTAGATTGATTGTAGAACACATTCCTGTTTGTAATGGAGGATTGTATAAAGATCATGGCGACCAGATTTAGAAAAATTAGAAGGCAAAGAGGCAGTAGATACTGCGGGTGGGGCCAGATTGGTCAACACAGAGCATCAGGTAGCCGTGGTGGTGTCGGTAATGCTGGCAAACATAAGCATCTTTGGATCCGTACCGTAATTGAAGAACCAGATCGATTCGGTCATCATAGTGCTAAAACACCTAATCCAAACATTGTCAACAAGTGGATTAATGTCCGAGATCTCGATTCATTGATCCAGGTAGAAAGCAAGAAAAATTCAAAGGGTATGTACGTTTTAGACCTGAATTCTTTGGGTTATGACAAGTTATTGGGAGGAGGTCAAATTAATGGCAAGTTCGAGGTACATATCAACAATATTTCTGAAAACGCTCGAGAGAAGGTAGAGAAATCAGGTGGGGAGGTAGTAGAATCATCTAATGAAAAACACAATGCAGAGTGACGAGAGCACATTTAGACGTATAATAAAGGCCATTTCAAGGTATATACCACAGGTAGAAAAACCCAAGAAAAAGATAACGCTGAATGAAAAATTCGTATGGAGTGGGATAGCTCTTTTTGCTTATTTGATAATGGGACAGATACCACTGTACGGTGTCACGAATGATCCCAAATTTGACTTTCTAGCATTTGCTAGAGTAATCTTTGCTGCACAGCAAGGAACGTTATTGGAGCTTGGTATTGGACCTATAGTTACGGCCGGATTGTTGATGCAGCTTTTGAAAGGTTCTGAATTAATAAAGCTAAACTTTAAGAATGCCGATGATCGGTCTCTGTTTACTTCGGCTACAAAGATCGTTACTATAGTAGTCATCGTCGCAGAAGGCTCATTATACGGTACAAGTGTGTACGGCCACTTGGTTGCACGGCCAGAGTATATTGCAATCGTGGTTACCCAACTTGTTAGTGCTAGTCTGATCGTTATGCTGCTCGACGAACTAGTTCAGAAAGGATGGGGACTAGGTTCTGGAATTAGTCTATTCATTATGGCTGGAGTTGCTCAGGGTATACTTTGGTCTATCTTTAGCCCAGTACCTGCGCAGGACGGACCGGTAGGTGTCATTCCGTTTACTATAGACTCTATAGCTAATGGACACTTTGGTGATGCATTCTTTAGGTCAGGACAGCTGCCAAGCATATTTGGATTGATAGTTACAGCACTAGTACTGTTGATTCTGGTCTATGTCCAGGGAATTCACATAGATATACCTATAGTATCAACGAAATATAGGGGATTTACTGCGGTATATCCCATAAAGCTGCTGTATACCTCGAACATACCTGTAATACTGTCCTCTGCACTGCTTGCCAACGCAGTATTTATGGGGCAAATGCTATGGGCTAACTATAATCCACAGAATGATAATGCTGTCTTTAACTACATTGCACAGTACGACCCATCCAACCCAAGAAGCCCTACTGGTGGACTATTGTATTACGTGACCTCGCCAAATAGCTTGGATACAGCTTCCCAGGACCCGTTAAGGGCAGTCGTATATATACTGTTTATGACAACAATTGTTACGCTTTTCGGCAAACTATGGGTAGAGCTAGGCGGTCTGTCACCCAAGTCTGCAGCGAAGAACTTGCTCGATGCTGATGTTCAGGTGCCAGGATTTCGAAGATCGGAAAGTTCAGTCGAGGTGCTACTTGCCAAATATATCCCGTCAGTAACGATAGTTGGGGGAATTGTCATTGGTCTCCTTGCATCCGCGTCTAATGTATTGAATGTCTTTGGCTCTGGTATTGGGATCCTATTGATGGTAGATATACTTGTAAACTACTATAACTTGCTTATCAAGGAACAGGTAGACGTTCACATGCCTAAATTGGCGGCCCTGCTTGGCAGAAAATAATACTAGCCAAATTCGCGACCCTAAACCAAAAAAACGCATTGTGGTCGTGGGTATTCCAGGAATAGGCAAGACCACCGTTATATCTAGGGCTGCAGAACTTCTACGTCAAGCCAATAAGAATACCCAGATTGTAGTTTTCGGTACCTTGATGTTCGAAGAATCCAAGAAATTGGGCGTTAGAAATAGAGACGAACTGCGCAATTTATCGATTACTCAACAAAGAACATTGCAGGAAATGGCTGCTCAAAAAATACATGGCATGCAAGCCGACGTATTGCTAATAGACACTCATCTTTTTATCAAAACTTCAGAAGGTTTTTACCCGGGCGTTCCGATGCACTTGATAAATGCTCTAAGACCCACACATTTAGTAATGATAGCAGCAGATGCGTAAGAGATAGTAAATCGAAGAAATAGCGACAAGACAAGACAGCGCGATCTTGCATCAGTTAAGGAAATCGAGACTGAATTAGAAATCTCAAAAATAGTAGTTTCTTGCTGTTCTGTTATAAGCGGTTCACCATTTATGATAGTTATGAACAAGGAAAATAACATTGACAATGCTGCCTCTGCAATTGCCAGCGTTATAGGTAGGTAATTGGTAGACATACATGAACGAAAAGGTAGATTGATAAATCGATAGGTATACATAGATAATCAAAAAAAAGAGATCAAGGAGAGTGTGATTTAGATAAATGTACTTTGATATCGGCTTTAACCTTAACAATTTGATAATGCAGCTACCTGGACTTGCTCCCCATTACACCAAACATCCTACATTTCCTG
>Ga0126370_10000066_pt1 | contig 30923 bp, 30 predicted proteins | sample PanSoiMetaPlot_3_FD_92586 | JGI IMG/M metagenome (GOLD analysis project Ga0126370, IMG submission 92586) | Tropical forest soil microbial communities from Panama - MetaG Plot_3 | ecosystem: Environmental > Terrestrial > Soil > Tropical forest > Bulk soil | place: Panama | collected 2016-02-17 | reverse complement strand
CGCGGACGAAAAAAAGAATTTTCATCGACAGCACAGGTCCTGAGCTTTGCCAGCCTCGGCGGTCAGCTTGCGCGCATATCGACAGCGCCGGCCCGGTATCGGCCTGCCGCTTTCGAGGGCCACGCAGGCAATGCGGCCACCACGCACAGCGCTAGATTGAAGGCCAGAGGGCGCACCATGTAAGAGGAGTGCAGGATCGTGTGGTTGGTGAACAGAACATACCACATGACCGGAATGGCTCCTGCTAATGCCAAACCGAGGCGCTCGCGCGCTCGCTCTGAGATGCCTCGGTCGCGGTATGAAAAACAGCCCAGTGCGATGAGCAACGGCGTCGGGAACAGCACGATGGCCGCACCCAGCACGTGCGAACCCCATCCCAAAAAAAACGAGGAATAGGTCAGCATCAGCCCTGCGAAAGCCGCGCGTGTCAGAATGTTCGCGTCGAGCCATGCGGGATTGATGTGATATGCTGTCAGCGCCGCCTTTACACTCTCGGAGAGATTGGCCTCAACTGATCCTCCCATCCGCTCCCCCAATATTCCAAAGAAGATCGAAATCTCATTTGTTCCAAACACCGCCGCCACCGCCAACAATTTATAGGCGAAGCAGGCGATGATGGCGGCCGCGAACGCCGCCGTGCCAACCACTGCTCGGTTGCGTAATCTGGGCCAATCCGGCGTGCATCCGAGCGCGATCAGCGCGATCAAAGCAGCCAAACCGAGAGGAACTCCACCTGTCAGGAATTCGAGGATTGCGATGAGGCTGCCGAACAGAGCTGCCGCGAGAATAAATCGTTGGTCCGCGATAGTACCAAGGGGCTGGAGCAGCCCGTACAAGATGAAACCAAACACGACGAAATCAGTGGGAGCAAATGAGAAGGACCGATCAAAAACCTCAACTCCATAGAAGCATCCCAGAACGACAGCGATGATCAGGAAGGCGGCCGCGCGTCTGCGCTCGGCAGGCTCGCCAATATTGAGCCGGAAAATTGCCACCAGCGCGATCGCCGCCAGCATTGTGTAACATCCGGCAAGCAAAGTATTCGTTGCTGCGGAAAACGACATGATCGCCAGCAGCGACGCCGCGACAGTCGTGTCCCCTTGGATGTAGCGATGGTAATACGATGGCGGGGGGAATTGATCATCCGTCTGATTGCGTGCGACGATCTTCATCGTAGCGGCAAGCCAGCGGCAAAGGCCGGCGGGAGGGTAGCCGGCCGCGGCATCGCTCTCGTCGCCTGCCACGGGCAACCGCGGCGACACGCTCGCCTTCAGGGGGGTGTCGCGAGGCATGGCCAAGGCGCCGAGGATCAGACAATCATTGCCGCCAAACGGATAAACATCCTTGCCCTGGGCAAACGGCAAATGCGTCACCGTGGCGAGCGTGCCGGATTCGAGCGCCTGCACGACGATGCGGCGGTAGTGCTCCGGAGAAATTTGTATCAGCGCGAAATTTATGCCGAAGAGAGCGATCATACTCAGGGCGGCGACCGCTACTCCCGCAATCATGCCCCGTATCATCGGCGACTGATTGCATAATCGGAGTCACGTCTCAAGATGGCTACGCATCGCGGCTGCGGATAGCAGCAGAGCGGATAAGCCGATTTCGGAAAACCAGACTAAGTGGATTGAAGCGTCATAGCTTGCTCATCCGGCCGGTGCCGACCTATGGTGCCCCTTGCTAAGGTCGAGGAGACGCGCAGTGCAATATGGCGCGTTTGTCATTTCCCTGGATTTCGAGCTGCTATGGGGCGTTCGTGACCAGCGCACGATCGCCGATTACGGCCCTAACATCATTGGAGTGCGCCAAGTCGTTCCCGCACTGCTCGATCTCTTCGCCGAACGGAATATTGCCTGCACGTGGGCAACGGTGGGGCTGCTGTTTTTTGCAACGAAGCGAGCCATGCTGGGTGGGATTCCCGCCCACAAGCCGCACTACACAGACTCAAGAATTTCCTCGTATCAATTTCTTGAAGAAGTTGGGGCGGACGAGGAGCACGACCCCTACTATTATGGCCTCTCGCTGATCAAGCGAATCCTAAACCATCCGTCTCAAGAGATCGGCACTCACACCTTCTCGCATTTCTATTGTTTGGAAGAAGGAGGCGATGTGGAGGCCTTTCGTGCCGACCTTCAGGCCGCGCACGCCGCGGCTGCGGCCGTCGGAATCAGACTTGCAAGCATCGTGTTTCCCCGCAACCAAGTCGATGCCGCTTATCTATCGGTCTGTCGCGAATTCGGCTTGCGCGCCTTCCGCGGCAATGAACGCGTTTGGTTTCACCGGGCTCGCAGTGAGCGCGAGCAGACCCCTTTTGTGCGCGCGTCCCGCTTGGCTGACAGTTATCTGCCGATCTGCGGCGCCCATGATCATGAGCCGACAGTCGTCGAAGGTATGGTGAACGTTCCCGCCAGTCGCTTTCTGCGTCCGGTCGGAAACAGCGCCCTGCTTGAGCATTTGCGCTTTCGCCGCATCAGCTCGGCAATGGAAACGGCGGCCCGACGCCGAAGACTATTTCATTTATGGTGGCATCCGCACAATTTCGGCGTGGGCTTACAGGAGAACTTGACGTTTTTGCGCGCCATCCTGGATTGCTTTCGCAGATTGCAGGACCGCTATGGCATGCGGTCAATGACAATGGGAGCGCTTGCCGAAGAGGTTCTTCATGCGGGCCGACCAGGTCGTGCTGTTGACGTGTGAAGGCGACGTGGGCCGCATCGCCGCGCGGTATCTCGGCGTCCGCTTTGGCGACTTGCCGGTGATCGTCGAAAAAGCGGTGCCGCGACTAGTGCTGTTGCGTCGGCGGCTCAAACATCTCGGACTGATACATGTCGGCGGCCAGCTGGCCTTCATGGCCTTTCAACGGCTGCAACGGAGGGTTTCGCAACGGCGCATCGCCGAGATCGTTGGCGAAGCGAGCCTGCTCGCCCGTTGGCCCGATGCAAGCGAGATCATCCGCGTGTCATCTATCAATTCACCCCAATGCCTTCGTCACCTGCAACGATTGCGGCCACGCGCCGTCCTCGTAGTGGGCACCCGCATCATCGCAGAGGAGGTCCTGCGCGCCATCGATGCGCCGTTCATCAACTATCACGCCGGCATCACGCCGAAATATCGGGGCGTCCATGGCGGCTACTGGGCGCAGGCAGAAGAAGATCCCGGCAACTTTGGGGTCACCGTTCATCTCGTTGACAGAGGCATCGATACCGGCGAGGTGCTTTATCAGGAGCGGCTCGCGCCAAGCGCGAACGACAACTACTCGACCTTCCCTTATCTCCAACTGGTTGCCGCACTGCCACTCCTCGAAAGAGCCGCGCGCGATGCAGTGAATGGAACTTTGCGGCCGGAAAAGCTCGATTTGCCTTCCAAGCTATGGTCGCATCCGACCTTGTGGCAATACATCAAAACAGGGTTGCGGCGGGGGGTATGGTAGAAGCAAAGCTCAGCACTAACCGCTGGCGATCGGTCGCGACGAGAGGCCGCGCCATACGCCGGCCGGCGCCGGCAAGAGAAAGCATGGCGTCTCATCCCCTGGAGGAGTGGAATGTGCGGCATCGCCGGCATGATTGATTGGCGCCGGGCGACGCCTGCCGACACGCTGCGTTCGATCGGGCAAGCCATGATCGAGACGGTGCGCCATCGCGGCCCGGATGCGGGCGACGTCTGGGTCGAGGCTGAAGGCGGCGTTGTCTTGGGTCAGCGCAGGCTCGCCATCATCGATCTCAGTCCCGGCGGCGCCCAGCCGATGCATTCCGCCGATCGACGTTACGTCATGACGTTTAACGGCGAGATCTATAACTACCGCGATATCCGCCGCGAACTCCAAGCAGCCGGGCGCTCGATGCGCAGCGAGTCGGATACCGAGGTTCTGCTCGAATCCTGCGCATTGTGGGGCATCGAGGCGGCGCTCGAGCGCGCGATCGGCATGTTCGCGTTCGCGTTGTGGGATCGCAAGACTCGTACCCTCATGCTGGCCCGCGATCGCCTTGGCATTAAGCCGCTATATTATGCGTCGACGCCGGGGCGGGTCATCTTTGCCTCGCAACTTAAGGCATTTCGCGCCACACCAGGTTGGAAGCCGACCATCGACGATGATGCAGTCGTCGGCTATCTGCGCCACGCGTATATCGCGCAGCCGTGCACCATCTATCGTGAAGCGAGAAAACTCGCGCCCGGCCATATCCTGACGCTGCGCGAGGCCGTCGCGCCGGCGCCAAAATGCTTTTGGGATTTGCGCGGCATCGCAATCGCCGGCCAGCGACGCAATGATCCGGCGCCGGATGTAAACGAGGCTGTCGCGCGTCTCGATGCGCTCCTGCGTGACGCGGTCGGTCTGCGGATGATTGCCGACGTGCCGCTCGGCGCATTTCTCTCCGGCGGAATCGATTCCTCGACGATCGTTGCTCTGATGCAGGCGCAAAGCTCACGTCCCGTAAAGACGTTCTCCATCGGCTTTCACGAGAGCGGGTATGATGAAGCACAATGTGCAAAGAAAGTCGCCGCCCACCTCGGCACGGACCACACGGAATTCTATGTCGAGCCGCGCCACGCGCTTGACGTCATTCCGCGTCTTGCCGACTGGTTCGACGAGCCGTTTGCCGATTCATCGCAGATTCCGACTTATCTTGTCTCAGAGTTGACCCGCAAGCACGTCACAGTGGCCCTGTCGGGCGACGGCGGAGATGAGCTATTCGCTGGCTATAACCGGTATGCCTGGGCCGAGCGTCTCGTTCGTGCCGTCAACTTCGTGCCCGGGCCGCTGCGCGGCGCGTCGGCCGCGGCTTTGCGTGGACTCGCCCCGCAGAGCTGGAACCGATTGTTTGCATTTGTTCCCGCCTCGTGGCGGCCGGCGTTGCCCGGCGACAAGTTGCACAAGATCAGCACGCTTCTCGAAAATCCGCAGCCGGACGCGATCTATCGCCGGCTTGTAAGCCAATGGGAGCGGCCCGACGCGATCGCCGCCGCGGGTGTAGAGCCGCGCGGCGCGTTGTGGGATGCCAGCATCGCGCACGATTTTCCTGACCTCGTTGCGCGCATGCAATTCCTCGACATGGTCAGCTATCTTCCCGAGGACATTCTGACGAAGGTCGACCGGGCGACGATGGCAGTGGGTCTTGAGGGCCGGGTGCCGCTCTTGGATCACCGCGTCGTCGCTTACTCCTGGACGTTGCCGCTCGCCTTCAAGGTGCGCGGCGGCCGCGGCAAATGGTTGCTGCGCCGCGTGCTCGATCGCTATGTGCCGAGATTTCTGGTCGAGCGACCAAAGATGGGCTTTGGCGTGCCGATCGACGCTTGGCTGCGAGGTCCGTTGCGCGAATGGGCGGAATCGCTGCTCGCGCCGGCGCGGCTTACTTCTGATGGATTGGTGCGAGTTGAGCCGGTGCGCCGCGCTTGGCAAGAACATCTCGAGGGCAGCCGCAATTGGCAATACCCGTTGTGGACGGTGCTGATGCTGCAAGCGTGGCGCGCGAGGTGGGCGTGATCCTGCGGCCACGAAAGATTCTCTTTGTGACGGCGGGTCTGCGGGGCGGCGGTGCCGAAGCAATGCTGGCGCGGCTCGCGACGGCGCGTCCCAGCGTCGCCGACGAAATCACGGTCGTGAGCCTCATTCCCGCCGAGACTCACCTCGCGCGGTTAATTGCCGGGGGCGTCGAGGTCGTTGAGTTGCGATTCGACAAGGCCGGCGGCATCCTGACTGGTCTCTTCAAGCTCGCGAGGCTCATCGCCGCGAAGCGGCCCGAAATCGTGCAGGGCTGGATGTATCACGGTGATCTCGCCGCGCTCGTCGCACTTGCGCTCTCGGGCCGCCGCCGAGACACGCCTCTCGTTTGGGGCATCCGCTGCTCGGCAATGGACTGGCGCAGCTGTGGGCTCGGGCTGGCGCTGGTGGTGAAAGCTTGCGCCCTGTTGTCGCGATGGCCCGATGTCGTGACGGCCAACTCGGCGGCCGGACTCAAGTCGCACCTAGTGCTGGGATATCGCCCCCGTCGGGCGCAGGTGATTGCCAACGGAATCGAGCTCGACAAATTCCAGCCCGATGCAGCCGCGCGCACCGCGGTGCGGAGCGAGCTCGGCATTCCCGAGAATGCAATCGTCCTTGCGCACGTCGCACGTGTCGATGCAATGAAGGATCATCGCAGTTTCCTCGCCGCGATGGCGATGCTGCCCGATGTATCTGCGTTGCTGGTCGGTGCCGGCACGGAAAACCTTCCGGTGGCGCCTAACCTGTTTCGACTTGGCCGTCGCTCCGATATGCCGCGCCTGTTTGCCGCCGCAGATTTCGTCGTATCGAGTTCGCGATTCGGTGAAGGGTTCTCAAACGTGCTGGCCGAAGGGATGGCCTGTGGCCTACCGGCGATCGCCACCGATGTTGGCGATGCCAAGCTCATTATTGGCGACGCCGGTCTTGTGGTACCGCCGCAAGATCCGCCGGCGCTTGTCGCAGCAATCCGGCAGTTGGCTGGAGAATCGGCGAGCGCGCGGGTGGAACGCGGCAGCAGGGCGAGGGCGCGCATTGCGGAGAATTTTACGCTTGGCCATGCCTTACAATGTTATATGGAACTCTACGCATCGCTTGGATCGCAGCGCCCTTGAATGTCTTGGGATTTCGGCCCAAGAGGCACTTCAAATGCGGGGGCGGATGTGCCAAGAGTTCGCCGCCATTCATGGGGTCCGAGGGCGGTTGGGCGCATGAACCACGCGGAAACTTTTTTTGCTGCGGCGGCGCAGATTTGTCGTGACATTTCATTTGCTTCAATCGAGGCTCTTGCAACCGAGCTTGATCGGCTGCGAGAGCGCAAGGGACGCCTTTTCCTGATTGGCGTTGGTGGCAGCGCGGCCAATTGCAGCCACGCTGTGAACGATTTTCGCAAACTGTGCGGAATAGAAACCTATAGCCCCGTCGATAACGTCTCCGAGCTCACCGCCCGCACCAACGATGAGGGATGGGATACCGTCTTTGCAGCATGGCTCGATACGAGTCAGCTCGGCGAGAAGGATGCGCTCCTCATCTATTCGGTCGGCGGCGGCGACGCCGAGCGTAAGATCAGTGCCAACATCGTACAGGCAGTCGACTTGGCGAAGGCGCGCTCGGCAAAAGTGTTTGGGATTGTCGGCCGGGACAACGGGTATACCGCCAAGCACGGTGATGTGGTTGTACTCATTCCTCAGGTCAATCCGAGCTGGGTCACACCCTTGTCCGAAGCTTTCCAGGCGGTGGTCTGGCATTGCTTAGTGAGCCATCCAGCCTTGCAGCGCAGGCAGACGAAATGGTAAGCCCTGCCCACGGGTTGAGACCGGCGGTATTTCTCGATCGGGATGGGGTGATTGTTGTTCCTGAATTCCGAGACCGGCGAAGCTTCACGCCGAGACGGCTGCAGGATTTCAGGTTTTACCCGGAGGCTGCGGCTAGTCTCCAGAAGCTCAGGCAGGCCGGTTTTCTGTTGGCGGTCGTGACTAACCAGCCGGACGTGGGAAACGGCTTGATCTCCCGTTCGGAAGTGGAGGCGATGCACGAGATCATGAGGCGTGAATTGCCCCTGGACGCCGTCAAGGTCTGCTTTCATGGGCAGGCCGAGCGCTGTGACTGCCGCAAGCCGAAGCCGGGCATGATTCTCGAGGCCGCCGACGAACTCGGCATTAACCTTAAGAGGAGCTTCATGGTGGGCGACCGCAGCAGCGATATCGAGGCGGGGCGCGCCGCCGGCTGTGCCACCGTCTTCATCGACCTCAACTATGCCTTGCCCGCGCCGGATTCTCCCGACTATGTCGCGCGTTCGATCGGCCAAGCCGCCGAACTCATCATCGAAACCGTTTTAACTGCGCAGGAGCGGCCATGAGCCGGGTCGCTGACCTGAAGGTCAAGATTTTTGCCGATGGTGCCGATTATGAAGGCATCGTTAAGATGTCGAAAAACCCGCTGATCAAGGGTTTCACGACCAATCCGACCTTGATGCGAAAGGCCGGCGTTAGCGATTACGAAGCTTTCGCGCGCAAGGTTCTGGCCGCGATTCCCGACCGGCCCGTCTCTTTCGAGGTGTTTGCCGATGACTTCGTGAGCATGGCCGAGCAGGCGCGCACGATCGCGGCATGGGGACCGAACGTAAACGTGAAAATTCCGGTGACGAATACCAAAGGACAATCCGCGGGCGAGCTGATCCGCGCGCTGTCGTCTGAAGGGGTGGTGCTCAACGTGACCGCGATCTTTACGCTCGATCAGGTCCGCACGGTCATCGACGCGCTTGCCCCCGCAACGGCGGCGATCGTCTCGGTTTTTGCAGGTCGCATCGCCGATACGGGCGCCGATCCGATTCCACACATGCGGGCATGCAAACAGATTACGGCCGCCCGCCCGAAAGCGGAGCTCTTGTGGGCGAGCACCCGCGAGCTCTTGAACATCTTCCATGCGGAGCAGAGTGGCTGCGACATCGTTACAGTGCCGAACGAATTTTTGAGCAAGCTCGATCTGGTCGGCAAGGATTTGGCGGAATATTCGCGCGAAACCGTGCAATCGTTCTATCGTGACGCTGCAGCTGCGGCTTATGAGATCAAGACGACCCGTTTCGCGGCGGAGTGAAGGAGAGGGGAATCATGGAGCGACTATTCGAGAAGGTATTGGTAACCGGCGGCGCAGGCTATTGCGGGGCGCGACTCGTGCCGCAACTGCTCTCGCGCGGCTACAGAGTCACGGTCTTTGACATCATGTTCTTCGGCAACCAGTTCCTGCCGAGGCATAATCCCAACCTGCGCATCATCGACGGCGATATCCGCGACACCGCGAAATTCGCGGCGGCCGTGGCGGGTCATGACGCCGTCGTCAATCTGGCCTGCATCTCGAATGACGCGAGCTTCGAGCTCGACGAGGATCTTTCGACCTCGATCAATCTCAACGCGTTCGAACCATTGGTTAAAGCCGCCAAAAAGGCAGGCGTTAAGCGCTTGGTCTATGCCTCCTCGAGCTCGGTTTATGGTGTTTCCGACAAGCCTGACGTCACCGAGGACCATCCGCTCGTTCCGCTCACGCTCTACAACAAATACAAAGGCATGTGCGAACCGCTGTTGAAGAAGCACACGGACGCAGCTTTCACGGGCGTTATTTTTCGTCCGGCCACCGTCTGTGGGCACTCGCCGCGGCAACGGCTCGATCTATCTGTCAACATCCTGACCAACCACGCGGTCAACCTCGGCAAGATCACCGTGTTCGGCGGGTCTCAGCTGCGGCCGAACCTGCACATCCAGGACTATTGCGATGCGGTCCAGCTCTTGCTCACTGCGCCGGCCGACAAGGTCCAGAACGAGATCTTCAACGTCGGCTATCAGAATCTGTCCCTGATGGAGATTGCCGAACTGGTCCGGCGCGTGATCGCCGAGGAGATGCCCGATCGCAAGACGGTCGATATCGTCACAACGCCAACCGACGATGTGCGGTCCTATCACATCAACTCCGATAAGATAAAACGCGTGCTCGGCTACACTCCGCGCCACACGATTGAGGACGCGGTACGCGAACTGTGCCAGGCTTTTCTCGCCAAGAAATTGCCGAATAGCATGGAGGACGACCGCTACTACAACGTCCGTCTATTGAAGAGGCTCAAGGCGGCATGAGCTCGAAGGCGGCTGCGGTCGTCACCGGCGGTGCCGGTTTCATCGGCAGTCACATGGTGGACGTGCTGCTGGGCGCGGGCTTTGTGGTTCGCGTGATCGACAACCTTGTCGGCGGCCACCGCAGCAATCTCGATCACATCAGGGGCCATCCCGATCTCGCCTGTTACTGGCAGGATATCCGGCAGCTCGAGCCGAGCTCACCGATCTTCGCCGGCGCACAGTACGTTTTCCATTTTGCCGGCATTGGGGACATCGTGCCCTCGATCGAGCACCCGACCGAGTACATGGACACCAATGTGCAGGGCACTGTGCGCGTCCTCGAGTGCGCTCGCTACGCGGCGGTCGACAAGTTCGTCTATGCCGCTTCCTCATCCTGCTACGGGCTTGCGGCCGTGCCGACCGCCGAAGATCACCCCATAGCGCCGCAGTATCCATATGCACTCTCCAAATACCAGGGCGAGCAAGCGGCATTTCATTGGTATCGTGTCTATGGACTGCCGGTGAATTCGGGTTGCATCTTCAACGCCTACGGTCCGCGCGTGCGCACGACAGGGGTTTACGGCGCGGTATTCGGCGTTTTCTTTCGGCAGAAACTTGCGGGCAGGCCTTACACGGTCGTCGGCGATGGAACGCAGCGCCGTGATTTCGTCTATGTGACCGACGTTGCCGAGGCGTTTCTTGCGGCCGCGCGAACGCCGATCAGCGGCGAGCGCTTCAATGTGGGTGCCGGCAACCCGCAGTCGATCAATCGACTGGTCGAGCTTCTCGTCGGCGATGTGGTGTATGTCCCCAAGCGACCGGGCGAGCCCGACTGTACCTTCGCCAACATTTCCAAAATCGTCTCGCAGCTAAGCTGGAAGCCTACCATCAGCTTCGAGGAAGGCGTGCGCCGGATGCTGGTCGACATCGAACGTTGGCGCGATGCTCCGTTGTGGGATCCAGATCGGATTGCGGAGGCGACCAAAACTTGGTTTCGTTACCTCGGCAAGCAGAGTGCCTGAGACGAGTCCATGCTCCAATTGCTTGACCGGTACCGCTATAAGATCAAGTCGGCGCAAGAGCTACGCGAGATAATTGGTCCGCGTCCGCGCGAGCGACGCGTGATCATGTGTCATGGCGTGTTCGATGTCGTGCATCCCGGTCACGTCCGGCATTTGCTGTATGCCAAGAGCAAGGCCGACCTGCTGGTCGCCAGCATCACCGCTGACCACCACATCGCCAAAGGAACGCACCGGCCGCACGTTCCGCAGGATTTGCGCGCGGTCAATCTCGCTGCCTTCGAGGTGGTCGATTACGTTGTGATCGATAAGAATTCGACGCCGATCGAGAATATCCGTCTCATCGAACCCGACTATTTCGCCAAGGGATTCGAGTACACCGCGACAGGCATGCCCGCAAAGACGGCGGAGGAGGCCGAAGTAGTGCGGGCCTACGGCGGCGAGATCATTTTCACTCCCGGCGACGTGGTCTATTCCTCCTCAAATCTGATCGATCTCGCCCCGCCGGCGATCAAGCTGGAAAAGCTCCAAATCCTGATGGAGCGAAACTGGATCACCTTCGACAAGCTACGGAAAACGCTCGACGCGATGGAAGGGCAACGCGTCCACGTGGTCGGGGATACGATCGTAGATAGCTATACCCATTGCGCCATGGTCGGCGGCAATACCAAGACGCCCACCATGAGCGTGCTGTTCGAGCGCAAGGTCGATTACGTGGGCGGTGCCGGGATCGTGGCAAAGCATCTTGCCGCGGCCGGCGGTCGGGTCACCTTTTCGACCGTGCTCGGGGAAGACACCTACCGAGATTTCGTCATCGACGATCTCAGAGCCGCTGATATCCAGGTGCACGCAGTGATCGACCGCTCGCGACCGACGGTCAACAAGAACGCCATCGTTGTCGGCGGCTATCGACTCCTGAAGGTGGATACGCTGGACAACCGCTCCATTTCCGACCAAATCCTCGACGACATCACGCGGTCGCTGGGAAGCGTGCCCACCGATGCGGTAGTGTTCTCGGACTTCCGCCACGGCCTTTTCAATCGCCGCACCATTCCGCAGCTGGTGCAGGCATTGCCCGATGACTGCTTCCGCGTAGCGGACAGCCAAGTCGCCAGCCGCTGGGGAAATATAACCGACTTCCAGGGCTTCGATCTCATCACCCCCAATGAGCGAGAGGCTCGTTTTGCCCTCGGCGATCAAGATTCCGGTATTCGTCCCCTCGCGTCGAATCTCTATGATGCCTCGCGATGCAAGCTGCTCATCCTCAAGCTGGGCGAGCGCGGCGTGCTTGCATGCTGCGATGCCGATCACGAATCGTTGGCTAGTTTCTTCGTCATCGACAGCTTCGTGGATCGGCTGGTCGATGCCGTCGGCGCCGGCGACGCGCTGCTCGCATACGCGACGCTCGCCATGCTCGCCGTTCGTGACGCCGGCATTGCAGCGATCCTCGGGACAATGGCGGCGGCGGTCGAATGCGAATGTGACGGCAATATCCCGGTAACGGCAGACGATTTGCGATCCAAGATCGACGTCATCGAGCGACAAATGGTCCTCGCTTGAGGGCGCGGCGATGCGCGTGGTAGTCGCCGGGCTCGGGGTTCAGGGGTACAAGCGTCGACGGATTGCCGGCGCGGACCTGGTCACAGATGTCGATCCAGTCAACGAAGAAGCACGCTATCGATCAATCGTTGATGTTCCACTTGCCGACTATGATGCGGTGCTGGCATGCGTCCCCGACGAGCCCAAGATTGAGCTCCTCAGGTATTGCCTCGAAAACGGCAAGCACGTCTTGGTGGAAAAGCCGCTGTGGGCGCGGCATGAGAGCGATATAGCCCGGCTCGAGGCGCTTGCACGCAAAAACGCAGTTATTTGCTATACCGCCTATAATCACCGGTTCGAGCCGCACTTCGTGCGTATGCGCGAGCTGATCGCAAGCGGCGAACTCGGAGCGATCTATTCCTGCCGCATGTTCTATGGCAACGGCACGGCGCGGCTCGTGCGCGACTCGGCTTGGCGCGATCGTGGCGCCGGCGTGCTGCCCGATCTCGGCTCGCATCTACTCGATACTTGTCGCTTCTGGTTCGGAGACATCGAGGACAGGTTTGGATTCGTCAGCGTGCATGGCTTCGAAAATCGTGCACCGGACCACGTCGTCATCAACTACGAACATTCACGTCCCCGCATCGAGCTGGAAATGACGCTCCTGATGTGGCGTAACCACTTCACTTGCGACATCCTCGCCGAGCACGGTTCGGCGCACATCCAGTCGCTGTGCAAATGGGGGCCATCGGCGTTCACCAAGCGCGCACGCGTTTTGCCGAGCGGACGCCCGCCGGAGAAGACCGACACCCTGGTGCAAGAAGACCCGACGTGGGCCCTCGAATACGCTCACTTCAAAACACTTTGTCTCTCGGGCGCGAAGACGGATCTCTCAAACGACATCTGGCTGCACCGCGTGCTGCAGCGCCTGAGCGCGCAAGCGATTGCCGTGAAGGGTGGGGAATGACGTCGCCGGTCGTTGGTTTCGCCGGTATGACCCACCTCGGGCTTGTGTCGGCCTCGGCGGTGGCCGCACGCGGCTTCGAGCTCGTGTGCTTCGATCCTGATCGGGCGTTGATCGACCGTTTGGCCGGGCAGGACATGCCGGTACTCGAGCCTGGCCTTAACGAGCTGATCCGTGGCAACGGCGCGCGCCAGCGCTTCACGAGCGCACGCGGCGACCTCAAGGCTTGCGACGTCGTCTACGTGGCGCCGGACGTGCCGACGGACGAGGAGGGTAGCAGCGATGTGTCCGGATTGACCGCTTTGATCCGCGATCTCTCCGCCGTGATGGATCCTGGTGCCGTCATGGTGGTGCTCTCGCAGGTGCCACCGGGTTACACGCGTGCGCTTGGCCTTTGGCCGCTCGAGCGCCTCTACTACCAAGTCGAGACGCTGGTCTTCGGGCAGGCGGTCGAGCGCGCCCTCAAACCGGAACGCACCATCGTCGGCTGTGCCGAACCGGCAGCCCCGCTCGAGGCGCGCTTTCGCACCGTGCTTTCTGCGTTCGGCTGTCCGATCCTGCCGATGCGTTACGAGAGCGCGGAACTCGCGAAGATATCCATCAATTGCTGTCTCGTCGCCTCAGTGACGGTTGCCAACACGCTAGCGCAGGTGTGTGAAAAGATCGGTGCCGACTGGGGCGAAATCGCGCCGGCGCTAAAGCTCGACCGTCGAATCGGTGCTTACGCTTATCTTGCGCCCGGTCTCGGCATCGCCGGTGGGAATCTCGAACGCGATCTGGCCACCGTCCAACGGCTGTCCGAGTCCTACGGCACCGAGGCAGGGCTGATTGCCGCTTGGCGTCGCAACAGCCGGTATCGGCGGGATTGGCCATTGCGGCGACTCCATGAACGGGTCCTGTCCCGTGCCAAGGACCCGGTCATCGGCATCCTCGGTGTGACCTATAAAGAAAACACCCACTCCATCAAAAACTCGCCTGCAGTGGCGCTGATCACAGAACTTATGAGCTGCCAGCTGCGTGTTTTCGATCCTGCCGTTCGTGCATCGACTGACTGGCATCCGCGCATGAGCGTGAGCGAAAACGCGCTGGCATGTTGCGACGGTGCTGACGCCCTTGTCATTATGACGCCCTGGCCGCAATTTCGTTCGCTCAAGCCCAGCGATATTGCCGCGCGACTGCGGGGGCGCGTTGTGGTCGATCCCTTTTCGATGTTAGACCGTGCCGCCGCGATTGCAGCCGGCCTGGAACATATCGTACTTGGAGCGCCCCTGCCGGTGCACGCCGAATGACGCTGTCCCATGCCTATAGTCATTCCCGCAAACCGGATCGCGTGATCGTCCTAGGTTCGGGTGGATTCTTGGGCCGCAATTTGCATAGGGCCTGCGCCGCCTCCGGCGTCGCGGCCACGGGCCTCGCCTCAAGCGACATCGATCTCTCGGACGCCTTCGCCGGCGCGCGGTTGGCCAAGCTGCTGCGTCCCAAGGATGTCCTCGTCTTTCTGGCGGCGCTTACCCCGGACAAGGGCCGCGACTCCTCCACGTTGATGCGAAATCTTGCCGTCGCCCGAGCGGTCTGCGAGGCGACCCGTGCCGTCGCCATCGCGCAGGTCGTCTATGCCAGTTCGGATGCAGTCTATTCTTTCGACAATGCCCTGATCTCGGAGGACACGCCGGCAGCGCCCATGGATCTCTATGGCGCCATGCATCGTACGCGGGAATTGATGCTCGCTGCCGAAGCAAAGTCGCCGCTCGCAGTTCTGCGCCTGACCGCGGTCTACGGCGCCGGCGACACACACAATTCCTACGGGCCGAACCGCTTTCTGCGCCAGGCGGTCAAGGACGGCCGAATTCCGCTGTTCGGCAATGGCGAGGAAACGCGCGACCATTTGTACGTGGATGACGCCGTGAACGTCATCCTCAAGGTCGTCTCGCACGGGTCGACCGGTTTGCTCAACCTAGCAACCGGCACTTCCGCGACTTTTCGCACCACGGCCGAGATGGTTGCAGCGCGTGCAGGACGGGCAGTCGAAATCGCTCCCTCCGCGCGACAAAACCCGGTGACCCATCGCCATTTCGACATTACCAATCTCCTACGCGCTTTTCCTGGGACACGTTTGAAGTCGCTCGACGAGGGCTTGGCAGCGATGTTCGTGGACATGAGAGCCGAAGCCAGTGGCTGAGATCAATCTGCTCGCAAAATATCCGCGCGCGAAACGCAATCTCACCGCTCGCAAGCAAGGGCAAGCGGAGAACCGGATTGTTGCGCGCAGATTTGGGCGCGAATATTTCGATGGGACGCGAGAGCAGGGCTATGGCGGCTACCGCTACGACGGCCGCTGGATCCCGGTCGCACGCGACGTTGCCGCGCATTTCCGGCTTAAACCGGGGGACCGCGTTCTGGATGTTGGGTGTGCAAAGGGCTTTCTCCTGCGCGATCTGATGGCGGTTGTGCCCGGCTTGGAAGCATGGGGGCTCGAAATCTCCGAGTACGCGATCGAGAACTGCCACCCCGACGTCAAGGGCCGTATCGTATGTGGGAGCGCGCAACAGCTGCCGTTTGGGAGCGGCAGCATGGACGCTGTGCTTTGCATCAACGTCGTACATAACCTTGGTTACGAGGCCTGTATTGAGGCTGTACGCGAGATCGAGCGCGTCGCACCCGGACGCGGTTATGTCCAGGTCGACGCCTATCGCAACGACGACGAGCGCGACGTCTTTCTTGATTGGGTGCTCACGGCCGAGACTTTCGGGAAGCCCGATATGTGGCATGAGCTGTTCAAGCGAGCCGGCTATACCGGCGATTATTATTGGACGATTCTAGAGATCGATCCCGAATGGACGGTGCGGAGCGCTGAGCCCGGCCGCGACCATCATCAGGAGCGCGGACGATGAAGAAGACCTATGCTGTGCTGGGTGGGGGCGGATCCTTCGGGCTTCATACCTCGAAATATCTGCTCGACCACGCCGATCCAGCCAAAGTCATCGCGGTCGGTCGCAATCTGCCGAAAGATGAATGCTTCACGCTGGGCATCGGCGATGGCGATCCGCGCTATAGCTATCACGCCTATCACGTAAACTACGAGCTCGATCTCCTGATGGAGCTCCTCGATCGCGAGAAGCCACAGGTCATCATCAATTTTGCCGCGCAAGGGGAGGGCGCTACCTCGCTCAGACATTCATGGCGCTATTTCGAAACCAATTGCGTGGCGCTCGCCAAGCTGGCGGAGCAGCTCCAGTCGCGCGGTTACCTTGAGCGGTTCATTCACATAGGTACGTCGGAGCTTTACGGCTCGGTCGATCATGCCGCGCGGGAGGACGAACCGATCAAGCCGACGAGCCCCTACGCCGCCTCGAAAGCTGCTTTCGACATGCATCTCATTTCAATACACCGCTTCTTGAAATTTCCCATGAACATCATTCGGCCTTCCAACGCCTATGGGCCTGGCCAGCAGCTTCATCGCGTTGTTCCGAAGGCGGTGCTGTGCGGACTTACCGGACGCAAGCTTCCGCTGCACGGAGGCGGCCGCGCGGAAAAGTCCTACATCCACAACCGCGATCTCGCCCACGCCATTTATCTGGTGGCGGAAAAGGCGCCGCTCGGTACGGTCTACAACGCGGGACCGAAGGAGCCGACATCGATTCGCCGGGTCGTTGAGTTGGCGGCCGAGGCGCTCGAAATGCCCTTCGAGCAGCTTTGCGAGGTGACCGGCGACCGCCAGCATCAGGATTCGCGCTATTGGATCGACAGCTCCGCCATCAGGCGCGATGTCGGTTGGGAACCCCAGGTCGGCTGGGAGCAAGGCATGCGCGAAATGGTCGAATGGGGCCGCAAATATTTGCCGCAGCTCAAGACGCTGCCGACCGATTTCGTGATGCGGGGTTGATGCTTGCGAGACGGCGCGCGCGTGTCGAATTCCTCCGGTGCATTTCTCGGCTCCCGGGCCACGCTGCGGCCCGCCCATGCCGTCGCGGCGCTGCTGCAACTGTCGGATGATCGCTACGTGATGCAGCTGCGAGATTCCAATCCAGCTATCTTTTATCCCGATCATTGGGGGTGCTTTGGCGGGGCCGTGGAAGCAGGAGAGCCGCCGGCGGTTGCCTTGGTGCGGGAGCTCGAGGAGGAACTTGCGGTGACGTTATCTCCTGGGGAGGTGGCGCGATTTACCGAATTCTCCTTTGACTTCGGCTTTGCCGGCGACGGCATCCGGCTACGGACGTACTATGCCGTGAGGCTGCCGCGCGCCGACATCGACGGTCTGGTTCTCGGCGAGGGGGATCTCGCCGCGTTCGAGCCCGAGAGGCTGCTTGCAATGCCCCGCGTGGTCCCGTACGACGCTTTCGCCCTTTGGATGCACCATGCGCGCGGGCGGATTGCATCGGCCAGCCGAGGAGCGCGGGATCCGGCCTAAGAGCCGTCCGATTGGGGGCGCTCCCAGGACGTATCGACGCGATTTTGACGTGGAGTAGTTTTCACTTTGCTGCGTGCGGAAGCGGGCATGACCGAATGACGACGATTTCACCTCCTCGCCCCTTACCATCCGCCGAGCGCCTCGGGCGTAAGGAGACCTCGAGCATGCCGCGCGAGGTGCGCCTCGCCCTCTATCGTTCGATGCTAAAGATCAGGCGGGTGGAGGAACGCATCAAGGACCTCTATCCGCAAGGTGATATGCGCTGTCCCACGCATTTCAGCATCGGCCAAGAAGCGGTGGCTGCCGGCGTTTGCAGGCATCTGCGTGCGGAAGACCACGTCATCAGCGCGCACCGCTCGCATGCTCATTACATCGGCAAAGGCGGCAGCCTCGCCGCCATGTTCGCGGAGCTTTATGGCAAGGTGGACGGGTGCGCGTCGGGCAAGGGCGGCTCGATGCACCTCATCGACCTCTCGGTCAATTTCCTAGGCTGCGTGCCGATTGTCGGTAGCACCATTCCCATCGGTGTCGGCGCGTCGTTTGGCGCGATGTTGCAGGACCGTTCCGCGATCACTGTCATTTTCTTCGGCGATGCGGCGACCGAGACCGGCGTTTTCCACGAGAGCGTAAACTTCGCCGCGGTTCATCGGCTCCCGGTGCTCTTCGTTTGCGAGAACAACCTCTATTCGGTGAATACGCCGCTTGCCGAGCGCCAGCCGGCAAACCGCACCATTACCGAACTGGTGCGCGGGCATGGAATCAAGACCTCTCAGCACGACGGTCAATTGGTTGAGGTGGTCGATGCCGCCGCCGCGGATACAATCGCTCATCTCCGCAACAAAGGTGGCCCGGCGCTGCTGGAATTCATGACTTACCGCTGGCTGGAACACTGCGGTCCGCTCGGCGATCTCCATCTCGGCTATCGTACCCAGCAGGAGTTCGACTTGTGGGTCGCGCGGTGCCCCATCCGTTTGCACCGCAAACTGCTCGAAGATGACGGCGTGATGGACGAGGCCGCGCATGTCGCAATGGATGCTGAGATCGCTGCCGAAATCGACGACGCAGTCACGTTTGCGCGGAAGAGTCCGTTTCCCACACGCGCAGAACTCAACCGGCACATATTCGCCTGAGCGGTCGTGTTCATGACCAACCGGCAGCTCAAATTCGCGGAAGCCATCAACGAAGCGATCGACATCTGCCTCGAGCGCGATCGCAGCACCTATCTGATGGGGCTCGGCGTCTCCGACCCGATCGGCGTGTTTGGCACGACCAAGGGCCTGCAGGAGAAGCACGGCAGAAAACGTGTGTTCGACATGCCGGTGGCAGAAAGTGCAATGACCGGCGTCGCGCTCGGCTCGTGCCTCGTCGGCATGCGGCCGATCATGACCCACATGCGGCTCGAATTTGCCATGACCGCCATGGACCAAATATGCAATCAGGCGGCGAAGTGGCATTACATGTTTGGAGGCCAATCCAAGGTGCCGATGACGCTACGGATGATCATCGGACGCGGTTGGGGCCAAGGTCCCCAGCATTCGCAGAGTCTGCATGCATGGTTTGCGCACATTCCAGGCCTCAAAGTCGTAATGCCCTCGACCCCGCACGACGCCAAAGGGTTGCTCATCGCCAGCATCGAGGATGACAATCCTGTTGTATTCTTCGAGCATCGTTGGCTGCACAATATTCACGGTCCCGTTCCCGAAGGCTACTACACCGTTCCGCTCGGCGAGCCGCGAATGGTCACCGAAGGCGAGGACGTGACGATCGTTTCCACCTCTTACGCGACGCTTGATGCCATCAAGGCGGCGCGAACTCTGGAGCGGGATGGAATCGGGGCCGACATCATCGATTTACGAACTCTCGTTCCCCGCAACGATGCGATGGTCCTTGCCTCGGTCCGCAAAACCGGCCGGCTAGTGGTGGTGGATCAAGGAACGTTGACGGGTGGTTTTGCAGGGGAGATGGTCGCCCGGGTTACCGAACAGGCGTTCGACGCCCTCAAGGCGGCCCCAATCCGGGTAACCTTGCCCGATATCCCAACGCCGACGACTCGCGCGCTCTCGAACTATTACTATCCAACTCCCGGACATATTGTGGCGGCCGTGCGCTGCGTCCTAGGACTCGCCGCCGACGAGACTCGCGATGATCCGTGGGCGGGTATTGCGCCCGAGGACAAAAGCTTGGACGTGCCGGACAAGTCGTTCAGCGGACCGTTTTGATGTTCGCCTTCGATGCGAGCTTCTGGCGCGGTCGTCGCGTCTTCCTTACCGGCCACACCGGATTCAAAGGGGCATGGCTGGTGTTATGGCTGACCGGGGTCGGCGCGAAAGTCACCGGGCTATCGTTGCCACCGCATACGGACCCCAGCCTCTTTGCGCTCTGCGCCCGCGACCGATGCACCGATGTCTATGGCGACATCGCCGATTATGCACTGCTCGCGCGGACGCTTGCGGACTGCGAGCCTGAAATCGCGATCCACATGGCTGCCCAGGCACTGGTGCGCCCATCCTATGCCGACCCACTCGGCACCTTTGCGACCAATGTAATGGGAACCGCTAACGTGCTGCAGGCCGTGCGCTCGGTACCGAGCGTGCGCGCGGTGATCGTGGTAACGAGCGACAAGGTGTATGAAAACGACGGCGCTGGCCGTCCATTCAGCGAGGGCGACCGCCTGGGCGGCCGTGATCCCTACAGCAACTCCAAGGCTTGCGCCGAGCTCGTCACTAGCTCGTTTCGCGAATGCTTCTTCCTCGATACATGCCGCGTCGCGACCGTACGAGCGGGCAACGTCATCGGCGGCGGGGACTGGTCGCCATTTCGGATTGCGCACGATCTGGTCCGCGCTTTCGAGGCCGGAACGCCGGTCGCGCTGCGCTACCCTCACGCGGTTCGCCCATGGCAGCACGTGCTCGATCCGCTCGCCGGTTACCTGATGCTGGCGCAGGCCATGATCACGGACTCGACGGAGGCGCCGACTGCACTCAATTTTGCGCCGGACGCGGATAGCTTCCGCTCGGTTTGCGACCTGGTCCAGGCGTTCTCCAGCCGTTGGGGTGGTCGTCCCGGATGGCGGTTCGATACGGATGAGCATCCGCACGAGGCATCGCTCCTCACGCTTGATGCGACGCGGGCTCGCGCGGTGCTGGGTTGGCGGCCGCTGCTCTCGTTCGAGGACGCGGTGACCTGGACCGCGGACTGGTACCGCGCGTTCTGGAACGGAGAAGACATGGCGGCCGTTACGCGCCGGCAGATCGACGCATTTTCCGAGCGACTCGATGCGCCGGCGAGTGAGCGATTGCCGGTGCGGGGCACGGCATGAAGGTCGTCATCCTAGCCGGAGGCTTTGGGACTAGGCTCGCCGAAGAGACAGTCGCCGTCCCCAAGCCGATGGTGCAGATCGGACAACATCCGATTCTCTGGCACATCATGAAGTTCTATGCCTCCTACGGCTTCGAAGAGTTTGTGGTAGCGCTCGGTTACAAAGCCGACGTGGTGAAAAACTTTTTTTTGCAATTTGCCGATATGGCGAGCGACCTCACGATCGATCTCGGCACCGGCGTCGTGAAGCGGCGCCGGCACCACGAGGAAACCTGGAAGATCCATCTCATCGACACTGGGCGCGATACGCTGACCGGAGGACGTCTGCGGCGCCTTGCGCCGCTCATCAAGGGTGCAACCTTCATGCTGACCTATGGTGATGGCGTAGCGGACGTTCCCCTGGACCGGCTCATGGCTTTCCACAAAAGCCAAGGAAAGCTCGCGACCGTGACCGCCGTGCCGGCGCTGGCCCGCTTCGGCAATATCGTTTTCGACGGTGATCGCGTCACCAATTTCGCTGAGAAACGCGTGACCGAAAACGCCTGGATAAACGGCGGCTACATGGTCATGGAGCCCGGGGTGCTCGATTATCTGACCAAGGACGAGGACGTGCTCGAGATCGACCTGCTGGAACGGCTGACGCACGATGGTCAGCTTGCCGCGTACAGACACGAGGGCTTCTGGCAGTGCATGGATACGCTGCGCGACAAGCACGGACTCGAGCGGCTAGGGCTGTCGGGGTCCCCGCCGTGGAAGCGATGGTGAGTGAGGTGCGCGCACAACCCGCGCCCGCCATTCGCCCACGCTGCCGCTCCTGCGGGCACGCGGATCTGATCCCAGTGCTGAGCCTCGGCCAAGTCCCGCTTGCCAATGCTCTATTGAGCGCCGAACAATTGCACAAGAGCGAGGAGCGCTTTCCTCTCGAGCTTTATTTCTGCCCGCAATGCGCGCTCGCCCAGATCGGTGAGACGGTGCCGCCGCAACGCCTGTTTCGCGATTACACCTATGCGTCCTCTTTCTCCGACACCATGATCAAGCACGCGCGCACGCTGGTCGAGACGCTGATCGGCCGCTATGACTTGGGCCCGGGGAGCTTGGTCATGGAGGCCGCCAGCAATGATGGATACCTGCTGCAGTTCTACAAGGCGCGGGGTATTCCGGTCCTCGGCATCGAACCCGCCGCCAACATTGCTGAGCTTGCAATCACGACCAAAGGCATTCCGACGCTGGTGGAGTTCTTCGATCAGGATCTTGCCTGCCGACTAGCAGCACGTGGGCAATTCGCCGACATCATCCACGCGCACAATGTCTTCGCCCACGTTCCCGATCCCAACAAATTTGTCGCTGGCATCAAACAGGTGCTCAAGCCGAACGGGGTCGCGGTTATCGAGGCTCCCTATGTGCGCGACCTCATTACCAAGCTCGAGTTCGACACCATCTATCACGAACACTTTAGCTATTACTCGCTGAGTTCCGTCGAAGCGCTCTGCCGCCGCCACGGTCTAATGGTTCGTGACGTCGAACTCGATCCCATCCACGGCGGCTCGCTGCGCCTGTTCATCGCGCATGCGGGCGGGCCTTCGTCGATGCGCGTTGGCAAGCTATTGGCGAAGGAGCGATCGGAGGGACTGCTCACTTTTGACTATTATCGCAACTTCGCCGAGCGCGTTGCGCGCCTCAAGCGGGAGCTGCTGGAATTGTTGCAGCGGCTCAAACAAGAGGGCAAGCGCATCGCCGCCTATGGTGCCTCCGCCAAGGGAAGCACCCTGATGAATGCGTTCGGCATCGACGGGCGGCTGCTCGATTTCGTGGTTGACCGCAGCCATCTCAAGCAAGGCCGCTTCACGCCCGGCAATCACCTGCCGATTCTGCCGCCGCAGGCGCTGCTCGAACGCCGGCCCGACTACGTGCTCCTGTTGACATGGAACTTCGCGGCGGAGATCCTGGCGCAACAAGACGAATTCCGCCGCTGCGGGGGCAAGTTCATCGTTCCGGTGCCCGAAGTGGCTGTCCTCTAAGGATGCGCAACTAGCCGTCTTGCTTCTCCGCCGCGACCAAGCGCGAGCTCGCCTTCCGAAAACTGCTGGTTGCTCATGTGGATTTGCGCGCGATCGTGCCGATATTGCCGAGCTTTAGTCCGAGCAGCGGTGACTCTGCTGCCGGGATGAGGCGCTCCGGCAAGCCGAATACGGTCAAAGCAGCACGCATCAAAAATGCTACGGGGAAATAATTGGTGGTCTTGACAGACTCAACGACGTCGAATCCGCTTGCCTGCAAGAGCGCGGCAAGCGAGCGCCGCGAGAAGAGCTGCGGATGCTGCAGCGTGTAGGGCGGCCAGCGTCGTCCCAGCAAACGGGCCAACCCAGACGCGCAATCGTGAGTGACGATCAAGATCACGCCGCCCGGTTCAAGACTCGCTCTCACCTCGTGAAGAAATTCCTTGGGCTGCAACAGATGATCGAGCACGTGAATCATCACTGCGGTCGACACGCTTTGCGCAGGCATGTCGGAAGCGTGAAAGATCCCGGAATTGATCGTGAAGCTCAGCCCGCGAAAATTGCCGGCCAGTGATTGGTGCACGTCCCGATTCGGCTCGTAGAGCCAGAAGTGATGGAAAGAGCCGCTTTTTGCAAATGAAGAGGCGAACAATCCAATGTCTGGGCCGATTTCCAAAAAATGCCCTCCCATTCGGCTGTGCGGGCGCAGAAGTCGTGCATAGCTCTCCTGGGTGCGTCTGCGCGCCCGGCAATGGAACAGAGACCATGTTTTCGGCTTGCCGTAGAGTCCATCGAGTTGGCTTTGGCGATAATAGGTAGGACAAAACAAAGCACTGCATTTCGAGCACTCGAAATACGTGAAGAAAACCCGCGCGTGCGTATAGCCGGAAACAAATGCGCCGTGACGGTCGGCAGTCAGTGTCTCCGCCGGGGGCGAAGAGGCAACGCGTCGTTTGGCATCTGCGGCCGGTGCGTCGCAGCAGGGACAAAGCTCGACACGGAGATAATCATCGAGCAACTGATCGTTATTCTCGCCGGAGGCAAAATCATTGGCTGCCTCAGCGACGCTGCCTGCTTTTAGGTGTTGAACAAAATTCATGGCGAGAACACCGTTCCGCTTGCGTGAGCTTGGCACTATGGAGAGGCACCTTTTCCTTGTAAAGCGAACGGGCGTTAGGCGATTCGAACGCGTTGTCTGTCGAACCCGCAACGCGTTCGGAAAGAAAATGACTTGACAAACGGATTTGCCTGGCCCCGGTACGCGGCAATGGGGCAATAGGACAAAGCCAACACGCCTCGGCTACATCGCTGTGAAATCATTGATGAATTGGAAACGAACCTTCCTCCTCGGGTCGGTGCTGTAGGGTGTGAGGCTCAATGAGGATCAGCGGAACGACTGGATGCTGGCTGCCGCGATGAAGCAGTGCGCTTACGCCGGAACAATTCGGCTGATTTGCATGCTGCGCAACGCTAATCTTGAAAGATCGCTCGTTGCGAACGTCCATGTCTCGGCGCGGCCGTTAGATTGAGATGCAATCCCTTCGCTCGCGCTATACATTGCTCATCCCTACCTTTAATCGGTCCGCCCATTTACGCAGACTGCTCGGATATCTGGCTGCGCGGCGGTTCGCGTATCCGATCCATGTGCTCGACTCCAGCACGGGTGACGCCCTGGCGCAAAACCGCGAGACCGTCAGCCGGGAAGGGTTGGACGTCGTGCATGATATCTACGACCCGGCGACGTCGATCCATAAGAAAATCGGCCTTGCGATCGCATCGGTCGAATCGACCTACTGCTCTCTTTGCGCCGACGACGACGTCTTGTTCACGGATGAGCTGGACGCACTTTTCGATGTCCTCGACGCCGACCCAGACTTGGTCGTAGCGCATGGGTATTACGTCAATTTCAAACCGGGAGAGCATTTTGACGTCTGGCATACGGACTATTCGGCGCCTTCGATCGTCGCAGGAGACGCGTTGAAACGGATCGTCGAACAGATGAGCGATTACCAGGCGATTTTCTATGGAATTCATCGCACTCATACTATGAAACTGATCCAGCCGCCGCTTGATCGCGTGAAGTCGCTTTGGGCGAAGGAACTGCTGACATCCTCTCTGGCTTTGATCGATGGCGGCATGTACCGCGCGCCGCGGTATTACATGGCGCGAAACACGAACCCCTCCATCGCATCCGAAGGGTGGCACCCACACCAATTTTTGGCCATGGAGCCAGCCGAGCTCTTTCGCGAGTATGCGGACTATCGTGCCGTCGCGCTCGAGCATCTGGCGGCCGACCCCCACTGTCGAGCGATCTACGGGCCGGAGCAGATGCAGCAGGTTTTCGATCTTGTCCATCTGAAATACCTTGCCCCGATGCTTTCCTCGGGCGTCATGAACTATCTCATTCAGCAGTCCATGCTACCCAATACGACATCTCGGCAAATGATCGATGGCATATGGAACACCTTCGTCCCTCCATACGCTCGGCAGGCGGGGGGATTGAAGCAATACTTGACCCAGGCGATTGCATTACTGCGGCCGAGTAATGCATCAAGCGCGTTCAAGCATTTTCGACGTCTTGCCGGTATTTATGCGGAACTCAAATTTCAGGAAAAATTCGATGTTTCCGTCAATTCGGCGTTTGACACGATCACCGTGAGCCGTAAAAGCCGAGACGGCCAATCGCGCTGCTACATCATGTCGAGCTCCCTGCTAGATCAGCAGTTTGCCGACGGTCGACAAGTGACTGCCTCTCATCTGCGAACTATTGTCAGCCACCTCGACGACTATGTCTAATGTGGCGCGGCTGAAAGGCGCAAACAACGAGCACATGATTCTGCAGGCTGAAAATAGTTCGTCGAATTCCGCGGCATTGCTGGGAGTTTTCGACTTCTCCTACCAACACTACGCGCTCGGGGATCTGCTCACGAACCAGATCAATCTCGCTGTCATAGCGATCGAGCGGGGCCTTCGGTACGTCGATCTCATAGTCATGGTCAATCCGGAAAGGCCCTCGGCACGTCAGCAGACGTTCGTGACCCGCAGCAATTACATCGCTCATCTCGACAATATCGTGCCGGTCTTCGCGTGCAATCCGTTGTTACGGTCGTTTCGGCTCGTCCGTGATCTGCAGGCGTTCAATTTCCTGATTGCCTTGCATCACCGGAATCGTCTTCCGATGTGGCCGGATCTGAAGACACATCTCAAAATGCGTCAGGATTTTCCCATCGATCATCGGCGCATCAACGCCTTTCACGCGCGATCTGGCTACATTCCCAAGCTTTCGGCCCCGCGCGGGTATGAGGCCTGGGCGCGACAATTCCACATCACCGAACTGGGCGGGCGTCCGCTCGTAATTATCAATCCGCGTCAGAGTTCACTGACCGAAGCCCCGGCAGTGACTTATCGCGATGCGCCACTGCCGGCGTGGCATGACTTCATCGACGCGGTGGCAACGAGCTGGCCGCAGGCGCTCTTTGTAATGGTCGGCGGGTTTCAGGAATGGGAGCACCGGCTGCTCTACCGGCACAATGTCTTCATCCCGCGCGCGTGGGGCTTGCGGCTCGCGCATGAGTTGGCGCTGCTGAAGATCGCGGATGTGTTCATCGGAACCTCGAGCGGCTTTGCCACTTTCGCGACTTTCACCGATGTAGCCTATGCGATCGTTAACGTCGAACACAGCTTTGCACGCCCCGCTGGGGTTCGACTCAACGATCGGCATTTTCCTTTCGCTAAGGAAAATCAGATCCTGACCTGGCGGCAGGAGACGACCGCAGAGCTGCTGGCGCTGTTCGAACAGGTCTATTCGAGCGCACTACGAGCGCGCATGTCAGACGGGGAAAAAAGATCTACCCCCGCCGAGCAACGCGGCCGCGAACTTCTCGGGGGTCGCGTATGATTCGTCGTCTTCTGCTCGGCCCTTATAAGCTCGCTGAGCCATGGGTCCGCCACCCCAGTTGGATGGTCCGCCGCCCCGCTCAAGTCGCGGTGCTCGGCATTGCCACGATCTGGCTTGCATTGCCGGGAAGCGAGAAAGCGGAGCGGGATGCTCCGGAACAAGTCGATGAGCTCGCCCGCCAGTTCTGGTCGTCGCCAAAGCTGCTTGAATTTCTCAACGGACCCGCCATAGGCAAGCCGGTCATAGGCCGCATCTGCCGCCTGCTGGTCTTGCGCCTTTCGGTCGCCGCGAAACTGCGAGAGCGCGCAAGCGCCGACGATCTTAATTTCGTATTGCGGCTCAATGGGCCCCTCGACCAGAAATCGCTAAGGAACTTGCTGATTTGGCAGAACCACGTTCTCCCCTCGTATGTGCAGCGGGAGGACGCCCAGGTGGATGTCGCGCTGGTGCTGGCGAACGGATCGGCCAACGAGGCGCGCCTGTTCGATCTCATCTCGATCTTGCTCATGCTTGAGCGCTTTCGCAGTTTCGCGGTGTTCTGGGACGAGGAGACCGCGATGGCCGCGACATCGGACCTTCTATCGCAGCGGGAGTCGAGCCGCTGGCGTGCCCGCGAACCAGCGAGCGATCTACGCACGCTGCCGCGCCAGCTCTCGCGCGAAGTCGAACTTCGCGGCACGCGCGGCGGCATCAAGCTTCTTCCGCACGGGCGCAAATCTGCAAACGATTTTTTGAAACTGACGTTACCCGGCCGATTCATCGTGGCGGGCGCGTTGCGGGAGCGCGAGGATGGGACGATCGAGTCGGATGAACTCGAATTTTGGCTTGATTTGATCGAGCGACTCGGCGTGCGCTATCCGCGCGCCGCCTTCGTAATGCTCAATCGGCTTGCTCCCTCCCAATGGCGGGAATGGCCGGTTCATCTGCGCTTTGCCCGCCATCAAGGATTGAACCTTCAAGATGCGATGTGCCTTGCTCAGATTGCCGACGGTTATCTGGGGGTCCTCGACCTGTTTGGGTTCGCGGCTCATTCCGCCGGTCGTCCCGGGGTCTATGTTCCGCTTGACGATCTGCCGCCCCCCGAGCGAGCAAGTGCAAACTTGCGAGTCTCACAAATTATCGTTGGAAGCTGCAATCGTGCAGACATCGAGGCGGCGGTGAACAATTTGGAACTCGGTCCCATCCACGCGCCATTCGGGGGTGCGGGAGGGCACCGATGAAGGGCTGCGGGCGCGCAAATGCTTCCTGAAGCTATGCCTCGGCCGGTGGAGCAGGGAGAGGAGGCCACCGAAGTCAGTTTCGTGGTTCCCTGCCTGAACGAAGAGGAGAACGTCCTCGGCACGATCGAGACGATCACCAAGGCAATGGAGCGCGTCGACTGCCGGTTCGAAATCCTGGTATTCGATGACGGCTCGCAGGATAATACGTCAGGGGTGGTGGCAGCATATCAGTCGGCAAATCCGTAGGCCCCCGTCCGTCTGTTTCGCAACAAAGTCAATCGTGGCTTGGCCTGCAATTTCGTGGAGGGAGCATTCCAAGGACGCGGCCGCTATTACCGTGCGGTTCCGGGCGACAATGTCGAGCTTGCCGATCGGCCGATAATGCTGTTCAGACCGTTGGACATCCCCGGCGTTTTTCTTATAGAGCTTGAAAAAATGGAAGACGAACGCGGTTTTTTTTCGCGTCTGTTCTGCAGCGAGACATTCCTAGAGCAAGGGCTATGCGCAAACTATCCGCAGTGGAGCGTGTCGTTCAACGGACGTCGCGGCACGTTGCGCGGCCTGCACTTTCAGGCACCCCCGCACGAGGAAATCAAGCTTGTCTCCTGTACACGAGGAGCGGTGTTTGACGTGGCCGTCGACGTAAGGCCCGGCTCGCCCTCCCGCGGCAAGTGGGTCGGCGTGGAGCTCAGTGCGGACAACCGGCAGCAACATACATTCCCGCCGGGTTTGCTCATGGTTTTCAAACTCTCACCGATGACGCCGAGGTACGCTATCACATATCCGAAACGTATCGGCCGGAGGCGGCGCGCGGCGTGCGGTGGGATGATCCGGATCTCGTCATCGCATGGCCGAACATCGAGGAGCGCGTGATCTCCAGCCGGGATCTGGCTTTGCCGAGATTGCGGGACCTCACATGAACCGTTTTAGCCGTCGGCTGTGCGTTGCGGGCGCGACTGCGAACGGCAATCACAGCCGGCGAGGGCGCCGGCGAGACAATCGGTGCGGCGATGCCTAACAGCGCGCTTTTTCTCGACCGGGATGGGGTGATCAATGTGGACCACGGCTACGTGCACCGGCCGGACCAATTCGAATTCATCCCCGGAATTTTCGAACTCGCTCGTTTCTGGACCAATGAGGTGAAGCGGCCGATCGTCGTGACCACCAACCAATCGGGTATTGGTCGCGGCTATTTCGACCAAAGCACCTATGCGGCCTTGACGCGATGGATGTGCGACCGTTTTGAGGCGGAAGGCACGGCAATCAGCCGCGTCTATCACTGTCCTCATCACCCTGTGGAGGGCGTTGGCGAGTACCGCCGCGATCATCCCTGGCGCAAACCAAATCCCGGAATGCTCCTGCAGGCTGTATCGGATCTTGGGCTTGATCCTGTTCACTGCGCGATCGTTGGCGACAAGATGAGCGACATGGAAGCCGGCGCAGCTGCTGGAATCGGATTGCGCATTCTCATCGGATCCCGCGAACTCAAGAAGCGCGAGCCAGCCTGTGAGGTCGTCGCCGACCTGCGCCAAGCCCTCGCCCTTCTGCGATCTCGCTTTGCGCCGGCTGCGCCGGCCGAGCGCAGCAGGGGTGCTTGATGCGTAGTAATTTCCTGCTTGAACTGCGCGTCCCGCTCGGCCATTACCGTCGCGCAACGTCTGGTGACCAAGACGCGGGAACCGGACGGTGGCGCGGTGGGGCAGGGGACGGGATCGAATGAACAGCGACCTCGCTGGTGATTTCGAGCCGCCGCGCGCGTCGCGCGCCGGCGTGCAGAAAGTTGCGATCGTGGCAGCCAAGCTGCTCGTGACAGGAGCATGCTTTTGGTATGTGTCGCGGCAAGTCGATTGGCGTCAGACCTTCTCCATGATTTCGCTCCTGGATTGGCGCTGGGCTGCGCTCGCCACGCTGATAGGGATGTTGCAGGTTCCGCTGCTGGGGCTGCGCTGGCGCAACATTGTCGATGTGCTCGCTCCCGACGATACGGCCATGACGCGCATGGACATGATTGCCGCGACGGCGGTGGGAATGTTCTTCGCCCAAGTATTGCCGAGCGTGGCCGGTGAGGGGGTGCGAGCGTGGCTGCTCGTTCGGCTCGGCAGTAATTGGCGCAAGGCCGTAACAAGCGTTGTGATCGATCGCGGAATAGGCGTGGGGCTTTTGATCGCTTTCGGCCTGCTCATTCTGCTGCTGCCCTCCGGGCTTACGGCGCTGGGTGGATATCGCGATCTGGTGCTCGTCGTGTACGGTGCGCTAATCATCGCCGGAGCGCTCGCGCTCGTGCTCGCATCGAAGATTGTTCCTCTGCTCGCTCGGTGGCGGTATTCGCGATGGATGGCGATTTTGGCTGTAGACGTTCATCGCGTCTTGTTCGGATCGAAGGGGCCCATAGTCCTGAGCATTGGATGTCTTATCCACGCGCTCACGATTGTCGCCATTTGGTCGGTGGGAAGAGCGCAGGGCTTCTCGCTGCCGCTCGCCGACGCGGCGGTGTTGTTCACCGTCATGATTGGAGTGGTGCTTGTACCGATTTCGATCGGCGGCTGGGGTTTGCGGGAACTTGCTGTGGTCTCGCTTCTGACCGGTTACGGCGTCGCACCGGAAAGGGCGTTGCTGTTTTCGGTGTGTTATGGCCTCGTGCTGGCCGTCAGCTCGCTGCCCGGGGCGCCAGTGTGGCTTTTGTACCCATTCGCGCCCGCCGAGCCTTTGCGGCGCGAGAAGCAGCCTCTGCTGGTGGCGCAAACACGTGCCTCTGGCGCTGCGTCAAATATTGCTTAGCGAACGCGACCAATGCCGAGCGTTGAACGAGCGGCCGTGCGCCGGGTGGCATGACGACGACTGGACCAGTGGCCCTCATAGCCGGGGTAACGGGGCAGGACGGCGCTTATCTTGCGCGCTTTCTCCTTGGGAAAGGCTACGTTGTTCATGGGACGTCGCGCGACGCAGCGCTTGCCCGCCTCGATGGTCTGATTGCGCTCGGG
>Ga0126370_10000065_pt1 | contig 31006 bp, 25 predicted proteins | sample PanSoiMetaPlot_3_FD_92586 | JGI IMG/M metagenome (GOLD analysis project Ga0126370, IMG submission 92586) | Tropical forest soil microbial communities from Panama - MetaG Plot_3 | ecosystem: Environmental > Terrestrial > Soil > Tropical forest > Bulk soil | place: Panama | collected 2016-02-17 | reverse complement strand
GAGAACGTTCAGGAAGTCGCTGAGACCTCTAATATACAATTCGTTAGCCATCGCCAGCGCGCGCCGATTTGCCGCCACGGCGGTGACAAGCGAGCGATGGCGCTCCTGTTCCTTGGCGTAGGCCACCAGCGCGACCTCCACGTCTTGAAATGCCGTAAGTACTGTTTTTTCATACACGCCGAAGGCTTGTTCCTGCTGCGCGTTTCGTATTTCGATGTTGGCGCGAATTCTGCCGGCATCGAAGACGGGCCAGGTAACGGTGGGGCCTATGGACCAAAACCGGCTGCGGCCGGTAAACCAATCGCTCGCGCTGACGCTTTGTAACCCCATGGTTCCCAGCAAGGAAAATTTCGGATACAAGTCCGCCGTCGCGACGCCCACCTGCGCCGTGGCCGCAGCAAGTTGCCTTTCGGCTCGACGAATGTCCGGCCGCTGCCTGAGCAGTTCCGCGGGCAATTCGACCAAAACTTCAGGCGGCAGGCTCGGTATCGCTTTTTCAACTGCAAGCTCGTCCCACACTGAGCCGGGCTGAGATCCCAACAATAGGTCGAGGCCATAGGCTGCCTGCTTCAAAGAAGTTTCCAAAGTAGGCATCTGTGCGGCGGTGGTGTTGGCTTGAGCCTCCGCTTGCGCCACGTCTAAATCGCTCGCCAGTCCCGCCTGGAAGCGGACTTTGGTGAGGTCCACTGTTTCTAGCTGTGCCTTTAAATTCTCTCGAGTTACGTCAAGCCGGCGTTGAAAACCACGTAGATCGATATAATTCTTGGCCACTTCACCGAGCAAGGACACGAGGACGTCGCGCCGATCTTCCACTGTCGCTTGAAGGGTCGCATCTGCAGCCTCGACGCTGCGCCTTACGCCACCAAAAACATCGAATTCCCAGCTTGCGTCGAAACCGGTTTGATAGAAATTTTGTTCCAAGCTGGCACCTGAAGGCGCTACCGAAACGGCGCCTCCGTTCTGACTGGGAGATCCGATGGCATTAGCGCTCGCGCGATTCCACGAATAGCCACTCGAAACATTGACCGTCGGCCAAAAGCCGGCGGCGGCAAGGACCCGCGTACCACGGGCTTCCCGAATCCTCGCCTCGGCGATGCGCAGATCCAAATTGGACTGAACCGCACGTTCAATGAGCGAATCCAATAACGGATCGTTGAACGAGGTCCACCAACGGGTGAGCTCGGTGGGACGAACCTGGACCCCTTTTTGTTGCGCTTCGTTCCACGTCGATGGAACCGGGAGATCTGGCTTCTGGTAGTTCGGGCCAACGGCACAGCCGGCGGCAAGCAGAAAAAAGCCCACCGTTGTAATCCCAAACCTCTTGCTTAAACAATTACGTTTCATGGTCTTTCCTCATTATTCATTTTATCACGCTTTCATCCTAGGTCAGCCGGTGCCGGAAGAGCCACGAGGCTATCGGCAGGGTGACGGCGGCGATGATCGCAAGCGGCCAAAGCTCGGGCCATAACAAACGAAGTCCCGCCCCTTCCAAGTACACCCGATGAGCAATGTTGATGGCATAACGTAACGGGTTAATGTAGGTGAGGTACTGAAGACTCTCAGGCATGCTGCTGATCGGCGTGGTCAGTCCCGATAATAGTGAGAAGGGCATAATCAGGAGAAACGAGAAGAGCATCGCCTGCTGCATGGTTGCCGCCATGGAAGACAACAAGAGTCCCATCCCGATGGCCGCCAAAACAAACAGGCTCATTCCAGTGTAAAGAGTGAAGAACGATCCGGCAAACGGAATGCGAAACCAAAGCTGCGCCACTAACAAAACCAGCGTCGCCTGCATAATGCCGACGAACATGGAAGGCAATGCCTTGCCGACCATGATCTCAGAGGGGCGGAAGGGCGTGACCAGCAACTGATCGAATGTTCCCTGCTCGCGCTCTCGGGCCACCGAGAGTCCTGTCAGCAATAGTGTCTGCAACAAAGTCAGGGTGCCGATGAGCGCTGGGATCATGTGCCAACGCGTTTCCAAATTCGGATTGTACCAGGCACGGGTTGAAAGCCGGATCGGAGGGTCGCCTTGACCATGTGCCGTACGCCAATCGGAATTGAATGATTCGACGATAGAGCTCACGTATCCCATCGCGGTAGCGGCAGTGTTGGAGTTCCGGCCGTCGGCGATGACCTGAACATTGGCCTGCGCGCCGGAGAGCAATCGCCGCTCGAAATCCTGATCGATCTGAACGACCAGCACAACGCGCCGCTGGTCAATCATATTTTTTATGTCCACCGCACGCTCCAGGTTGGCCACACGGCGAAAAACTCTGGAGCCGTCCAACCCGGCTAGCAACTTTTGTGAAGCAGCGCTGCGATCTTGATCGAGAACCGCGTAAGGAACATCGTTCAAATCGTAGGTCGCCACGTATCCATAGATAAGGCACTGGAGTATGGGCGGTAGGAAAAGACTATAGCGGCTTCGCGGGTCCTTGAGGATGGCGAGCAGCTCTTTGCGGGTAAGGGCAAAAATACGAAGCAGTGCGTCGAACATAGCTCGCCTCAAACCAATTCCTTCTGCGTCGCCCTCCGGGTGAAAACTAAGAACAGCACGGCCATGCCGGCCAGCACCGCCGCATTCGGAAGAACGACGCTCCAGATGTCACCCGCTAGAAACACGGTCTGAAGCAAACTGACGTAGTAGCGAGCCGGCAAAATGTAGGTGACGACTCGCACCACTGCCGGCATACTGCGCAAATCAAAGAGGAATCCCGAAAGCATGACGGCAGGCAGAAAGGTAACCAGCAGCGCGATCTGGCTCGCCACGAACTGGTTCTTGAACGCCGATGAAATCAAAAGGCCGATGGCGAGTGCCACCAGCAGATAAAGCATTGAAGCAGAGATTAGTACAATTACTGATCCGCGGAATGGCACGTGGAAAAGAAACTTAGCGGCCAGAAGGCACAAGGCCAGCCCGATCATTCCGAGCACAAAATAAGGAATAGTTTTGCCCAGCAAAATCTCGTCGGGGCGCACCGGGGTCACAAACAGAGCTTCCATCGTCCCTCGTTCCCATTCCCGCGCTACGACGAGTGAGGTAAGAAAAGCGCCGATGAGCGTCATTATCAAAACGATCAGTCCAGGGATTAGAAAATAGCGGCTCTCATTAGCCTCATTGAACCAGAGGCGATTCTGCACCGTAACCGGCCCGCTGAACACTGCTTGACCCTTGGCTGTGCGCCGCGCTGCCCACTGGTTAATCGCCCCCTGGGCGTAACTCTGGATGATCCGCGCGTGGTTGGCATCTACTCCATGGACGAGAACCTGAATTTCAGCATCTCCCACGACTAAGCGGCGGCCAAAATCGGGCCGGATGCGCACGATGGCATCGACTTTGCGCGCAAGCATGAGCTGCTGCGCGCGCGCCATCGAGGTCAAAAACTCGGCGTCGAAATATGGGGAGAGCTCGAAACTGGCGGCCAATTCGGTGGCATCAGGCGAGGGATCTTCCAACACCACGGCTACGGGCACGTTCATGACGTCAAGAGAAAGCCCGTAACCAAACAGCAGAATCAAAACAAGAGGAAGAACGATGCCGAGGGCGATGCTGCTGGGGTCACGCACTACCTGACGCGACTCTTTCTTGACAAGGGACCACACTCGCTGTCCCTTTCCCGAAACCGAATGGCGCTTTGATCTCAGTACAGCCATCAGGCGGCCGCCCCTCGTTCACTTCCGTTATGCTCTCGCGCATCCTCGACGATAGTGATAAACGCCTCTTCCATTGTCGGTTCGCGCTCTCCTTCACCATGTGCCCGCTGACGCACTTCAGCCGGCGTGCCTTGGGCTAGTACGCGCCCGGCATCCATAATCACTACGCGGTCGCAGTATTCCGCCTCTTCCATGAAATGCGTAGTAACGATCACGGTCACACCTTGTTCGGCGAGAGCGGTGATGCGGCGCCAGAATTCCCGGCGCGCCAGTGGATCGACGCCGCTGGTCGCCTCATCAAGAAAAATCATTTCGGGCTGGTGCAAGAGCGCCGCGGCCATCGCCAGCCGCTGCTTGTATCCGCCGGGCAGCTGGCCGCTGGGCAACTCAGTCAACGAGTCGAGTTCGAATTGTTTCAGCGCCCAACGGATACGCTCCTGCTTGCGCGAGCCGCGTAGATTATAAGCGCTGGCGAAAAAGTCCAGATTTTCGGCAACAGTCAATTGTCCGTAAAGCGAAAACTTCTGGGCCACATAGCCGATCCGTTGTCGCGCCGACGCGCGCGCGCGGCGCAAATCCGCCCCCGCCACGCGCAGCGTCCCGCTTGTGGCCGGGAGAAGTCCGCAGAGCATGCGAAAGGTCGTCGTCTTTCCCGCCCCGTTCGGACCGAGAAGCCCGAAGATTTCGCCTCGGCGAACTTCGAAGCTAACATGATCAACGGCAGTAAAGGCACCGAATCGCCGTACCAGATCGCGCACTTGAACCGCGGGACCAGACACGGAGATTGGGAGATTGGAAGGCAAGGAATGTGAGCGGTCTGTTTCTGTATCTCCTTGTCTCCTTGTCTCCGCATCTTGTCTTTTCGTCTCCTTGTCTCCTTCTCGGCTCCGTCGCAGCAGCACCATAAACCCATCCTCGAAGCGCGGCTCTACCGCTTCGACCTTCATCCTTCCGCCTTCATCCTCTGAACCTTTATGAACAACAAACCTGACCCGCCCGCCTTCGGGCACCGCGTCAACGATGGCGGGGTCATCGAGGAGTTGGGCTTGCAGCATCCGGGCGGGTGTCCCTGAAGGCGGCACGGCCAAAAACGTTCGACCCGCCGCCAAAGCGCTTACTTCAGACGGGTTGCCCTGCGCCAGCAGTTTCCCCTCGTGCAAGACCACGACATGACCGCAACGCTCAGCCTCATCTAGATATGAAGTGCTAAGAATCACGCTTAGCCCCTGCTCATTGACCAAGCGCAGAATGATGTCCCACAGTTCCCGGCGCGAGAGTGGATCAACGCCGACGGTTGGTTCGTCGAGCAGCAATAGCTCCGGCGCTCGGACTAAGGTGCAAGCGAGCCCCAACTTCTGCTTCATACCGCCCGAAAGCCTTCCGGCCAACCGATCCACGAACGGACCGAGCGCGGTCATCTCCATGAGTCGCGGATAGCGCTCCCCGCGTTCCTCATCCGTCACGCCATGCAGGTCGGCATAAAGGTCGAGATTCTCCTGGACGCTCAGATCCTCATAAAGGCCAAACTTTTGCGGCATGTAGCTGATGCGGTCTTGAACCTGTTGGGGATCAGTGGCGACGTCTATGCCCAGGACTTTCAGTTCCCCAGCGTCTGCGAATATAAGGCCGGTGGCTAGGCGGATGAACGTTGTCTTGCCCGCGCCGTCCGGTCCAACGAGTGCAGTCAGAGTACCGTGGGCAACATCGAGGGAGATGTCATCGAGCGCATTTATCGTTTCCCCGCTCTCGCGATGAAATGTCTTTCGGATATTGCGACCGCAAAGGGCGAGGTTATCTTGCGCATCGGTGGTCATCATTGGAACTCCAGATCTGTCTCCTTATCCCCCTGTCTTGTTCTCGTTGACTCCCTCTCTGCGTGTCAGATCCAGATTCAGATACACCGTGGCCGGCATCCCAAGACGTAATTCGTCCGAAGGATCTTTCACAAAGACGCGCACTTCGTAAACAAGGCTCGTCCGCAGCTCCTCGGTTTGCACCGTTTTTGGCGTGAACTCGGCGACCGGCGATATAAATCCGACCCATCCCTCGAAGCGGCGCCCCGGAAAGCTGTCGACCATGACACTGGCAAGCATTCCGGAATGGACCTTGCCTAGGTCAGGCTCGGAAACGTAAGCTCGAACCCACTTGGGATCGGTAATCGCCAACGAGAAAACAGGTTTCTGTGGAGACGCCATATCGCCCGGCTCCAAAATGCGCGTACGCACGACAGCATCTACAGGAGCTATGAGCTGCGCATCCACTAGCTGCTGCCGTAACAGTGCTAGCTGCGCCTCGTTCCCTCGCAGTTGGGCTTCGTTTTGGGCGATATCTTCTTTTCGCGGGCCGATGACTGCCAAGTCCAGCGCTTTTTCGTTCACCGCAAGTTGCGCTTGGGCGACATCCAGGGCAGCCTTAGCATCGTCCACGTCCTGCTGTCGCACCGCCCGGCCTGCGGAAATCTCTGCCGCGCTTTTAAGGCGTTCGTAATTACTTTTCGCCTTGACTACGCTGGCTCGCGCAGATTCTACGTTCGCCCGCGCCTGCGCGATTTCTTCGGGACGGCTACCATTGTGAAGCCTGGTAACGACCTGGCGTTGCGCCGCAGCCTGGGCTTCGGCCTGAGCGACCTGTGGCTCGAGCCGGCTGGTATCAAGCCGAGCCACGAGTTGACCTTTGCGCACACGATCGCCTTCCTGGACTAGCACCGCGGCAATCCGCTCGCTATTGTTGAACGAGAGCTGCACTTGCCGTAGATCGACGTTGCCGTGCAGTATCAATTCCCCGGGTTCCGCGGCGCGCTGAGTAAACCACCAGGTTAACCCGCCCGCCACGCAAAGTACGAGAATGAACAGCGCGATCAGGATCCCTCGCCTCATACATCACCTCGCGCCTGTCGACTGTCTACGGTCTGCCGTCGCCGGTCGTCCCTCCCATCGTTCCCAATCTCCTTGTCTCTAACTCTCCCAGCCTCCTTCGACCTGCCTTTCCCGGTGATGACCCCTTCGAGAATCACGGTGATAATAGTCAGAAAACCGGTCTTGGGCGTGAGACCAAGCTCGGCTATTTTGGGCGGGTTCATAATCGCCTCGGTGGCGCCGAGGAGAATCTCGATCATTAACTTCGTAGGAATGTCTTTTCGAATGATTTCGGCTTTCCGTCCTTCATCGAAAATCTTGCCGAAATAACGCAGAATCACTTCCCGGCGGCGGTTCTGCACCAACTGAAACATTTCCGGAGCTTCTCGCCGGATATCGCGCACAAACGGTGGCTGAATCTCCTCCGCATGTCGTTGCACGCAAGCGAGCAGCTCTTGCAACGAGGCCAAAACGTCGGAAGAGCGCGAGGACATAATGCCGTCCAGGTCTATTTCGATGCTGCGAAACTTGTCCAGCAACACCGCTCGCAAAAGGTCGCTCTTGCTCGCAAACGCCGCGTACAGAGTCTTTTTGCTCATGCCGAGTTCCGCGGCCAAATCATCCATCGTCACGCTGCGAAACCCGTGACTAAAAAAATAACGCCTCGCCGCGCTCACGATTCGCTGGGAGGTGGCATTTTCACCCGGGCGCTCCGCCAAGAGTCTCTTAGATCTTGCTGGTCTAGTCATATACTTAGGAAACTATTTCAGTATTATCAGTTTCCAGCGGACGACACAAGGCACACTTTTACGGGCTATTTCAGCAAGCTCGCGCTTCGAAGAAGCGTCATGATGTCATTCTCTCCCGAGTTGTTTACCCCGACGTTCCTATCGGAGTGTCGCCGGGGTGCCGCTTCAGCCTGAGGCTGATCCGTCCGAAGCTCCGTGGCGGAAAAACATGCGCGAATGACGGATTCTTACCTCATCGCCATTTCGCACCGAGCTGCACCTAATTAACTCTTTTCCCTGGATCTTCTTGGCGCCCGTTGCGCAACCTAAGATGCGCTCCTGATTTCATTTCATTCTTTCCGGCCCGGCGATGCCGCTCGCCGCTGTGATACGTTCTGAGCGAAAGAAAGAAGTGCGGTCCAGCACCTTTTCCTGGAACTGCTCGAGGTAAAGATAGATCACCGGCGTAATAAATAATGTTATGAACTGCGAGACCACCAGGCCGCCAACGATGACCAAACCGAGGGGCCGGCGCGAAGCGCCGTCGGCCCCGAAGCCGAGGGCTATGGGCAGCGCGCCGAACACCGCAGCGAGCGTCGTCATGAGGATGGGACGAAAGCGGTCCATGCTGGCATCATGGATCGCTTTTTCAGCCGATTCGCCGGCGGCGACGCGATGCAGCGCGAAGTCAACGATCATGATGCCGTTCTTTTTCACGATGCCCATGAGCATGAACATGCCGACGAATGCATAAAGCGACGCCTCTTGACCGAACAAGTAAAGTGTCAGCAACCCGCCCACCAGTGCAGTAGGAAGCGTCGATAACACGGTCACCGGATGCAGGTAACTTTCGTAAAGGATGGCCAGAATCACATACATCACAAACACCGCGAGAAACATGAGGATCGTCAAATCGCGGACCGTGGTGCTGAAGGTCTGGGCTTCGCCTTGCAGGCTCGCGCGCAAGGTCGGCGGGACAACTTCAGCAGCAGTTTTAATGATAAAGTCGGTGGCGTCGCCCAGGGCGACGCCTGGCTTGAGATTGAACGAGAGCGTGACGCTCGTGAACTGGTTCAAATGGTTCACCGCCTGGAGGCCAAGGGATCGCTTCCACGTCACCAGCGCGTTGAGTGGCACGAGGCTTTTGCCATCGTCGGACTTGATGTATAAAAATGAAAGATCCCGGGGCTGGGAGCGCGCTGCGTCCTCCGCTTCCAAAATGACTTGATACTGATCTGCTGGTTTCTTAATCAGATAGAGATAGTTCTGCGAGTATGCGTTCCTCAACAAGGCAAGGATCCGCGATTCCGAGACACCATACACTTTCGCCTGATCGCGGCGGATTTCAATATCGAGTTTGGGCGTATTGTTGAAGTAGTCTGAAGAAAGGCTCAAAAATCCTGGATATGCAGCCAGCTTACTCTGGAGTTTTGTCGCCACATCATACACCTCGTTGTAGTTGACGCCGGATACCGAGAAAGCGTACTGGCCCTGGTTCTGGCTCGTCGCTCCTGTGCTGATCTGCAGAACGGGAAACGGCCGTAAAAATGCCAGGACGCCGGGGATCGTTCCAAGCCTGTTCATTAGCCGGCCCGATATTTCCTCGATCGGCGCGCGGTCTTCCGGTGACTTGAGAAAAGCAAGAAGGAGTCCCTGATTGGCCGATAAAAACGCACCGTTACCCGTCATCGTGAAAGTTCCCTGGACGCTAGGATCTTGGCGGATGATTTCATCGGCCTGGTCCTGCAGCGTGCGCATCTGTGCCGGAGATGAGCCTTCACGGCCAATCATCACACCCCATACAAAACTGCTATCTCCCACAGGCAAAAAACCTTTGGGAACAATCATAAAAAGTCCGATGGTCCCGGCTAGGCATACAACCCAGATCAGCAGAGAGATCCAGCGAAAATCCAAAAACCACCACAGCGACCTACCGTAAAGGTCAAGCACGCGCCTCTCCACGGCGCCGATTTTTCGTTCCATCCAGGTTTTCTTCGAGCCTGCGCCTCTTTCCTTGAGCAGCCTCGCGCACATAAGAGGAGTCAACGTCAGTGAAACCAGACCGGAAGCTATAATGGCGACCACAATCGTGATGGCAAACTCGCGGAAAATGCGGCCAACCAATCCGGACATAAAAACCAGAGGAATAAAGACCGCGGCGAGGGAAATAGTCATGGAAACAATAGTGAAGCTGATCTCTTTGGCGCTGTGCACGGTGGCCTCCAACGCCTTTTCACCGTGTTCCATTCGGCGCACAGTGTTTTCTAAAAATACGATGGCGTCGTCCACAAGGAATCCGATGGCTAGGGTAAGCGCCATGAGCGACAGATTATCCAGACTGTAACCCAGCAACTGCATTGCCACGAAAGTCAGAAGGAGAGACAGCGGCAGCGCTACGGTGGGGATCAAAGTATCCGTCGCTCGACCGAGGAACAAAAAGATCACGATCACAACCAACACAAAGGCAATCGCAAGGGTCATTTGTACGTCCAGCACCGAATGCACGATACTCCGCGAGCGATCATAAATCGGCGTGACACGAACCGAGCCCGGTAGCTCCGCGCTGACCAGAGGCAACAGATTGTGCACGCTCTGCGCGACTTCCACGGCGTTGGCGCCGGCCTGGCGATTCACCGCCACCACCACGGTGGCCGACGGCGGAGGATAACCGCGAACCCAAAAGCGCATGTTGATTCGCTCATCCTGCACAGAGTTCACCGCTCGTGCGACATCTCTTAAATAGACCGGAGAGCCGTTCTTCGCGCTGACGATGAGATCGTTGTACTCTTCCGCGGTATCCAACTGACCGTGAGGCCGGATCAGCAACGTGCCGGCTTTGTCGTCTAATTGGCCTGCTCCCACCGTGCTTGTTCCGTTCTTTACGGAGGCGACCAAGTCATCGACGGATATTCCTCGCGCCCACATGGCTGACGGGTCGGCTTTAATACGAACCGCCGATTTCGTGCCGAAAACACCCACGCTACTGACACCCGGCAGGATGCTGATTCGTTGGCCGACCTGGGTGCTCGCGTAATCGTAGAGCTGGCCCGGTGTAACCGAGTCGCTCGTCAGCGCAATGTACATGATGGGTTGGTCGTTGGGATTAGTCTTGGAGAAGGTCGGGGGTGAGGGCAAATCGACGGGCAGACTGCCGGTGGCCCGCGATATGGCACTTTGCACGTCGGTGGCAGCTGCATCGATGTTCTTTTCCAAGGCAAACTGGAGCGTGAGGCTCACGTGCCCCTGGCTGCTCTTGGACGTCACCAACTCCAGCCCGTTGATCTGCATGAACTGCCGCTCAAGGGGGGTGGCGATATTGTTTGCGACGGTTTCGGGATTTGCTCCCGGGTAATCCGCCTGCACCTGAATTACGGGATAGTCGACCGCGGGAAGATCATTTACCGGAAGGCGGAAATACGCGAGGATACCAAAAAGAATCACCGAGACGGTCAGAACCGTCGTCATTACGGGCCGGCGAATGAACGGCTCGGAGAAGTTCACGATTGGTTCTCCACCGGCGCAGTCCCGGGTCCGGCCGGCTGCGCAATAGTTACTTTTCCTCCCGGCGTGACTCCAAGCTGTCCGCCTCGAACCACGTGCTCTCCCGCCTTAACTCCTTCCTCAATCACTACCAGCTCATCCTGCCGCTGCCCGACTTTCACTGGACGCAATTCGGCCGTGGAGTCAGCTTTGACAATATAAACAAAGGTACCCTTGGCCGACATTTGCGGCGCGTCCGCCGGAATAAGCACCGCCTGTCGATGCACGCCCAAAATCAAGCGCACGTTAGCGAACCGGCCAGGCCAGAAGCGACGATCTCCATTCGGCAACGTGGCCCGGAGTTTCACAGTGCCGGTGCTCTCATGAACCGAATTGTCGAGGAAAGTAAGCGCTCCGCTGCGAGGTTTATCGGGCTCATTCGGCAAGCGCACTTCGACTTTCAAAGTGCCGCTCGCCATATTGCGCTGCACCGCCGTGAGGTTGCTTTCGGTGATTGTGAAGTCGGCGTAGATCGGATCCAGTCGTTGGATGACCAGAAGCGAGCCGCTGTTCGCCGTGACCACGTTTCCCAGATCGACGAGCCGTTGCCCCGCCCGGCCGTTAATGGGCGAACGGATGGTGCAATACTCGAGATTGAGGCGCGCGGTCTGGACAGCGGCTTCGTTTTGTTTGACCTGTGCTTCGGCCACGTCCACCGCATTTTTCTTCGCATCGTAATCCTGCCGCGAAACTGCCCGTTGATCGGTGACGCTAGCAACGCGCTCGAAATTGATCTTGGCGAGATCCAGCGCCGCTTTAGCTTGGCCAAGGTTGGCTTCCGCTGAATTGAGTTGCGCTTCGTAGGGACGAGGATCGATGGTAAAGAGTATTTGGCCGGTGGTAACATCGGCTCCGTCAGTGAAGTGAATCCTGGTAATACGCCCCGATACCTGCGGCTGGATAGAAACGACTTCGCGCGCCACCACTTTACCGATCTCATCGAGATAAATGGGCACGTCTTGGGCCACCGCCGTAACCACCGTAACCGGAGCCGGCGGCCGCTCGAATGACGCCGGGGCTTTTTTTCCGCAACTCGCGGAAAGCAAAACCATGAGCACAAGAAAAGCCCATAGCTTACCAATCCGGACTCCTAGGCTTTGCTCGTCTCTGAAAGCGACGCCGTTCATAAGTGATTATTTACTTACTTGGCGGATTATCCGGCCAGCAACGACAGCGCTGCCGGATTGTAGTGGCGATGGATCGCCTCTTCCTTTAAGCCGACCCCCAACAGGGCAAACCAGGTGGCTTGCTCGACTAGCGTTTCCTTGGACGCGTTATAATTAATGGCCGGCAACTTGGGATGGAGATGAAGCATCAAAGAAAAGGCAAGATGATGCACGAACCATACGCTCAGGTCGGGCCGCACTTGGGCATCGCATAACTCGCCAGCCTTAAGAGCTTGCTTTAGGCAAGCTTTGAACTTTTCAATCCAGGCGCTGGCATACTTCTTATTTGTTAGTCTGACAAACTCCCCGTCGTCGAGAAGGCTGCGCGCCATCAAGCAGTTCATGGCGGCTTTGTTAGCATCCGTGATGCGACGCTCGGCGTAGTAAGAAACTATGAAATGGACCATAATGACGAGTGTCGAGGTAGACGGTTTGAGGGCCAAAATGCGCTTGAATTCGACGAAGGCAGGTCCTTTAGCGCAGGCGTCCAGCATCGCCGCATATAAGGAAGCCTTGCTAGGAAAATGTTTATAAATAAGCGCTTCAGAAACGCCCGCGGCGTTGGCCAGTTCCCGCGTCGTCGTGCCATCAAATCCTTTGTCGGCGAAAACGCCTCGGACAGCCTCGACGATAGCCTGGCGCCGCTGCCTGGACGAGAGCCGTGACGAGGGATTCACGGCACTAAGTTAGCGTTTACTTACTTAGCAGTCAAGACATCAGGATCAGCGCGACACTGTGCGTCCTAGCACTTCCAGACTTAGGCCCTTAACAAACAATTCGCTTACGTCGGCGGGTCGAAAGATCGCCAAATAGAATGAGTGGCTTAAAGAGAAGGAGATCGCCCCAGGCTATCCATGTTATAAAGGAGCGATGGTGAACGAGCTAAGAAAGCAAATCGGCCAAATGTTTATGGTTGGGCTCGCCGATAACGCGTTGCAGGAAGAGGAAGTGGGGCTCCTGCGTGACTTTCCAGTCGGTGGTTTTATCCTGTTCAAACATAACTGCTCGAGCCCCGGACAAATTCGAGCGCTTTGTGAATCGCTGTGGAAAATCGCGCGAGACCCGCCTCCCTTCATCGCCATCGATCAAGAAGGCGGCACCGCTCACAGGCTGCCGGAACCCTTCACCCATTTTCCTTTCGCGGCACGGGTCGGCGAACAGGGCGACCCCAGTCTCGCTTACCGAGCCGGACACGCGACTGCTACCGAGCTCAGTTTAGCGGGAATTAACCTTAACTTCGCACCCGTTCTCGACGTAAACTCGAATCCAAACAATCCCGTGATCGGCGACCGTTCCTTCGGCGCCGACCCCCAGCAGGTCATCGCGTTTAGCGAACGCTGGATCCAAGGAACAAGAGACGCTGGAATTATTTCTTGCGGAAAACATTTTCCCGGCCATGGCGATACCGACACAGACTCTCACCTTCATCTTCCCTGCGTTGATCGCAAGCTGGAAGAATTACGCGCCGTGGAGTTACCACCCTTCGTCCATGCCTGCCAACTCCAGATCGAATCGCTCATGACCGCTCATGTGCTTTACCCGTCTTTGGACGACGAGTTCCCGGCCACGTTGTCCGCGAAGATCATGACGAGTGTGTTAAGAGAAGGATTGGGGTACGACGGCGTAGTTTTCAGCGACGCTCTCGAAATGAAAGCGATCAGCGGCCACTACGGTGATCGAGAGGCTAGCGCCCTCTGTATTCAAGCGGGCGTGGATGTGCTTTTGTACAGTCATTTCCTGCCGAGCGTCATCCCCGTATTCGAGTTCCTCTGCGATCTAGCGGAAAACGACCCGCTGATTCGGGAGCGAGTGGAATATAGCTATCAAAGGATTTTGAAACTGAAGCGACGTTATCTTAAATCTTTTAGTGCAGTCCCCGAAAAAGAAATCGTCGGCAGGCTATCACAATTGAATCATATGTGCATCGTTGAGCAAATTCACGGTAACTTATAAGCGGTATAGGCAATCAGCTTCTTGATGTCGTGCTGCAACTCTCCTTCCCATTTTTCGATCAGTACATCGGCCGGACACTTGCCTTGAAAAAGTAAGGTTTTGAGCGTGTTGAGATAGATCGTTTCGTCTTCTCCTTTCTCATTGAGCACCTTTTGCCTGGTCAGCCCTTCCCAGGCAATTTGAAATAGCTCTTTAGCTAGATCGAGCAGCGCATAGCGCCGGATGCGCGTCTCCAATGCCTCCCGATGAGAATCGAGGTAGACCTGCATTCGTTCGTCCCAACTCCAACCCTTGACCAAGTCCCAGGCGGCCTGCAAGCAATCGGAGTCGTAAAACGCTCCCTTGATAATCGCGGACAACGCGGGCATAAGCTCCGGCGGCTGGCTGTCCGCCGAGCGCACTTCAATGTAGCGCTTGATGCGGGTTTCGGGAAAAAGTGTCGTCAGATGGTCGTTCCAATCTTCGAGTGTAGGGCGCTCGCCGTTGTATCCATTTTTGAGAAACTGGCGGAAAGTGACCGCGGTCATATCGATATAATCGTGATTGCGAATAATAAAATACATCGGCACATCCAGGGCGTATTCCATATAGTGTCTAAACGACACATCGGGGGAGAAAGCGAACCGCAACAACCCGCACCGGGCTTTGTCGGTGCCCGTCCAGATATGTTCCCGGAAGCTCCGATAGCCATTTAGCTGCCCTTCCGAGATCGGTGAATTGGCGAACATCCCGATAATCAGCGGTGTCAGCCCCATCCCCGCGCGGAATTTCGCCATGGCATCTTTTTCGTCGCTGAAATCGATATTCGCCTGCACCGTGGCGGTTTGTTTCATCATGCGCTGGCCGAGAGTGCCCACTTTGAGCATGTAAGGGGCCATGATGCGGTAGCGTTTCTTTGGTACCCACTCGATCTCTTCCAAGCGGCTTACAGGCTGCATCCCCAACCCCAGAAACACGATGTCCAGCGGTTCCGTGACTTCCAATAGCTCGCGAATGTGCTGGGTGAATTCAGCATTCGTGCAGTGAATGCTGTCGCATGGCTCGCCGCTCAGCTCGATTTGCCCACCGGGCTCCAGGGTAATCTGCGCGTTGCCCCGGGACAGCGCAATGATGTGCCCGTCCTGTTCCTCCGGTTCCCATCCAAATCGCTCGATCAGCTCGCGCAAAATAAATTCAACGCCACGCCGCCCGGAATAGGGAATGGCTCTAGCGCTGCTCTTGTCGATGCCGACCTTTTCGTACTCGGTGCCCACGCGCCATCGGTCGCGCGGTTTGCCCGCGTCATGGAAAAAAGCTTCGAGCTGCTCTTGTTTCTCAATGACCAACATGACTGCGAATATGATTAGAGTAAGGAGGATGGATCACTCCCTTTTCGGTAATAATCGCCGAAATCAAGTCGTGTGATGTCACGTCGAACGCCGGATTAAAAATTTTAATGCCCTTCGGAGCGAGCGCCTTGCCAAATATGTGTGACACTTCTTTGGCATCCCTTTGCTCGATAGGAATTTCCTTCCCTGAAGGACAGTTCAAGTCTATGGATGACGTGGGCCCGGCGACATAAAAGGGGATACCGTGTCTTTTGGCCAGCACAGCGATTCCATAGGTCCCGATTTTGTTGGCAACATCGCCGTTGGCGGCCACCCGATCGCAACCCACGACCACGGCATCGACTCTACCCTTTTGCATCAGATACCCTGCCATGTTGTCTGTCACCAACGTGGCGGGGATCTTTTCTTTTTTGAGCTCCCACGCCGTAAGCCTTGCGCCCTGAAGAAAAGGCCGCGTTTCGTTCACCCAAACCTCAAATTGCTTGCCCGACTCTTTGAGCGCGCGAATAACACCCAAAGCGGTCCCGTAACCGGCGGTGGCGAGCGCGCCGGCGTTGCAATGCGTCATGACGTGCTTCGCATTGCGCAGCAAGGTCGCGCCGAATCTGCCCAACTGCTTGTTTGCGGCGATATCTTCTTTGTAGATTTTTTGCGCTTCCTCCTTGAGAGACCGCTTCACCGCCTCGATCCCCTGATTGCGATTTGCGGTATAGACCCTGCGCATCCTTTCGAGCGCCCAAAACAGATTGACAGCGGTAGGCCGAGTTTTCGATAGGGTATGGAAAATACGTTCGAATTCGCGATCGAAATTCTTCGCGCCGTTCTTCAACGCGCCTAGGGCCACGCCCATAGCTGCGGCCACTCCAATGGCTGGCGCTCCGCGAATCACCATATCGCGAATGGCTTGCGCCACTTCCTGGTAGTTATGACAAACCCGATAAACTTCCCTGTGCGGCAACAGTCTCTGATCGAGCATGATAACGCGATTATTTTTCCATTCGATAGTTTTAACAGCCATACGCAGTTTTCTATTTGGAAGAGACCGAGTATATTAATCGGACGGAGGAAGCGTCAAGGGGCGCAGTGGATTTTTATCATTCCGTAGGTTATCTCACCGGACTTCTCCTTATCACTCCCGAGATGGAACCCGCGACGCTGCTGCGCACGGCGGCTCTGGTACACATGCTCGATGGCATTCTATGCCTTGTCATCGCCGGCCATAGCGGACGGAGAAAGATGCTTTGGACAATTGCCGGCTTGATCTTCGGCATCTGGGCTCTCGGAATTCTGTTTTTACTTCCTGAGAAGAAATCTGCAAAGTACTAACACGCCCTGAAAGCATCTCATCGACGGTAACAGTTTCGAGTTCCGAGTTTCAGGTTTCGAGTTGAACTCAAAACGCGAGACCCGAAACCCGAGACTCTCAGTCATCCTGCGCAACGACGTACGCAAGGCCATGCTGCGCGGTGTGCGAAATAGAAAGCGCCCATCGGCGGATACCCAATTCTGCCGCAAGCCCTGCGGTCTTCTCATGAAGCACGATATCCGGTTTGCCGCTTCGGGCGCGCGCCACTTCGATGTCGAGCCAGGCCACCCGGGCGCCCCATCCCCTCCCCAACGCCTTCATGACCGCTTCCTTGGCCGCAAAACGGCCGGCGTAGCTTTCGTACTTCCCGCGCCGTTTTTTTTCGCAATATTGAATTTCTTTTTCGGTAAAGACCCGGTCGCGGAAGCGCCTGCCGATACGAGTGTCCTCGAGCGCCCTTCTAATGCGCTCGACTTCAACCATGTCGACGCCAACGCTTACGATCATAAACAATAGTTTGCCCGTGCTCCCATGGGGTGTCAATGAGGTTCACTTTACAATCTCATTCGCCGTGCTTAACTTAAGACCGATAGTGTTTTTGCAAAAGGAGAAATCATGAAAACGGCCCTTCGTTTGGTCACTGGAGACAACATCGCCACGACTCAGTCAACTACGAGCTCGTGGGAATCCGACGATCAGCTCCTGGACGCCTATTCCGCCGCCGTTACTCGAGCAGCGGAAAAAATCGGTCCAGCGGTGGTCAATATAGAGATCCAGAAATCCTCAACTAATCCGCCAAACTCTCGATTCCGCAGTCCGAATCAGCTGCGGGGCAGTGGCTCGGGTTTTATTTTCACGCCCGATGGCTTTATCTTGACCAACAGTCACGTGGTCCATCAGGCGCAAAAAATCGACGTTGCACTGTTCGACGGCCAACGCTTCGCAGCGCGGCTCGTCGGTGACGACCCGGACACGGACTTGGCGGTTATCCGCGTAGATGCGCCGAACCTCGCGACGGCCGAACTGGGCGACTCCAACTCAATACGTGTCGGCCAGCTCGCCGTGGCAATAGGTAATCCCTTTGGATTTCAGTGTACCGTAACAGCGGGTGTCGTGAGCGCTCTCGGGCGTTCCCTGCGCTCGAGTTCGGGGCGACTGATCGACAACGTGATCCAAACCGACGCGGCACTGAATCCAGGCAACTCTGGCGGGCCGCTGGTGACTTCGGCCGGCAAAGTGATCGGCGTCAACACCGCGGTGATTCTACCCGCCCAAGGGCTGTGCTTTGCCATCGCCATCAACACGGCGAAGTTCGTCGCTGCGCGCCTTATCCGCGACGGCAAGATTCGTCGCAGCTACATCGGCGTGGCGGGACAGAACGTTCCGCTCTTTCGCCGGGTCGTCCGGTTTTACAATCTGCCTGTCGACAGAGGCGTCATGGTTGCGACGGTTGAACCCAACAGCGCAGCAGAAAAGGCTGGACTGCGCGAGGGCGACATTATCGTCAGCTTTGGCGAGAAGCCCATCGCGGCGATCGATGACCTGCATCGGCTCCTCACCGACGACCAAGTTGGACTATCTGTGCCGCTGACAGTTCTCAGGCGTGGAGAAAAACTGGCAATCGAGATTGTTCCACAGGAATCTAGAGCCGCCAATCCGTAGGGCGGGTTTTAACCCTGCGCTGGTGATTCAATCCGACTGGATTTGCGCACGGTGAAACGGACTGTGGCGCAACTAACACGAATTTGTTAGCATAGGTCAATTTCATTTAGAGGTGCCCAACGTGCTTAAACGCTTTTCGCTATGCGCATTGTTTTTGTTGGTTGCGGCGACCCCAGCCTCTCTTTGGGCTCAAAAGGGAACCATTAAAGTCGCGGTCCAAGCGCCCCTCTCTGGAGAGCAAGCCGCGCTGGGTGAACACATAAAACTTGGCGCGCAATTGGCCGTTGAGGAAGCGGGCAAAGCGTTCAAAGCTCTGGGCTTCGACCTCATCCTCGTCCCTTACGACGATCAAGCCAAGCCCGAGGTCGGGGTTGCCAACGCGCGCAACATTGTTGCTGATCCCGATGTTTTGCTACTCGTGGGTCATTTTAATTCCGGTGTCGCTCTCCCCGCTTCCGAGGTTTACAAGGATGCCATGCTGGCGATGATCTCGCCGGCCAACACGGCGACGGAAATTACCGACCGGAATTATCCCAACGTCAATCGTGTGTGCGGACGCGACGATGTCCAAGGACCGGTGGGAGCGCGTTTTGCGGCGCAGGATCTCAAGCTTAAATCCGTCTATATTATTCAAGACAAAACCCTGTACGGCCAGGGAGTGGCAGATAACTTTCGCAACGAGGCCACTAAACTCGGCATGAAAGTTCTCGGCTACGACGGGACGGAGGAGCGCGCGAACTTCGCTCCGATGATTATTCCCATGAAAGCAAAGAATCCCGACCTAGTCTATTTCGGGGGAATCTACCACCAAGGCGGATTGCTGCTAAAGCAGATGCGCGAGAAGGGATTCAAAGCAGCCTTCATGGGGCCCGATGGTTTGGACTCTTCTGAAATGGTAAAAATCACCGGTGCTTCGGTGGTTGGGAGCTACTACACCACCGTAGCAGGGCCGCCCGATTCCTACCCGGAGACGGCGGCCTTTGCGAAAAAATTCAAGCAGCGCTTTGGCAAAGAGGTCGAATCTTTCGGTATGTACGGCTATGACGCGGCCCAGGTCGGCATTAAAGCCATCGAACAAGCGATCCAGACGGATGGCGGGAAAAAACCGAGCCGCGCCGAAGTTTCAGCCGCCATTCGAAAATTGAAAGACTTCAAAGGGCTAACGGGCTCAATCACTTTCGATAATAAGGGAGATCCGATTAAGGCGAAATACTTCGTGCTGCGCTTCGAGAAACAAATCTATCCTGGAAAAGTCGTAAAAGTCATCGAGCAACAAGCTCCCCAAGCTATAGTTCGCAAGTAAAATCGACGTCGGGTCTGGAGTCTAAGACGTTTCGTTTCGGTTTCTCTTTGCCGCATTGCTCTGTCCAAGCGACCTCCTATCAAACGCGATGAGAAAAAAACTGCGCGTCGCGATTCTTTTCGGCGGTAAGTCCGCCGAACATGAAATTTCCCTCATATCAGCCCGAAACATCGCCCAAGCGATGGACAAGAATAAATATGAAATCGTTTCCCTGGGTATCGACAAGAATGGCCGCTGGTTCTTCGACGAGAGCGCGCGATTACTCAATGGTGGATCAACGACACAGGTCAAACTTCGGCGCCGCGATGCCACCGCCGTGTTGCCCGGAGCCACCCACACGCCGGTGATCCGCGTTTTGCCGAACCGGACCCTCGGCTCCGTGGATGTGGTTTTCCCGGTGCTCCATGGACCCTTCGGGGAAGACGGCACGGTTCAAGGTCTGTTGAAGCTCGCCAATGTTCCCTTCGTCGGTGCCGGGGTATTAGGTTCGGCCATAGGCATGGACAAGGACGTGATGAAGCGGTTGCTACGTGATGCGAAAATACCTGTGGCGAAATTTCTCGTTTTCGACCGCAGTTCAGCGGATGAGATTGGCTTTGCCCGCATCAGTAAAGTCCTGGGTCTACCCTTGTTTGTGAAGCCGGCTAATCTCGGATCTTCGGTGGGGATCAGCAAGGTCATGAGCCGAAATCAATTTGCCCGTGCCCTTAAGGATGCTTTCCTCTATGACAACAAAATACTGCTCGAAGAATACATCCGGGGCCGGGAGATCGAATGTTCCGTGCTCGGGAACGATCATCCCATCGCCTCATTGCCCGGAGAGATTATCACGCGCCATGATTTTTATTCCTACGACGCAAAATACATCGACGAAAAGGGCGCCCAATTGGTGATCCCCGCCAAACTACCCACGCGCATCGTCAGGAAAATTCAGGAGCTGGCGATCAAGAGTTTCAAGATCCTTTGCTGTGAGGGAATGGTTCGGGTGGACTTTTTCTTAAGCTATCAAGGACAAATTATCGTCAACGAGATTAATACGATACCCGGCTTTACCAAGATCAGTATGTACCCCAAGCTCTGGGAAGCGAGCGGCGTCTCCTACGCCGATCTCATCGACCGCCTTATTCAGCTTGCCTTGCAAAGATTTCGTAGGGAAAAAAATTTAAGAACGTCCGTTTGACTCCGATTGCAGCTATAGAGGGTGTTTGGAAATCCTAATACCCAAGGCCGCAACCATGGCTCTCAAACCTTTAAATTACGCTGATCCGATGTACCAGTTGCTGCGCGACGGGGGACATCAAGGAGTTCAATCCGAATTCCGCAGTTGGATTTAACTCATGAGCGAGGAGCAACCCTTCCGCAGCGAAGACAATGCATTATGCCTCTAAGCGCGCGACAATCATCAGTACTGTGCGTAAGCACATTGGGCCGATGAAGCAACATGCCAAGAACCAAAAATGACTTTGAACCTGCACGGTTGGGTGTCTCCGCTACTCCAGGTTCGCTCCTCACTCAGTTGAACTCCGGCATCGGGTTCAATCGCCGCAAAGCGGCTGGCGAGCGTTGTGACTTGACCCATTGCGATCTGAGAAATCTCGATCTGAGAGGGCTCGATGCGCACGGACTCGACTTCAGCGACACCTATTTCAGAAATGCGAATTTGCGCGGCATCGATTTTTCCACCGCCCTCCCGCAAGGCGCCAGTTTGAACGCTGCCAAGATCTCCGGCGCTCGTTTTCCTGCCGATTTAGCGCCCGACGAAATCACATTGTCCGTCGAGCACGGTACGCGCATGCGCTCAGAAAGTAGCGAAACCTTTCAGTTGCAAACTCGCCTGAACTGGCGAGCCCGTTTATCTTCACATTGGCTATTCGCCTTTTGCCGTTTGCTATTCACGCGCTTCGCTTTAGTCCATCTGGCGTCTGAGAAAGGTCGGGATGTCGTAGATGTCATCTTCGTCCTGATTCTTGCTTAACTGAAAATTTGACTTGTTCAACGTTACCGTTTCGGTTTCTTCTGTCCCTTGCTTTTTGCGTTGCCACGTGGGCGTGTCGAAATCATCTACGATGGTGCCCAGATGAACGATCTTCTTATTCTTTGGCGCCGCGGTTGACATCGAGGTAACGGCGCTTTGCACCGGCTTTGATTCCTCTTTGACTTCTCCGAAGCCCGTGGCGATAACCGTGATGCGGATATCCTCCGTCATGGTTTCGTCGATAACTGCGCCGAAGATGATGTTCGCGTCTTCGTGGGCCTCTTCCTGAATCATCGAAGCCGCCTCGTTGACTTCGTGCAGGCAGAGATCCGGACCGCCGGTAATATTGATGAGGACACCCCGCGCGCCCTGAATCGAAATATCTTCGAGCAGCGGGCTAGAAATCGCTTTCTGAGCGGCCTCGACCGCGCGGTTTTCACCCGAGGCTGACGCGGCTCCCATGAGCGCGAAGCCCATTTCCGCCATCACCGTGCGCACATCTGCGAAATCCAGATTGATCAACCCCGGCGTGATAATCAAATCGGAAATCCCGCGGACGGCCTGCAGAAGAACATCGTCGGCCTTGTGAAAAGCCTCCAGCATGGTGGTGGTCTTGGCGGCAATGCTCAAGAGCCTCTGGTTGGGAATGACGATCAAAGTGTCGACATTGGCTTTCAGCTCTTCGATGCCTTCTTCGGATTGCCGCATCCTTTTCTTGCCTTCAAAGATAAACGGTTTGGTCACGACGCCGACGGTGAGCGCTCCCACTTCACGCGCCAGACGGGCGATGACCGGCGCGCCTCCGGTACCGGTGCCGCCGCCCATACCGGCGGTAATGAAGATCATATCGGAGCCCGCCAGGTGCTCCTTGATCTTGTCTTGGTCTTCCATGGCAGCTCGGCGACCGATCTCGGGGTTGGCCCCAGCTCCCAGGCCTTTGGTCACCATGCTGCCCAATTGAATTCGGAGCGCCGCCTGGCTCTTCTCCAGGGATTGGGCATCGGTGTTGGCCACCATGAAATCCACGCCACTGAGTTTGGCGCCGATCATTGTGTTCACGGCGTTGCCGCCGCCACCCCCAATCCCGATGACCTTGATGCGGGCGCTATTTATATTGGTCGGTTCGACAATCTCAAACATAATCTTTCCTCCTTAAAAAGGTAGCTCCTTGTTATTTCAGATCAAAAAAATTCGCTGAGCCAGTCGGACATCCGATGCCTGACTTTGGCAAAAATATTGTCATCCCGCAGGCGAAAAAAAATTCGTTCCTGCCGCTTCATCCCGTACAACACCAAGCCGACGCCCGTGGCATAGATGGGACTGGAGATCACGTCCACCAGTCCTTTGATATGCGTGGGAACACCAATCCTAACCGGCGCGCTGAAAATCTGTTCGGTCATTTCAACCATACCGGGTAGAAGCATCGAGCCGCCGGTCATCACCAGTCCCGCGGTTAGGGATTCCTCATATCCCGATTTTTCAATTTCTTTCCGTACCAGGTGCAAGGCTTCGTCCAGCCGTGGCTCGATGATTTCGCAGAGTATCTGGCGCGAAACACTCCCGGCGGTTTTGCCGGCAACGCCCGGCACTTCCACCCGCTCCTCTCGCGCCACCATAGTAGCTTTGGCCACGCCGAATCGTTGTTTGATCCGCTCCGCATCGCCAAACGGTGTCCGCAAGCCCGCGGCGATATCATTAGTCACGTGATTTCCGCCGACGGGCAATACCACGGTGTGTTTCACCATCCCGTCGTGGTACACAGCAAGTCCCGTGGTACCGCTGCCCATGTCGACGACAGCAACTCCAAGCTCTCGCTCTTCTTCGGTGAGCACCGCTTCCGCTGAGGTCAAAGGCGTCAGAACAATATCGGCGACATTGAGTCCGCTGCGGGTGCAGCATTTGATAATATTCTGTATGGCCATGACCGCCCCGGTCACGATATGCACTCGCGCTTCAAGTCGGACTCCCGACATTCCCAGCGGTTCCTTGATTCCGTCTTGATCGTCGATAATGTAGTCTTGCGGCAGGACGTGGAGCACTTCTTGATCGTTGGGGATCGCCACGGCTTTCGCTGCGTCCAGTACCCGATCAAGATCCCGCTGGCCGACTTCTTTGTTTCTCACGGGAACGATGCCGTGGCTGTTGAAACCTTTAATGTGGCTTCCGGCGATGCCGGCGAAAACCGTATGGATCTCGCAGCCGGCCATCAATTCCGCTTCTTCCACCGCTTTCTTGATCGAGTTCACCGTACTTTCGATGTTGATCACCACGCCCTTGCGCAATCCCTGCGAGGGATGTGAACCCAGGCCAATGATCTCCACTCCTTGATCGGTCATCTCTCCAACCACGGCGCAGACCTTCGAAGTCCCAATATCCAGACCCACCACGATGCTATGTTTTTTCGCCATAACCCTTGTCGCTTACGATCGCGTATTTGCCTTTCATGGTTTGACTCGTCGCAACCGGGCGACGACTTGATCCCGAAAACTCACATCCAACGAAGCCAACCGCTCCTCACGGCCTTTCCACAACGCCAGCACGCGGTCCAGTCGTTTCATCTTGCCATCCCAATCTCCCCAACCCATGCGCAGCGCCACCGGGTAAGCGGTGGTGTACAAGACCACGCGGTCTAAGGTATCGAAATGAATCTCCGAAAGGCTGTGCGAGCCTTTGGTCATTAACTCCCCGAGTCGCATGGCATCCCGGATCTTTTCACGGACCGCCGGATTGGCGATCGCCAGTTGTTCTGGGCGTAATCCGGTGAGGAGCGGGAAATTAACGGCTTCCCCCTCTCCCACTTGTTTAAAAATCACACCATCGGCGTCGACATAGTAGAGTTTCCGCATCGCCACAATCGCTTTGGGAGTACGTTCCTCAACCTCGATCACGACCCGGCGCGGCAACTCCCGGCGCACCAGCACCCGGCGCACCCACGGATGGCGTGCGATTTTACTTTCGATCGCCGCAGGATCGATGCTCCACATGTTCATGCCGTGTCTGAGTCCGGCCATGGCGACGATTTCGGCGCCGCCGACTTTTTCGCCGCCGCGCACCTGGATCTCACGAACGAAAAAGTATGGATTCTCCAAGACAAATGCCCGCGCCAAGCTAGCACCGGCCTTAATTGGGCCGCGCCAGTGATAAACCAGAACAGCTAAAAGGCCGACGAGTACCATGCCACCGCCGATCCACGCCTGGCGCCGCCAGTTCCTGACGCTGTGTTTGCGGTTGTCTCTGCGGTACACAGATAGCTGCACGACTTTCATCCTTTGCTAGGCCGCTCGCCACTCTCCCAACAGACGCACCTCCGGCACCAACTCAACGCCGAATTGTTGCTCCACTTTGGCGCGCGCCAGCTCCATGAGATCGTGAACGTCTTGGGCCTTGGCTCCGCCGAGGTTCACGATGAAATTGGCATGGCGCTCGGAGATCTGTGCTTGGCCGATTCTTTTTCCCTTGAGCCCAACGGCCTCGATCAGTCTTCCCGCGAAATCGCCCGCAGGATTACGAAACATGGAACCAGAATTGGGATGTCCCGAAGGCTGGCTGCTCTTTCTCTTGCTAACCAGCTCACGAACCTTCGAGCTGACCTGGGTTGCTTCCTCTTTGCGCAGGCACAGCCGTACGCGCGTGACCACTATGCCCGCCGGCACGTGGGAATCCCGATAGGTAAATGTCATCTCGGCGCGGCTAAAGTGAACCCTCTCACCATCGCAGCCAATTCCTTCGACTTGATCCACGATTTTTTCGAATTCAGAACCATAGGCGCCGGCATTCATGACCAAGGCTCCCCCCATGCTTCCTGGAATTCCCTCGGCGAATTCCAATCCGGCGTAGCCTCTTCGTGCGGCCTCGCGCACCAGTTGAGTGACAGCGCAAGCGGCGCCCACTTGAACCCGAACCGTGTCGCGAGCATCGTTCCACTCGACGCGTTTGAATTCTCCAGCCAGATGAATCACCACCCCGCGAATCCCCCGGTCGCTAATCAAGACGTTGCTCCCGTTTCCCAAAAGACAGAAAGGCGTTCCCTGTCGGTGTAAAAGCGGTAAGAGGCTCGCCAGCGCCGTCTCAGTTTGCGCTTCGATAAAATAATCAGCCGGGCCGCCGATTTTCATCGTGGTGTAACGGGCCAGCGGCTCGGCGACCTTCACCCGGAGACTGGGAATGCGTTCTAGTTCCTCCACGAGCATTTTCTCGTCACCCTCTGTCGCCATCGGAATCATCAGAAAGACTTTGGAGTAATGGAGTGTTGGAGCATTGGAGTGTTGTCGTTCTCCGCCCATCACTCCATTACTCCATCACTCCATTGCCTCGCTATTCCCTCACACCGCACGTCATCCAAGGGACTCAACTAAAGCTTCGCCAACTTTATAAATATCCCCAGCTCCCATCGTCAGGGCGATGTCGCCGGGATTGAGTTTTCCAGACAGCATCTTGGGAATCTGACTTTTGTCCGCCACGAATTCGACCTCTATATGACCTTTCCTCTTGATCGCTTGATAAAGCGACTCGCTGTTTACTCCGGGAATAGCATCCTCTCCCGCTGGATAGATTTCCGTCAGAATGAGCCGGTCCACGCCCTCGAACGCTGTCAGAAATTCATCGAAAAGATCGTGGGTGCGGCTGTAGCGGTGCGGCTGAAAGATCACCGTGAGCGGCCGCTTCCAGCTGTCGCGGATGGCGTCAACGGTGGCGCGAATCTCCGCCGGATGATGGCCGTAGTCGTCGATGACCAGGATTCCACGCGGTTCTCCTTTGATCTCGAAGCGGCGATGAATGCCGGTGAACGCATTGAGGGCCTCCGACACGCGGGCAAATGGTATTTCCAATTCCTGGGCAATGGCAACGGCAGCCAGCGCATTGGTGGCGCTGTGGCGGCCCGGCAAACGCAGGCGCAATTTTCCCAGTAGCTTACCCCGATGGAGCACGGAGAATTCCACGCCCGCTGCGTCCATATGGAGATCCCGCGCGGAGCAATCCGCCTCCGATGACAATCCATACGTCGTCAGCCGTTTTTTCACCTTGGGAATAAGTGTTCGGACGGCAACATCGTCCAGGCACAGCACCGCCACGCCGTAGAAAGGAACTTTGTTGATGAAGGCGAGAAAACTCTCGTGCAACCGTTCTATGGTCTGATGGTAGTCCATGTGTTCGCGGTCGATGTTGGTGACCACGGCGATGGTAGGTGAAAGAAACAAAAAACTGCCGTCACTCTCGTCGGCCTCGGCCACAAGGATTTCGCCTTGTCCCATCTTCGCATTGCTGCCGAGCATGTGGACGCGTCCGCCAATGACCATAGTCGGGTCCAATCCCGCGCTGCTCAGGACAGCGGCAATGATCGAGGTCGTCGTCGTTTTGCCGTGACTCCCCGCCACCGCGACTCCATATTTCATCCGCATTAGCTCCGCCAGCATTTCCGCGCGCGCAATCACCGGGATCTGGCGTCTACGCGCTTCGAGAACTTCCGGATTGGAGTATTTCACCGCCGTGGAAATCACCACCACCGAAGGATTCACGGCAAGATTTTCTTCCTGGTGACCTACGAACACCTGCGCTCCGAGGGAGCGCAGGCGCTTGGTGGCCTCGCTCTCGTGCAAATCCGAACCGGTGACGAGATAACCCAAGTTCAACAACACCTCCGCGATGCCGCTCATGCCGATGCCGCCGATGCCGACAAAATGAACTCGGTGTTTCTTGTGCAAGATGGGAGTTGTGTAAACCATCGCAAATTATCTGTGAGCAAGCGCATAACACTCGTCGACGATCCGCGCTGCGGCTTCCGGCCGGCCCAGTGCGCGAGCGGTGCTCGCCATCCGCTCCACGCTTCCCCGGTCGGACAAATAGCTTCGAATTCGTGCCGCCAGAATTTCTCCGCTCAAAACCTGATCCAAAATCATCTCCGCCGCGCCGCGATCCTGAAGGGTCTGTGCGTTCCACCGCTGATGATCATAAATGGCGTAAGGATACGGCACTAGGATCGCCGCCTTACCAAACGCCGTGAGCTCCGCCACGGTGGTGGCACCGGCGCGGCACAACACCAAATCAGCCTGGGCATAGGCCTGGTCCATTTTAATGATGAATGGTATAACCTCCGCCTCGAAGGGAAGTGCCGCATAAGCCGCCTTGATCGACGCGAAATCCGCCTCCCCGGTCTGATGGATGATCCGCAGCGCGGACACGAAATCGGTTAATTGCTTCATCGCTTCGACGGCGGCGACATTGATGCGATGCGCTCCAGCGCTTCCCCCAAAGACGAGCAGCGTAAACTTTTCATTTCTTTTAGCTTCAGGAAGTCTTCGCCAACGAATCGGATTTCCCGTTTCCAAGAGTTTGTCGCCGGGAAAATAAGCGACGCTTTCCCGGTAGGAGGTGAAAACGCGATCGACAAAGCGCGCCAAGACTTTGTTCGTAAAGCCCGGGCGAAGATTCTGTTCCATAATGGCGCAGCGAACGCCTTTCAATCTTCCCGCCAACAGCAGCGGACCGGAAGCATAGCCGCCCAGTCCGATGATCAAATGCGGCCGAAACTTTCGGATAATTCCCAGTGAGCGGAGCAAAGCTGCGGGAACGCCGTAGAGCGCATCGAATAGGCCGCGGACGCCTCTTCCCTTCAGTCCTCTGACGGGGATCGTCTCCAGCGGGAACCCTTCCAGGGGAAGCACCCGCGCTTCGATTCCTTGTTGCGTTCCTACGAAGAGTATCTCGGTCATCGCATCCCGCTGTTGAAATTCGCGCGCCACGGCCAGTCCCGGGAACAGGTGGCCGCCGGTTCCCCCGCCGGCCAAGATCACGCGCATCGCTAGAGTCTCCTACGCGAGAGACCCAATAAAATTCCTGCCTCCATTAGATTTATCACCATGGCCGATCCACCGTAGCTGATAAACGGCAACACCAGACCTTTGGTGGGCATTAGCCCCATGACCACGCCCATATGAATGAATGCCTGGAGCCCGAGCAGAACCGTCAAGCCAAAGGCCAAATACTGGTCGAATGGCTCTTCGATTCTCGACGTCAACCGTAGCCCACGCGCAATGATGACGCCGAACAACGCCAGGACCACCAGGGCTCCCAATAGGCCGAGCTCTTCGCCGATGACCGAAAAAACAAAATCGGTGTGAGCTTCGGGAAGATAAAAAAGTTTCTGACGGCTCTCGCCCAATCCGCGTCCCCACAGTTGCCCGGAACCGAAAGCGATGAGCGATTGAATAACTTGAAATCCGCTGCTCGAGGCTTCGCGCCAAGGATCCATGAACGTCATGAGGCGGCGCAAGCGGTACTCGGCCTTCAGCATCGCGTAAATCAACACGGGCAAAGCCATCAAGCCGGTGGCCAGAAGGTGATGGACCAGGGCGCCGCCAACGAAAAGCATCAAATAGAGCAACATGGTCAAGATCAATGCGGTGCCAAAGTCGGGTTCGAGCAGTAGCGCCCCCAAGACTCCTCCCGCGACGATCAGATGCGGTAGCACGCCGACAGAAAAAGTGCGGATCATTTCTTCTTTCTTGGCCATGGAATGGGCGAGATATAAAACCACGGCGAGCTTCGCCATTTCGGCTGGCTGAAAAGCAAAACCGGGAAGCATGAGCCAGCGTCTGGCGCCGCCCCGGCTCACGCCGATACCGGGAATCAAAACCAGAATCAAGACGACGAAAGTCACCGCTAACATCGGATAGGCGAGCCGCCGATAAGTTGTCGCGGGCACCAGGGAACAGACGATCAGTGCGGCGAGGCCCGCGCCCATGGCCAAGAGCTGTTTGCGTAAGAAGTAGGTTCCATCGCCGAAGCGCTCCTGCGCATAGAGGTAGCTGGTGCTAAGCACCATCGTCACCCCCAAAGCGGCCAGCGCGGCAACCGCCAGGAGCAACCATTTATCTACAGCGAAACCGTCTCTCATAGCGCCCGAACTAAATTCTTAAAAGCTTTGCCTCTCTCGGCATAGTTTTTGAACATGTCGAAACTCGAACAAGCCGGCGACAACAAAACGACATCTCCCGGCCGCGCCCGTTCCGCGGCATCCCGCACCGCCGCGTCTAGGCTGTCGACACTAACCGTCTCGGTCAATCCTCCGAGGGCCTTAGCGATACGGTTCTTCGCCGCTCCGAAAAGCACTAGGCGGCGCACCTTGCGCTTGATTTCGTCTCCTAACGGAGCGTAATCACCGCCCTTATCGACTCCGCCGGCAATCAGGATAACCGGCGCGGAAAAGCTCGCCAGGGATTTTGCCACAGCGCCGACATTGGTTCCTTTGGAATCGTTGTAGTAGCGGACACCGTTTATTTCTCTGACAAATTCAAGCCGGTGCTCGAGACCGGAGAATTCCTCCAGAGTTTTTTGAATCACCTCCCTCAGAATGCCGGCCGTCTTCGCCACGGCGATGGCAGCCATCATATTTTCAACGTTATGAACGCCTTGAATTTTCACTCGACGGAGCGGAAACTTTTCCTCTTTGGAGGCGTCGCGCCAAATAATTTCATCGGCTGTAGCGAAGACTCCCTCTCGCGCTTCAGAAAAACCAAAGGAAACCACACGCGCAGCGATTCGCCTTCTCATTTCCCACACCAAGGGATCATCGCGGTTCAGCACCGCCACATCATCGTTTTTCTGCGCTGCGAAGATTCTTTCCTTGGCACGACAATAGGCAGCGAAATCCGCGTAGCGATCCAAATGGTCTTCGGTCAAGTTTAGTAAGACGGCGATTTTGGGCCGGAATGCTTCGCTCCATTCCAACTGGAAACTGCTGATTTCGGCGACTCCCCAGTCCCAGCGATCCGAAACAAAACCGATCAGCGGAGCACCGATGTTGCCGCCGACGAAGACCTTGGTTCCATTCGCTTTAAAAATCTCTCCTACTAGCGTGGTGGTCGTGCTCTTGCCGTTCGTTCCTGTAATCGCCACCAAGGGCGCGTGCAAAAAACGATAAGCGATCTCAATTTCACTGAGTATCGGGATATCTCGCGCCTGGGCCTCTTGTAGAAGCAGATTGCTCGCCGCCACTCCTGGGCTGGGAATGAGAAGATCCACGCCCTGTAACCACTTCCGCTCTTCTCCACCTAGGTAATATTCGATCGACAGGCCGTTCAGCGCTTCGATTTCTTGCTTCAGTTCTGGTTCCGGGTGCAGATCGCTCACCAGCACGCTAGCACCCTGATTGACAAGGAATTTCGCACACTCCCTGCCGGTGCGCGCCAAGCCCAGGACCATTACTTTTTTTCCCTTGAGATTCATGCATCATCTGAGCTTAAGCGTACTCAATCCCACTACGGCGCAAACAATAGAGATGATCCAGAAGCGCACGATGATTTGTGGTTCTTTCCAACCTTTGAGCTCGTAGTGATGATGAATCGGGGCCATGAGAAAGACTCTTTTGCGGCGCAACTTGTAGGAAGCGACCTGAAAGATCACCGACAGAGCCTCCATCACAAAGACGCCGCCGATGATAATCAACAAAAGCTCATTCTTTGTCATCACCGCGACGATGCCGAGCGCCCCGCCCAGAGCAAGAGAGCCGACGTCTCCCATAAACATTTGCGCCG
>Ga0126370_10000063_pt1 | contig 31316 bp, 28 predicted proteins | sample PanSoiMetaPlot_3_FD_92586 | JGI IMG/M metagenome (GOLD analysis project Ga0126370, IMG submission 92586) | Tropical forest soil microbial communities from Panama - MetaG Plot_3 | ecosystem: Environmental > Terrestrial > Soil > Tropical forest > Bulk soil | place: Panama | collected 2016-02-17 | reverse complement strand
TTACAATATAATTGAAATTGAATATTAACCATACTGTAAACCAACCTTGCAAGTACCTAATGCAACATTATAACAAACATAATCATCTCTAATCTTAACATCATAGAAGGAAATGGGATACTCCCTATTAGATCCTTCACTGTTTGGGATCAATACATTGTATGGTCTATAAATTATTGATTCTGAATCCGAGGGATCATCACATGAGCCATACATTAGTTGTGATATCCCTATTCTATATTTTATAGGATATGGAAAATTGCCCATTTTATTCCACCATTCTATTCCAGTAAAGGAAGTCCTACCTTCGAATACAAAATCTTTGATATTCAGTAAGGGTAAATCAAATCTTTCAACTTGTTTAGTATTTTGATCTTCCAAGATATAGATAATAGATTTTTTCTGTTGGGTAATAATAATTTGACGGAGGTACGCGTGACCAAGCGTGGGTAATACTTGTTTGAACTTATATCTATTTACGCCATTAAATATAGCTTCAAAATAATCTTGATTATCAAACTGACAGATAAGATTTAGCTCGATAGCTATATTCTGTATATTGAAGATTTCAAGAAGATAAAGCATCCATGATTTATCTGGTATTTGATTACCTAAATCTTCTAATATAGTTATGACGTCAGATATTGCAGTAATTCCCTGTATAGATGTTGGTTTATTATTAATATCAAGAATCGAACAAAATGCCCCTACCCAAAAATGCAATGTATCAGAGTTATTATTAAGATTGTATTTATTTTTATATTGATCATTAAACTTAAGTGGATGGCTATTTCTATGAAAAGAAGTAATAGTAATTCTAGATTATGGATCCGAATCCCGTCCTATGAAATAGATTTAGATTCACTTAATTAATAATAATCATGACATCAGATAATTGTAGCAAACCTGTGTTATAGATAACAGACAAATGGTTTTTGCCAAATAATATAACAATTTTGACAACGTTGCCATTATATCTGCATATTAAACGGATTATATGAGCGAATTCAAGCTCGAATTTGTAGGTAAAGAAGTCAAGGATATGTATGGCACATTCGTGGGTAAGGTGGTTGGTGTTATAACAGATATTGATGGTTCAATCGAATCTGTGGGTGTGGATTGTGGATCATCTGGCCTAAATCAACTAGCTTATGAACAGTTATTGGTTCAAGGAGATTATGTGATATATATTCCAAGATGGAGACTTGATGCACAAAACCTATTAAGACAAAAGAATCTTACATTACAGAGAATAAAAGCACTACAAGAAATGGTAGCAGCGAACGATTTGATGAAGGATGATGCGGAAGTGGTTTATATAAAATACCAGAAGAGATTACGGGACCTTGAAGAAAAAGAAAAAACCATAATCGAACTATTACAGGAGAGATTAAATCAATTGGATGCAGAAAACAAAAACATCAAATCAGTATTATTTGACGCAAAACTGCAATATAGAAGTAGTGAGCTAACAGAGGAGACATATCAACAGATCAGCATACATACAAACGATTTGATAGAACACATCAATCTTGAGAAAGCCGAAATTAATAATGTCAAAATGAGGTTAACACAACAAACCTTGGACAATGTAGATTTAGCAGTTAGTAATACCTCACATCAGAAATCGCAGGACTCTTACACAGAATCCTCTTCCAAAATTGAGACACATAAACAAAATGAGACGGAACACATTATCGTTGCGGATGACGTGAACAGAACAGAACAGAAGGCAGTTCAAAGCAATACCAATAATAATAATAATAATAATAATGAATCTGACGAAAATAGTTGGCTAAATCACGTTATCCAAAATGAATAAAAACAAAACCTTCAAGAAAAGAGGTGGTAACTTATTTGCCCTGTTTCACGGGTGTCTGTAAAAGTTCACCTATTTCATTGTGCATCTTGAGGAAGTTTAATCCTTTTTCTGTTGTTTTATATGTTTGAGAGCCTTCCAAATATTCTAATAGATTATTTTCAATGAGTACTGAAAGATATTCCCTTAATTGTGCATAGCTAAGAAAGGCTTTATACATTATCTTTGTCTTTGTAGCGCCTCCATTTGCAGCCTCTAAGATCATTGCTACGATTTCTGTTCTACTTCTGTATTTCACAAGTTAGATACGCTGGATTTCTTTATTTTAATATATTGACACAATCCTTAGGAACAAAGTTCTAAACAAACATTATATTATTAATCAAGATGACTACAAAAAATACAAAGGGATAGATTTTGAGATATGATCACACATCACAATGTTTTAAAGTTATCCAGAGATTATAGTGGAAAATGTCTGAACCCGATTCTGACGAATTGTCAAAAATTTACAAAGATAGCGAAAGAATCAGAGTAACCCTTACAGGTAAAAAATTTGAAAAAATTTATACAAAAGCATCAAAAGATCAAGAACAGTTCTGGGGAGAACAGGCAAAAAATCTAATTTGGTTTAAGGATTGGGAAAGAGTACTAGATTGGGAAAATCCCCCTTTTGCGAAATGGTTCGTTGGAGGTAAATTGAATGCATCTGTCAACTGTATTGACAAACATATAGACAATAATATAAAAAATAAGGCAGCTATAATTTGGGAAAATGAGAATGGCGATACTAAAACATTTACTTATTTCCAACTATATCATTTTGTTAATAAATTTGCAAATGCATTAAAAAATCTTGGAATAAAAAGTGGAGATCGAGTAATAATTTATCTCCCTACTATCCCAGAGATCGTTATTGCAATGTTAGCCTGTTCAAGGATAGGTGCAATACATGTCGTAGTGTTCTCCGGATTTAGTGCCAAAGCATTATCTGATAGAGCTAGGGATGCAAATTCTAAAATAATCATAACCGCAGACGGCACATTTAGAAGAGGTAAATTTATCGAGCTTAAAAAAATAGTAGATGAGGCAATACCATCTATACCCTCAATAGAACACGTAATTGTCGTAAAAAGAACTTCAAACGATATACATATGAATGACAACATAGATGTATGGTGGCACAAAATCATTGAAAGAGCGGAATCATTTTGTGAACCGGAGATACTGGATAGCACACATCCTTTGTACATTCTTTATACATCAGGAACTACGGGTAAGCCAAAAGGTGTTTTACACAGTACTGGTGGTCATCTTACATATTTGTACGCAACAGCGAAATGGGTATTTGATTACAAGAGTACTGATATTTTCTTTTGTACTGCAGATATAGGATGGGTTACTGGTCACAGCTACATGGTGTACGCACCACTTATGCATGGAGTAACAGAATTGATGTATGAAGGGACGCCAGAGTATCCACAGCCTGATAGATATTGGGCATTAGTTGAAAAACATGGCATCACAGTTTTGTATACTACCCCTACGGCTCTGCGAATGTATATGAAATTTGGAAACAGTATTCCTAGTTCATTTGATCTATCATCTCTTCGTTTATTGGGTACTGTGGGAGAACCGATTAACCCAGAAGTTTGGACATGGTACTTCAAAACTATTGGAAATAAGAATTGCCCTATTATTGATACCTGGTGGCAAACAGAAACTGGTGGAATTATGATAAGTACCTGTACTGGTCTAGATTCGGATATACCAATGAAGCCAGGTTCTGCCACATTTCCTGTTCCTGGAATAGACGCAAACATAGTTAATGAAAATGGGGAACCTGTAGTTCCCAATAAGAAAGGATACCTAGTGATAAAAAAGCCGTGGCCGGGAATGTTAATGACACTTTGGAAAGACGATTTAAAATATCAGAACACATACTGGAAAAGATTTAAGGATGTTTATTATTCGGGTGACTATGCATTGTCAGATACTGACGGCTATTTTTGGCTATTAGGAAGATCAGACGACGTACTCAAAGTAGCAGGACACAGATTAGGCACGATGGAATTAGAAAGTGCATTTGTATCACACAAGTCAGTTGCAGAAGCTGCTATTACAAGCAGACCAGATGAGAAAAAGGGTGAGACAATAATTGCATATTTAGTTCTTCGTGCAGAGTACTTTGAATCTGATCAGCTTCGTAAAGATCTTAGAGATCATATTAGAAATACGGTAGGTCCAATTGCTACGCCTGAAGAAATTTACTTTGTGAATAAGCTTCCAAAAACAAGAAGTGGAAAAATAATGCGCAGATTACTTAAATCCGTATCTACTGGCGAAGAAATAACAGGCGATATAACTACGTTAGAAGACAATACATCAATAGAAGAAATAAGACGAGCATACAATAACATACGTAAAAGCAATGGATAAGCAATAATCATAGGCTTGCTATTGTAAATAGGCAAATAAAATAAAAATCAAGATTGCAGATCAAAATAATGAACACCAAGAAATCTTTAAGGAGGGGTAGAATATAATGGGATCGTATATTGCCAAAGCGTTTATACACTATTGGGGTCGGTCCTGGATCAGTAAAATATATTACAGATATTGCTAGAGAGGCAATATGCAAATCACGTTATATTATTGGATATAAATATACTATATCAGCTGTTGAGAGTCTAATAGACAAAAATAAACAAGAAATTTATGTGATCACTCTGAAAAATCAAGAACAACTATATCTGCGTGTATATGATAAAATGAAAGACGATGAATATTGTGCGGTATTATTCACCGGTGATGTAAATTTTTCCGAATCTGAAGTTGTTGATAGATTATTAGAAATCTTTGGTGAAAACAATGTTGAAATTATTCCTGGCATAAGTTCAATTCAGATTGCAGCAGCAAAATCAAAGGTACCATTAGATAAGGCACACATAGTTACTTTTCATGTCACCACAGATATTGAACAGAAAAAGGAGGAATTAGTTAGATCTATAATCCATAGAAAACATATAATCCTATTGCCTAGGCCGTGGCCTAGTGATTCAAAGAAGAATTTTATGCAATCAGAAATAGCCATATTTTTAAAAGAGAATGGAATAGATACCTCAAACCTAAATGTTTGGGTATTTGAGCATCTGACTAATGATAATAAAGAGACTATTTTCCGTGGCAAAGTTAGTGATCTAGAAGGGAGAAAATTTAGCGATCTATCGGTAGTAGTAATTGATCAATAATATGACAAGCGTTCTTTCTAGATAGTAGGTTATAATAAAACTGCAAATAGTCTATTTCAAGCTTTTTAAAATTTAATTTTTATAAGACTACTCTACAATTCATAATTTATTTTCTTTCAGTTGTATTATGTTACTACTCTAAACAAGGATATCACACTAGTACTGATATGAACCAATGCGAGATGAATGTAGGCCTCCAAATCGCAATATTGTCTGCCATTCTATTATTGCTCCTACTAATAGGACGACTATTACAATCGAAGATTCTATAAGTAGTGGAATTGCATATTCTTTCCATGATTTTCTCTTTATTAATTGATAAAATAGTATTCCACTTCTAGATAATGCTAAACCATAAGCAAAAACTTCCAAAAGTCCAAACGGTGTAATCAAGATTAATAACGGTGGAATATTCTTGATAAGAGGAGAAGTTAAAGCAATTGCATTAAATACCATTCCTGTTGAGAAACCAGAAAATATTCCTAGACCTATTCCAAGCACAGGAATGAACATCCCAAGTGCCAATCTAACATTATTGATAAAAATCCCAAATTGATTAATATCCTTTATTTGTTCTGAAAATTGTTGCTTTAGAATATTTGTTTCTTTGGTGCTCATAGGAATCGATGCACCTGCAGAATACGCAATTAGAAAAGCGGCTATACCAAGCGCAAGATAGATGAGACGATATTTAATACTAAAACGCAATACTAATCTTAGCATTATCTTCATTGTTATAATTAGTTTATCAATTATGGAAATGTAATTAAAGAGGATATTCATAGAATGAATAGCCATTACCTTGGCTTTACAAAAAGAAATTCTTAGTGCATTAACGCTAGCCATTAGCAAGGGTTATCAAATTCATCCTGACGCTTTTGCTATGCTTAAGAATCTAGAAGTCAATGCTTCTGAAATTATAGGGAAGATAATCAAAACTAAACAAAAAGGGGACACTTTGATTGTATTAGAAGACATACAAAATATCATCGCAAAAGACAAAAGCAAGATTACAAATGTAACAGTTGACCCTCAATTAATTTATGATGATACAAATTATCATTCATCCCATTCTGATGAACATGCATATAGAGTAATTTCCGATCCAACGTCTAAGATTAATACAAATGATGGTGTTGAGGGTTACACTGCATTATTTAGAAGCAGATTTGAAAAATTACTTCATATTTTATCACTACGTCCTTCTAGTAAAAGAATTACAAGAATTGCATCCTTAAAGCAGATGGCTAGATCAAAATCGCATAGTACTAATGAATATCGGACTGTAAATTCTGTTTCAGTAGTTGCCGGTTTATTGATGTCTAAACATTTTAGAAAAAATGGCCTAGAAATGGTAATTGATGATTATACAGGAGTGTTAAATGTGAACGCAACTAATGAAGAATTAATGAAGCAGGCATCAATACTTGCTCTTGATCAAATGGTCATGTTAGAACTTGAGAACCAGAACAATAAAGCAATGCATAGTTTTGTTATAAAAAATATAGTTTCTCCAGATATTCCAGATCACCTACCTACCAGGTCAAAATCTGAGAACTATGTGGTATTGATTTCTGACCTGCACGTCGGAAGCAGATATTTTATGGAAAGAGAATTTATTAAATTTTTAATTTGGCTCTCTTCCGATTCGGACGATATAATAAAGAAGATCAAATTTCTATGTATAGCAGGAGATCTAATTGATGGTATTGGAATATTTCCGCATCAGGATAAAGAATTATTTGAGACAAATACAGATAAACAAATTATACATGCAATTGATTTACTTACCAAAATTCCAAAACATATCAAAGTATTTATAATCCCTGGGAACCACGATCCAGGTAGAAGAGCTCTTCCACAACCTGCCATTCCGAAAAATGATTCTAACAAGTTGTATTCATTAAATAATTTCACTATGCTTGGAAATCCCAGTCTTATCGAATTAAATGGTGTCAAGGTATTAATGTATCACGGACAGGGTTTAGATGACATCATAGCTACTACGCCTGGTTTGACATACTCAAAACCTGCAGAAGCAATGAAAATATTACTTAAGGCAAGACACTTATCACCAATATATGGAGAACACACTCCAATAGCCCCGGAAAAGGACGATATGTTGGTAATAACTGAAATCCCAGACATATTTCATTCAGGACACGTTCATGTCTTAGACGTTCAGAATTATCGAGGAACACTGATCGTTAATTCTGGGGCATGGCAAGCACAAACCAATTTTCAGCGTACAATGAACATAGTTCCAACTCCAGGTATTGCAATCTTAGTTAATCTTGCTACACTTAGGCCGTTCCAGATGGATTTTAATGAGCAAACAATAATGTAGAGAGAATTTGATCTTCTCTTAGTGCAGAAGTGATAGTAATTGATGGAATACTAACTTTAATTCTCTGAGATCTGCCGTATCTGCCTTGGCTTACTACGTCACTCCTTATTAAACCGAGCTGATCGAGTTCGCTGATTATTTGAGTTATACGGCGCTGAGTAAGTGGTTCCTGTTGGATTTGTGTACAAAAAGACGAATAAATTTCGTATACTTCACCAGTATTTCCATTTTTGGATTTGAGAATCGCAAGTATTAGTATTTTAGTATGTGTAGTAGAATTTTTTAATATTTCATAATTTGTATCTTTCTCGATTTTTTCTTGTGATAGTCTAATGTGTTTTTCTTCAACCTTAAGCGCTCTTTCTCTTTCTGCAATTTCAGCAGCAACTCTAAGTAAATCAATTGCGCGTCTAGCATCGCCATTTTCCCTTCCAGCTATAGCTGCACAAAGATTTATGGCTGCATTTGTGATACAATCCTCGTTGATCGCAACCTTAGCTCTATTTAATAAGATCTTTTGCAATTGCTCTATCGTATATGGATTAAATACCATTTCTTCTTCACTTAGACTACTTCTAACCCTAGGATCAAGTTTATCTTTGAACGTAAGACTGTTAGAAATGCCAATCAAGCTAATGAATCCTCCAATAATTCTTTCATTTGCTCTCGTAAAATTGTATAAAATATCATCGCCATTTTTATCTACTAACGAATCAATTTCATCAATTATCAGGATAACGTGCAATTTTTTCTTATTTGTTATAAAATCCAATATTCTATCCGTTGCTTCACCCATTGATAAACCCGTAAAGTGAACATGGAATTTTTTTTCTTCTTTGTTAATACCCATATTTTCAGCAATTTCATACAGCACTTTATAGCCTGTATTTGCGGATTTTGCATTTATGAACGGCATCAATACCTCGATTCCCAGATCACTTGCTTTTGCAAGAAGACGCTTTGTTACATTTTTAACTACTGCAGTTTTTCCAGTGCCAGGTTTACCAAATAAAAGAAGATTAGATGGTCTCGCGCCCTTTAACACTACAGATAACGTTTGGGCTATCATTCCTGTTTCGTCATCTCTAAATGGAAGTTTTTCAGGAACGTAATCAATTGTAAGTGTTTTACGATTCTTGATCAAGGTTTGTCCAGTTGCGGCTTTCTCAAAAATGCTGTCAAGTATATCATCACTCATCCAATATCACCATTAATACTCACACCCCAGTCTTTCCATTGTAAATCTGAGTTGTTAATATAATATTAACATGATATTAACAACTGCTTTTAAACACATTAATCAATATTAATCAATCAATCAATCAAATTAATTATTATTACTATTATTGTCTATGAGATGTTTATTGCACATGAAACAATGGGGTGGTGGAGTCACGAATGATCTATTAGATGTTATCGCTTGTTAACAAGCAAGAAAAATGTAAGGTAAATTCATTCCAGTAACCCCATTATTTCCAGTGGAGTGTTAACATTAGATAAGCGATGTTAATCGTTTCAAATTAAACCCCTTTATTTCCACTGGACACCAAAAATGCCTGATCATAAAGTTACCATTAATCAACAATTGCTATTTCTCAAGGCTTACTTTTATGTTAACTTATTTTGGTTTGCTTTGTTAAGTGTTAACATGTTATAATGGTAAAAGTGTTAACATAATCAACTAGTTAGTTATTAGTTAATAAATATTAGATATTATATCATATAATTATAATATGATTTCTGGGTTAATTATTATATATTACGTATTTTTTTTGTAAAAAACAAAAATTATTAATAGTTGATTCAATATTTTATATGTCAGTCATATGTATAAGCTGTAGATGTACCATTAGTTAAGGTAGGATTGTGAATTTGCATTCGGCCCAAGTCAGTTATATTATATCTAAATGGCTTGTGATTGATGTCACGGTCAACATACTTCAATTCATAGAGCTTTTTCATAACACGCGAAGTATGTTCACGAGTTCTTCTTATAGTTCTCTGTATCTCTCTAGATGTTAGTGGACCGTTTAAAAGTAGTTTTAGAATTACCTCTAGTGTATCACCAGCATGACTATCATCGTCTAGTGTAGTCATTCTATCGAGGTTTAATCCATTGATCGTGTTGTTGGGCTCTGACAATTCATCATGTATCTTAAAATGTTGTGACATTTGTTGTGATGTCTGGTCATTTGGAGTGTGATTGATAGTCGTATCCTGCTTGTGATTTATCTTTGCTTCCAGCAGTTCTATCTTGATTTTCAATTCCTTAATGATACCTTCGAAATGGTCTATCTGACCTTTGTATTGATTAATAATGGTATCAATGACTTCAATATTTGTAAGATAGTTAGCCTTAAACTGTGATTTAACCTTATAATAAATAAGCATTGCTACTGCTCCTAAAAGAAACGATATACCCGCATATATCACGATACTGTTATTAAAAAACTCTAACATCACATAATATAGTGATTTGGCAGTGATTTAATCTTATGTATTATAGTCTAATCGAAGTCAGGAAGATTGGAAATAAGCTGGTCCATCTTAGATATCACAGCATTCATATCAATATCACGTAGGGAATCACTATTAGTCTGACTAATTATTCTAGTAAGACGATCTGACAATTCATTAATTGTAGAGAGTGTATGCTCATCTAATATATCAATAATCATTAACAACATCATGCTGTATATGACACCAAAGATCTTATTTTTGCACTGTCTAATTTGCCTATAATATGCTCCTGAACTTATTTCATCTAATACTTTTTGTTTTTCTTTTACCTTAGAAATTATATATAATTGTCTTTCAGTAAACAAGGAATTTTTAATAATGTGACCTAAAAGATCATTAAAATGCGAATCAGACATAATCATTTACTATACAAATTTGTATATTCATTATGATATTAAAGCCATACTCGATTATGATAAGGATCATTATTAAGGGAAGATTACGAGGTAATATTATATTACTAAATGATACTGCGCAAGCAATGTGAAGAATGAAATTGAAAAATATATTCATCAACAGATTAGAGAACTTGGCACGATTTGCTTCCCACTTATAGATTCAGAAAACGTTATAAATGCTGGAATTATTGCCACAAAAGTGGAAAGTTTGGGAGCGTCGGCAGTTCTTATAGGTGGATCTTCAGTAGTTGATCAGATCGACTTGGCTAAAATAGTATCTGATATTAAGATAAATGTTAAAATTCCAGTTATCTTATTTCCTGGTAATATTACGGGAGTAGTTCCTAAGGCTGATGCCATATTATTTAGTTCGTTGCTTAACTCTGAGAATCCCTATTTTATAACCGAAGCCCAGGCATTAGGATCTATGTCAGTTAAACGATATAATATTGAGCCATTACCGACCGGATATTTGATAATCGGTGAGTATACTACTGCATGGTACGTAGGTAAGGCGCGAGGAATACCATTCGATAAAAATAATTTAGCTGTAATGTATTCCTTGGCTGCTCAATATTTGGGAATGAGGTTTTTGTATTTGGAGGCTGGTTCTGGCTCTACTAGGACTGTTTCGTGCGAAATGATAGCTGCAGTAAGGAAGTATTATGAGGGAGTAATTATTGTTGGTGGTGGAATCCATAATGCTCAAACAGCAAAAGAAATAGCAGATGCTGGTGCAGACATAATTGTTATAGGAACTATGTTGGAAAAGGAAGACTGGGAGCAGAAGTTTTCCTCAATTATTAATTCATTAAGACGGTGAGGTAATACTTATCATGGGTATAGTAGAGGATTCTGAAATTTATCTAAAGGATATTCAAATGCCAAAGTATTATGTAAATAACCAGCGTAATATTTTAAGAAACATTGAGAATAACTTCAAGCTTGCTACTCGAGCGCGCAAAAAGGGATTAGATGTTTCAGATAAAGTTGAATCCAAAATTGCTTATGATTTGTCAGATAGAGTTGCAAAAATGCACAATATAGATATAGCAAATCGATTACGTGCGTTGCTCGCAAATACTAGCAAAGAAAAGGCAACACTCAAGATTGCGGAAGAAATTGCGTTGGGAGAATATGGTACTGGCGATCTTAGAACCAGATTGGATAATGCTGTTAGAGTCAGCTTAGCAGTAGTCACAGAAGGTGTAACTGTTGCTCCATTGCAAGGAATCTCTGATGTTCAAATAAAAAATAACATGGACGGTAGTAAATATCTTTCAATATCGTTTGCTGGTCCTATTCGATCAGCAGGAGGCACAGAGGCAGCATTGACAATGCTGATAGCAGATCATGTTAGAAAGGTCGTCGAGTTAGATAAATATATAGCAAACTCATATGACGATGAAATAGGAAGGTTTCTTGAAGAATTACGAATCTATGAACGTGAAGTAGGAAATTTTCAGTTTAAGGTATTAGACGAGGATGTAATCGGCTGTATAACTAATTTACCAGTTGAACTAGCTGGGGTAGATACCGATCCAGTAGAAGTCGTAGGTCACAGAAATATGAAAAGAATCTCTACTGATCGAGTTCGTGGAGGTGCATTACGAGTAATGAATGACGGCTTAATCGGTCGAAGTAGAAAATTACTCAAAATTGTTGAACTATTAGGATTAGACGGTTGGTGTTGGCTTGGAAATCTCAAAGGTGCAATCCAAACAGGTAATGAGGATGCTGTAAATCATAGAATGTCAGAGGTGATTACAGGAAGGCCGGTACTTTCGATGACAAAGAAAATAGGAGGCTTTAGATTAAGATATGGTAGATGTTATAATACTGGTTTTGCAACTGTAGGAATTCATCCTACTGTACCCATTTTATTGAATCATGCTATTGTGGTAGGAACACAAATTAAGATGGACGTACCAGGAAAGGCATCTACGATCGCACTAGTGGATGCTATCGAAGCTCCAATTGTTAGACTTAATGACGGTACTGTGTTACAAGTATCCACATTAGAGCAGGCCATGAAAATAAGATCGAGTGTTGAAAAAATACTTTATCTCGGAGATATATTAATAAGTTATGGCGACTTTCTTGAAAACAATGCGCAGTTGCTTCCTGCTAGTTATGTAGAAGAAATCTGGGCTTTAGAATTGCAGTCAAAACTTGATTCTGTTCATCTATCTTCAATTAATAATGAATTGATTAATGAACGAATAAATCAATTGTCAAGGAAACCTTTAGTCCTATTCCCTACTGTTGAAGAAGCCTTTGATATTAGTAGGAAGCTTGGTATTCCTTTGCATCCAAGGTATTCATTTTTTTGGGATTCTGTTACTATAGATGATGTAATATTTTTGAATAAGAAATTGATAGAGAGTCGAGTTTCTATAGATGATACTATTCTGCACTTGCCTGATAATAATCATAAATTAAAGGACGTATTAGAGAGACTTGGAATTGATCATTCAATAGAAAATGATGTCTTAGTGATCAAAAACTTGGAGCAAGTTTACTCTCTGAAAAATTTATTACTTTATAATACAAATAGAACAAAATATCATGTCTCTTCTATTAAGAGCACTGTAGAGTACTCAAAAGATGCAATTGAATTTGTTTCTAACATCTCTGGCATCAAACTTATGCCAAAATTTGCTTCCTCTATAGCAGTAAGAGTGGGCCGTCCTGAAAAAGCTGCTGAGCGTAAAATGAAACCTCCTGTTCATGTACTTTTTCCTGTCGGATCTAAAGGTGGTCCAACACGTGATCTCCTGAAAGCACTAAAGGATCAATCTTTTTATACCGAAATTGCGAACAGATATTGTAATAACTGCAAACTACCCTCTACAGGTATACATTGCAGTAAATGTGGTGAAGATACTCCAATTCGGAATTTATGTATAGTTTGTAAAGTGGAAGTTGCTGATAATTCAACTAGGATGAGATGTCGTAAATGTGGTAAAGATTGCAGAACTTATTCCCCAGTTAGTTATCCGTTAAAAATAATGATTGAAAAAGCACAACAAAATCTTGGTATTAGAGTATCTGAACCATTGAAAGGAGTTAAGATGCTTATGAGTAAGGACAAAGCTGCTGAACCATTGGAAAAAGGAATTTTGAGAAAAAAACATAGTATATATACTTTTAAGGATGGCACCATCAGATTCGATGCAACAAATGAACCTCTGACTCATTTTAAACCTAAATGGATAATGACTAACATAGAAAAATTGAAAGAATTGGGGTATACTAGAGATTATCTTGATCATGAATTAACTTCGTCAAATCAACTAGTTGAACTATTAATGCAAGATGTTGTGATACCTATTGATTGCGCCAAACATCTACTCAATGTAGCCAAATTTGTAGACGAGGAGCTTGTAAAAGTATATCATTTAGAACCATGTTATAATGCATCCTCTATTGAGGATCTAATCGGCCAACTTGTTGTTGGATTGGCGCCACATACGTCTGTAGGTGTAGTGGGAAGAATCATTGGTTTTACCAATTCGCAAGTATGTTTGGCATCTCCAATCTGGCATTCTGCAAAACGTAGGGATTGTGATGGTGATGCAGATTCTATAATGTTATTGATGGACGCTTTCTTAAATTTTTCTTATGATTTTTTACCCGATAAGATTGGTGGTCTTATGGATGCCCCATTGTTGATTCAACCAACAGTACTGCCATATGAAGTACAAAGACAGGCTCATAATATGGATATATCACAAGGCTATCCATTAGAATTCTATGAGGCTACATGGAAACAAGGCAAATCTGGAGACTTTGTCTCTAAAATAGAGACTGTAAAAAACAGGATTGGAAAGGAAAATCAGTTCTTTGATTATTTGTTTACACATGTTACTGATTTTTTGACAACCAGCGTGCCTCGTAGTGCATACTCTACTCTTGGTAGTATGGAAGAAAAATTAGATATGCAAATTGCTACAGCAAAGCTGATTAATTCAGTAGATACAGATGAAGTGGTATCAATGGTACTAACTACACATATTTTACCAGATATTATGGGTAATATGAGATCATATTCGTCACAAGGTTTTAGATGTAGTTCTTGTGGAGAGAAATATCGTAGAGTGCCACTTATTGGTAGATGTATTAGATGTGATAATGAATTATTACAAACGGTTACTCGCGGATCTGTGGAAAAATACATGGGTGTTGCTACGGATATGTGTAATCGATATAAAATGAATGAGTATCTTCAAAGTAGAATAGAATCCCTTATGACAGAATTGAAATTGACATTCAAAGAGGAGAAGAAAGAACAATCAACATTGACGGAATTTATAGATTGAATGCAAATAATTACTCTGCTTTAAGCATAGAATGGCCAAATCTGATGGTAGAAATGCTAAACATGTAAAAATGTACACCAGCTTCAGTACAATGATCACTTGTACGATCAAAAATTTATGATCAATAAAACAGCTAAATAATTTTAGTACTAATATAAGCTTCCCATAAATACTCGTTTTCCATTCTACTAGTTGATTCTATTATGAAATACAGAAGTAGAACTGACATAGTTAAATTGATACTTGAGGCTGCGAATGGAGGTGGGGCTAATAAATCAAAGTTGATGTACAAAGCATTCCTATCGTTTGCACAGTTAAAGGAGTATGTGACACTTCTACTTGAAAATGGTCTATTAGGATACGAAGAAGGCAATCATTACTATAGAACAACAGATAAAGGTATGCGCCTTTTGCAAATATACAATCGAATGGAGGATCTAACTCTGGTAATTAAATCTGGAAAAGAGGTACAGAAATCTAATTATCACGATTTTTAAACCATATTTTATTCATTGCGATTAATATATTCGAATTTATCTGAATATCCAAAATTTTAAGGATACAAATTTCTAGTAGTATGATATTATGGTCTGTATTGAGGTGACGAAAAAGAATACACTACTAGTAACAAAAAACAAAAGAATTGAAATTACTTTCAAATGAATAAATGTTACTTATTACAATTCTGTCCTGGTTGATTGAAATTATTTTGTGATCGTTCAGTATTATTCATGCTAATCCATTTCTGGATTATTTCATATGCCTTTTCTTTTAATTCTTCTATTGTTAAATTGTTATTAGATATGGATTCATCAGATAAAGCAATAGCTTCGCTGATACCTACTGTTAATTCGCGCTTATCTCGCACAACAAAATCTTTCTCGTTCAAAGGTCTATCTGATCTTGCCCTCTGTTTTATGTGTTTAAACCTTGTCTCTGATGATGCGTGAATAGCTAATAATTTAACATTACCAATATCCCTTAACACCTCAACTTCATGAATACTACGAATACCGTCAATGATAACAATTTGAGCAAAATTGTTATCTTCACATCTTGTTTTCTTTATTATAAGATGAGATATGGCACCTGGCCCCATTTCTTTTCTTAGTTTTAACATTAGATTACCTAGGTTGGTATCTGTGATCTCCATATTTTGAAATCTGGCCTCATCTCGTACAACATCTCCCATAGATATTACATAAAATCCCTTTTCTTTAAGTGAATCTGCAACTGAGGATTTACCAGCCCCAGGCATTCCTGTAAGACAGACAAAAAATCTTTTTCTTGACTTCTGTATTTTCTCTGTACACACTTTATTAATCTCAAACGCAGTCATTTAAATACATTTGAATATAGTAATTTGAGTAAATATCTCTGAAAATGCTCCGGTGTCAATAAAATCCAAAATTGCGAAATCAAAACTACTTTGAGCTAACATGTAACTGAAACTAAACAAATTCAATATATTCTAGACGGGTATTTTGTATTTCATAATAAAATTAAAGTTAAAGTAATAATATATACTATGGTTTTTCAGCAATGATGTTTAACCTAACGTAATCTAGCGACCATGTTGTCTGAGATTCGTTACTACTAAAACTATTATTTTCAACTTCATGCAAGAATGACTCCAAATATTTATTCTTTATTTTTTCTTCAGGAATCTGTTCTAGAAATGGTTTCATTATTATGATTTTTATAAATCTACTATGTATCTTACGACTAATCAGGTTTATGTAATCCTTGTGCAAACTAACATTTGTATTTGTAAAACCTGTTCTTTTTAATAATTTAGAAGTATCATCAGGTTTTGCAAAATACCATGGGGTACTCATATTTGAGAAATATTCTCTGAACTCTTTTAATTCTGTAATTTTTTTTTGTAGCACTGCAAGCGTTCTTCGTAAGTTTCCGTGCCCTCCACACTGGATCAATAGTTCAGTTTTTTCCGAACTATTACACTTTAGCATTTTCCAAAAATGCTGAAAAATCTGAGCTTGATCATGAATCCAGTGAAGCACAGCATTAGAAAAAATGACGTCTACTTCTAAACCAAGTTTTACTTTAGCAATATCTGTCAATACTATCTCGACATTTCGTAATTCTGCCAGATTCCTTTTTGCCTGCCTTATCATATTGATATCATTGTCTACAGCATAGACTTTTCCTCTAGGAACTTTCTCGGCCAGTCGTTTGGTAAGAAGACCCGAACCACATCCTGCATCCATGACAATTTCTTTCCCATTCCATTCCCGCCATTTTAAAACCTGCAGACCCCATTGATACTGTACTATACGTGAAATCTCGTCATATGTCCGTGCATCCCAACCACTCTTATTTTCATTCAATTATTAGTTAATAAATGGAAGTATTGCTTAATAAGCCACTATTCCATGCGAATATGCCATCTTGTACTTCTATCCCTGGAAAATTATATAGAAGATGGGGCAGACGGTTGCTAGGATATGCCTTGGAGTTGTCTGTTGCTTATGACTATCCAATGTTAGAGATTCAGTAGTTAAAATGTTTACTGCAGTTAAGATTAAACGTGTATCATGATTTCCTTTTCCTTTGGGCCTTAATTTATCAAAAATCTATGTATTTTTCAAGAGTTTTTATAACAGGTGAATTATCATAAATATGAGTCTATGTAGGTGTAAAGTACTCTGGATTATCCAATGCATAGTTGTGCATCCATCTGGGTTTGAACATTTTATCGTTTCCAAAATATAGCTGAGCTATAAAAGGCCTTCAGATGTTTAACCCAACGCTTGTATTCCATTGAGTTTGTCAAATAGATTTTTGTTGTGATACTAATTCGAGGGAATCGTGGTGACTTTTAAATGACACAAACCACAGTAGGAGTTGGAATATTAAATCAGAATGATGAAAAAGAATAGTTTTGTCTATATATCTGTCTGCTAATTCAAGCCAGAATTGTTAAGAGTTTATCTGGGTGTTTCTCGTCTTTTGCTACCCGTTATTATTGCAGCATTTATTCTGCCGATTGAATTACCAGCAATAATGTCTCGTTGTATCTTGTACTTTCTAAGTTGCTTGTACACACTGCACGCAAAAGCTCCTAATGATCCACCATCATAAAGTATTGATAAGTTCTCAATTCTTTTGTTGTCTTCTTTTGTTAATGGTGACAATTTATCTTTTGCTGCTATTTTTGTAAGTTTTGGTGCTAATTTTCGTTACCATTTCAAATATTTATTTATTTATTACCTCGTATTGGTCTATCTACTTTTATTGATTATTTTTATTCGACGTGATGATTATAGATAAGTTGGTCGTAGAGCCGAATCGATTTTATATTTACAAATTCCATCATGCCATATTTTGACAATTCTCTACCAAATCCACTTTTCTTGACACCACCGAACGGAACCCTTGGATCTGATACTACCATATTATTTACAGTGACGATCCCAGATTCCACGATCGCAGATAATTTTTCTGCTTTTTCAAGATCTTGTGTCCATATACTTGCACCAAGACCAAATTTGGAATCATTCGCAACTTTTATGGCTTCCTTTTCATCATTAGCGACAATTATTGGTGCAACTGGTCCAAATACTTCGTCTTGTGCTATCTCCATTTTAGGTGATACATTCTTGAGAATAGTTGGACGATAAAAATATCCTTTATCTTTTATTCTCTCCCCTCCTGTAAGCAATTCTGCTCCCTCTTTTATAGACGTCTTTACAATTCTATCTATGTGTTCCAGTGATTCAGCATTGACAACTGGCCCTATGTCTGTATCTTCCAAAAATGGATCATCCACTCTAAGCTTTTCCGCCTTCTGAACAAACTCCTCCGTAAACTGGTTTGCTATACTTTTATCTACAATAAACCTTTTAGATGCTATACAGCTCTGTCCACAATTAATGAATCTGCCTTTAACAGCACCAGTTGTAGCTTTTTCGATATCTGCGTCACTGCATACTATGAATGGATCGCTTCCACCTAGCTCAAGTACAGTCTTCTTTAGTTGTGACGTGGCCCTCTGTGCAACTTTGGCGCCAATAGGTACGCTGCCTGTAAAAGTTATAGCATTAATACCCTTTGAATCGATAAGAGTCTCTGCAATAGTTGAGTCTCCTATTAAAGTTTGAAAAACACCTTCTGGTACTCCGGCCTTATGAAAAGTGTTCTCAATCTCAATTCCACATTGCATTGTGGCACTAGCCGGCTTTAGTACAATGGTGTTTCCAACCATCAATGATGGAGCGGCAAATCTTATTCCCTGCCAGTAAGGAAAATTCCATGGCATTATACTACCTATGACTCCGATAGGTTCGAAGGATATAGTACTTTTTCTTGCATCTGTATTAACGACTTCAGAAGTTGAAAAAATCTTTCCGTTATCTGCGTAATATTCTATTACCCATGCACATTTTTCTATTTCTGATCTTGATTCCTTTATTGCTTTTCCCATCTCCTCAGTAGCTGTTTTGGCAAGTTTTTCTTTATTTTTTCTAAGCTCTTTTGCAAATGTATAAAGAAATTCTGATCTTTTGTCAATATTTTTCTTCCATTCTAAGAATGCGTTTCTTGATTGTTTTATCGAGTCCTCTATCTGATCATTGCTCATTACATCATATTCTTTGATAACTCGTTCAGTTGTAGGATTTATTGTCTGTATTATTGATTTTCTATAGTCCTGTAGTTCCTTCTTATTGTTATTATTCTGAATATCTTTGCTGACGGATCTCACGGATTTAGAACTCCTCTGCCAATAATTTTGCCCTCCTTTAACTTTGACAATGCTTCTGTGGCCTGGTCAAGTTTAAACTTGTCCGATATTACAGGTTTAATTATTTTTCTATCTGCTAACGATATCAATTCAGTCATATCAGCTAAAGTTCCGGTATAGGAACCAATTATTCTATATGCTCTTGTTGGCATTGTTACTAGGTTTAGTCTTAATTCACCGCCAAAGAGCCCTACGAGTACAACTTTAGCTCGCCTTCTTAGAATTTTCATATCTGTATCTACTGTTTTCGATGCATTTACAAAATCAATGACTGCATCTGCACCCATATTGTTAGTCAATTCCATTACAGACTTGGTAATGTCAGTCTCGTTTTTTGTATTGATTACATAGTCTGCACCATTTTCTTTTGCTGCCTTAAGCTTCTTGTCGTCTAAATCTAAGGCAATAATCTTTGCTCCTGATACTGCTTTAGCCAGCTGCATAGCCATTAAACCTAGTCCACCAGCTCCTACAATAACTATATTATCATAAGGTTTCATATCTGCATTCTTAACTGCACCATATGCAGTAAGTGCAGAGCACGATAAAGTTGCTGCTACGTCCATGTCCATGTGTTCTGGTAACTTTACAAGGTATCTGTAACTTGGTACCAAAATATATTCAGCATATCCACCATCCTTGTAAATTCCTAGTGATCTAGGATTGTCACACAGATTCTCCTCACCTAATCTGCATGCGGGACAAAGTCCTTCGCCTATCCAAGGATACACAAGAACCTTGTCTTTTTTAAGTATTCTTCCTTGTTGTTGTACTTCCTCCCCAATATTTTCTACAATTCCAGATATTTCGTGTCCAGGCGTTAGTGGATAGGTTACTCCTCTATCAGTTGTCTTTAAAAATTGTCCTCCTGGACCTTCATATCCGCCTTGCCAAAGGTGTATATCACTATGACATACCCCAGAAGACTGGATCTTAACAAGGACTTGAGACCCTTTCGGGTTGGGTATATCGATATCCTGTATTTCTAATGATTCGTTTGGTTTAATGATCCTCGCGGCTTTCATCATGACTATTTTTTACCATTCCTAAAGGACCCTTCTATTATTATCTCTGATAAATGTTTTCTATTCTGTGGACTCTCTTTTTCTATATGAGGGAAAAATAAACAATAAGTCACTAGCGATAATGATCATTTTTCCTAGTTTGTACTTTTATGTTGAATGTGATAAAAAGAATTCGTCTTTCTATGCATTCTCAGTTGGTTCATTCATAAAACCAAAACCCAAACCATCCATCTGATACGCTCAATTAATGTTGACTATGTATGTCAAAAAATGTCTTGATGTTCTTGTGTACAGTAAAGTTGCATTAGCGTAATTCTACATCTTCTTGTTCTTGATGTCAACTGCTACATGTATCTTTAGATATCCACTTCTAACATGCCATTTGCGCCGTATCCATTCTCCTCGATTAGCCACTTTAATGCCAGTGCTGTCTAAAGCAATGACAATATCGTCATCATTTCCTAATAATCTTTCATTGATTTTGATATCTAGTTTGTTTATACGTCTACTAATTGTACTATAATCTGGTATGCATTGTACTTTAGTACTTGCATGTGCTATGACCATACCTTGTGTTTATCTATATGGTAGATGGAAATATATTCTCATATGACCTAGGAGCAGAATAAACGAATTTGGGTAGGTGTGCAGTTCACCAACCTTACCCTGGTTCATTATCGATAATTCATGATCCAACTATCAAGTACATCATAATCCAAGAGAACTTGATCACGTCTAACTAGTGATTGATTATAGGAAGGCCACTCAATCATATTGTAATATATTACTACTATGAAGCTAAATGCAGATTGATCGAATAAACAATACCTACAACATAATAAATCATGCAACAAAGCAAATATCCGTACTAAATATATTTTTATGAATATAAGATATATTTCAGTACAAGTACACTTTTCAAAGTATCGTATTATGAGGAAGATTATTACTGTCGTATTCCCAGATCTAGACGATAGACTGATTAGAATCGAATTAGATGAGTCACTTGCGCCAAAGACCTTCCATGCACTATTTGAAAATCTGCCAATTGAAGTTAATATGCACCGATGGGGTGACGAACTTTATACTGATCCAACTATGATAGTAGTAGGATTAGAAGATGGTGCGAAGCGCGAAGTTAATAAATTAGATTTTGCTTATTGGCCGGAAGGAAAAGCATTATGCTTATTTTTCGGACCGACTCCTATAAGTAAGAACGGAATAATATTAGCTTACTCCGCTGTGAATACTATCGGCAAAATCCTAGATTCTGATAAGAATGAGATATTGAGTCAGATTAAAGATGAAACAAAAGTAATCATCAAAGAATAAGATGTAGACGTCTTAACGCTTTACAATTTGAATAAATATCAAGAATAAATAAATTAAGATGTCCATTTTTCAGTCGATAGCACCACTAGCCAGAGCTAATGAAAACCTTGTTGAGTTTCTACTGATAAAGGTACTCGATTACATTCCACTCAGTTGAATCGTATCCGCAGAATATCTTTATACAACTCTTTTATCGTTGGAGTAATTATTTATTGTTATTCCCAATACTAAAAGGCGTTTCTTGTTATGGAAAAGCAATATTTATATTGCATGAGTAATTTAACACATCATTTTTATGAATAATTGATATTATAAAGTTTCTTTCTTATACATCTAAAGCGACCATTTCTCACTATCAATAACTTTCTAGTAAAGCCGAATATTCTGTTGTGCATTACACTATCATCTATACTACTTTCGTTGTTTCTTTTTCTCCATGAACTATATTGGGGGAATCCTTGAATCTCTGCTTCCAAATTTCTATTATTAGATGATGTATTGTTGACTATGAATCTCCTTGATCATCAAACTTAAATAATTGACTACCTGGTCTTTATTATGCCAAGAGTAATTCATTTTGAAATAGTTGCAGATAAACCGGAAAGAGCAATGAAATTCTACAAGGAAGTTTTTGGTTGGGAGTTCAATAAATGGAATGGCCCACAAGACTACTGGCTTGTAAAAACAGGAGAAGATAGCCAACCAGGCATAAACGGCGGACTTACTCCTAAAAGGAATCAAGACGATGCCAATACAAGTGGCAGAGTGACAAATACTATTGACGTGCCTTCAGTAGATGAATTCTCTACAAAAATTACTATGGGGGGAGGCAAGGTTGTTAGTCCTAAAATGGCCATCCCAGGTATTGGATATTTAGCGATATGTGAAGACACCGAAGGAATTTTGTTTGGCATTATACAAAGTGATCGAAATGCAAAGTAGCTAGATACAAGTTACTACTATGTGGGTCTATTTTTAATAACACAATAGCAATAACAATAGTTACTATACACTATTTATTTATTTATTTATTAATTAATTAATTAATTAGTTAATTAGTTAATTAATCATGCGCATAATTTCATTTAAATAAAGTAAATTCATACTACAAAGATTCGTCTAATATGATCCTATGAATATTGTAACACTACGTGGCTAGTGTAGTGAACAGTATCGACTAAATGATGATAATGCCAAATCAAAAATAGTATCAAAATTCTGATGATGAGTGGTTTTGTATATGCTACTGCTATTTACCTATATTGATATTATATATTGCCGATCCACATTTATCAACATTTATTTATATGTTTGAGCGAACTACCTAAATTACAATTTCCAACTAATATTATTTAACAGCTGCAACAAATAATAAGTCAGGTCAGTCATAACAAGAAGAAAACCAAAAGGATGACGTTCGTATGTCTGCCATACCAGCAAAGACAAAATATCTTTTCATTTTATCTCGCATAAACTTGGATAATGTGAACTATTTTATACATATTTTTGACATTGTATCTTCATGCTTCATGCTATATTCTATCTAATATCTAAAAATAGTGATTATGCCAGTCCATAGGTAGGTATAGCAGCCCCCGTTATGACCTTTGCTTCTTCTGAGCATAAGAATAACACAATATTTGATAAATCTTCAGGTCTTGCCCATTTTTCAAAATTTGCGGTCGGCATTGCTTTTCTATTTGCTTCTGTATTTATTATGCTTGGCATTATACAATTCACATTAATGTTTGACTCTTTTGTTTCCTCTGACAATGATTCTACAAGTCTTATTAATCCAGATTTTGATGCTGCATACGCAGAATCATAACCATTAGATTTCAAGCCTGTCTTAGAAGAAATGTGTACTATTTTACCATATTTAGTAGATATCATATGTGGAATAACATGCTTGCTTATTAGAAAGGCTGTTTTTAGATTTATAGACATCATTTTATCCCATTCTTTTTCCTCAAGTTCGCTTACAGATTTATTTCCCAAGTATCCTCCAACAACGTTAACCATTATATGGATCTGTCCATATTTAGCTAAAATGCCTGAAACTAATTTCTCCACTTGTTCTTCATTTGAAGTATCTGCTTTTATTAATTGTAATCTGGACTCAGTTTCCCTATTTGGCGGCTCTATATTACTGTCCGTAATATATGATGATATCACTTGAGCATTGCATTCGATAAAAGATCTTGTTATAGCCCTTCCTAATGCCCCGGTTCCACCTATTACTAATACAACTTTATTTGAGAAATTTAGTCTTTTAATCGTCTGATTCTGCATTAGATGATAAGTCTTATAATAACTAAAAAAAGATTTCATTAAAAAAATCTTCTATTTTTTCTTTTTCTCTAAGTACGAAGAAATCCAAGATGGTGAATCCGACATTATTTATGAAATTACAAATGAAATCGATCACTTTATTGATGCGATCCTATAAAATAAAGTAAGGAATCATAGTTTATATAAATTCCAATTAATATAACATAATATGATAAAAGTTTGAGATAGGATGGTAAATATGTAATATGTATTATCTTCTATATTAAACAATAAATTTCTAACTAATGTTGATAGCTTAATATTCAGTTCTATACAAAACCTAATAAACACCAAGAAAATATATATTATAGTGACTTTATCTCTGCTGGCAGTTGGATCTTTTATATCGATGATATTACTAATTATCAGTACACCTTTGGCTCATGCTCAGACTATTTCAACAATTACTATCCCAATGAAAGTTTATTATAATTCTACTTATGGAGTTGTTATTCAATATCCAGCTAGCTGGAATGCTAGGAATATATCAACTAATAATTCGCCTTCTCCTTTTCTAGGCATAGTTCTGATGACTCCGCCAATCCAAAGTACAGGTAATGAATTTGCTTCAGTTGTAGTCGGACAATATCCTCAATCAGTAAATACGACATTACAGTCATTTCTAGATCATAGTAAAGGCATCAGAATGTCAAATTCTAATACCAAAAACTTTAATATTGTTATGTCAAATACTAATTCGTTACTTGCTGGTCGGCAAGCATATGGCTTACTTTTTACAGATATCTTTCATGGACTCTCACAAAAGAGTTTAGAATTTGGAACATTTGGACTAGAACATGGAGGTATTAAAAATGGTTATGTTGTTAATTTTAGCGCTGATCCGACAACATTCGCAAAGATACTGCCAATAATACTTCAAGCAATTGATTCATTTGGAATTTCAAATATTAGCTGATATTCTTTGTATATCTATTTGATAGTAACAAAACTTTACAATTTCTTAAAATTAAGCATAGATCCGACAACAAGACTTATCTAATCCTGCTACGCATAATTATATTTGAGTTATACTATTCAACCAAATAATTAGAGTGTGTGCCTAATCTACCAATCAGAGGTTCGCTTTGTAATACAAATAAATGAAGCCTACTATTTATCAATAATTACTTTACTTATCTGTTGGCGAGTCCTAATATAAGATAGTAGTAACGCAGCGGCTAGTATTCCAAATATCACAATCAGAGACATGCCAATTGATATTTCGAAAAATTCTGATATCAGCATTTTACTGCCAACAAAGAATAATATCAAAGCCAAGCCAGGTTTAAGATAATAGAATTTTTCCATCATACCAGCAAGTAAAAAGTATAGACTTCTTAAACCCAATATTGCAAAAATATTTGAAGTTATAACTATAAATGAATCTGTTGTTATAGCCAGTATTGCAGGTATTGAATCCAATGCAAATACCAAGTCTGTCATTTCTACTACTACCAAAGCCACAAGCATAGGTGTGGCATACAAACGTTTATGGCCATCATTTTTATTTTTGTGAATTAAAAATTTGTCACTTTTTAACTCAAATCTAATGGGAATAAATCGCTTCATTATCCTAACAGCGATATTTTTCTCAATATCCATTTCTTTCTTCTTTTTTCCATGTTCTTCATCTTTTCTTTGTATGATCATACGTATCGCTGTAAATAATAATAATCCACCAAAGATATAGATCATCCAATGAAAGCTTTCAAGAAGAGATACTCCTGCAAGGATCAAACCAATCCTCATAACAATTGCACTAAGAATTCCCGCCATCAGAACTTTATGTTGATATGCGTGAGGAATTGCAAGTGAAGAAAATATAAGTAAAAATACAAACATATTATCCACACTTAAGGATTTTTCAATAGCATATCCTGTTACGAAAAGCAATGTTTTTTCATAACCCAAAGCCAAGTATATTATTCCAGCAAAAACTGCAGCAAGTGATATCCATATAATAGTCCATTTCAATGCTCTTCTGAAAGTTTGTTCTTGTTGTAGTTCTTGTTCTTGTTGTAGTTCTAATTCTGGTTCTAACGAGCCAACTGAAGATATTTTTCTTTTTTGAGAGGTATTGTTATCATCATTATTTATGCGTCGATTTTTTATCCTAAAACTATGTAGAAACTTACCAAATAGGCCAAGGTCTATTGCTAAGGCAATACCAACGAAAAGAGTGAATACTAACCAGACTATCTGATAAGTTGCATTAGTACCCTCAATAGTAATAAAATCCAAAGATCTATTCTGTTAATACCTGATTCTGTGCCTTATTTTGATAATGTGTTTTCAATGTGTTACAACGTGATACCCGATATAAAAACTAGATAGCACTTTACTCTTATTTAATAATGAAAGATCAACAATCGACGTATGACAATGCAATACATAGTAGACGTTCTTCTTAAATGATGCATCTTCTTTACATGATCATAGCAGAGGTGATATATGTTCATATATGCGATGTCAAAATTGTTCGAATCAAATGCAATTAATGCAAAGGTATGATATTGAAATCGATTTCTGTCCTTCATGTAAAGGAGTATGGTTAGATAGAGGGGAAATTGATAAAATAGTTAAAATTCAAAACAGATATGATGATGAAGAGTATGACAGAAACCATCATAGAAAATCGGAATACGATGATGACGATGATTACGATGATGACAAATATTATTATAATAGACGGAGAAAGAATGGAGGACTTCTTGGTGACCTATTTGACTTTTAAAAGTATTAACATGGACACAAGAAAAGATTACTAAGAAACAATTCTCAGAGAGTGATAATTCAAGAGAAGATTCTGCTAGAATAGACAGAATAAATGACCATTACATTCACGATGATATTGTGGAGCCAGAGCTAATATATAAAAGGAAAATAAGAATGTAGATTATTACTGCGGCATCCATGTCTCAATTCATTATGCTGAGCACATGTATAACCAGTTTCTAGAAATAAAAAGTGATTTTTTTAAACCATTATTATCACTAACATGGATATTTGATTATTTTAGCCTATGATCTACAAATATTCATGGCAGTATACAATATTGTATATGTCCCGTGCAATATGTCTGATCTACAATGTACACATTTGTACACTCCAATTGATATCATTCATAAAGCAAATCTATTACAATTTTCTAGTTGACGCGTAAGATGAAACAACAACAAGCACTAATCTTAAGTTTGTGGATCTAAACTACCATGAACACCATTACCGCAAGTATATGATCCAGCATAGTATAGTCGATAAATTAAACGAACAGTACTATCGTAGTACTTTGAATTTATTAAACTCTTTAGAATTAGTTATATGAAAGAGTTACTGTGAAACAGATATGACATGATAGTTAAGGATCAAATTTCAATTGTTTAGCATAATATGAAATCATGTTACAAAAAGTTAAAGTTTTACATATCTAAAGAAAGTAATATTTACTAAAAACATATTAGTGTATCATTTATATTGAATAATGCTTGTTGAATGCATGACTTTGTATTACAAAGTAAACATTATGATTAAATGATATTCAAAGGTATTTTGATATCGGTTATTAAGAATTGCAATGTCCTAACTGTTTAAAGCAAATGCAATTGATGCATAGATACGATGTAGAAGTTGATCTTTGTCCAAAATGTAAAGGTGTATGGTTAGATAGAGGAGAAATTGATGAAATTGCAGGGATGCAAACCACATATGTAAGCAAATTTAATAAAAAAAATCAATATATGTATAAGGAAAATGATTATGATGGCCGTCTTGTTCATTATAAAAAACGTAAGAAATCTGCATTACTAGGGAATCTGTTTGATTTTGATTAATTGTACCTAATCTATTCAATTATAGATTAATTCAAAGTATTGCTATACTAGTCCATAGATCGTACTTGCTATAGCACAGACAATTTGTCTAATTCCAGCGAGTTGTAGAAAGCGAAACAAAATTATTAGAACTGTTAAAACAGTCAAAATTGAATGGGAAATGAACAAGGATCTACGTAAACGAAAAGAAACTAGTCATGATGATACACTATTGATTCAAGACATGATCTTTGGCTAATAATGATGAACTATTATATTAAGAGATACGACAATCTTTCCAAAACTGATCACATTCTTGAGGAGGGATCTAAACTTTTATTTTATTGCATTGGATTAATAGAATGTCCGATGATTTTGTCGCCCTTCATTATAATACAACATGCACATTTTTGATTCAAACATACTTCTGCATGTTCATGTTTACAAATAGAACATATGCATGGTTGTTGTTGATAGTGGATGTGCTCCCTGGCAGAATTGCTAATTGTCTTCCCATTCTGTTGCCGCTGTTGTTTTGATTTGTCATCGGCATATAGCCATAATAAAATTAGCGGAATACCCAGTACAAAAAATATCCCTATTGTTCGTATTGGAATCCGTAAGACAAATAGAAATATTCCAAAACATAATGTAGCTATGCCTAGAGCTAAGAGCCAGCGTGTTGTAAGGCTTTCCGCCATTTATAGAAATAATGCACCTTTCCCAGAATTAAGTTCTCTATATTTTGCTTCTAGACTTGGTTTAATGATTTTATATTTTCTTTGATCTTCTACATTTGGTATATTATTACTTCTGAATCTGAAGAATGTAGATTTACTCATTATTACTATCACAACAAACTTATCATTGATCTCGTCTTACCAGAATATAAATAAATTCATAGTTTACAAAATATAAAGCACTTTTATACTCTATCTCGTATTTTCTTGTTGGTAAATAAGACTCAGAAAGAAGCTTCCATTATGTGTCTATCTATTTATCAAAGTATGCTTTAACATCAGGTCTATACAAATAATATATTATCACAGCATTTATAATTATAGAAATTATTGATCCGAAATTTCCAATAATGATTGAACCAATTCCTACTATTACCCCTATTCCAGATATTATCAGTGTTATTGTCCATGCCCAACTTCTGCCATTCCACAATCCATAAGCCATAACAAAGTATGCTATTCCTAGTATTACGAATCCTAGACCAATTCCAATTACTATAAGAATTGTTCCGATCCCTAGAAAGGCTATCCCGCCAATCACGGCCAGTATTGATATTAACGTAACACCCAGTGGTCTGTATCTTTCATTTGCCAATTTTTTTAATAACAAGTATTATTTAGAAATATAGCACGAATAGATGAATTTGTTACATAAGTAATTAAATATAAATTTACACCTATTTGCAATTATTTATTATTTCATTATGTCGGCTCTGTAAAAGTCATCCTTTTTCTGAGATGATGTCAGTAATTACCACACACTCCGTAGACTGATTATTTATACATGTGATCATACTATTCCAGCTATCGCTGCGATTGCAGATTGCCATCGTTTCATAATTTGCTCAAATGATGATGATATTTACGGACTAACTCAATGTTTTTGTTATTTTCCAATCTTGAACTTGATCTTTCACTTTTGAAATTAGAAAAAGTGACTTATCAAATTATTTTATAGATTCATTCGTTGGGTAATCGGAAGAAGTTATTTGAGTGACTTGAATATTGATTTGGCAAGAACAATAATAACAAAACTGCGAACACCGATCATCATAAAAATGAGCTAATGACAAAAAGTTGAGATTACTATTCTACAAATCTATAAATCCATAATTATATGAATTGTGTTATTATATGAATGACCATTGAAAACCTCTATTATTAATCTGCCTTTGCATGGAGGACATGCTCCACAGTACTTAATTAGACGAATGATTAGACTTTCTTATTCTATAGCAAAAGTAATGATTGATGAATATGGACAACAGGAATTTTTGAGAAGGTTATCTGATCCTCTTTGGTTTCAGGCTTTTGGTTGTGTACTGGGGTTTGACTGGCATTCGTCTGGAGTTACAACTGTGGTAACTGGAGTTCTAAATCAGGCATTGAAAGAAGATGTACATGGAATTTCTATTGCTGGAGGAAAAGGTAAGAAATCTACAACAACCAAAAATGATATTCCAAAGCTTGCCGAAATGCACTACAATCTGTCATCTGCTAAGATTAATGATTTATTGTATGCAAGTAAAATGGCAGCAAAAATTGACAACACCGCAATACAGGATGGTTACTCCTTATATCATCATGTAATCTTTTTTGATAAGAATGGGAACTGGGCAATAATTCAGCAAGGTATGAATCAAGTTAATAGAATGGCGAGAAGATATCACTGGATTTCAGATAAGATCAAGAGTTTTATTTTAGAACCACATTCTGGAATCATAAGCAATTATAAAAGTACTAATGTTCTCAATATGATATCAATTAATTCAATAGATAATCAAAGAATTTGTGTAGATATTGTAACAGATAATATTGATAATCTAAGATCATCAGTTCATAAATTAACTCATATGCCTACTTCTTATACAAATACATTAGATACTTGGTTAATCCCAGAGAAGTTAGTTTTGAATAGTCAGCATATTGATAATGACAATTTAATTGAGCGTTATGAGATGCCTCGCAAATTGAATTGGAATCTATTCAGACAAATTTATGATATCCAACCACAAGATTACGAAGAATTACTATCTATTCCAGGAGTTGGTCCAGCTACAGTAAGATCGCTATCACTAATTGGAGAATTAATTTACGGAACTAAAGCATCATGGCAAGATCCCGTAAAATTTAACTTTGCACATGGTGGTAAGGATGGAGTGCCCTACCCCATAGCGCGAAAGATTTACGATAAATCAATCAGCTATCTAGAGTCTGCGATTGAAGGTGCAGAATTAGAAAGAGCCGAGAGAATTCTAGCTTTAAAAAAATTATCTGAATACTCTAAAAGGATATTCGAGAATAATTAAATTGAATTAATTCACTTGCATCGTCATCATCAACCGCTTTTATTATATAACCTGTGTCATTCCGGATTATTCTGTTATAAGGCTGGTAGATATTATGATACTCTGTTTTAACCCTATCAAAGCCACGTTTGTTAAGTCTCTCAATGGTCTGCATATAGTATATTAAATATACTACTGATATAGACGTCTTTTCCTAGGGCCCTAACCACGCATAAAAGAGAGTATTATTAACCTAAAGAATGTCATCGTGGCTAAATGACTAGAATGTACTATCACTAACTATGTGTATTATGGCAGTACGATGGAGTGTGGGAGTTAGGTGAAACAAAACAAAACAAAATTAATCGG
>Ga0126370_10000062_pt1 | contig 31367 bp, 24 predicted proteins | sample PanSoiMetaPlot_3_FD_92586 | JGI IMG/M metagenome (GOLD analysis project Ga0126370, IMG submission 92586) | Tropical forest soil microbial communities from Panama - MetaG Plot_3 | ecosystem: Environmental > Terrestrial > Soil > Tropical forest > Bulk soil | place: Panama | collected 2016-02-17 | reverse complement strand
TCGCTTGGGCTTCCCGAGCTCACGGCTCATGGTTAGTTCAACCCGCCGAACCGCCGGATGCGGACCCGCATGTCCGGTCGTGTGGCAGGGGAGAGTGGGTGACCACTCCCCCTATGCCGATTACGCCACGCATGTTCGACAGCTAACGGGTGAAAGTCCCGTTCCAACCTGATGGAGGTGAAGGATAGCGAAGCGCAAGGGCGTCACCGCGAGGTGGGGTCTGAAGGAAGCGTGGAGCAAAGATACGGGCCAATGTACAAGAACCGGATCAGAGGCTTACGGCGTCGGACGAGCGGGCAAGTGACCGCGAAGTCCGTATCCATCAAGGACGCTGGTGGTAAATCCGGCGGTCGCGTATCGAAAGCAGACGAACTTATCGTGGGAGATCTGCGGCACGTCGCGGATTCACGACTGAGGGTGAAGTAATTCACTCTGATCCTGCCGCAGAAGTCAGCAGCGGGCGTAGTACTCACGCGAGTGAGGAAGGCCCAAACTGTAAGCGTGAGTAGTAGAACGTCAGTCTCACGGGTGGCACTGCGCCAGCCAATCAGCTGCGGCTGAGCTTTACAGGTTCAGAAGACGGTGAAGCCGAAACGGCAACTTGTAGAGCGGCGAAGCCCTTGTGGCGAAAGACGAGTCGAACCTCCGGCCCGCAAGGGCTCAACCTTACGGAACCGCCCGGTGCGGACCCGCATGCCGGGTGGTGTGGCAGGGGAGGGTGGGCGACCACTCCCCCTATGCCGATTTGCAGACATGGACGTCAGTGCTCTTGCGGAAGAAGACTCTCGCCTTCCTGCCGTAATTGTAAGCGGGCTATTGGCGAATCTTGCTGTCGGCGGCCAAGCGGCTGAGCCAGCGGTGCGCGGTGGCGGCGTCCGGGCCTTCCGGCGTGTTCTTTAAGAATTCGCGCAAGACCTGCGCAGAGTCTTCAAAGCGCCCGGCAGCCGTCAGACATTGGGCAAAAAGCAGCTCCACTTGGGCAGCGGAGCCGTGGGATCGCGCGTGCGCTTGCTCGGCCATGTTGAGCGCCCGGTCGTACGCGTGTTGATAATAATAGGCCTTGGCAAGCGCCCACTCCGTTTCCCAACCCAATGACGGTTCGAGGTGGATGGACTTCTCCAGCGGCGGAATGGCTTGCTCATACTTCTTCTGATTGCAGAGGTTCATTCCCAGGGCCGAAAGAAGATGAGGCTGATTAGGAGCGAGCTGGTTAGCTTTCTCCAGGACGATTTGCGCCTGTTCCCAATTGCTTTGCTTCATGTAGAGCATTCCTTGAACGTAAAGCACGTCCGGGTTGCCGGGCGCGAGCTTTACAGCCTCGCTTATATGCCTCTGGGCTTCCTCGAGCCTGCCGTCTTTTAACGCCAGCTCTCCCTTGTCCAAAGCTTCCTTCGCTCTCGGCGCCAGCAGGGGCGTGCCAGGGATCCCGACGCTGCTGGCGGCCATATCGCGTTCCAGAACCACCTCGTCTGCGTACGGAATTGCCACGGCAAGGGATACGTCTTTTTGCGCTGCTCTGTAGCCGACGGCCTCTACGGTGATGGTGAACTCCCCCAGGCTTCGAGGAATGAAGAAGGCGTGGCCCTGGGACGTGGATTTCTGATCCTCGAGCGCTCCGTTCCTAAAGAGCTTCACTGCTGTTGGAACAGTGACGACCTCTCCGGAGCGTTCGCGAACCGTGACGGTGAGTTCGGCACGGCTGCCGCGGCTATTGGTGTCCTGCTCAGTGCTGTCCTGGCCAGCAGCTGAAATGGGACACATCCACAGAGCGGTCAGAAGGGGAAGGGCACCTTGTAAAACAAAATGCCAAAGGCGATTCTTCATCGTAGACCACATCGCCAGACTTCAAGCGGTTGGCACAGTAATCTCGGACGCCGTCGCCGTCAAGCGGAACATTGTGACCCTTGGGCATGGAGAAACTGCTAAATTAGGTTGGGAGTGGACAACTCTCTGAAAACATTTTCATCAATGGGGAAGAAGAAGCGTCTTTTTGCTTTTGCGACCGCTGGTCTTGCTGCTGCCTGTCTTGCTACGCTTGAGTTTTCATTTCCTGTGTGCACCCAGGCCCAGGCCGTCAGTCCGGAGGCCGCTTTGGCGCTGGAACGGGAAGGGAATCTCGCGGGCGCCGAAGGTGTGTGGAAAGAGTGGCTGCGGAATCATGGCAAGGATGCGGGAGCGTTTGCGAGTCTTGGAGTAGTCCTTTCCAAACAGGAAAAATACGAAGCGGCGGCGACAGCCTATCGCAAAGCGCTAGGCCTGAATCCCAGACTGGCGGGCATTCAGATCAACCTCGGGCTGGCGGAGTTCAAGCAAGGACATTTTGAGGCGGCCATTGCCGCGTTTCGCGCGGCATTGGCAGCGCAGCCAGAGAATGGGCAGGCGCGGACGCTGCTGGGCTTGAGCTGTTACGGCGCAAAACGTTTTGCGGAAGCGGTCAAGTATCTTGCCATTGAAGCAAAAGCGGACCCCGGCAACGCAGAGTTGCGACGGGTGTTGGCGCAAAGCTGTCTTTGGGCCAAGGACTATTCGTGCGCGCTGGAAGAGTTTCGGCAGATTTTGCAACAAGACCCGGATTCTGCGGCGACGCATGTCCTGATGGGAGAGGCGCTCGATGGCCTGAGCCGAACGCCAGAGGCCATTGCGGAGTTTCAAGCTGCCGCAAAGGTTGCTCCGCGCGAGCCGGAAGTGAATTTCGGGCTGGGCTATTTGTATTGGAAGTCACATCAATTTGAGAGCGCGAAAACGGCATTCCAAAGCGAGCTGGCGGTGGATGCGAACCACGCACAATCGCTGGCGTATCTGGGCGACATCGAGCTGAAAGCGAATCGGCCGGACGAGGCGCTGATGATGCTCAACAAAGCGGTGAAGCTGCAAGGGAACATTCGAATCGCGTATCTGGACATGGGAACGATCTTGATGCAGCAAAAGAAGAATCCAGAGGCGCTGGCGGCGCTGTTGCGTGCGGAGAGACTGGATCCGGAGCAGCCCGAAGCGCACTATCGGCTCGCTCGGCTGTATCGTGAGATGGGAAATGCCGCGGCCGCGGAGAAGGAATTTGCCAAGGTGCGGGCGCTCCATGAAAAAACAGAGGGAGATGTCGGTTCCAAAATGGCCGCGCCGGCACCTTCGTTGCCACCGTCACCCCCCAACTGAAGCGAGAGCGGGCGAGAACAGAGCAAGGGAGCACGGGAAAGCAGGCATCTGAGGCGCCTCTGGCAAACGGGTTTGTGTCTAAAAAAGGCTGATTGTTGCAAGCGTTTGCAGGTTGCAGTGGTATTGGCGACGTGATATTGTGACGCGCAGAAATTCGGTGTTGGGGGACGTCACTGCCCACGATGAGCCATCGGCTGACCAAACAGCTCACTGGAATCCAAGCCTGCCGCCCGTTGTCACGAATCCGTTCCTTGCTAGAGATATCACTTCAATTCAATGGGCTGGGGAATTTGCATTTGCGGCCCGGCTGCGATGGCGATGCTGCTGCCTGAATTGCGCCGGCAGGTGTTGGAGGCCAACCTTGAGTTGGTGCGGCAGGGGCTGGTGCTGTTCACGTTTGGGAATGCGAGCGGGATTTCACGGGAGAAGGGGCTTGTGGCCATCAAGCCGAGCGGTGTGCCGTACGAAAAAATGAAGGCGGCGGACCTCGTGGTCACGGACTTGAACGGGAAAATTGTGGAAGGGAAGCTGCGGCCTTCTTCCGATTTGCCGACGCATTTGATCCTTTATAAGGCGTTTCCCGGGATTGGAGGCGTTAGCCACACGCATTCCGAGTATGCGACGGCGTGGGCGCAAGCGCGGCGGGCGATTCCGTGTTTTGGAACGACGCACGCGGATACTTTTCACGGGCCGATTCCGGTAACTGGGGAATTGAAGGATGAGGAGATTTTGAAGGATTACGAGGCGAATACCGGGCACGCCATTGTGCGGACGTTTCATGACATTGATTCCTTGGCGATTCCAGGCGTGCTCGTGGCGAACCACGCTCCTTTTGCCTGGGGGCCGGATGCGATGACGTCCGCGCATAACGCCGCAGTTCTGGAATTTGTGGCGCGCATGGCTTATTTTACTTTGGACATCAACGCTCAGGCGGGCGCGATCGGGCGTTCGCTGCATGACAAACATTTTCTGAGAAAGCACGGCAAGGACGCCTATTACGGGCAGCCTAAGGAGAAAAAATGATCGCCATGATGGCGCTAGCGGCACCCACCACGCTTGTGCACTTATCCGGAGTCGATCTGATCATCATTGCGATTTATTTCCTGCTGGTGCTGGGAATTGGGTTTTACCTCAAGAAGTTCGCGAAGACCGGCGAAGATTTTTTTCTGGCGGGCCGGGAAATGACCGCGTGGGTTGCCGGGCTGGCGTTTGTTTCCGCAAACCTCGGGTCGCTCGAATTGCTGGGTTGGGCGGGCAACGCGTATCAATACGGCATCATGGCAGCGCACTGGTATTGGATCGGGGCGATACCGGCGATGGTGTTCCTGGGCCTGGTGATGATGCCGTTCTATTACATTTCGAAGACGCATTCCGTGCCGGGATATTTGAAACTGCGGTATGGAACGGAAGCGAGCGCGTTGAGCGCGGTAACATTCGCATTCATGACCATTCTCATGTCCGGCGTAAACATGTATGCGATGGCGGTGGTCATGGAAGTGGTGCTGGGATGGAATTTGCATTTCAGCATCATTGTCTCTTCGCTGACCGTGGGCGTGTATGTCGCCGCGGGGGGACTTTTTTCCGCCATTTTCAACGAGGTGCTGCAATTCTTCCTGATTTGGTTTGGGGCGCTGCTGATTCCTATACTTGGACTGATTGAAACAGGCGGTTGGAGCGGCATGGTGGCACGGATCCACGAAAGGTTTCCGGGCCAGGATTTCACCCACATGTGGGGGCCGATGAGCTCGGCCAGCAACAACCCCATGGGAGTGCACTGGATCGCGATCGTGTTCGGATTGGGCGCATCAGTTTCGATGGGCTATTGGACAACGGATTTTCTGGTCGTGCAGCGCGTTCTTTCGGCGAAGGACGTGCGTTCCGCAAAATTGGCGCCGATTATTGGTTCGTTTTTCAAGATGGCTGTCCCGCTGATCGTGATTCTTCCTGGCCTTCTCGGGCGCGCGGTTTTGCCTTTCCATCTGGTTCCGGGGAATCAGGCGGGGCCGGGACAGTTCAAATTTGACGATGTCTTGCCACTTATGTTGGCGCGCTATTGCGGGCCGGGCCTGCTGGGGCTGGGAATCACTGCGCTGGTAGCAGGATTCATGGCGGGCATGGCGGGGAACGTGAGCGCTTTCGCGACGGTCTGGACCTATGACCTCTACCGGCCATATATCCGGAAGGATGCGACCGACACGCACTACGTTTCGATGGGACGGTGGTGCACGATCATCGGGCTGGTTGTGAGCATCGGAACGGCCTACTTAGTTCAGTACAACAAGAGCATGATGGACTACGTGCAGGCGCTATTCGGATTTTTCATCGCGCCGCTGTTTGGCACAGTGGTGATAGGCATGCTTTGGAAACGCGTGAGCCGCATGGGCGGATTTTTGGGCCTGTTGGCTGGCGTGATTACTTCCGTGACTGTATTCATGTTGATGAAATTCGTTCCGAGTACGGTAAAAGTGTTCGCATTTTCGCCTCTGGCCCAACCGCTTGCACAAGCGATGTGGCAAGCGCTTTGGGCGACGGTTACTTGCGTGGTCGTCACCGTGCTGGTAACGCTGGTAACCAAGCCGAAGCCGGACGAGGAGTTGCGAGGCCTAGTTTACGCGCTCACGGAAGTGCCGCGCGAAGAGCACACGAACTGGCTGCACCGGCCGGTGATTTGGGGAGTGGCCGCCCTAGCGATCCTGGTGGTTATACAAATCATTTTCTGGTGAGAGGCTATGAGCGAAAACCGTCACATCATCCCAGTCTGGTTCTTTGTGGGAGTGTTGTTTGTAATTTATGGCGTCTTAATCCTGATTAGCGGATTGGTGCATTGGTCGCATCCGGCGCAGGGAGTAGAGTTGGCGAACTTGCATGCGCCGGTATGGTGGGGCGCGCTGCTGATTGTTCTTGGGACAATTTATTGCGCCAAATACTACCCGCGGAGCGAGACTTGATCGCTTGTTTTGTGATTTCGCGCCTGGCGATACGGTGAGCTTGTCATCCTGAGCGAAGCGAAGGATCTCAGCGAGAACACTAGCACCTTCGGATCGCTTGAGATTCTTCGGGTATCGTCATCGGATGCCCTCAGAATGACAGGCTTTCAAGGGTTTAGTTTGTGGAGAACTAAGGTCAACGGAGCATTGTAATGGCGGTAGTTGCCGGCGTTGATTTCGGAACTTTGAGCGTGCGCGTTTCGCTCGTGGATAGCGAACGAGGGCTGCTTGCTTCCGCCATTGCTGAGTATCCGCTCCACCGCAAGCGCGAAGACCCCGAATTTGCCACCCAGTCGCACGCAGACCACATGAAAGCTTTGGCGGCGGCCACACGAGAGGCGGTGAAGAAAGCAGGAGTAGCCGGGGACCAGGTTTGCTCTATCGCGTTGGACACGACAGGTTCTTCAGTTATTCCTGTCGGACAAAATCTCCGGCCGCTCGATGATTACTACCTTTGGTGCGACCATCGCGCGAAGGCGGAAGCCGCGGAAATCACGGAAGCCGCGCGGCGCGAGAGTCTCGAAGCCATCAAATGGTGCGGCGGCGTGTACTCCTCGGAATGGGGTTTTTCGAAGCTGCTCCATTGGCTGCGGCACAATCCTGGGAAACGCGGCGAGTTTGTTTCCGCGTTCGAGCATTGCGACATGGTGGCCGCGACGCTGTGCGGCATCACGGATGCGACAAAAGTGAAGCGCAGCGTTTGCGCGATGGGTCACAAGTGGATGTGGAACGCTTCGCTCGGCGGCCTGCCGCCCGAACAATTCCTTGTCATGGTGGACCCCCTGTTGGCCGGTGTGAGGGAAAAGTTGAACGGCGAATACGCGACGTCGGACTATCTTGCTGGGAAGCTATCGGCGCAGTGGGCCGATCGGCTCGGCTTGAAAGCGGGGATACCGATTCCCGTTGGCGCTTTCGACGCGCATTGGGATGCCATCGGCGCGGGCTGCCGCAGCGAGGACATCGTCAACGTTGTTGGGACTTCGACGTGCATCATCGGGATCACACCTTCGGTGCAACTGGTCCCCGGAGTTTGCGGTGTGGTGCAGGGAAGCGTGCACCCGAAGCGTACGGGCATTGAAGCGGGGCTCTCCGCCGTCGGCGACATTTTTCAGGGTATTGCCATGCGCGCAGGAACCGATGTAAAAACTCTCAGCCAGGGTTTGGAGAATTATCGCGCTGGTCAAACTGGCTTGCTGCGCATGACCTGGGACAATGGCGATCGCACGGTGCTTGTGAACCCGAATTTGCGCGGCATCACCGTTGGCTGGAATCTCCAAACCACCGCGCAGGACGAGTTGTTCGCGGCCATGGAAGGCACCGCGCTGCACACGCGCGTGATTCTCGACCGCATGGAGCAGAACGGAGTCACCGTGCGGCGCGTCATCAATGCCGGTGGAATTCCGCAAAAAAACGACGTGCTGAATCAGATTTACGCGAATGTTCTTGGGCGGCCGGTTCTTGTTCCGGCGGGAAGCGTTGTCAGTCTTGGCGCAGCGATTTTTGCTCTTCTCTCGGCGGGCGTTTTTCAGACGGTCGAGCAGGCGCAGGACAAGATTTGCCCGAAATATCGAACGTTCCAGCCTGACCCTTCGTCCCAGCGGACGTACGACAGGCTTTACTCGCTCTTCAGTAAAGTGTATTTTGCATTCGGCCAGCCGGAAACCAGGGAGTTCGGGAGCCTTTTGCCCGAACTGATCCGGCTCGCTGAATCTGAGCAGGCCAAGTCGGCAAACTAGTATCGACATTACCTTCTGCGCAGCTTCAGGGGCACGCGAAGTAGGGCAGCGGTAGCTTGTCCGCAAGGGGGATGGATGGGCAAACTGCGCTTTTTGATTTCGCTGATCACCAAGGAAAACGACTATCAAGTGGAGCAAGCGGCTGCCGCGCTTACGGCAGCAAAGGAAATTGGCGTGCATGCAGACATCGTCTACGCGGACAATGATCCCATCACGCAAAGCACGCAAGTGCTGAAAGCTATTCAGGCGGAACCTTCCCAGCGGCCCAACGGAATTATCATTGAGCCACTCGGGGCCACCGCTTTTCCTCAAGCAGCCCAGGCGGCAGTCACCGCGGGAATCGGTTGGGCTGTGCTGAGCCGCCGGGCGGACTACGCGAAAGAAATGGGAAGATCCGCGCGCACTCCCGTGTTTTCCGTAAGCGCAGATCAGGTGGAGGTCGGCCGCATCCAGGCGCGACAGGTGATGGCGCTTCTGCCCCGAGGCGGTTCGGTGCTGTTCATTCAAGGTCCGTCCGTAAGCTCCGTCTCGAAGGAGCGGTACGACGGGCTGATGGAATTGCTTCCCAGCAATGTGCGTCTTTCAAACCTGCGAGGGCGCTGGACCGAGGAGAGCGCGTATCAGAGCGTTTGTTCGTGGTTCAAATTGATGACATCACAGAAGGCACGGATTGACGTCGTGCTCGCGCAGAACGACGTCATGGGCATGGGAGCAAGAAAGGCGATCGAAGAGACGGTGGTCGGGCCCGACCGCGACGATTGGCTGGGAATTCCCATCACGGGTTGCGACGGAGTCCCGAAAACAGGACAAGCCTGGGTGACAAGTGGGAAGCTTGCTGCGACTGTGATTGTGCCGGCCAGTTCCGGCAAGGCTCTCAGGCTCATGGCGGAAGCGCTTTGGAAGGGGACCAACATCGCCGAGCACATTCATACTACGCCGACGGCGTTCCCTGAAATCGCGAGGCTCACTCCGAAAAACCCACCGGGATAACTCGGCGCACTTAAAAGAAGTCAATGATTCTCGTCTAATGCTTGACGTCGCTTCTGAGCTTGCTCCTGATTTAGCTTGTCGACCATGGCGAGCATCGTTTGCGCTCGACCGGGCTGTCCGCGCTTGCGGTAGGCGGTCGCCAACAGCAGGCAGGGAGTAGGATTCTGCGGAGCAAGCTTGTGTCCTAATTCCAGATGCTCGATCGCGGCGTCAAACTGCTCTTCCTCGAGCAAGATGCGTCCTAGCGCGATTTGCGAGCTTGCATAGTTTGGACGTGCCGCGATGGATTTCTCAACTGCCTGCCTGGCCTCGGCGAACTCCGGCTTGCCGGGGCTTGTGCCGTTGTGGATCAACGCATCGCCTAGGAGACAAAGCAATTGATAATCCGCAAACCCCTCGAGAATTCCAGCGCGGGCAGTTTCTATGGCCTGAGAGAGATCGTCCAGCATGAAACTTTCTTGTGCGGCCGCGAGGTAGCCGATGGCTGAATGTGGCGCAAGCGCGGCGGAGCGCTCAAACTCGGGTTTGGCCATACCAGGCTCCTCGAGCTGCCAAAGCCCGTAGGCGAGTTCGTAGTGGAGCCTTGCAGAGTCTGGAAGATTGCGAAGCCCCACCTGCAAAACTTGAAGTCCCTGAACATAATCCTGTTTTTCCAAGAAGGTGGCAGCAACCAGAAGATAGAGCTTCTCGTCTTTGGGCGTGAAGGTAACCGCCTTTTGAAACGCTTGGAATGCCTCTTTTGGCTGATCGTTGCCTTCGTAAGCTTGAGAAAGCAGATTCTCGACGCCTGCGCCTTCATGGCTTCCTTTACGCAATGCCTCGAGGATGGAAATCGCTTTTGAAGGTTGACCAACGCCTGCGTAGCAGAGAGCCAGATTAAATTCGGCGGCGAATTCCTCCGAGACGTGGCCGCGCGCTGCCAGGAAATGCGGAATGGCTTCTGAAAAGCGGCCGTTGCGAGTCAAAGTGATTCCCGTTTGCAATTCGAATTCTGCCTGCGAAGTGGTTTCTTGCTGCGACGCAATTTCTCGAGTCGCTGGTTGTGCAGGCTCACGCGTGGGCGCTTGCGGCATTCGAGCTAGAGTCGGTGGATAGACACCGACCGACAGCAGTAATGCTAAAATCGCCGCCTGCCACTCCTTGCAAGACGAAATCAATTTGCGGGCCACAATTCGGTGCTTCCTTCGTCACCCCATCCTCCGCACATCGTAGCATAGAGAGTTAGTCAAGGAATAAATAAGCCGGCGTTTCTAGACAAAGATGCAACGCGGGACCGTGGCGAGAGCGGCAAAGGGAGAGTTTCAATGACATCCAGAGTTAAGCAGTCGTGGAACACTGCGAAGGTGCCCTGGGAAAAGGCGGTTGTAGCAGGTGCAAGCGCTTGCAGGTATTTCTTGACACCCTGCTCCTTTTGCGTTTCACTTCCTGCGGCTGTCCTTTGCTCAACGGACGGGTCTAAGACTCGTCTCGCCAAGAAAAGGTCTAAAGACCGCCACTACAAGTTTCCGGGGAGAAGAACGCGGGATCGTTGTGTGATAGGTGTAGGATGGTGCGGAGAGGTTCACTAATGATGAGAAGGACGGTGTGGGTTACAATCGCGGGGGCGATTCTGATGACGACGATGGCAGCAGGCGGGACAACAGCAAAGCCGCGTTCCACGAAGAGAACTTCTTTTGGGAAGACGCCGGATGGGGAGACAGTGGAACTTTATACACTGACGAATAGGAACGGCGTCGAAGTCGAGATCGCAAATTATGGCGGTTCCGTGGTTTCGATTAAAGTGCCGGACCGCAGCGGAAAACTAAGCGACGTGGTGCTAGGTTTTGATTCAGTCGACGGATACGTGAGCAACACGAGTTATCTTGGTGCGCTTATCGGCCGCTATGGAAACCGGATCGGTCACGCAGAGTTCAAGCTGGACGGAAAGACGTACACGCTGGCGAAGAACAATGGCGAGAACACGCTGCACGGAGGAACCAAAGGTTTCAACAAAGCCGTGTGGACGGCGAAGGAAATCCCGGCGAAGGACGGTCAGGCGCTCGAGCTGACATATCTAAGCAAAGATGGTGAAGAAGGGTTTCCAGGAAGCTTGCATGTGCGTGTGATTTATACGCTCGAGGATTCGAACGCGTTGAAGATCGAGTATTCCGCAACGACAGACAAAGACACCGTTGTGAATCTGACGAACCATTCTTATTTCAATCTTGCTGGTCCGGGCTCGGGCGATATTCTCAACCACGTTTTGATGATCAACGCGGACAAATTCACGCCCGTGGATTCCGGTTTGATTCCGACGGGCGAACTGCGGGAAGTGGGGGGCACGCCGTTTGATTTTCGCAAGCCAACCGACATTGGCGCCCGCATCAATTCAGACGATGAACAGATCAAGTTGGGCGGCGGCTACGACCACAATTTTGTCCTAAACCGAAAGGCTGGCGAGTCCATTTCGTTAGCGGCGCGCGTAGTGGAGCCCAAGACCGGCCGCGTGATGGAAGTTTGGACTACCGAGCCCGGCGTGCAGTTTTATACCGGAAATTTCCTGGATGGATCGTTGCACGGCAAGGACGGCATCAGCTACACCAAGCGTTCGGCGTTTTGTCTGGAGACGCAGCATTTTCCGGATTCTCCGAACGAGCCAAAGTTTCCTTCTACGGAGCTGAAACCCGGCCAGCGCTATCACACAACGACGATTTACAAATTTTCCACGGAAAAATAGTTTTCGGCCGACACCGGAGACCACCGGCGACAATTTCCATTCAATTTAAGGAGCATCGTCCATGCGCATGCGAATTCTTATTGGCTCGTTCTCCCTGTCTTTGGTCGCAGGTTGTTCGGCTCAGGCTCAAACCCCTGTCGCCGCGACTCCTCCGATGGGTTGGAACAGTTGGAACCATTTTGCGTGCAAAGTGACGGCCAACGACGTGCGGGGCGCCGCGAATGCGATTGCCAGCAACGGAATGAAAGAAGCCGGCTATGTTTATGTGAACGTGGATGACTGCTGGCAAGCTGGACGCGACGAGCATGGGCGAATTGTGCCGAACAAAAACTTTGGCGATATGAAGGAGCTTGCCGATTACGTTCACAGCAAGGGCTTGAAGTTTGGAATTTACTCTTCGCCCGGACCGGAAACCTGCGCCGGCTTTACCGGAAGCTATCAACACGAGGAGCAGGACGCGCAGACTTACGCGGAGTGGGGCGTTGACTACCTGAAGTACGACTGGTGCAGCGCGTCGCAAGTGTATCCCGTCAGCCAGATTCGCGAGGTTTACGAGAAGATGCATCGCGCGCTGCAAAAGACGGGCCGGCCCATCGTGTTCAGTCTGTGCGAATACGGTTGGGACCTGGTTTGGCGGTGGGGCAAAGATGTGGGCGGAAATCTGTGGCGGACGACCGGCGACATCCAGGACAGGTATGAGTCAATGTCAACGATTGGATTCGGGCAGGCGGGGTTGGATGCGTTTGCCGGCCCGGGACACTGGAACGATCCCGATATGCTCGAAATTGGCAACGGCGGCATGCGCCACGACGAATACATCACGCACATGACGCTTTGGTGTCTGCTGGCCGCGCCACTCCTGGCCGGGAATGACTTGGGAAGAATGACCCCGGAAGACCAGGCCATTCTCCTGAACAAAGAAGCTATCGCCGTGGATCAGGATGCAAAGGGAGGGCAGGGACATCGCGTTTCCGCGGAAGGTCCGCTGGAAGTTTGGGCCAAGCCTCTGGCAGATGGCAGCGTGGCTGTCGGTTTGTTCAGCCGCGCGGGAATGTTTCCCGTGAAAGTGAGCTTCAAAGACATAGGGTTCACCGGTAGCGTACACGTGCGGGATCTTTGGGCGCATAAGGATCTTGGCTCGTTCGAAAATGAGTTTACAGCCCAAGTGCCACGGCACGGCGCGGTAATGATTCGCATTTCGAAGTAAACGAGCAAGCAGAAGCGGATGACTTGTCCGCAGCCACTAGCTCTTGGGAGCGATTCCAGTGGAATCGCGGACGACGAGTTCGGGATCGATGACGATTTCTCGGCCGACTTCGCGCTCTTCGCGGTCGTTCCCCACGACGTTCTCAAAAATGATATGTCCGATTTGTTCGCGCGGAATGTGTACTGTGGTAAGGGAAGGAGAGCAGAATTCGGCGAGCTTGATATTGTCAAAACCCGTGACGGAAACATCCCGGGGAATCTGCAGGCCTTCCTCGCGCAGTTCCCGCATCACGCCGACGGCCATGAAATCATTGACGCAAAGAATCCCAGTGGGGCGAAAGCCTGACTCGAGCATTTCCCGGGCTGCTTGGCGGCCGCCGTCCAGGCTATCCGGCCCCGCAAAAATCCTTGGCTCGGCACTTGGGGAGCAGCGATGCACGGACTCCAGGAACGTCTTGCGGCGTTCGCTGATGGGGCCGAGCGTGGAGTGATGCCCGACAAAGGCCATGCGTTTGTGTCCCAAGGCATTCAGATAACTGACAGTTTTCTTGATACCTTTGCGGTAATCCACGCGTATGTTTGTGATGTTTTTCTGCGGTGTTCCCACATCATAAAAGGCGGCCGGGATGCGGCTGCCGGAAACGGTCTGGATCAAATGCTCTTCCATTTCTGAAACGATGACCGCCAGGCCTGCGACTCGCAGGCCAATCATGAGTTGTACGCTGGCCAGAAGCTGCTCGGAACGATAATCAGTATTGGCCACGACGACTTCCAGGCCTTGCGCGTGGGCGTCGGCCTCGAGCGTGCGATAGATATCCATGAAAAAGGGATTCTCCATGTTCGAAACGATGATGCCGAGAATCCGGCTTTTTCCGCGCGCGAGAGAGCGGGCGTGGAGATTCGGATGATAGTTTAATTCCTCGGCGGCCTTTAATACGCGGGAGCGCGTGGAGGTTTTGACAATTTCGAGATTATTGAGAACGCGGGAGACCGTGGAGGTCGAGACACCTGCTTTTTGAGCCACGGCATCCAGATTCATTGCCAGCGAACGCCTCTTGCGCATTAAAGACTCCTGAACTTGTGAGAAAGCTCATTCTATCGAAATTGGCTCACAACGGGAATCGAACTGCAAAAGCGAGCGAGTTTGTCGCTGATTGAGTATAATTCCAGCAAACTGAACAAAGTCGAGATATGAACAGAAAGGAGAAGGGGCAAGACTCGCTTGACAAGGTTGCGGAAATCGCTGTAATGTCTGCGCTGCAAGCGTTTGCAGGAAATTGCCCCCTGGGTTAAATCATGACGCAACCTCCCAACGCACCGATGGTGCTCGGTGTAATTGTTGGTAATCGAGGATTCTTCCCGGACCACCTTGCCCGGTCGGGACGCCAGGAGATGATCTCCGCGCTGGCGGCCCAGGGAATCAAATCCATTGTCCTTGGCGAAAGCGATTCGAAGCATGGCGCGGTGGAAACACGCCAGGAAGCGGCGCGCTGTGCGGATCTGTTCAAGAAACATCGCGACGAAATTGATGGCATCGTGGTGACGCTTCCGAACTTTGGCGATGAGCGCGCCATTGCCGAAACGCTGCGCATGGCCAACCTCGGTGTGCCAGTGCTTATACAAGCCACGCCGGACACCCCTTCGAAGATGACCATCCGCGACAGACGCGATAGTTTTTGCGGCAAGATGTCTGCCTGCAATAACCTCACGCAATACGGCATTCCTTATTCGCTGACCATGCTGCACACCGAAGCGCCAAACTCACCGCAGTTTCGTGATGACTTGAATTGGTTTCAGGCAGTTTGCCGTGTTGTGAAAGGTCTCAAGAAACTCCGTATCGGTGCGATCGGGGCGCGTCCCGCAGCGTTCAACACCGTGCGGTATAGTGAGAAAATCCTTGAGTCCACAGGAATTTCCGTGGAGACGTGGGATCTTTCTGAGGTGATGGGAAGAATCGGGCGGCTCAAGGACAACGACCCTGCCGTTGTGGAAGGATTGAAGGCGATCCGCTCTTACGTTTCGACGAACAGCATCCCCGAGCCTGCGCTGATGAAGATGGCTAAGCTTGGCGCGGTCATCCATACCTGGATGAAGGAGACAGAAGTCACCATCAGCGCCATTCAATGTTGGACCTCGCTTGAGGAGTTTTTCGGTGTCGTGCCCTGCACGGTGATGAGCATGATGAGTGACTCCGGCCTCTCCAGCGCCTGCGAAGTCGACGTGGCTGGCGTGGTCGGAATGCATGCCCTCCAGTTGGCTTCGCAAACGCCGAGCGCTTTGCTTGACTGGAATAACAATTACGCTGATGACCCCGACAAGGCCGTGTGCTTCCATTGCAGCAATCTGCCAAAGCACTTTTTCAAAGACGTGCGCATGGACTTCCAGGAAATCATCGCGGGGACGGTGGGCAAGGAAAACACGTTTGGCACTTGCGTGGGCCAGGTGAAGAGCGGCCCGATGAGCTTCGCCCGCTTTTCGACCGATGACCGCGGAGGGAAAATGCGTGGCTACGTCGGCGAAGGAGAGTTTACCGACGATCCTCTGCAAACTTTTGGCGGCGCGGGCGTGGTACAAATTCCCGGATTGCAGAAGCTGCTGCGGTTTATTTGCGAGCGTGGCTTCGAGCACCACGTGGCGGCGAATTTCTCTAAAACGGCGTCAGCTGTGCATGAAGCCACAACTCGTTACCTGAACTGGGACGTACACTTTCACAAGGCTGACGCGCACGGCTGTTGAGACACGACCAGCAAGCAGGTCAGAGCGAGTAAACCTCCAACAAGGAGATGTGATGCAGTCGAGAATTTCCCGCAGGAGATTTGTCGGGAACGCAGCCGCGGTGCCCCTCTGCTCGCTGATTCCACGCTTCGTAGGCCCCCCTTCGGGAGCCATTCGTAAGATTACGGTGCTTGCGGACACAGAAATTGGCACAGTGCGGCCGGATTTTCACGGGCATTTTGCCGAGCATCTCGGCTCCTGCGTGTACGGCGGACTATGGGTTGGGAAGAATTCTGCAATTCCCAACATCAACGGCTATCGCCGGCAGGCCGTCGAATACCTGAAGGAACTGGGCATTCCAGTATTGCGCTGGCCCGGAGGTTGCTATGCCGACGATTATCACTGGCGCGACGGCATCGGGCCTGCTGAAGGGCGTCCCAAGCGCGTCAATATTCATTGGGGCGGCTATGTTGAGGACGGCAGCTTCGGAACGCATGAGTTTGTCGGCCTGTGCCGCCTGATTGGTGCGGAGCCTTACCTCGCCGGAAACGTGGGAAGCGGCACTCCGCAGGAAATGCGCGACTGGGTCGAGTACTGCAATATGCCTTCGGGAAGCACCCTGGCGGAGGAGCGCAGCAAGAATGGCGCGACCGAGCCGTTTCGGGTGCGCTTTTGGGGCGTCGGGAACGAAGCCTGGGGCTGCGGCGGATGGATGCGCCCGGAAGTTTACGCCGATCATTACCGCCGCTTTTCCGTTTATTTGCGCAAGTACGGTGACACGGAACCGTTCTTGATTGCCAGCGGCCCGAACGGGAACGACACGCGCTGGTCGCGCAAGTTCATGGATACCCTGGAATGGGGCTCTCCCGAGGGTATCTCCATGCACTATTACGAAGGTGGAGAGGACCATCCTCTGCATTTCACCGCCGAGCATGTGAAAAAACAGCTCGCCATTTTTGCGCGCGTCGAAGAAGGCATCCTTCAGCAGCGCGAATTGTTTGACAGCTATCGCGAGGGTCACAAAATCGCGCTCGTCCTCGATGAATGGGGCGTTTGGGATCGCATTGCAGATGAAGACGAAAAGAAATACGGCAAATTGTGGCAACAAAGCACCATGCGCAGCGCCGTGGCGGCCGGATTAGGGCTGAACATTTTCAACCGCCAGGCCGACAAGCTCTTCATGTGCAACATCGCGCAAATCGTGAACGTATTGCAATCGCTTCTCCTGACCGATGGCCCGGAAGGGAAACAGTGCGTGCGCACCACGACCTATCATGCGTTTGCCCTGTTCAAGGGGCACCGGGGGAACAACGCAGTGAAAGTCGAGGCTGATGCCCCAGCCCCCGACAAAGATAAGCCTTCGGCCGATTTGTCGGTGTCCGCTTCCACAAAAAACGGCGCGGTCTTAATCAGCCTCGTCAATCCCTTTCCCGATCAGGACCTGGAAATTCAATGCGCCTTGCGCGGCGCCACTGTTAAGAACGCCACGGCAGTTATTCTCCATGACGCTGATTGGAATGCCTGCAACAGCTTTGACGCGCCGGATCACGTCGTGCCCAAGCCGCAACCCGTGAAAATCGAAGGTTCTACTGTGCACCTGGACTTGCCGCGCATGTCGGTTGCGACTGTAACGTTGACACCATGAGCAACGGCGGACGCGAGAACGGCGCATGGTCATAGGCGCGAATCCGGCTTAACAGTTTTCTTCTTTGGGTTAAACGCGTAGCATGCCATCGGAAAATATCCGGTTTGCGAAACGAAAGGGGATTGGGCGAATGCGCACTTCCTTTTGTCGGCGTGGGACAATACCAAGCTTGCTGCTCGTCGCACTGGCGAGTTACGTCTCGTTAGTCCACGCGCAACGCCCGCCCGGTTCACGCGCTAACGAAGAAACGTTCCGCTTCCGCTTTGTCGGCCCACGCGCAGGAAATCGTGTTGCCTCGATTGCCGGTGTTCCCGGTGACCCAAGCACTTACTACGCGGGCGCCGCATCAGGCGGCGTTTGGAAAACGACGGACGGCGGCAATCGCTGGGATCCCATCTTCGACAAGGAGCCTGTAGCGGCCATTGGCGCGATTGCCGTAGCTCCCTCCGATGCAAGCGTCATCTATGTCGGCACTGGCGAAGCCTGGGCCATTCGAGACAGTGACGTGATGGGCAACGGCGTTTACGTCTCCACGGACTACGGCAAAAACTGGGCGCACGCTGGCCTCGACGACACTGGCCGCATCGGCAGAATTATTGTTCATCCGACGAATCCAGACATCGCGTTTGTTTGTGCACTCGGCCGGGCCACCGGCCCGCAGCAGGAGCGCGGAGTTTACCGTACCACCGATCGTGGACAGCATTGGGAGCGCGTGCTTTTCGCCGACGCCAACACCGGCTGCTCCGGCCTCGCCATAGACGCGCATAATCCACGAATTCTTCTCGCGGGCATGTGGCAAGTGGAAATGCACACTTACGGCGAACTTAGCGGCGGCCCAGGAAGCGCGGTTTATAGTTCCAAAGACGGTGGCACGAAGTGGACCAAACTCGAAGGCCACGGCTTGCCCAAGTCTCCTCTGGGCAAGATCGACGTCGCCATCGCACCCACGAATCCCGACCGCTACTTCGCGCTCATTCAGACAAAAGATCAAGGCGCTTTATGGCGCTCCGACAATACCGGAGAAAACTGGCAAGCCGTCAATTACCAGCGCCAACTCATCGGGCGCGCCGGTTACTACATTCGTATCGCCGTCTCCACCGGCAACGATAACGAAGTTTACGTTGCCAACAGCAGCTTCCTCGAATCGCTCGACGGCGGCGAACTGTTCAAGGAAGTTCCCTGGGGTGGCGACAATCACGATATTTGGATTGACCCGAATAATCCCGACCGCTTCGTTATCACCGACGACGGCGGCCTCAACATTACCAACGTCCACGGCCGCGGCTTCCATCGCATCCAACTTCCCATTGGCCAGATGTATCACGTCGCCGTGGACAATCAGGTCCCGTATTACGTTTACACCAACATGCAGGACGGCCCGAACATGCGCGGCCCGAGCATTGCGCCACCTCTCGAGTACGGCCGCGTCGTGGATACAGGCTGGGAGCGCCGCATGGGCGGCTGCGAATCCGGCTTCACATTGCCCGACCTTACGGACCCGAACATTGTCTGGGCGAGTTGCTACGGCAACGAAGTCACGCGCTGGGATGCGAAGACCAAGCGCGCCCGCTCCATCAGCCCGTGGATTCACTCACTGGATTCACCACCGGATCAGCTAAAGTATCGCTGTCACTGGACCCCGCCTCTGGCCATTGATCCTTTCGATCACAACACCGTCTACTACGGTTGCCAGGTCATCTTTAAAACAAGCAACGGCGGCCAGAGCTGGTCGGTCATCAGCCCCGATCTTTCCACGCAAGACCCGAAGTATCTTGGTTCCTCCGGCGGAATCGTTGGCGACAATCTCGGCCAATTTTACGGCGAAGTCGTCTTCGCCATCGCTCCGTCTGAAATTCAGCATGGCCTCATATGGGCCGGCACGAACGACGGTCTTATCTGGTACACCAAAGATGGCGGCGCAAACTGGACTAACGTCACGAAAAACATCAAGGACCTGGCGCCCTGGGGCACGGTCACGCGTATCGAGCCTTCGCTCTTCGATGCAGGCGCCGCTTACGTTTCCGTGGACTACCACTTGATGGACAATCGCGATCCTTTCATCTTCAAAACCAGCGACTTCGGCAAGACCTGGGCAAAAATCTCAGACGGCCTGCCCAAACACTCCTTGGGCTACGTGAAAACCATCGCCGAAGATCCAAATCAGAAGGGCTTGCTCTTCGCAGGCACCGGGAACGGCCTTTTCTATTCTCTTGACGATGGCGCGCACTGGTCGGCCATCACCGCGGGCCTTCCTCACGCTCCGGTCACATGGGCTGTCGTGCAAAAACAGTTCCGCGATCTTGTGGTATCTACCTACGGCCGCGGTATCTACGTCCTCGACGACATTACGCCGCTCGAACAAATGGCGCAAAAGGCCGAAGATGTACCCGTTCGCCTCTTTGCCTCGCGCGACACCTTCCGTCTCTTTCCCAACGCCGCTGCGGCAATTACCTATTCTCTGAAAGCCGCCTCCAAAGCTCCGCCCAAAATCGAAATCCTCGATTCGAGCGGCGCCGTCGTTCGCAAGCTTGATAACGCTCCCAATCGTGTAGGCATGAATCGCGCCGAATGGAATTTTCTCTACGATCCTCCGAAGCTCGTCTCGTTGCGGACCACGCCCCCGGAAAATCCGCACATCTGGGAGGAGCGTCGCTTCCGCGGCAGCGATTCGCGGCAAGTTTTGCACTGGGGCATTCGCGAAGCCGAGGTCGGCCCCATGGCCTTGCCCGGAAAATATACGGTGCGCCTCACCGTGGACGGCCAGAGCTTCACGCAGTCTCTAACCATCGTCAAGAATCCCAACGTCCACGCTAGCGACCAGGACTTAGAGGCCGGCTTTAAGCTGCAACTCCGCATCCGCGACGACATCACAAAAACTTCCGAAGCCACCAACAAGCTCGAATGGATGCGCAAGCAGCTCGACGTGGTCGCCCGCATGCTTGGCGGACGAAAGAGCGCTGCTTCGAACCTCGACGAGAACAGAGAGGGCGCTCAAGAGAAGAAAGAAGAAAGGGGAGAGGCCAATCCCGATCCCGAGTTGCTCAAGGCCGTCGAAGCCATGGATCAAAAAATGCAAGAAGTCGAGTACAAATTCATCTCCCGCGCCGACGCCCTCAGCGATGACAAATACTATTCCATCCCCGAGAGAGTCTATCTCCATCTCATCTGGCTGAACGGCGAAGTGGGCACCGGCGCCGGCGACGTGGCCGGAGGCGTGGACAATCCGCCCACCGACACCGCTGCGGCGATTCTGAAAGACATCGAAGCCGATCTGTTCGAAGCCCAGAGCGCCTATCAGAACTTGATTGACAAAGAGCTACCAAGTTTCAACCGTACCTTGCTCGATAAAGGAATTACCGCGATTGCCTTCGTGCCTCCCGCCGGGAATGACGACGAGGACGATGAGGGCGGCAAATAAACACGAAGAAACCCTAAGACCTTTAGGAGGTGGAATCTCCATGAAGCCTGGCTCTCGCATTGGATTGTTCATCGCAGCCCTCTTGCTGGTTTCGCCCAGTCATGGTTTCGCCCAAGGCACGCGCGAGGACTATCAGCGCGCCGAGCAGTTTCTTTCCGGTAATTTGCGCCATCGCATTTACGTTGCCGACGTCGCTCCCCATTGGATCGCCAAGAAAAATCGCTTCTGGTATCGCAAGCAGGGAACGAAGGCCACTGAATTTATCCTCGTTGACCCCGACCAGAACACGACTGGCCCGGCTTTCGATCACGCTCGTCTCTCCGAATCCCTCTCGAAAGCTCTGAAGCGAGAAGTTTCAGCGACCGAGCTTCCCTTCGACTCCATCGACTTCTCCGACGACGGCAAATCCATTTCCTTTCAGATCGACGGCGCGCCCTGGTCGTGCACGCTCGAAAAATACGATTGCAAGCACGGCCCCGAATCCGTGGCCGGCCAATACGAAGAAGCCTCGCCCAACAAAGCGTGGGTTGCTTACGTCAAGGACCACGATCTCTACCTGCGCTACGTTTCAACCGGCGAAATCATCCGCCTCACCCGCGACGGCGAACGCTCCTACGACTACGCCACGCCTATTCCTTCGCTTCGCCCCATGGTTTCACAAGGCACCGAGGACGTTCGCGAACGCCCTGCTGTTTTCTGGTCGCCGGATTCCTCCAAGCTCATCACTTATCGCATTGACTCGCGCAACGCCGGGCGCTTCAGCTATCTTCAGTTCGTTCCTCCCGGTCAGCTTCGCCCCAAGGAGTACACCGTCGTCTATCCGCTCCCCGGCGAAGTTTTACCCAAAGCCGAGCCGATTATTTTCGATGTGCAAGGCGGCAAGCGCATTGATGTGAAGACCGCGCCCCTCGAAATCCAATTCCAAGGTGGCCCCGGTTTCGACTGGTACGAAGACGGCAAGGCCTTTTCTTATGACGCATGGGAGCGCGGTGAAAAATCCATCGAACTACGCGAAGTGGACGCCGCCACCGGCGAGCAGCGCGTCATCCTTCGCGAAAAATCCGACAAATACGTCGATCCCGGAGAAACACGCTTCCGCGTGCTTCACGAAACGGGCGACGTCCTCTGGACCTCCGAGCGTGACGGCTGGAACCACCTCTATCTTTCGAGTCTCAAAACAGGCGAACTCCGCGCGCAATTAACTCAGGGACCGTGGGTCGTGCGCCAAATTGTCGATGTGGACGAAAAGGCGCGCCGCGTCTATTTTCTCGCGAACGGCCACGAAAAAGACGAAGACCCGTATCAGACGCATCTCTATGCCGTCGGCTTTGACGGCAAGGGCCTTACGCTGCTCACTCCCGAAAATGCCACGCACAGCGTGAACTTCTCCCCAGATCGCACCTGCTTCGTAGACAACTTTTCCCGGCCCGATCTGCCCGCTGTTTCCGTATTAAAGCGCGCCAAAGACGGCTCGCAAGTACGCGCCCTCGAGCAAACCGACGTTAGTGAACTCACGAAAGCAGGCTGGAAAGCCCCCGAGCCGTTTCGCGGAAAAGCCAAAGATGGCACGACGGATCTCTATGGCCTCTTTTGGAGGCCGTCAAACTTCGATCCTTCCAAAAAATATCCCATCGTCGAGCAGATCTACACGGGACCGCAGGGCTTTTTCGTTCCCAAAACTTTTGGCGCCGCACTCCGCAATGGCCAGCAGCAAATCGCCGAGCTCGGCTTCATCACCGTGATGGTAGACGGTCGCGGCACCACCGGCCGCTCCCGCGCCTTCCACGAATTCTCGTATCACAATCTCGGCGGCTCCTTCGAGGATCACCTCGAAATGATCAAGCAAATGGCCGCAAAATTTCCCTACATGGACATAGACCGCGTCGGGATTTACGGCACATCCGCCGGAGGCTACGGCTCCACGCACGCGATCCTGCAATTTCCGGATTTCTACAAGGTTTGCGTCTCGATTTCCGGCGATCACGACGCGCGCCTCGACAAAGCCTGGTGGAATGAACTCTACCAGGGCTACCCCGTCGGTCCGGATTATGCCGAGCAGTCCAACGTCACCATGGCCGACCACCTGAAGGGCCACCTGCTCATCGAGCACGGCGACATTGACGACAACGTCCACGTTGTCGAAACCATGCGCCTCACTGACGCCCTCATCAAAGCCAACAAAAACTTTGACCAGCTCATCGTTCCCAACATGTATCACGGCGAAGGCGGCAGTCCTTATTTGATCCGCCGCCGCTGGGATTATTTCGTTCAATATCTTCTCGGCGTCACACCGCCGCCCGGTTTTGCCATTCACGAAGAGCGCGAAGCGCCTCTCTCGCGCGCCCGGTGAGCAAAACCAAGGTGAACATGTAACGCAGGGAACAATGGTGTTCAGCAAAACGGTATGAGCGTGTCATCCTGAGGGCGCGCTCTTTGCGCCGAAGGATCTCAACTGCACTATCAACGAGGTGTGTCCGTGATCTCCGAGAAGGATTGTTACGCTTCCTTGAATCTCGCCATTGCTCCATTATTCTTTCCATACCGCAAAATACCTTGCCGGCTCTTCTCTGTTGCTGCTGCAATCATGCTTGCTGCTTGGGCGCCAATCCTTTTCGCGCAACTCCCCCCGAAAGCTCCCAACTCCAACGTCATCACGCTCACTCCACAGCCAGGCTATTTCACCGAGCCCGGCATCACCATCAATCCCAACAATCCCCAGCAAGTCGTGGCCGTCTTTCAGGACAACGCGCACGCCGCGTATTCCTTCGACGCCGGCCGCACCTGGCAAATCGCTACTGGGGTCGAGTCCACCAGCTACCGCGTTTCTGGTGACGTTTCCACCACCTTCGACAATCAAGGCCACGCTTTCATCTGCTATATCGCCTTCGACAAGCTTGGCACCTACAGTTACTGGGCCCACAACGGCGGACGGAATGGAATCTACGTTCGACGCTCCCTCGACGGCGGCAAAACCTGGGAACCCAAAGACATTGCCGCTACGGAACAGCCCGACAAAACCCCCGACGGCAAAGAGGTTCCTTGGGAAGACAAGCCCATTCTTGTTGCTGACAACAGTCATGGCCCATTTGCGGGCAACCTCTACATTGGCTGGACGCGCTGGACCATCGCCGATTCGCAAATTCAGTTTGTGCGCTCCGCCGATCACGGCAAGACCTGGTCCAAGCCCATCGAAATTGATAGCGTGCGCGGCCTTCCGCGCGACGACAACGGCGCCGTCGAAGGCTTTGCCGGAGCCGTTGGCCCGGACAGCATGCTCTACGCCGTCTGGGGCGACGGCAATCACCTCGTTTTCACAACATCTTCCGATGGCGGTCTTACATTTGCGCCAACACGCAACATCCTTGATACCGCGCCAATCATGTTTAGCGTTGACGCTGTCGCTCGCGCCAACGGTTTCCCACAGATTGCGATTGATCCTCGTGGCGGCCCAAAAGGCGGACGCCTCTATGTGGCTTGGGCTGATTACCGCAACGGTGAAATTGATGTCTTTTGTTCTTCCTCGAAAGATTTCGGCGCTACCTGGTCCCCGGCAATCAAGGTGAACAACGATCCCGTCCACGACGGAGCCGAACATTTCTTCCAATGGATGGCCGTGGATCCCGCCGACGGTTCCGTCAACGTCATTTTCTACGACCGCCGTGGCGATCCCAGGAACCGCGCTCAAACCGTCGTCCTCGCCCGTTCCACGGACGGGGCCCAGTCTTTTCAGAATTATTCCTGGACGGATCAGTCCTTCAACGCCAAGGGCGGTTTTATCGGCGATTACAACGGCCTCGCCGCGATGAACGGCCGCCTCTACGGCATCTGGACGGAAAAGCCGGAAAACATAACGACCCGAGATACCGTCATTCGCATCGGCGTAGCCGATTTTTCCGGGGCATCCGCAGCGTCAAATTCTGCAGCCTCACCGAGAGCGAATCTGAAGTAATATCGACCGTTGGCAAATCCTCTTCAGCTCCAAGAGAAATTTCGTGCGCGCTTCGGCGCGCCGGCCGCTATTTATCGCGCGCCGGGCCGCGTCAATCTTATTGGCGAGCACACCGACTACAACGACGGCTTCGTCCTTCCCGCCGCTATCGACTTCTACTGTTGGGTTTCAGCCGCCCCGCGGGATGACAAAAAACTAGTCATTTATTCCGAGAATTTCAGCGAGACCTTCGATGCAAGCCTCGATTCGCTTTCTCCCGTCGGCAAGAACCACTGGGCCAATTATCCTTTGGGTGTAGCCGATAAACTCCAAGAGGCAGGCAAGCATCTCAGCGGCGCGAATCTTCTCATCAGCGGCGACGTTCCTTTGGGCGCGGGCCTCAGCTCCTCAGCCGCCATCGAAGTGGCAATTGGTTTCGCTCTGCTGAAGCAAAGCGGCTGCACGGTCAATCGAACCGAACTCGCGTTACTTTGCCAGAAGGCGGAAAATGAATTCGTGGGCGCGCGCTGCGGCATCATGGACCAGTTCATCGCGTGTTACGGAAAAGCTTCCTTTGCTCTGTTGCTCGATTGCCGCTCGCTCGATTTTCAGTCGGCACAGTTGCCGTCTGGAGTCCAGTTCGTGATCTGCAACACCATGGTCAAGCACGAACTCGCCTCTGGCGAATACAACCGACGCCGCGCCGAATGCGAAGAAGGCGTGCGTGCCTTACGCATGGTCTTGCCCGATATTCGCGCCCTTCGCGACGTCAGCATCACACAACTGGAAAACCATTGCGCGCTGCTGAATCCGACGGTGTACTCCCGCTGCCGGCACGTCGTCACTGAGAACAGCCGCACACTGGAAGCCATTCGCGTTCTGAACGAGGGTAATCTCAGCGCGTTTGGCCGCCTGATGCGCGACTCGCATCGCAGCCTGCGCGACGATTATGAAGTCAGTTGCAAAGAGCTCGACCTCATGGTGGAGATTGCTTCCGCGCAGCCCGGCATCATCGGCTCTCGCATGACCGGCGGTGGCTTCGGCGGCTGTACCATCAATCTTGTCGAATCACCTGCCGTGGACGCCTTCCAGCAAAACGTGGGCGCCACATATTACGCTCAAACCGGGCTCCGGCCCGAGATTTACGTTTCCGCGGCCGCCGACGGCGTGCAGCAGATAAATCTCGACTACGACGCGCAATCATGAATCTTGAAAGACTTCTTTCCATTCCTCACAAACGCTTCAACCCGCTTATGCGCGAATGGGTCGTCGTCTCTCCGCAGCGCACCAAGCGCCCCTGGCAAGGAAAAGTGGATAAACTCCCAGCCACTCCTTCGGTCACTTACGATCCCCACTGCTATCTGTGCCCCGGCAACAAGCGCGCCGCGGGCAAACAAACGCCGCAATATTCCGGCACGTTTGTTTTCGAAAACGACTTTCCCGCTCTTTTGCCTGAAGCCGAATCACTGAGCTACGACGACAAAGGTTTGCTCGTCGCACAAACTGATCTTGGCATTTGCCGCGTCTTGTGTTTTTCTCCGCGCCACGATCTCACGATTCCTCGTATGAATTCACAGGAATTGCGCGGCGTCGTTGATGCGTGGGCCGAACAGTACTCCGAACTCGCGGAAATCCCGTGGGTCCGACACGTGCAAATGTTCGAAAATCGCGGCGAGCTCATGGGGGCCAGCAATTCACACCCGCACTGCCAGATCTGGGCCAACGCCGCACTTCCAAATCACCCAGCCCGTGAAGACGAATCTCTCCGCTCGTATCGCGCTGAAAAACATTCCTGTCTCTTGTGCGATTATTTGCAGCTGGAAATGCACCGCAACGAGCGAATCGTTTGTCAAAACGAAGCATTCACCGTGCTTGTCCCTTTCTGGGCCGTCTGGCCGTTCGAGACGCTTGTTTTAGGCAAGCGGCACGTCGCCTCGCTTGACCAACTCAATTCAAACGAGCGCGATCTCCTTGCCGACGTCCTTCGCCGCATCACCGTTCGCTACGACAATCTTTTTGAAACTTCTTTTCCGTATTCCATGGGTTTTCATCAGCGGCCCACCGACGGCCAAGCGCACGAGGCGTGGCATCTTCACGCTCACTATTTCCCGCCGCTCCTACGTTCCGCCACCGTTCGCAAGTTCATGGTCGGCTACGAACTTCTTGCTTCTCCCCAGCGCGACCTCACCCCTGAATCCGCCGCCGCCCGCCTTCGCGATCTCAGCGAAACCCACTACCTCAACCGCGATTCTTCGTGACCAGAAATTTCTATTTGCTTGTTACATTTTTCCCGCTGGCGCTGCCTGGCGTTCTGCCTCACAATTTCATCCATGGACGGATTGTCTGGACTCCGAGTCCTGGCGCTGGAAAGCCGACGTGCCGCGGAACTCGCCAAACTCATCTCCACCTACCGTGGCGAGCCGGTCCTCGCCCCGGCGATGCGCGAAGTCCCGCTCGATTCCAATACCGAAGCGTTGTCTTTTGCCGAAGCCCTTCTCGCTGGGAAATTTGAAATCGTCATTTTTCTGACGGGCGTCGGAACGCGCGCTGTTTTCAGCGTCGCCGAAACGAAATATCGTCGCGAAGAGCTTGTGGCCGCGTTGCAGCGCGTAAAAGTTATTCCGCGCGGCCCCAAGCCCATTGCGGTTCTGCGCGAACTCGGAGTGACGCCCGCCCTCGCCGTTCCTGAGCCCAACACTTGGCGCGAACTTCTGCAAACGCTCGACGAAGCCGCCAATTCCTCGCTGGGAGTTCGTCTCCGTGGTGCTCGCATTGCCCTTCAGGAGTACGGCGTGTCGAACCCCGAATTAATCGCCGGACTCACCGAACGCGGCGCAATTGTGAAGCGCGTTCCGGTCTACCAATGGGCTTTGCCGGAAGACGTTGCACCGCTGCATTCCGCAATCAAAGAACTGGCGGCCGGAAAAATCGATGTCGTTTTTTTCACTACGGGAATTCAGGCGGTGCATCTTTTTCAAGTTGCCGCGGAAATGAAGCTCGAGGACGCTTTGCGCCAGGGTTTGCGCCGCGCTATCGTTGCTTCGATTGGCCCGACGACTTCCGAAGAATTACTACGAAAGGGAATTCAGCGCGATCTCGAACCTTCTCACCCCAAGATGGGTTTTCTTGTGAAAGAAGCCGCTGAGCAAGCCGCGGCTCTCCTCAAAAAGAAGCGGCAGGGAAGCGCCTCAGCTTGAGCCGGCGCCCGCGGCGCGCGTGTACCGGGCGTCCTCCTCTGTCCGCGCTTCACCCAAATCAAGAACGACTTCACCCTTTTTAACGGGGGCCGCCCATGCATCTTTCTCTTTTTCCGCGGCGGGCAGCGGTTTGGCCACTTCGCCGATAATCAGCAGGGAAGGAGCCGGCAACCTTTCCTCCAACGACAGGGCCTGCAGCGTGGTGCGGTGAATTTGCTGCTCCGATTGCGTAGCGTTGGCCACGATTACGCATGGCGTTCCGGCATCCAGTCCGCGCTCGATTAATTTCGCAGCAATCTCGCCGTAGTTTTTTCCGGGCATGTACACGGCATACGTTGCGTCTTTCTGCGCCACATCGCCCCATTCCGGCGAGACATTTCCCGCCGTGTGGTGACTCAAGAAAACGACTTTGGACGAGTATCTGCGGTCCGTCAGCGGAATCTTGGCCGCCGCGGCAGCTCCCATCGCCGATGTTACCCCGGGAATCACCTCGAACTCGACCCCCGCCCGCGCCAGGGCTTCCATTTCTTCGCCCACGCGTCCAAACAAGAGCGGATCGCCGCCCTTCAGCCGCACGACTTGCCTGCCTTCGCGCGCGGCACCGATCAGCAGCGCATGAATCTGGTCCTGTGAGATCCCTTCTTGCCCGCATCGCTTGCCAACGTTGCGCACCTGTGTCCACGCGGGGATGAGATCCAGAATCTCCTGTGCCACCAGATGGTCATGCAAAACGACTTCGGCGCTTTTCAAAATTTGCATTGCCTGCACGGTGAGCAGCTCCGGATTGCCCGGACCTGCGCCCATTAAATACACTTTCCCTTTTCGTATTGTTGTGTTCATGGCCTGGTTCCCGCCCCCCTAGAAACAAAAAGGGTGGCATTCCTTGGCTTTAGTCGACTGGTTCCTGTTGGATGCCCAGCCTTTGCCTAAGGTTCTTCAATCTGAGACTACCACCCGGTTCGGTGCCTCATTCCCCGGAACATTGCATTCCATGTATCGAAAATTTCGATACGGAATAGTACAGCTGGCCAAAATGGCCTCGGCTGGCCATAGGCATTCGCGAAAGCTTGCGTAGTTCGTCAGACCTGCTAACATCCCCCACTCTGACACCTCCCGCAAGGAGCGAATCGACATGAACGAAGCACAGCCCCCGCGGCGCATAGGCAGAAGCATCGGCGCACTTTTTGCGGGCTTTGTTGTAGTGGTCCTTCTTTCCATCGGAACCGACATCCTCCTGCATGTCACCGGAATCTTCCCGCCTCTCGGCCAGCCAATGTCCAACGCGCTTTTCGGGCTCGCCACCGTTTATCGTACCGTTTATGCCATCATCGGGTGCTATATCACGGCACGGCTTGCCCCCGATCGACCCATGGGGCACGCACTGCTGGGTGGCGCAATTGGCCTGGTTTTGGCCACGCTGGGCGCGGTGGCAACGTGGAATCGCGGTCCTGCTTTGGGGCCGCATTGGTATCCCGTCGCGCTGATTGTCACCGCGCTGCCCTGCGCGTGGCTTGGCGGCAGGATTCGCGTCAGTCAAATACGCACATAAGGATATCCAACGCACTTTTCGGGCTCGCCACCACTTCTGGAAGCTGACGCGGAAGAGACCGCGCAGCAGGTTTGTCGATGAATTAGGGCGTTCGGCACTAGATCAACGATAGCATCCAGTCGCTGGTGCCAGCTGGGAATTGCAAGCCCAGCGCGAAGACCTGAGATTTCAGCTTCTGGCAGTAGACGACCCTGGCGCGGGCCCAGAACTCGCCTTGCGAGGACTGAATCAGCACGGGAGTGTCGGGCTTCCAGGGGCGGTCGGTTCGCACGCGAATGCCGTGGGAGCTGACATTCTCTGTCGAGGCGTATTCGGCGACCCGTGCATGCATGCCACCGGAAATCAATACTCGAAGGGTGCGGGGAGTGCGCTTTTCTATCCGGCCGTCCATCTTTCTGGCCTAAGCTTTCAAGGGCTGGGCGGGCTGGGCGTCCGGAGTGCCTACCCCGTATAATCAGGACGCATAACTGAGGCTAGTAACAACTAATGCCTTATCAATTGAAAGTGCAATCCGGTATTCACCCTAATTTTAGAGTTTAGTTGTGTGCTTGAAATATCCGCTCCTTTTTTGAGATTTTGGCCGTTCTTTGATCATTTTGCGAGCTGGTATTCGCCCTCAACCTCGCAGGAAAGCCCATCGCCTGACGGGGCGCAGGTGAATGTACCTTTACCCTTGACGCCTTTCATCTTTCCGCTTCCGCCATTCATGCCCCAGTTTCCCTTAACCTCTACCGGGGCGCCGTCCTTGGTGGTGGTTGTGCCTTGATACCAGAAAAAAACCTTGTCGCCGCTTTCCATGGTCGCGACATGAAAACCGCGTGCGCGGGCGGTGTTGCCGCTGATGTCGCTGGTTTCCGTGCTTGCGCCGTCTTTGGATTTGTCGCCGCCGATTTCCATTGGCTTCGTGTAGGTGCACTTGAACTGCGCGATGCCAAGCATGTGATCGGGGCGGTCGCCGACGGGAACCACTTGCTGGGGATCGGGTTTGCCGCACTGCGCAGTGCCGCTGACTTTGGTTTGGGCGGAGGCCGCGGCTGCGCAGAACAAAACCGCGGCGGTTAGCATGAGAATTCGACGCATAGGAATCTTCCTCCTTCGAGAAGTTTTGCGGGGCCCTATCTGGGCTGGTGAATTTCCGGAAGCGTAATCTTCTCTTCCTGGAAGTGTCAAGCGTGTAAACGGTGACAAAGTCATTTGGGCTTTACGACGCTACCTCGGAAAGCGGAGGGTGGGTTTTGGTTCGTGGTCGAAGGCCGCCGCAAGTATCGGTGCTGATTCCGACGGGGGCGCTCCCACGTGTTTTTACCTTCACGGGATATCGAGGTTGAGCGCATAGATGTCCGCATGGTTGCGAAGCAGAAGTACCAACAATGATCCATCCGTCGCCAGCTCCTGGAATCGGCAACGGGGAACCCCGCCGTCGAGGAACATCTCGAAGCCTGCGACGGGCTCGATCCTTCGATTATCCATGCGGAGCCGATAGACCGGCTCATTGCGTGCCAAGAGATCCTGAAAGTACAAGAATCTCGAGTCCGCGGACCAAGACATCTGCCCTGAAACATAATTTCCTACGGCTACCTGCGACCAGTTCTGAGTCTGCAGATCGAAGAGCATAACGTTGCGCTGATCCTCACTCAATGCGGCGACAAAGTGGCCATCGCGCGACCATGTAGGAGACACTTTGCCTTGCGAATTGGCAAGCATCGAAACATGGTTGGTCTCCATGTTTAGTACCTGGATGGACATTGAAGCCTGTGTTCCAGAAGTGGTTTTCTCTTTTTGGTTAAAAGCGAGGAGTTTCCCATCCGACGACCAATTGGGATGTCCTTGTTCTCCTTCGGCAGGCACAATTCTAATGGGAGTTCCTCCGTCCGCAGAGGTAACGTAGAGTTGCCAGAACGGTGCATCGCTCCTGCGTCCCCCAAAGGCCAACCACTTTCCGTCCGACGACCAGGCGGGAGCGTCAGCAAAGAGCGGAGGAGCAGTGAGGGAAAGCTCCTCGCTTCCGTCCGCCCGAATCTTGCGGAGGTTTCCTTCAGGCGAGACGTAAGCAGCCCATTGACCATCTCTCGAGTACGTCGCACTCCAAGGATCCCGGTTGGCAAGAAGGGTCGCGAACTGACGTGA
>Ga0126370_10000061_pt1 | contig 31854 bp, 22 predicted proteins | sample PanSoiMetaPlot_3_FD_92586 | JGI IMG/M metagenome (GOLD analysis project Ga0126370, IMG submission 92586) | Tropical forest soil microbial communities from Panama - MetaG Plot_3 | ecosystem: Environmental > Terrestrial > Soil > Tropical forest > Bulk soil | place: Panama | collected 2016-02-17 | reverse complement strand
CGTCGGGACGTGGCTCAGCCTGGTAGAGCACTCGCTTGGGGTGCGAGGGGTCGGCAGTTCAAATCTGCCCGTCCCGACCATAACCGTTCGGCAACGTACGGAAGCACGAAACGTTTACTGACCACCAGGTACGAACAAAGTATTCATCAGATCGAAGCCGGCCTTCTGACACGCGGCCACGCGTGCTTTTATCACAAATTTCCGCGCTTCCAATTGGGAGTTCCAGCTCAGCCAATACGGTTTCGACATCTGTCTCAGTCTTCCGATTTACGCCTCGGCCCGCGCAGTGATTTTATGCGATAGGGGTCCTCTAGAATTTCCATCCCAAGCGTCACTCCAGGCCCAACCTGCCCCCTTGCGTGAATTACCCTTCAATGGACTTGGGTCAGGGCTTGCCTTTCATGAGGAATGGACGGCTGTCGACAATGTGGTATTTGCACACCTTCTTTCCAGCCTGCAGTTGCACGACCGTCTTATGATCATTCATAGTGGCAGGGTAAGGCCCTCCCAAATATCCGGCTTCTGCACAGAAATCTCGGCTGATGTATACCGTGCGATCGATACGAATCTGGACGAAGTAGGAACCCAGACCGCGGTCGCCTTTCGTGAGGCTCACCCATGCTTTTAAGGGGAAGCTAGCTGCCGACGAGGCACTGAGCAGTACGAGAAGAACGAGAAGTCGTCTCACAGCGACTCCTATGCTAGCAAGGAAACCTGCTGATGCATGCGTTGCGGTCACTGATTTTTCTTTGCCGGGTCCTCACGCTAGTATGCAAACGGAACCGGATAGCAGCTGGCCGTACATCAGCCCGCAACAAGGTGTACATCTCGGCCGCCCTTTCGAGATACCACAACTAATTCGAGAAAGTCACTGACGAGGAGGTGACCGGTGACCACCCGCAGGGCGTTTTCTAAGTTCATATAAAGCCTGCATATCTAGTCCGTCACCCTAGCAATGTGAAGGCTTCGGCAACCGCATTTGGGTTAGCTGCTCCACAAGATACCCAGCCGAGTGCAATTGTTCGAGTTGTCGTTGGGTGAAGCTCACGGTTTTTATTTCGAGGCGACGAGTGCTCGTTGTACGGCTGCGCTCATGCTGGACATTGACCCGCTGGGGTTCCTGCGGATTTGGCGTGCCCCTGCTGGGGAGTTTGGAAACTCCAGTGGGAAGAAGACTGAAAATAAATCGTCCGAACGCGGCAAGACTCTCGAGATTGTGTGCCTGTTGCTCGTGGCCCCTGGCTGCGGCCAGTGATACGGCCAAGCTGCCTGTTTTTCCGAAGGGCTATGTCTTCGATCCCCGACGTGCGTTCACCAAGAATCTAAAGAAGCCCATCAGCCGAGAGCGCTATGACTTGTGCGAAAGTGGGGTCTCGACTGGTGATCGTGTCGGACGACGGCACGCCCACTGGCCGATTGCCGACGCCACCCCCGCATCCGGGCAGAGGGAAAGTCTGCTATCGTTGCCGGACGGAAGATCGCCGCCAGCGTGCAAGCTCGTCCAGCGGGGCTGATCGAGGCCCGTTGGTGATCGAAAACATCGAGACGTTGTCCGATGGGTGAAATTCGTTTCGCCTCTGGGAGAACATGGGAACCGTGTCACTTTCTCTTACAGATTGCGCCACTGGGATCACGGAGATGCTGGGTGCCTCAAGGAAACTCTGCACTTGTTCGGATCGAGTTAGTTCTCTGCTCGCGGTTCTCTCTCTGATATCCTTTGCTGTTCGGTCCGCGGCACGGTTTTTCACCGATTTATCATTTCATGCCTACGATCACACGGCGCAAGTTTGTTGAAACTCTTCCCGCTGCAGCAGCCGGAGTGTTTGTCTTCCTCAGCTCCCGGCAAAGTAGCGCCAATAGCGCCGCTCAGCCGCACGTAAACTTTCCCACAGTTCCGCGACAGCGCTTGGCAGTTGCTTCGTATCCTTTTCGTGCTTACATCGAGAGTCCGAGCAATCGTGATCGCAATCCTAAACTACCAGGAATGGACTTGGCCGAGTTCGCGTCGCAGGTGGTAACAAAATTCAACGTCAACAACATCGAGCCGCATTGCCGCCATTTTCGCTCGTTGAATCCCGAATATCTTGCCAACTTTCGGGAAGTGCTCGCAAAGGCAAACGTAAAGGTTGTGGACATAGCCGTTGATGGGTCCAGCAGTTTTTATGACGTAGATCCCACCACCCGCCAGAGATCGGTGATGTATGCGAAGTCGTGGGTGGATGTCGCCGTTGCCATCGCTTCTCCCAGCATCCGCACGCATATTGCGCGGGCAACGAATTCGTCTCCTGACGCGCAACGCGCCGCCGACAGCCTGCGTAGAGTCGCCGAGTATGGGGCGGAAAGGAAAGTAGTGATCAATCTCGAAAACGACGACTTAATGAGCGAAGATGCTTTCTTTCTCGTCAAGGTGATCGAAAGCGTAGGCAATCCTTACCTGCGAGCCTTGCCGGATTTCGCAAACTCTATGTTGACGGGCGATGCCAGCTTCAATTACCGCGCGGTGGAAGCCATGTTTCAGCACGCTTACTGCATTTGCCATGTGAAAGACGGGGAAACTGGTGACAACCAGGAGTTCAACATAGATATGAAGAGGACTTTTGATATTTTGAAATCCAGCGGCTATCGCGGTTACTGCTCCATGGAATTCGACCGTGGCAAAGGCGATCCCTATGCAGCTACAAGTAGGCTGATTGAACAAAGCTTGCAGTATTTGAGGTAGTGCAATTTCTCTACTCCAGTCCAGTGATAGATGCGCTGGGCTCTCCCCTCAGTAGCGGTACTCAATGGAGAGGAGATCGCCTCTAGCGGCTCGTAACGAAGTCCCACACCACTGTCCCGGTGAACCGCACTTTATCCCGGCACTCGTCTTTCTCATCCACTACGGTGTCAAGCAATCCGAATCGCACGTGTAATCGCTTGCCATCCCGACTGTGCCGCCGCTCGTCCACTTCTTCGCGAGTCCAGCTGAGACAGCTCTTGAATTCCGACAGTCGGGAGCTTGGAACCAGCTCTAGTACAATGAGCTTCTAAAGAAAATTACAAATTTTTTCATGGAGATTGGAATATGCCACGTGCAGCAAAAAAACCCATACCTGAAGGCTTCCATACCGTCACCCCACATCTGGTTTTCCGGGATACGGCGAAGGCGATTGACTTCTACAAACGCGCGCTTGGTGCCCAGGAACTGAACCGCATGGAAGGGCCTGATGGCAAGATCGGCCACGCTGAACTGAAGATTGGTGACTCGGTCATCTTTCTGGCAGATGAATTCCCGCAAGCTGATTGCAAAGCACCGCAGACGCTAGGTGGCACAACCTGCAGCCTGTTTTTGTACGTAGAAGACGTCGACGCCTCTTTCCAAAAAGCCGTAGCCGCCGGAGCGAAAACCAGCATGCCGGTTGCAGATATGTTTTGGGGCGACCGTTATGGCGTGCTCACCGATCCTTTTGGGCACTCCTGGGGGCTGGCCACTCACAAGGAAGACTTGACCCCGCAAGAAATCGAGGAGCGCGCCAACGCGTTCTGGGCGACTATGCAAAATCAGGCAAAAACAGCCTAACTAACTAGTTAACTACGATTACTAAGAAGGAGCCGAGGTGCATTCTTTTTTGGGTACTGGGTCAGTTTGATTTGGCCCAGTACCCCTTTTTTCTTGCGCAAAACCGTTTTGTTACGACCCACCCGGCCGAGTCGTAAGAAACTGCCCTGATCTGATCTTATGGCCCCTGCGCCCGGTTCGATGAAAGAGATTCCGACAGGGGTAAAAGCCATGTTGCCTTGGCCATTAACGTGACTCTCGGTTTGCTGGGGCTTATAGCAGTGACCTATCGGGGTAGCTGGCGACTTGAGAACAAACTTCGTACTTGAGACGGGACGTGATCGCTTAACCTCCCCAGCAACGCCCGTTATCCTCTGGCCGCGGCGCTTCGCCTCCGAGCGCTGCCGAAGCGCGACTGAATTGTCCTCACGTCCCTCTGCCAATGTCCTCTGCATTTCGTCTGCAGCCTTGGCTCAGGTTCGAGAACAAAGCCAACGTGATTCCTGCGCTATTACGTCATTCACACACTTGAGACCGGAGTCGCTACAGGAGCTTTTTCAGACATGCCCCTCATCTGCTCTCGAGGCCTCAAGGACATTGTGGTGAGAAAGCTAGTGGCTAGAAGTTAGCGGCTTTGTTACTATCCGCGCAGTGGCTTTCCCCAAAGAAAATCCTAATTTGAAAAAGCGGATCGTCTCGGCGTCGGCGGTCGAGGATGATTCATCGTTTGAACTTAAGCTGAGGCCCAAGCGACTAAGCGAGTTCATAGGGCAGAAGAAGGTCAAGGAGAATCTATCGGTCGCCATCGAGGCCGCACGATCGCGAGGCGAGGCGCTCGATCATGTGCTGCTCTACGGGCCGCCGGGTTTGGGCAAGACGACACTGGCGACCATCATTGCCAACGAACTGGGGGTTGCGTTCCAGCAGACATCGGGGCCGATTCTCGAGATCAAGGGCGATATGACGGCGATCCTCACGAATCTGCGTGAGAAGCAAGTGCTGTTCATCGATGAAGTGCACCGGCTGCAGCCAGCGCTGGAAGAGCTACTTTACTCAGCGCTGGAGGACTACAAGCTGGACATCATTATTGGGCAGGGGCCGTCAGCGCGTACACATACGATGGATGTGAAGCCGTTCACCTTTGTCGCCGCAACTACGCGGGCGGGACTGCTTTCGGCGCCGCTGCGATCCCGGTTCGGGATCGTGTTGCGACTTGAGTTCTACACACCCAAGGACCTAGGGGTCATCGTGGAGCGCTCGGCGGAGATTCTGGAAGTCGAGATCGACGAGGCGGGAGCGCTTGAGATTGCCAGCCGGTCGCGCGGGACGCCACGAATTGCGAACCGATTGCTGAGGCGCGTACGCGACTATGCCCAGGTGCGCGGCAGCGGAATGGTTGACCTTCCGACGGCGCAGGCTGCGTTGCAGATGCTCGAAGTGGATCGCCACGGGTTTGACGAAATCGACCGCAAGTTGCTGCTAACGATCATTGAGAAATACCAGGGGGGACCGGTGGGCGTGAGCACCCTGGCGGCCGCCCTGGCAGAAGAATCCGACGCCATCGAAGAAATTTACGAGCCGTTCCTCATCCAGATTGGCTTTCTCGACCGCACACCGCGAGGCCGGGTCGCGACCCAACTCGCCTACGAGCATTTCGGGATCGCACCGAATCGAAGGCAGAGCTCGTTGTTTTAATAGCTCGGAAAGCAGGTATCGCGGTCCCCTGTATCAGGTGTTAAGACCTGCTTCGCGTCTGGGCCCCGACTCTAAAAACGCTCCGGACGCTCGATGGTTCCAGTTGTATTCGTCTGCCGTTCCGAAAGTAAACATATCTGATAACCCTGGCTGTGAAGCTCGCTATGAGGCCACGGGAAGCGATGTGGACATAGGTTTTTTCGAGGAGACACTTCAGAAATGGTGTCACCATGGCTCTGATCTGAGTACCATTCTTGGTAGGATTGGGTGGCGCACCGGGTAGAAGCTTCAAACGCCGCACTATTCCAAGTTATTTTCAAGGTAGCACGGAAAATCACGAATAACGGCCCCCTTCGGTTCATCGCCCACAGGCCGATGGCCATTGTTCTTCTCATTACAGGTCTCAGGTATCGAGTTTCGGGCTTGGAGGCGATCGAGAACCGGCCCACTCCGCTTCTGTGTTGCCGCCACTCACGGCGGGGACGATGAAGATGCTGGAACCCGGCGGGACTGGTGTAGCTAAACCGCCGGTAAAGCGTATGTCTTCGTTCCCGACGAAAATGTTGACGTGCTGGCGGATTTCGCCTTGCTCGGTGGCAATGCGGTCACGTAGGCCGGGATACAGGGCACAGAGTTCTTTCAGCGCATCGTCGACAACGGTCGGCGATGTTTGGACCTCGACCGTGGACTGTCCTCCGGTGAAGTCGCGTAAGGCGCCGGGAATGTGGAAGGTCACAGGCACGGTTAGCGCTTGCCCTGGCGGCGTGAAGTGGCTTTCACGGTTGGCTGTTTTCGAGTGGCGCTTTTACTCGTAGGCTGCGGGGCAGCAGCGGGCTTTCGTTTTGGCCGCGGGACGGCGGAGGAGTCTCCAACCACGGCGTGTTTCACGCAGACAACGGCGGGGAGGCCGTCAAGAATCTTCCTCCATGACTTGCCTTCATCGGTGGAGGCGAAGAGTTGTCCACTGCGCGTGCCGAAGTACACTCCGACGGGGTCCAAAGAGTCGATGCTCATGGCATCGCGTAACACGGTCTCGTAGGCGCCTTTTTGTGGCAGGCCACGCGTGAGGGGCTCCCAGGAGACACCGGCGTTATGGGTTCGGTAGACACGCAATCGGCCATCGCAGGTGCAGCGAAACTCGTCGGATTCCACCGGAAGGATATACACACAGTCCGGTTTTCTTGGGTGCACCACCATAGCAAAGCCAAAATCGGAGGGTACGCCATTGGCGATGTCCGTCCAGTGGTCGGCGCGATCGTCGCTACGATAGAGGCCCCAATGATTTTGCAAGAACAGGCGCTCGGGACGAAGTGGATGCATGGCAATCTTGTGGACGCACTGGCCAAACTCTGGAAATTTGCTGGGCATGAATACCACGCGCACGCCGCAGTTGCGCGCCGTCCAGGTACGTCCGCCATCATCGGTGCGATAGACACCGCCGGAGGAGATCGCCACATAAATGCGCTCCCGGTCGGTTGGGTCAAGCACAATCGTGTGCAGAGCCAATCCCCCGTTCCCGGGAACCCAGCGCGGGCGGTGAGGATGATTAAATAAGCCTCGAACCAGAGACCAGGACTCGCCGGCGTCACGGGTCTCAAATAGCGCGGCCGGCTCTACCCCGCAGTACAGAACATCAGGTTCATCCGGCCGACCTAGGCAGACTTGCCAGATGTTCTTCAGCGAGATTCCGGTATCGGCGGGAAAGCGGATGGGAGCGACAGAGGGATTGGTCCAACTCTTTCCAAAATCATCAGTGGAACGCAGGAACGTGCCCCAGTAATTAGAAGTTGAAGCCCAGAGTCGGTGTTGGCCGCCCCGATCATCATAGGCCATGGCGTAAACGGCATGACCATGGAAATAGGGGCCGCCGACTTCCCATCGGTTGCGCTGCTGGTTGGAACGAAGAAGGAAAGCTCCCTTTGTGGTTCCCACCAGGAGAAGAAAGTCTCCCTTCTTGACATGAAGGTGACGGAGACTATGCAAGACGGTGGTTCGGGGCGCATTAAGGTCAGGGCTGGCGTTGGTGGCCACTACAAGTGCGGGCTGAATGGCTTCCAGAGCTGCCTGAACTTCGCCTGCGCGCTGATAGCGCTGGGCGGGATCCTTCGATAGGCAACGCTGGATGGTGGCCCACAAGCCAGGCGGCACCGGAGGACCGAGCGGCTTGGGCACTTCATTCATGATGGCGGCGCTGATCTCAAAACCGGTGCGGCCTTCAAACGGGAGCCGGCCGGAGGCGGCTTCGTAGAGCACAACCCCAAGCGCCCACAAATCACCGCGATGATCGAATCCTGCGCCGCGCAATACCTCGGGTGGCATGTAGGGCAGGGTTCCGCTCATGCCCGAGGCCGATTGGGGAGTGACAAACGATCGAGTGACGCTCTCGAATATTGTGCGCCCCACATTTTGGGCTAAACCGAAATCGAGGACTTTCACCAAACCATCGGCGGTGACAACGATGTTCGCGCTCTTCAGGTCGCGGTGGACGATGCCGCGGTCATGCGCTCTGCCCAGGGCGTTAGCTATTTGCGTACCGTAGCGCAGTAGGGACTCGACAGGCAGCCCGGTATCGCCGATGAGAACACTCAGCGGCTTACCCTCGACCAGCTCCATCACGATATAGAGCTCCCCACCGGTTTCGCCAACCTCGTAAATGGTGCAGATGTTGGGATGGTTCAGAGCAGAAGAGGCACGCGCTTCTTGCAGCAAGCTTTGACTCGCCGATTGATCGAATCCGGAGCTGCTGGTGACCACCTTTAGGGCCACGTCGCGGTGGAGGACTTCGTCACGGGCGCGGTAAACAACTCCCATTCCTCCTTCGCCGATTTTGGATAGCACGTGGTAGTGGCCCAGGACTCCGCCGATCACGATCAGCTCCTTATGGAAACTCATCCTAGGCTGTGGATCGAATATGCGTCAACGCGCCAGCGGGCGTTCCACCGCCTGTGCCCGCGACAGAACCGAGAAAATCCACGCGAATGACGCCAACGGAGTGTGGGTTCGATGTCCGTCGTAAACAGAGGCGGCCGAGTTCTTAGAGACGCTTTACGACCTCGATATCTTCTACTTTGATCCCTGCGCGATCCTCGTGCCCGACCGTTTGGGGAAAATCAGTGGCACAGATACAGAAGAGCCGGCCAGCAATGAAGGAAACGGAGGACTGGTTAAGGACTCACGCAGCGGCTGGAAATCCGCGCACCGCCGTCGAAGCATGGAGAGTACCTCAGAAAATAATGCAATGATAAAACACCGATGACGATGATTCACCCTGAAGCATCCCCGTGGTTGATGTCGATGGTTTTGGGCATGATTTGGATTTCAGGATCGCGCGCTCCGACTTTGGTTCAGATCACCGGAATAGGCGTGCCCAGCAACTTCCAGAAAGAGGGCCAAAATCGGTCCCCTCCGACGGCGTGGCTTTTCGGGCGGCAAGGAGGTCGGACATTGTCAGCCGGGCGGGGAGGTGCTGGTTCCAGTGCACCGGAATATGGACTTGTCCGGATGTGGTGCAGCTAGTGAAAGGTGGGGTTGTTCGAGTTCGGACCGGTTCGGCTCCTGCCACTGCTGATTTGCGCATTCCGGTGCATAAGTCTCTGTTTCTCCTCAGATTGCTTCCCATAGAGACTCGGCGCCCGTGGACGTGCTCGGGGAAGACCGACTAAACAACAACTAAAAGTGCTGTTTCGCCCACCCGCCGCTATGATAAAGTTCGGCAAAAGCAATAAATCGAAAGCAGTGAGGAATCTGAGCAGTTCCAGCCAAGGGCGGTGGTGTGAGAGGTGGCGTGTCTTCTGCGTCGTGCTGATGGCGTGCGCTGCCAGCTTCGCCCAGCCGGAGGAGAAAGGTGCTCCCACGCTCAGGATTCCGCTCTTGTCCAGCGCACCCGTGCTGGAGAATTTCCTCAATATGAAACCGGAAGGGCCGGCAGCCGAAGAGATGGCGAAAGTCGCCGGCTTGGTGCAACGCAATCCGCATGATGGGGAGCCGGTATCGGAACCCACGGAAGTGTACCTAGGATACGACAAGCGGAATCTCTACGTAGTATTTGTGTGCTTTGATGATCCGGCGAGGGTGCGGGCGCATCGCACGCGACGCGAAGATATCGGGGATGATGACGAGGTCGAGGTGATACTCGATACCTTCCGCGATCAGCGGCGCGCCTATGCATTTCAGACCAATCCACTCGGCGTGCAATGGGACGCCATTTACACGGAAAGTTCGGAGAACAATGCCAGCATTCTTGGCGACTACACCCATTTCGATACTACTTTTGATACTTTGTGGTACTCGCGCGGGCGCCTGACCGACAAGGGATTTGTGGTGTGGTTTGCAATCCCCTTCCGTAGCCTGCGCTTTCGCTCGCTTTCGGAGAACGGGTGGGGAATCATCCTTTATCGAGGGATTAACCGAGAAAATGAAGATTCCTTCTGGCCAGCGATGTCAAGCAAAGTGGAAGGAAGACTGGCGCGGGCAGCGGTGGCTTACGGCATCACCGGGATTTCTCCGGGAAGAAATATTCAGCTGATCCCCTATGGGTTGCTCAATTCTTTTCATAGCCTGAATACGTCGGATCCCGCAGTGCCTCACTTCGATAACCGGTTTGCCGGCGGGAAGGTCGGGCTCGACTCGAAATTCATCTTGCGGGAGAGCCTGGTCATGGACTTAACCGCGAATCCGGATTTCAGCCAGGTGGAATCGGATGACCCTCAGGTCACGGTGAACCAGAGGTTCGAGGTTTTCTTTCCCGAAAAGCGCCCATTCTTCATGGAGAATGCGGATTACTTCCGCACGCCCATAGACCTGCTGTTCACGCGGCGCATTGCCGATCCGGATTTCGGAACGCGCTTGAGTGGTCGCATTGGTCAATACGGGGTGGGGTTGCTGCTCGCCGACGACAAGTCTCCCGGCGAGATGGTCGCGCCGGCTGATCCGGACTACCACCAGAAGGCTTATTTTGCAATTGCGCGGGTGAATCGCGACATTTTTCGGCAATCCACGATTGGCGCCATCTACACGGACCGCGAGTTCCATGGAACTTTCAACCGTATTGGCGGATTGGATACCCGTCTCAAAATCTCGAATAACTGGACGGCGATGCTACAAGGCGTGGTCAGCTCGACGCGCAACGTAGACGGTTCTTATCAGGCCGGGCCCGCCTACAAAGCCGATGTAGTGAGAACGGGTTTGAATTTTAATTACGAGGCCATCTACAACGACTTCAGTCCGGGATTCACCACCGAGCCGGGATTCGTGAACCGCGTCGATATTCGTGAAATTCAGCAGACCGCCAGCTATCGTTTTCGGCCAAAAGGCAGTGTGGTGGTGGATTGGGGGCCCGATGTGGTGACCGATCAGATTTGGGACCACAGTGGCTTACGGCTGGACACCTCGTACATCGCAAGTTTTCATCTCGATCTGAAGCGGCAAACATCCTTCTTTTTTGAGCCCTTTGTTCCCTATCGGCAGCGGTTGCGGCCTGTGGATTTTTGCGCACTGCCGGGTAATGTTGATTACAACCAGCATTACAGTGAGGTTTACGCCGGGACGGCTCTGCTGAAATCGCTTACCGCCTACGGGGAATACAACTGGGGTGACGCTATCAATTATGTTCCACCCACGAACCAGGCACCGTTCCTCGCCTTCAGCGATTGGGCGGCGGCGGGATTGATCGTGCGGCCGGTCACTTCATTGAAAGTCGACAATACCTACTACTTCACCCGCCTGAAAGTGCGCGCGGATGGGGCGGCGATCTTCAACAATCACATTATTCGCAACCGGTGGAACTGGCAAATCAATAACGAGCTGTCGCTGCGGTTCATCCTGCAGTATTCGGCCACGTTGGCAAACCAGAGTTTTACATCACTTGAAACCACCAAGGAGTTGAGCCCCCAGTTCTTGATTACTTATCTGCTTCATCCCGGAACAGCCGTGTACGTCGGATACAACAGCGACTTGCAGAATATTGATCCGTCGCTGGCCTTGGGGCCGAACGGAAATCTGCTGCGGACGCGCAATCGGTTGATGAATGATGATCGGGTGTTTTTCATTAAGGTGTCATATTTGTTCAGGTTCTGAATACGCGAGCTCATTCCGCCTTGGGTGAAACCCTCGCATCCGCGCAGAGCGCTGCGGGTGATGGGTTGCTACATTGCCGATTGCTAATTGCCAACTACTCGGTGAAAATGCAGGGAGAATGATTGCGCATCTGCGGGGACGTCTACTCGCCAAGCATCCCAACCAAGCTATCGTTGAAGCTGGAGGTGTGGGATACGACGTGGTCATCAGCGTACCCACCTTTTCCGATTTGCCGACGTTGGGGAGCGAGGTTCGACTCCACATCCACACGCACGTGCGGGAAGATGCGCTGGCGCTCTATGGATTTCTGCGGGCGGCGGAAAAGACGCTTTTCGAGAAGTTGATTACGGTCAGCGGGATTGGGCCGAAGCTGGCGATTACCATACTGAGTGGGATGCCAGCGGACGAGACCGTCGGTGCAATTCGGGGAAATGAAATTGGAAAGCTTACGCGCATTCCGGGGATCGGAAGGAAAACGGCAGAGCGCATGGTGCTGGAACTGCGGGATAAGCTGCCGACGTTTGCCGAGACTCCGGTTGCCCACCCGGCGAGTGCGATCGAAGAGGATGTGCTATCGGCCTTGGTCAATCTCGGATACCAGCGAGCGTCGGCCCAGCAGGCCTTGGCGACGGTCTCAGGTAATGGGAAGAGCGGGTCCTTCGATGTGCTCTTCCGAGAAGCACTAGCCGTCCTATCTAAATAAGCCTAATCTGTTTCTAAGTAAGACCGATCTTCATACTCGGTCGTGCCGCTTGATTCATGGCACGCGCCCTGTTACAGAGAGTTGCGGCTTGCGCACTGATTGCCCTTCCGCGAGTTAAGGCGGCGCCTCCAATCCCGCGGCAGTCACTCTACTCATGATAACCTCCCTAGTGTCATAAGCTTAGCTAATAGCTGGCGGTACGATTCATTTGCAACTACAATATTCTCTGAATCGAAGATGTGGACAGGCTCTATCCGCCCGAGACGGAGGGGCACTGGAGGACATCGTGAGTCTCACGCCTATTGGCGAACCTCGCCAGAAAATCACCGTTGCAACTCTCAAAGAAAAGAAACTTCTGCACGAGCCGATCACCTGCCTTACCGCGTACGACTATGCCAGCGCGCGACTGGTGGATGAAGGACAAATTGATGTCGTCCTGGTTGGCGACTCGCTGGCCATGACCATGCTGGGCTATGAAAACACCCTAACCGTCACGGTGGACGAGATGCTGCATCACACGCGCGCCGTGCGGCGTGGTGTAAAGCATGCGCTGTTGATCGGCGACATGCCTTATGGCTCCTACCATCTCGGCCTTGACGAAGCGGTGCGCAACGCCACTCGGTTCTTGAAAGAGGCGGGGGCAGAGGCGGTCAAGATCGAGGGCGGTGAGAAGCGGGCTGACCTCGTCCGGCGCCTTATCGATGCGGAGATCCCCGTGGCCGGCCACATCGGCTTGACCCCGCAGTCGGTGAACGTGATGGGCGGCTACAAGGTGCAGGGAAAGTCGCTGGCCGATATCGAGCAACTCATGCGCGATGCGGTGGCGCTTGACCGCGCGGGTGTGGCTTGCATTTACCTGGAAGGGATTCCGCGCGAGGTCGCGGCCATGATCACGGCGGAAGTCGGGACACCGACCATCGGCATCGGCGCCGGTCCCGACTGCGATGGGCAGGTATTGGTCTTGCACGACATCCTGAACCTGACTTTTGGCGTGCCTGCCAAATTTGTGCGGCAATACGAAGATGTGGCGGCACTGATTACGCATGCAGTGCAGTCGTTTCGAGCGGATGTAGTTTCCCATCAGTATCCCTTGGATGGGGAGTCGTACCATCTGCCGAAGGAGACTCAGGTCGGGCTGGAAACCGTGCTGGAGCGCAAGCGAGCTTTGCGCAGGTAAGGACCCCGTCGTTGGTCCGGGGCTCTAACCACATGTGGCTCTCCTTGTGAGCGGCGTGGCTGCTTCCGAAGCCGTTGCCGGCAACAATGCCCGCGGGGCGCTTTGACTCGGCTAAGTCCTCGCCAAACTGGCACTTCTCAGACTGAGCCTCGACGAGATGCTAGGAACAACATCACCGTGATCTTGAACTCTTTGGCTGCCAGCCTGAGCCAAGCCCGGCATCGGTCGCCAGCGCGCATCACCCATGCCTTAGGGACGTTCTCATCACGACTTAATCAAAGGGGACTGTGCCTCGGTATCTGACTACAGTTTTACTAACGATGTATTCATGAAGATCCATCGCACAGTTGATGCGATGCGCAGCGCATCGCGCGCCGCGCGACATAACACCGGTCGCATCGGGCTTGTGCCTACCATGGGAGCATTACATGAGGGGCATCTCTCGTTAATTCGTGCGGCCAAGAATCAATGCGATGTGGTTGTGGTATCCATCTTTGTAAATCCCATCCAATTTGGACCTAACGAAGACTACTCCAAGTACCCGCAGACGTTTGAGCGCGATAGCCGGATGCTTGAGAAGGAAGGCGTTGCCTTTGCGTTTGCGCCGTCGATCGAACAGATGTATCCAGGCGGCGCGCTGAGCTATGTAACTGTCGAGGGCATGAGTGAAAAGCTCTGCGGCCGGTCGCGCCCAGGACATTTTCGCGGGGTGACGACGGTAGTTTCGAAGCTCTTTCATATTGTCGAACCCGACTTGGCTTTTTTCGGGCAGAAGGATGCGGCGCAGGTGGCTATTATCCAGCGTATGGTGAGGGATTTGAATGTGCCTGTCGAGATTGTGGTTTGCCCGATTGTTCGCGAGCCGGATGGGCTGGCGATGAGCTCGCGCAATGCCTATCTCGACCCCGCGCAGCGCAAGTCGGCGCTGGTGCTGTCACGGACGCTTCGCCGCGTGCGGCAGGTGTTTGATCAGGGCGAGAGGAACGCGGCTAAGCTGATTGAGGCGGGGAAGCAGGTCATGGCGGAGGAGCCGTCGGTGCGGCTGGATTATTTGGAGATTGCCGATCCGGAGACCCTCGATGGAGTCGAGATGGTGTCGTCCAACGGTCTGGTCGCAATCGCTGCCTTTGTGGGTACGACGCGGTTAATTGACAATATTTTGCTGCTGCCGAGCAGATAGAAGGTTCTTTTTCCGATTGATTGGTCCGCGCAGATATCTGTAAGTGACTACTCACGACGGTAATCCTTGTGACGTGTTTCGTGACGGCGCAGAATCAGCCTGCTTGCTGCCAGAGTCCAGGTAGCCTTCGCTGCAAGGTTTTTTGGCTGATGCCTGCGCCGCCGTTACAAGAGAGGTTCTTGTGGTCCCTTGTTTCGGACATTGGGAGCTCTGCCTCTGCGAGTCACTCGCACCGGCGGCTTTTTAGTTAGCGCCGTCGCGATCTTGGATATGACCGCTAGCGCTTGAAGAACATGTTACGGATTAAAACCTACCACAGCATTTTCCCTTCGCTCGCTTCCCCCCAGGTTTGTGGAGCGAAAAATAGTGACGCCTCATGAGGGGATCCGACTGTATTGGTCGCTTTCCTTGGTAGAGACGAACCGAGCAAATTGCCTGGCACCGGCCGCCTCACATCAGAAGGAAGGTAGACACATTGAAGAATCGAAGGAAGGCCGCAATGGGACTTCTCACATTCAGCCTCCTGTCTCCGCTACTTGTCGTGCCAAGTGTTTCCCGTGCCCAAGAGTCAGCTTCCACTCTGAGCTTGATGGCGCACTTGATCTCTTTTAACCAAGACCCGCCCGTCCTCGCCAAGAGCAAGGGATTGTTCGAAGCGCAAGTCGCTGAGGACGGCACCATCTCGTTCTCTCTGTCGCACGCCAACATGAGTAGCCCGGTGGTCCAGGCTCACATTCATTTTGGAGCTAGTAAGACCAACGGCGGTGTGGTGGTGTTTCTGTGCGGTGGCGCCAAGCCTGCTTGTCCTGCATCCGGAACCGTCACCGGCACAATTACGGCTGCAGACGTCAGCGTGCTCCCGGTAACGAATCCTGACTGTGTGATGCCTCAGGGAATTCAGCCGGGCGATCTGGCGGGGTTCATTACGGCAATTCGCTCAGGCAACACTTACGTGAACGGTCATACCGTGACTGTCCCAAACGGAGAAATTCGTGGCCAAGTGAAAATTCAATAGACGCGAATAGCCCATTTGGCGCCAGGGTCGAAGATGGCCACTTCCAGTCTGTCGATTCGGGGATCGATCGTCGATCAACGGTATCAATGACGAAGCACAACGGTTCGGATTCTTCGGAGGGAATCTGGGTAAACACCGGTTTCCTGGCAACGGGCGGAGAATAACGGGAAAGTTTGAACCCTCATTGAACAGAGCGACCAGAATCCTTCCGGTCGCTCTTTCTTACACGCATGAGTTGACCTTCGCAGGTGCAGCCATGCTCATTTGATCTGGTGGAGCGACCGTGGAGGCCTAATTAATGGCGCTGCGAATCGAGGAACTGCGCTAAATGCATGAAACGACTTCTCGACGGCTATTTTGCATTCTGCACACACGTTTAGTGCACCGGTTATGGAGTGGCTGACCATGCTCGAGTGTCGCGGCGGATTGACCGTGACCTGTTGCGATGATTTCACGCATCAAGGTGCTCTTCCACTACCATTTGTCGAATGCCGCTTCCATCTTGTAAAATCAAAGTTTCGACTACAGGTTCTGTTTATCTTTTTGGAGAGCAGTGGAATGGCACAAGTTTGTGATATTTGCGGCAAAAGGCCGCAATTTGGGAATAATATTAGCCACGCGCACAACGTGTCCAAACGGCGGTGGAATGTCAATCTGCGGGCGGTGCGGGCCAAGGTGGGCGGGGCGAGCAAGCGCGTTCGCGTGTGCACTTCCTGTCTGCGCAGCGGCAAGGTCGTAAAAGCCTAGACCAACACCACACCATTGAGGAAGACAAAGGAACCCGTGGGGATCCTTCGTAAACTCGTTTGCGCTTTATAGACGGTTACTCCACTCCGCGCAGAGTCACGTCGAAGATCAGGGTAGAATTTGCCGGGATTACTGGGGGATAGCCATTCGCGCCATAGGCCAAATCCGGTGGAATCTTTAGCTGACGCTTGCCGCCGACCTTCATTCCGGCTACTCCTTCGTCCCATCCCTTGATCACTTGGCCGGCGCCTAATTTGAATTCGAAGGGCTTGCCACTACCGACGGAGCTGTCGAATTTCTTGCCGTTGGTAAGCCATCCGGTGTAGTCCACCTTCACGTTATGGCCTGTTTCAGCGACAGGACCAGTACCCTGTTTGATGTCCCAGTACGTCAGGCCACTGGCAGTCTTGGTACCCGGGCCAGTGACTTTGGTTGGGCCGGCTGCAGTGGCGGATTTCTTGGCCGTTTGCGCGATGGCAAGCGTCGCCAAGGCGATTACTGCAACTATTAACGCTGATTTCATCCTCTACTCTCCTTCGGCAGTGAGCATTCAGACTATCGAGAACTGCCAGCTTCCTCAAGTGGCCTAAGTTTGAAGCGATTCAGTGCCCGCTGAACCGATCCGGCGTAGCCGATAGTGGCTGCTGACCGCTGCCTTCATGCCAATGCGATGACATCAATCTCTACCAAAACTTCCTTCGGCAACCGGGCTACCTCGACTGTAGAGCGGGCGGGCGGGGCTGAGGGGAAGTAATTTCCGTAGACTTGGTTCATGGCGGCGAAATCGTTCATGTTTTTCAGGAACACGGTCGAGCGGACAACTCTATCAAGGCTGCTGCCAGCTGCGGAGAGAATCCCGCGGAGGTTCTGCAAAACGCGCTCGGTTTGTAAGGCGACGTCGCCTGTGACCAGGGTGTTGGTTACGGGATCGAGGGCAATCTGGCCGGAGACGAAGATCAAGCCGTTGGCTTTGATCGCTTGCGAATATGGGCCGATGGCTTTCGGAGCTTCGGAGGTGGAGATGACATCGCGCATGTTAATAACTCTCGACTGTCCCCGATCAGCTGTCAGTGCTCAGACCTGATCAGAAGAAAGATTGTAGATTGGGTATCGCAGATTTCAAAACCCGGATCCCTCGTCTTGCTCGGGATGGCAATGGCGGGAACCGAAAACCCCAGCTCACCGAACTTCGCTCACGAAAACGAGGGGAGGCACGGGCATTTCTGAGGGCCGAGTGTTGAATGCTGCCAGCTAGACCTTTTGCAATCTTTGCACATCGTGCACGCCGGGAATTTTGCGGACGCCGGCAATGATCGTTTCCAGGTGCTTCAGGTCGGCGATGTCGAGGACTACGTCAATATTGGCCTGGCCGTTGCCGGTGCGCGCGTCGATGTTGCGGATGTTGGTTTTGGCGTCGCTGATAACGGCGGTGATTTGCTTCAGCATGCCCCATTTGTCGTCGCACAAAACCGTGAGCTTGACGGGATAGGCCGCAGGCAGAGCGTCTTCCTTGTCGCGAGTCCATTGCACGTCGATGCGGCGCTCGGGCTCATAGAGAAGGTTCGTGACATTCGGACAATTCCAGGAATGCACGGCAACGCCTTTGCCGCGAGTTACATAGCCGACGATATCCTCGCCGCGGATCGGATTACAGCAGCGGGCGCGGTAGACGAGCAGGTCGCCGTGACCCTTGACGGTGATCGCATTGGCATCGCCCCCGAAGACGCGGCGAACGACGCTGGCAAAGCTGTGCTTGCCGTCTTCTTCCGTCTCGGTAGTGGGTTGGGTTCCGGGCGGCGCCAGGCGGCCCAGGATCGAACGCGCGGAATACTTACCGTAACCGATGCCGGCCATCAGGTCGTCGGAACGGCCAAGGCCGTAGTCAGAGGCGAGCTTCTGCAGATCCTCCTCTTTGAGATCCTTTAGCGAGATGCGGTACTTGCGGGCTTCTTTTTCGATTAACTTGCGGCCGATTTCGATGGCGCGCTCGCGCTGGTGAATATTGAGCCAGTGTTTGATTTTGTTGCGGGCGCGGGATGACTTGACCACCGCGAGCCAGTCGCGACTTGGTTTGTGACCGGGTTGCGTGAGGATCTCGACGATGTCCCCGCTGTGCAGCTTGTGGCGGAGCGGGACCATGCGTCCGTTGACCTTGGCGCCGACGCAGCTGTGGCCTACTTCGGTATGCACGGAATAGGCGAAATCGATGGGAGTCGAATCCCGAGGCAGTACAACCACTTTTCCCTTTGGAGTAAAGGTGTAGACCTCCTCGGGATAGAGATCGATCTTCAGAGTCGAGAGAAACTCATTGGGATCGGAGACGTCGCGCTGCCAGTCGACCACCTGCCGGAGCCAAGCTAACCGCTGCTCATCCTTGGCGGAGACGGGCCCATCCTTATATTTCCAGTGGGCGGCGATGCCGTCTTCGGCGAGTTTGTGCATCTCCTCGGTGCGGATCTGAACCTCGAACGGAGTTCCGTTCTCGGTGATAACCGACGTATGCAACGACTGATAAAAATTCGGCCGGGGCATGGCGATGAAATCTTTGATGCGGCCGGGAACGGGGCGCCAGACATTGTGGATGATACCCAGGACGGCGTAGCAGTCCTGCACGGAGTGGGTAATGACGCGCATGGCGAACATGTCGTAGACCTGGTCCACGGTGATATGCTGGCGGATCAGTTTCTTGTGGATGCTCGACAAGCGCTTGATACGGCTTTCCACGCGGGCGGTGATACCCGCTTCCTTGAGTTTTTCCTGGAGTTCGTCTTGGACGGTGGCTAAGAATGCTTCGCCTTCCTTACGGCGAGCTTCCACGGCATCGTGTACTTGTTGATAGGCGATGGGATCCAGGAATCGGAAGCCGAGGTCTTCGAGCTCACCACGAATCTTGCCCATGCCCAGGCGGTGCGCAATGGGAGCATAGATATCGAGAGTTTCCTTGGCGATCTTATGCTGGCGCCCTTCCGGAAGATGCTCAAGCGTGCGCATGTTGTGCACGCGGTCGGCCAGCTTAATAAGCACGACGCGAATATCGTCGACCATGGCCAGCATCATTTTGCGCAGGTTCTCAGCCTGTTGTTCTTCACGAGTGGCGAAATCAATCTGGCTGATTTTGGTGACGCCTTCGACGATGTGCGCCACTTGCTCGCCGAATTCCTTGCGGATGTCAGTAGTCGTGACGGAAGTGTCTTCCACCGAATCGTGCAGCAGGCCGGCGGCGATCGAGACCGGGTCCATTCTCATTTCCGCCAGTGCGCAGGCTACCTCTAAAGGATGGACGAGGTAAGGCTCACCGGAAGCGCGGCTCTGGCCCGCGTGATGTTTCAAGGAGTATTCATAAGCTTTGCGGACGATTTCCAGGTCGTCGTTGGGGCGGGCAGCCTCCAGCTTCTTCATCAGGTCACGGAAGCGGGTGACCGTGAGGACGTTGGTAGCGATTTGTTGACGCAGTGTCCCCATGGGGGATTATAAGCCGGGAGTGGCGTGACCCGCGCTGACGGCGGTCCGTAACTTGATTATAGCCTTAGAACATCGTGGGTCTCTGCTGGTTGGTCGTGCGAAAAAGGCAGGCGCGACCCCTCACCGTAGATTTGATAAAGTTCCTTGCCATGGCAAAAGGCAGGGTTCTTGTTTCGGGGGCATCGGGGCCGATCGGCACAGCTCTGGCGCCGACACTGCGCGAGCGGGGATACGAGGTCGTTCGGCTCGTGCGTGGTCCCGCTTCGGGAAGAAAACAAATTCATTGGGATCCGGCACAGCCGGTTGATCCCGGCTCGGTAGCGGGATTCGACGCGGTCATTCACCTCGCGGGCGAGACCATCGTGGGGCGATGGACGGAGGGGAAGAAACGACGCATCCATGAGAGCCGTGCGGCCGGCACGCGAAACCTGGCGACAGCCTTGGCCAAGGCAGCACAGAAGCCGCAAGTGCTGGTCTCTGCATCGGCGATCGGATTCTACGGAAGCCGAGGAGACCAGATCCTACGGGAAGAGAGCTCGTCAGGACACGATTTTCTGTCGGCTGTCTGCCGTGACTGGGAAGCGAATACGCAGGCGGCTCGGCAGGTGGGAATTCGCACGGTGCAGACGCGATTCGGGCTGGTTCTAAGCCGTGACGGCGGCGCGCTGCCGAAAATGCTGCCTCCCTTCCGCGTGGGGCTCGGCGGAAATATAGGGAATGGAAAACAGTGGTGGAGCTGGATCCACATCGCGGATGTGGTTGGGGCCATTCTTCATGTCCTAGACAATGCCAGTCTCGAAGGACCGGTAAACGTGGTCGCGTCAGTCCCGGTGACCAATCGAGTGTTTACAAAGACTTTGGCTGAAACTCTCCATCGGCCGGCACTGTTTCCGATGCCGGCGTTTGCCGCGCGGCTGATTTTTGGGCAAATGGCGGACGAGCTTCTGCTGGCCAGCCAACGAGTCGAACCAGCCAGGCTTAGCGCTAGCGGCTACCGCTTCCAATACACGGAACTGCGAAACGCGCTCGAACACTTGTGTCATTGGCATAGGACCAAGTGATAGCTTAGCTAGTGTTGAAATACAGAGTATGCTGTATTTTTTTGATACCAAGCGAACAGCATTTCAGCCTCTGCCGATCATAGGAATGATTTTCGGGCGATACTCAGGAATAGCGGACAGTCAGGTAGGGAAAATAGGCGGAATACTAGTGTGAGTGCTGGGATAATGCTGGTGGGCGAGAATCAGTAAGCTAGCTACTTAGTAATCAATAAGTCGATATCAGTAACTGCTAAGCAAGCGAGTCACAAAGCGTCCGATAAATGCTCAATCTGGGTGATGCTCGGCACAGCCTGAACGGCCGGTAACTGTGAATCTGGTGCCGCTCGATTCCAATCTGGACCAGGCTGGTCGCGCCGATCCTACTTCTTTGGCCTGAGCGCGTGACTTCTTCCAGCGTGGCGTCAATAATTATCGGCCCGTTCATGTGTCATGTTTCCGATTCCGTCAGGTCTCACGCAAAACCACTCCATTTCGATCGTTGATGACGAGCAGAGTGTTCTCGAAACGCTGCGCTAAGGTGGTTTTGAGAACGAGAGCTATGAAGTCGCCTCGGCTTTCCCCGTCCTGTGATCGCGAACCCAAGTCAGTTCTTCGGCGTGTCGACGTCGTACGTTCCAATCCTGGGCACTACCCCGATCGAGTACGTAACCTTGCAAGCGGCGCCGGGATCTGCGCCCCACGGGTGGAACATCGATTTTTCCCCGGTGAAGGACACGACTGTGACGCAATCAAGGTCGATTCACCTCCGCCCCGAGTTCTTCAATCTGTTCAATCTCCACTTTCGCGACGCCCGGTCAGACCCTGGAGGCTCCACTTTTGGTTTGTCCACCTGCACGCAGACGGCGGAGCGTCAGATTCAGTTGGGGGCGAGGTGTGTTTTCTGAATCCGAGAAAATGTGATTCTGACCTCGGTCCAACCCCACCGTGGAGAGCGCCGCAGTTGTGTTAGGGCGAATCCGGTAGCACAGGCATGACTGCACGATTGACCACGGCGGGGTCATCCCGCAGCTTTATATAGAGGAGAGTGCCGTTGGGGCGAGGCACGGTTACTGTCCCGTCGGCGAATCCTGAGGGGACTGGGGTCGAGTGCTCGAACTGCGCGTCGGAGGCAACCGAATCAATGAGGAACAGACTGGCGCCGCTTAGGGTGCACTGTTTGTCGGGAATGCCGGGGCAATGCACCTCTTTGAGGATCGGCACGCGCACTAACGTCGCGAGCGGCTGCCAGTCTCCCTCGGTACCGTCGGCAACCGGCCGGAAGCGGAGCGGACCGAAAGCTGACGGGCCGAAGGCCTTCACCGGATCGACGGTAGCCATGACCGTATGGGCGTCCTGTGCAACGAGACTGCCGTCAGAAAAGGTGAGCGTGGCCGAATACGACGAGTCGGCCGTGGCTATCTCGATTTTCTCTGTCCGCGAAAATGTATCCGGCACCTCTGATTTCAGAAACAACGTGAGCTTGCCGTCTTGCGGCAACACGTCGTCGCTGCCGAGGTGTATCACGGAAGACGACGCACCAGGGTGAATGGTCTTGTTCACTAGGACCACCTTGGGCCGGGCTGCCGATACACTCGCTTGCAGCTTGAGCGTTCGCCCGTCCTTCAGGGTCACCAGGGCGCTGGCTTGCTGGCCAGCATAAAGAGCCGACGAATTCTTCGCTTCTGCAGCGAGGTGCAAGGCGTCCTTGTTGTCCGCTCTCGACAGAGAAGCCGGGGCGAAGTGAACTCCGTCGAGCTCGACCGCGCCAACTTCATCCAAGCGGGTTCCAGTTAGAATCGCTTGCGAGTCGCCGGCGTGAATCGTGAGCGCATCGAGAGAAGCAGTTTCAGAGTAGGTCTTGACCGTAACCTCATCCGGTGCCGAGGCGCCGAACTGCTTTATCGCAAGCTGAATCTTGCCAGGGCTTTCGTTTTTGAGCGCGAGTTTCACCTCAACCTCATTGGCTCCGAGCGAGGTCCAGACAGGTTTCAGTAGCTTTCCTTTTTCATCTTTCGCCGTGATGGTTTCGACACAGGCGGCGGCATCGGAATGGAAGTGAATGCTATCGTCGCGGCCGACGATGAGAGCCGCTTGCTCAGCCGGTGCAACTGTCCACTGGGCGCGATGAGAGTTCTGGAGATGGAAGGTTGGACCATCGAAGGAATCGAATCCCCACCTACCACGCAGCATTCCACTCACTTGATTGTCGAGGTTGGAGGCAATGAGGGTGTGCGCGTCGATAGCAACTCCCCCTAAGGCGGCGTCTGTTTGCGCCGGTAGATCCAGGGTGTGGCCGGCCTTATCGGATAGGTGCAGCACCATGTCGTGAGCGTACTCGGTCGAGAAGACTACCGGAGCACCTTCGACCGGCAGGAGGAGCGACGGTTTTTCCAAACAGAGTACCTGGCTGGGATCGACGGGCCGCAACGGCGGCAACTGTGCCGACTCGACAGCCGGCAGACTTGCTACCAACACCGACAAGGGCTTACGAAAGGACGGAGGATTGTTGAGCTTCAGATCGACGCGGTCACGGTTGGTGAGCGCGAGCGCGGGAATATATTGATACTCCGGCGTACGAAAGCTGGTCATCATCTTGGCTAAGTCAACTACCGCGCCAACATAAGGACTGTAGGCGCCACCACCGGCGAGCTTCGTCGTGCTAACCGCACCGATCAGGTCAGCGCCGCTGCCCGAGGTGAGCGCGGCCACCATGGACTGACTGTGGCCATCATCGAGAACCAGCTCATCGGTGTTTTGCGTCAAGCAGGCTTCCTGCTGCTCTGCCGGTTTCTGAAAGCAGTCGTTGTCCACCTTGATATTCAGACTGCGCGCCAAGAGCACGGAACGGTCATGCAAAGCTTCGGAATCGGTGTTAGAGGTGTGCTTCACCTCCTTCAGATACTTGTCCAGGCGCGATCGGTCAAGCGCGGCTTGATTCAAATCTTGCGAGGCGCGGACAAAGGCTCCGGGCCTACCGCGAACGGCGGCGCGCAGCGTACCGTAGTCGCCGCCGGTTTCCGGCGCAAGAAAAATGAGCGCCTGCTCCGCGCCTTCCGGCACGGTAATGACGATTCCTTCCTCCCGGATCTGTTTCTTCCAGGTTTCCACCCTGCTAAACCACTTGTCGGGAGGCGGATTGGTCGAACCACGCAAGAAGACCGGGATCATCAAGTAATGAACGGCTTCGCCTGAGGGCAGCTCGGGATGGATCCAGATACGGTCTCCGGGTTGCAGGCTTGGAACTTTGGATGCGGGCAGGGTCTTGCCTGCTCGCGTCACCTTGATGGACAGGCTCGGTCCGAAGAGGTCGAAGGCCGCTGCCTCGGCCCAAAGCAGGTTGCAGGAAAGAAGAAGGATCAAACCGACCAGAAAACGAATGCGACAAAACATCTGAATATTGTAAGGAATTCTGTCGAGTAGGTGAAATCGCAGGGACACGGGAACACGCCAGAAGGTCGGCAGGGAGCATAAAAAGGTATTCAGCCGTAAGAGCTTGAGCGAAGCCTTCTTAGCCTCTTTCGAATGCATGTTTCTTCCCCAGCTCGGCCAAGGCTTTTCTCAGGTCCGCTTCAAAACGCTCGGACTGGGCCATGAGTTTGTCGGTGGCGGTGGCGCAGGCACGCTCCATCTGGATAAGCCCCACCTTGACGAAGCCTCCGGCTACATCAACCAAATGCTGAGTCGTAGTGTCCAGGTACTGGGCATCGGTGGAGTCAGCGGCCCAGACTGGCCCTCCGATGAGACGCGTCTGCCAATACAATTTTCGCTCCATGAACGTGGCGGTCTCATCGTCAGTGGCTTTCTCGAACGCCCAGCGTGCGCGCTTGAAATCGTAATGGCGGCTGGAAAAGTGAATGGGCAACAGCTTTGACGAAGTCGAAAATTCTACTTGTTTGCGGTCAATTTCCTTGCGCAACGCATTGATCACGGGCGCTTGGGCGCCTTTGGGCTCGAGCGAGGGCATGAGCTCCTTGATTGTCGCCGAAAGGTTTACCGCCACCAGAGCGTACAAGCCGTTCGTGTTCTCTACGCGGACCTTACCGTGCAAGACCCACCAGTCCGAACCCGAAGTGGACTTGTGAAAGGGCCACTCGAGGTCAAAGGTTAAGGGCAAACCCTCCATGGAGATATACAGCTTCTTCTCGGCTGATCCGTTTCCTGGGGACATGTCAAGCTTCCGTTGCTATTTTTGTTGCCGGGCAAGGGCATCTTGCCTTAACACAAAAAAAGAGTACCCCTGACGCCGCACGAGCAATTAGTTTAGCCCAACGAGAGACGGGAACAATACCTTCCGGAAAATCTGGCCGGTCGCTGGTATTTAAGTCAGGCGTGCGCCAGACTGAGGCAGGAGTCAGGTACTCGTTGGGGAGAGTGCCCTAACGCACCGCTGTTGCCAAGAATGCTTCGCACTACGATAGCCAGCCGTTTCGTTGTAGCTTTTCGGGATACCCACGGGAGCGGCCGTGCCACTGATTTCCTTGCGGGTCGTGGTCCTGGTTGCCTGGTTTTAAGGAACCTCGGCGGTCATGTTGGCCTAGTGACTGGCAGCGTCATCTTGTCAGGGAAAATTTCTTTGCTCTTCGGTCAGACCGGCGCGGCTAAAACGTTACCGTGCTGGTGCTCTCGTTTGGGTAGCGGCTACGCATTTTTGCGTACGGCAACTGCCATCCCAGGCTCAAGCTAATAACCTCATCGGCGTGTTTACCACTTTAGGGAGGTTGCAGCTGAAAAATTTGCTCTGACAAACGGTTTTGTGACGCGAATACCTTTATCGTGACCACTGTTGACGAACTGGATTCTTGTCTTTAGGGATGCAGCGTGCGATGGCTTGTGATTGAATGTTCCCTCACTCACAGCTATGGAAGGTTCGCGCATCGCGGAACTGCTGCAACCATTTTTGCGGCACGATCTCTCATCCGAACAGCTTCGTAGTATATCGATGTATATCGATATATTGCTGAAGTGGAACCGGAAGATGAACTTGACGGCCGTGCGGGGCCCGGAGCAGGTCGTCACACGCCATTTTGGCGAGTCGCTGTTCGCGGCGCAACACATCTTCCCTTCCGTGCATCGTGAATGGGCCGGGGGGAGCCCGAGAACAGCGGCCAGGGAGCGAGATTCATGGGACAGTCGTCGCTCTAGGACAGACCTTGCCAGCTCTCTGTCGACCGTGGTGGATGTGGGATCGGGTGCGGGGTTCCCAGGGTTGCCGCTGAGGATATGGGCATCTGAGGTTGGATTGACGCTGATCGAGTCCAATCATAGGAAGGCGACATTTCTTCGAGAGGTCGTGCGGGCACTCGGCCTGGAGGGCGTTGACGTGTTTGCCGGGCGGGCGGAGAGCTTCCCGTCTGCTTCGGCCGACGTGGTTACGCTCCGGGCGGTGGAACGTTTTGAGAACATACTTGCAATCGCCGCGAGGCTGGTTAGAGCAGGAGGACTCCTGGCTCTCTTAATTGGAGAGGAGCAGATCGAGGTGGCCAAGGCTGGCTTAACGGATCTGAGATGGCAAGCAGCAGTCCCGATTCCTTTATCGAGCAATCGCGTCGTACTGATTGGGGAACCTCACTAGGTACCCATGCACGAGTACATCATTACTCGTAATAGATGCCCGCTGAGAGCGGCTACCGCCGGATTTCCGATTCCTGCGCCTCCCCTCAAGTCTTCCCATCGCAAGTACGACTCCTCGAAAGAGCCAGCATGCTCGGGCCAGGATGCGCGCCTCGGCAGCCCCTAACCTAACCCAGGATTTTGGCATTGGTTTCTCTTTGCAAGCCGAACAAAACTGAAGCAACCGCTTGTCGGATAGAGATAGACCAAAAGCAACAGACGCACGACGAGTGCACCAGTAGCAGAAATTGCAGCAACCACTTCAAGGGCGCGAGGTAGTTGGTCATAATGCAGCGTGGCAGCAATAGCTTCCCAACGTTAATGACAGCTCCGGCGGGAGTTCTGGCGGCGCAATTCACGCCTGTCTAAACGTCGCAGCGCAGCGCCCGTGGGATAGTTAAGAAATGTTCCACGTGGAACACCGCTGCTTCAGCCGTAGACAGCAATGGCCCCGATGCCTGAACAGCATCGGGTCAACTGTGCGAACAGATCCGCAGTGAGCTGACGGTCATCGTGGCAATCAGCCGACCAATCCAGCTGTTGGCCGAAATCGGTTACGCCAGCCCATGGCTCCATTACCCTTAACTTAACACTTTTGCCGATGTTCCACGTGGAACGTCCGAGCTGTAAGGACCATCTGCGGGATTCTCGCCATCCTTCACGGAGCTGAAACGACGCAGCGTAAGGGGCCTGTGGAATGCTCCAAGAAGTGTTCTACGTGGAACACCGCTGCTTCAGCCGTAGATAGTAAGGCCCCGATGTCTCAACAACGTCGGAACAACTTTTTTGGGACCGAGGTTGAATATGCGCTGCGAATAGATCCTGCAGTGAGCTGATAGTCATAGATGGCAATGCCTTTCAGCCGACCTTTTGCGAAATCCGTTCCGCCAGCCCATGGCTCCAGCACCTTGAGTTAACAAGTTTGCCGATGTTCCACGTGGAACGTTCGAGCTCATATTAAGGACCATCTTTGCACAGGATTTCTCCGTATCCACAGTTTTTGGGTATTGCAATTCCATCGAAGTAAGTTATTCTGCGCTCATCTCTGGATTCTCCAAAAACTGAATGGGACGCGTAATCGCCGTAGCCAACCAGAAGGGCGGCGTGGGCAAGACTACGACCGCTATCAATTTGGCCTCGTCCTTTGCGGCCGCGGAAGTCAACAGTCTCTTGGTCGATTGTGATCCGCAGTCCAACGCTACCGGCGGACTTGGTTTTCCTAAAGATCCCGATCGAGCCAGCACCTACGATCTGATCATGGAGATCGCTACTCCCGATGAGGTCATCCAGCCCACGCAAATGGAGCAACTTTGGATCATGCCGGCGCACAAGAACCTGACCGGCGCGAACATTGAACTCGTGGAGGCCGAGAGGCGGGAGTTCCGGCTGCGGAATGCGCTGGCTTCCTTGCGGGACCGGTTTCAGTTCATCGTGCTCGACTGCCCCCCGGCACTCGATCTGCTTACACTGAATGCGCTGGTGGCGGCCGATACAGTGCTGATTCCCATGCAGGCCGAATACTTCGCTTTGGAGGGTATCACCGAGTTGCTCGATACGGTCGAGCGCATCCGAGCCAATTTCAATCCCGAGTTGTCGATCGAGGGCGTGGTGCTCACCATGTATGACGACCGAACCAGTCTGGCCAGGCAGGTGACCAACGAGCTGAAGAATTTCTTCGGCAACAAGCTTTGCGAGACGGCGGTGCCCCGCAATATCCGCCTCGCAGAGGCGCCCAGCCATGGGAAGCCGGCACTGATCTATGACGTGCGATCCAAGGGCGCCGAGAGCTATATCCGGCTGGCCAAGGAGATCATCAATCATTACCTGGCGGATCAGGCGCCGGCGGCGGCCATAGACCAGCCAGCCTAAGATATATCCACACACATCTATATAGATGTATATCGATGTAAGAAACGAGGATTCTCCTGGACCACGGAAAACACGGGATCGAGCCACCGGCGCCTGAAGGCGCGTCTCGGCGAGACCGTTAAGCGTGGCTGAGGCGGCAGGACGACTCAAAAATTTATTGGCCCGCAGCGGGACATTACAAAAGCAGTTTGCCCGAAGGGCAGGCGGAGAACAAATCATGACGACGATTTTGGAGAAGAGGAAGGCGTTGGGGAGGGGATTGGAATCGCTTTTGCCGGGTAAGCCACGGACGATCGGACCTCCTCCGCCACAGCAGGACGTGTCGGCCGCAGCTGCCAGCAGCGCTCCGGCGGCGAATCCAGCCGGGGCCCTGGACGGGCTCTCGGTTATAGATATCGGGCTCGAGCTGATTGAAAACAATCCTTACCAGACGCGCGGGATTTTTCGCGAAGACGAGTTGAAAGATCTGGCCGAGTCGATCAAGGCCAGCGGAGTCATTCAGCCGATTGTGGTACGCCCGGCAAAGGACGGACATTACGTCTTGATTACCGGGGAGCGGCGTTGCCGGGCTGCACGCCTGGCAGGCAAAGAGAAGGTTCCCGCGATCGTGCGCGTCGCCTCCGATGAGCAGGCAGCAGAGATGACGATCATCGAGAACCTCCAGCGCGCCGACCTGAATTGCGTGGAGCAGGCGCGAGCCTTCGCGCGCTTGAGTCAGGAGTTTGGGCTTACCCAGGAGCAAATTGGACAGCGGGTGGGCTGCTCGCGCGAGTCGGTTTCGAACTACATGCGGCTGTTGAAGCTGCCGGCGGAGGTGCAGCAGCTCTTACTGGAAGGCAGGATCGATTTCAGCATGGCTCGGGTGCTGCTGACCCTCGTCGATCCCGAGCAGGTGGTGAAGATCGCAAATGTCGCCATCCGCGACCACTTGTCGGTGCTCGACTTAGAGGATCTGGTTCTCAAGATCAATGTGCCAAAGGAGAAAGCTGAGACGCCGCAGCAGGCGCGATGGGTTGATCCCAATGTGCGCGCCGCACAGACTGAGTTGGAGCGTATTTTGGGAATCCGCGTGCGCATCAAAGATCGGAAAGGCAAAGGGAAGATCGTGCTCGAATATAGCAGCCTTGAGGATTTTGATCGGGTAGTGGAAATGCTGAAGGGACAGTAGCCTTACCGGTCTCGCACCTCTGGCATCGCCGCACTTCGGTGCGTTCGTCCTGGCCAGATGGTTTGGGCCGCGTGCCGAATGGGGCGGGTTATAAAAGCCGCCCAAGTGTACAGCTGTCTTTTGCCATGGCTCCGACGCCGTCCTCTTCTCCCATGAACGAGTGACATACTCAAAACCCTCATTCATCCGGCAAACAAATTGTTGGAAGAAGAGCAGCTGTGAGTCTGACGAACAGTGCAGCCGACTTATGGGTCCCTCTTTTCTGCGCGACGCGAGGGCCCGGTGAGAATGCTTTAGTCGATTGCCGCTTTAGATCTGTCGGTTTTCTGCCCGCTTGTGGCCTTCAGGCGGCGCATATGTGCTACGACCAGACGAATTTCGTCGTAAGTAATTTCCTTGGGCAAGCCGTCCTTAATGGGTTTGAGCCATTCGAGACCGACTCGTGCACAGGCGCTCTCGATCGCCGTTTGTTTGTTCGCAGAAATCCAAGTCGATTGAAAGTCAACCTCGCCTTGCTCGATAAAAGTGGCTATATTGCCGATGATGGTTCCAAGTTGGCGGCCACGAATAGCGGCAATCTGCGCGAACGTGTTTCCCTCGGCAAGCAGGCGTTTGGTTTCCTCAAGCGGGGTAGGTTTCTTTTCCGGCAGAGGCGCCGCGCGATCGCCTTCGCGGAATTTACGCAGCGCCTCCAGGATCTGCCGGCCGTAAAGTTTCGTCTTGTGATTGCCGAAACCAATGACCCGACGAACCTCGGCCAGAGAGGTGGGCGGATTCTGGCAGATCTGCTTGAGAGACGCGTCTTGCATGACGACGTATGCGGGAACGTTCTGCTGGCGCGCGGTGTTGCGGCGCCATTCGCGTAGGTACTCGCGCAACTCGGGATCGCCGGTCCACTGCGCTCGATGCGCGACATCGCCGGTGGCGACCACGATTTCTCTTCGCCGAGGTCGAAGCTGCGCCGGCCGAGCCAGCCAAGCAGGCTCATAGCCGCAGGCGTCGCAGGCGCTGCACGACTCCCATTTCGTAGTCTCGCCAAAGTGGCGGCAGATTCGCTTGTGGCGGCAGTCGTTCGATTCGACGAACTCGCGCAGGATACGATAGCGCTCCCAAGCGCGTTGCCGTTCAGCCGGATCCTGGATCTGGCCAGCAAAGTAGGCGAGCAGACCAGCGTCGCGAGTCTGCCATAGCATGACACAGTCGGCGGGCAGGCCATCGCGACCGGCACGACCGGCTTCCTGATAGTACTGCTCGATAGATTTCGGCAAGGCAAGATGGATGACGGCACGTACCGACGCTTTATTTATGCCCAGCCCGAATGCAATGGTTCCGACCAGCACGCGACACTCGTCGGACATCCAGCGCTCCTGGTTGGCGCGCCGCGCATCTGCGTCCATCTGACCGTGGTAGGGAATCGCGCCGATACCGTGTTCGGCGAGCAAATCGACTGTCTCCTCGACACGGGCGATGGTAGGAACATAGATGATGACGTTTCCTTCGTCGTATTGGCGAACTGCACGGAGAAGCAGATTTGACTGGGAATGCGGTTCGCAGAGTTTGACTACGTAACGTAGATTCGCGCGATGGAAGCTGGCGATGTACTTGTGAGGATCGTGCAGCTGCAATTGAGTCAAGATGTCATGGCGCACGCGTTGCGTGGCGCTGGCAGTAAAAGCGGCGATAGGACAATCGGGAAAGTCTTTTCGCAGGCAGCTGAGCTGACGGTACTCTGGGCGGAACTCGTGGCCCCACTCGGAAATACAATGCGCTTCGTCGATGGCGAACAAAGCCAACGGCACTCCGCGCAGCCAGCCGATCGTGTCCGGGCGAGCCAGCCGCTCGGGGGAAAGATAGATCAGGCGGTATTCGCCCTGACGCGCTTTGCGCATGATGGCTGACTGCTCCCCCGCCGGCAGTGTGCTATTCAGAACCGTAGCGGAAATGCCGATCTGCGCTAGCTGCGTGGCTTGATCCTGCATGAGCGCGATCAGGGGAGAGATAACCACGACAGTTTTGTGGAGAACGATCGGAGGAACCTGGTAACAGAGGGATTTGCCGCCACCGGTTGGCATCACGACGCAGGTATCATGACCGCCTAAGAGACTATGAATGATGCGCTCTTGCAGGGGACGGAAGGAGTCGTAGCCCCAGTACTGGCGCAGGATTTTCCCCAGATCAGGTGAGAGGGCCATGTGCACTCAAAGTATGCCTGAATCGGCTGGGGCCCGTCGCAGGTAATTACAAAGCAGGAGATCAGCACAAAGGGCTCAAAGGACGGGATGCACCGTAACCGCTACGAATCAGCATTGTAAACGGTGGGCCAAGAAGGCCAGCAGCCGAAGGGCGAGACTTAGAAGCAGCCCCGAAGAAGGAGGATTTCACGCTCGGAGTGGGAATCGAGCCGCACTCCATGACCTGCGACCACTTCAAGCCCTGACCTCAGCTGAACAGCTCGCTCCTCCGAGCGGAAATCGAGATAAAGGCCGACTGGATGATTCTTGCTGCCAGCTGGCTAGTGTAAGATCGCGCTTGCTCTTTTCCGTGCCTTCTTCTATAAACTTTCTCATCTGGCGTT
>Ga0126370_10000060_pt1 | contig 31992 bp, 29 predicted proteins | sample PanSoiMetaPlot_3_FD_92586 | JGI IMG/M metagenome (GOLD analysis project Ga0126370, IMG submission 92586) | Tropical forest soil microbial communities from Panama - MetaG Plot_3 | ecosystem: Environmental > Terrestrial > Soil > Tropical forest > Bulk soil | place: Panama | collected 2016-02-17 | reverse complement strand
CCTCCTTCGATACAAAGATTATAGCGCCGCTTCTCTAGAGCGCTTTGACTTTTGCGTATATCGCGGCCATGTCATCCTGACCGCAGTCGAAGAGCCTGCCCTGAGCGAAGTCGAAGGGATCTCGTGTTTCTCGACATCGTCACCGACATGTCAGGGAGTTTCTAGCAGGAGCGTATACAGCATGATGAGAAGCCTTTCCAGGTTCACTTCACCACGTGTGTGCATGGGATCCTTCGACTCCGTGTATGCCTCGCTCAGCGCGAAGCTTTCACTGCGCTCAGGATGACAACGCGGAAATGGTATACACCAATTCCTGTCGGACGGCTCGCTTCGCTTCGGCGGGGCGGACGAAATACGTTCGCCCCTACACAATCTAGACGTTCTCGAAGATTCCCGCGGCGCCCATGCCGCCGCCGACGCACATCGTGACCATGCCGTAGCGGGCGTTGCGGCGTTTTAACTCGCGAATCACTGTTGCCGTCAGCTTGGCCCCCGTGCAGCCCAGCGGATGTCCCAAGGCGATTGCACCGCCGTTAGGATTTACTCTTTGTGGATCGAGTCCGCCTTCCTTGATTACCGCGAGCGACTGTGCTGCGAAGGCTTCGTTCAACTCGATCACGTCAATATCAGTGAGTTTCAGCCCCGCCAACTTCAGAGCCTTCGGAATTGCGAAGACCGGGCCGAGTCCCATTTCTTCCGGTTTGTATCCGGCGGTGGCGAAGGAAACGTAACGCGCCATCGGCCTGATGCCCAGCGCCTGCGCGCGCTCGGCCGACATAACCACTGCAGCCGCGGCACCGTCGGACATCTGCGACGAATTCCCGGCCGTCACCGTACCCTTCACATGGAAGGCCGCTTTGAGCGCGGAGAGCGCTTCGAGCGAAGTATCGGCGCGCGGACCTTCGTCTGTTTTGAATACGATCTCTTGCCGCTTGGGCTTCGATCCGTTCGGAGTCGTGAAACTTACGGGCACGGGGACCACTTCGTCATTAAAATTGCCGGCTTGAATTGCGGCCAGCGCTTTCTGGTGGCTGCGCAGCGAAAATTCGTCTGCAGCCTCACGCGTAATGCCAAAGCGCTGCGCTAAACGCTCAGCGGTGAGTCCCATCGAAAGATAGGCGTCAGGATAGTGATCGACGAGCCACGGGTTGGGGGAAATTTTGTGGCCGCCCATGGGGATCATCGACATGGACTCTGTTCCTCCGGCGACGATGACCTCGGCGCCGCCTGCCATGATTCGTTCGGCCGCCATCGCGATGGCTTGCAATCCGGAAGAGCAGAAACGATTGATGGTGAGCGCTGATATCTCGACGGGCAGACCTGCTCGCAACGCCGCGATGCGGGCAACGTTCATTCCCTGTTCAGCTTCAGGCATCGCGCAGCCCAGGATGACGTCTTCGATCTCCTTTACATCGAGCTGCGGAATTCGATCGAGTGCACCTTTGATAGCGATCGCGGCTAATTCGTCCGGACGCGTGGCACGCAGCGTTCCTTTGAATGCCCGACCAACGGGAGTTCGAACTGAGGATGCAATGATGACTTCTCGCATGATTTTCTCCAGATTGCTAACAACTGATTAGATGTTCAATTTGAGGCTCTCGGCTCTGGGCTCTCGGCTTTCGGGTGCCCCAAGTCATCCAGGACCTCCGCTAACTCTGCCTGCCTCACTTTACCGGGGCGAAAAAGTAATAGTCTGCTGTGTAGTCACTCTTTGTTTCCGCATCTTTGTGCGACTCGTCGCAGGGATCGTTTCCGGGCTTTCCTCCGTGAGTGTGAACACGCTGGATTTTGGTCACCTTCGCAAGAGCGCCTTTTCCGGAGTTCGTGACCACATCCAAAAGCAGCCATGGAATGGAATCTGAATCCAGCGAGTCGACGTGGGAGGCAGCCTTGCCGGTGACTTCGCTACCGTCTCTCAACTTCCAGGTTGGACCAGCTATATGCTGACCGATGACTTTATCCTTGCGGTCTTTGAGCTCCGCGTCCGGGCCTTTCAGTGTCCATGCAAATTTCCCGTCGGATCCGGCCTGGCAGGTGTAGTTTTGTGTGCCTTTCGCGTGCACGAATAAGACCGGGTGCAAAGTGTCCGGCACTGTGATCGCGTCCGGTACATCGGGCGCGGTTTCGTTCACTTCAGTGTCCTTGCTGTCTTTTTGGGCGCTCGCCGCAAGCGAGAACACAAGAAGAACAGCCAAGACGCCGAACGTGCGAACTACATTTTTGAAGGCGTTCATCTCAATTCCTTAGAGTTTTCCCGGTTTTCAACGTGTATTGAATTCGTTCCTGTGTCTTGCGTTCGCCGCACAGGGACTTGAAGGTTTCGCGCTCCAGATCGAGGATGTATTGCTCGCTTACGGGAGTACCAGGTGTGACATTGCCCCCACACAGCACCGCGGCGATCTTGCCTGCGAGTTTGACCTCATAATCTGTGATGAAATCGCCCTGCCGCATGAGATGCGCGGCCATCTTCAAGGCGGCAAGCAGATTCTCACCGGGCGCGGGAATGTCGGTGCGCGGAACGGGCGGCTCATAGCCGGCTCGCACCAACTCGAGAGCGCGCCCTTTCGCGTCGCTGAGAACGCGCTCGCGGTTCATGGTGATGTTGTCAGAATCGGAGAGAAATCCCAACCCGCGCGCTTCATGCGCCGAAGTCGCGACCTTCACGGTGGCGATGATCTCGAAGGCCTTTTTCATACCCTCCAGCATTTCCACCGATCCTGCGATCGCTTCTCCCGAAGCCTTGCCGTGCGCAGCTGTCGCGGAGTCGACCGCCCGCAACAGCATTTCCTTGCATCCACCGCCGCCGGGCAGGAGTCCGACACCGGCCTCAACCAGGCCAGCATAGAGCTCAGCATGAGGCTGCCGCGCGGCAGCATGCAGCGACATTTCGGTACCACCACCCAAACAGAGTCCGAATGGAGCGGACACCACTGGTTTGGGTGAGAATTTGATCGCTTGTGTCGCCGCCTGGAACTGGCGGATGACTTGGTCGACCTCGTCCCACTCTTCTTCCTGAGCGCTCATCAGCAACAGCATGAGATTCGCCCCGGCAGAAAAGTTGGTGGCGTCGTTGTGGATCACGAAGGCGTCGAAGTTGTCTCCCGGGCCACCTGGCTTCAACGTCTGGTTCACCAGGCTAATGATGTCGACTCCGAGCACGTTCATCTTGCTGTGAAACTCGATGCAGGCCACGCCATCGCCGAGATCAACAACCGAGGCGGCGGAATTCTTTTTCACCACACCGTTCGATTTCTTGGCGACGGTCACGGACCAGACGCCGGCTGGAACTTCGACCGGGTTCCAGTTTGATTTCGGCAGATCCCAACATTTCCTTCCGGCGGGAGATTTGGGATCATCGACGTACCAGGATTTCTGCCCGGCGGCGAGAAGCTTCTCGACATTTTCCGCGACCGGCTTGCCCTCTTTTTTCATGCGCGCGACGGTGGCTTCGACGCCCGCTGCATCCCACAATTCGAACGGACCAAGGTCCCAGTTGAACCCCAGCTTCATGGCGCGATCGATCTCGACCACAGTGTCAGAGATTTCGGGAATGCGGTTGGCGGAGTAAGTCCACAGCTCCGTCAGCGCAGTCCACAGGAAAGTACCAGCCTTGTCGCCCTTCGGCGGACCGCCTCCATCCATTCCGAGGAGCATGCGAAGACGCGCCCCAGTCTCCTCGACATTTTTGGCCATATCAAGAGCAGGGAACTTGGGCTTCTCCCGCGGATGGTATTCCAGAGTCTTCCAATCCAGCGCCTGACGATCGTCTTCCTTTCCGTCGCCGCCCTTAGTCTTTTTGTAGAAACCGCCCTTCGTCTTGTCGCCGAGCCATTTCCTCTGCAGCATCTGAATGAAGAATTCGGGCAGCTTCAAATCGCTTCGTTCGTCGCGGACGTTGCTGGTCATGTTGCTCACGACATGTCCGAGAATGTCGAGCCCGACGAGATCGATGGTGCGGAAGGTTGCGGACTTCGGCCATCCAACGGCTTGTCCGGTGAGAGCGTCGACATCTTCGATAGAAAAATCCATCTCCTGCATGAGGCGGATTACGTTGAGAACCGAAAATGTGCCGATGCGATTGCCGATGAAGTTCGGCGTATCTTTCGCTACGACGACACCTTTGCCGAGGCGAACGTCGCAGAAATGAGAGACCGCATCGATTGCAGCGCGGTCGGCCTCGGGCGTAGGAATGATTTCCAGCAGCCGCATATAACGCGGAGGGTTGAAGAAGTGCGTTCCGAACCAGGAGCGACGGAAACCGTCCGAGAAGCCTTCGGCAATCTTGCCGACAGGCAAGCCGCTGGTGTTGGTAGTGATGATCGTATCCGGCTTGCGGACCGACTCGATTTTTCTTAGCAAGCTGCGTTTGATGTCGAGGTTCTCGACGATGGCTTCGATGATCCAGTCGACGTCGGCCAGTTTCTTGAGATCGTCGTCAAAGTTTCCGACGGTGACAAAGCGCGCGAGCGAAGAATCCATGAAAGCCGCGGGTTTTGACTTCTTTGCGGCTTCGAGCCCTGCGGAGGCAATCTTGTTTCGTGCCGGGACGTCAGCATCCGGGGGAACGATGTCGAGCAGGTAGCTGGGAACTCCGGCATTGGCGAAATGTGCGGCGATGCGGGCGCCCATGGTTCCGGCGCCGAGAATAGCAACTTTATGAATGCGCTTCATGGCTCCAACCCTCAAAGTGGACCGCTTGGGATGATCGTTGTTGGTTTGGGACGGTGAACGTGCAATGGACGTTAGCTTATGGTTGGACTGCTCCGCGGCTGCGTTCTCGCGGGGAATTGCTCCACCGTCAGCGACTAAAAATCAGTTCTCAGAGACACACTGGACGCTATGCAGAGCAATGCTAATCCCATCCGAAGGAGTTTTCCAGTTGGCTACACCTCGGCATGCGCCTCGAGATATTCGAGCGCCTGCCGCGCCATCTGTTTCTCGCCCTTGTAGGCGAGCAGTTTGGGTGCGTCCGCAAGGGGAATCCACAGCGCTTGGGCTACCTCGACTCGCATGTCCTGTGAGATGTGATCGATTTCTCCGGATTCGTAGCGCAGGAGATAGAAGCTGACGATTTTAAAAACGCGTTCGCCGTCGCTCCAGCTGCGCACGTACATGTATTTGATGTCGGCGAGCTTGGTGATCGACGTCGCGCTAATTCCCGTTTCTTCATGCACCTCGCGTAGGGCGGCTTCGAGAGTTTTTTCGCCGGGGTCCACCAGTCCTTTAGGAAGGCAAAGAGTGGTCTTGGACTTGGGCTGGACGGCGCGTTTCTTTTGCGAGGATTGCGGTTTCGGAGCGACGGAATCCCCGGCCGGTTGTATGGCGGCCATCCACCAGGCCCCATCTCTGTAACGGACCACCACGCCCCCAGCCGAAATCTCACGAATCATACAGTCCGCAACTTAGCAGGAATACTGGAATTTCGTCACCTTTCTGATGTCCCGACAGTAACTGGTCATATTATCAGGTACTTACCAGACTGGCACGGAAGTGCCGTTACACCCTTTCGGGCGGCTGTGGCATCCTAATAGACAGGTAGTATGGGGTTTAGAACCTGGCTGAAAACAGGCCGGGTGGTGGGGTTTCGCCGTGAAGCATCTGGGGAAGATTATTCGGTCGGTCCAAGCTTTCGGCCGAGAGCTTTCGCGCAAGTCTTTCCCCAGCGCTCCTCAGGATATCGCCATCGGTGTTGCGCTCGGCGGTGGCTTTGCTCGCGGCATCGCGCATGTCGGTGTCCTGAAGGTACTCGAACAGGAGAATATTCCGGTCCGCGTCATCTGCGGAACGAGTGTTGGCGCGTTGATCGGCGCCTGCTATTGCAGCGGATTGTCGGCGGTCGAGATGGAAGAAGTCGCCCGCAAGACACGTTTTACGAGCTTCGCCCGCTGGACGCTCTCTCGATGTGGCTTTGCTTCCAATGATCGAATGATCGAGTATCTTTCGCGCACTCTGAAGTGCCACACATTCGAGCAGCTGCGCATCCCGCTCGGTGTGACAGCTACCGACTTCAATACCGGTGAGCCGGTGGTGTTTCATGCAGGATCAATCATCGACCCCGTGCGCGCCAGTTGTGCCTATCCTGGGATGTTTCTGCCGGTCGAAATCGGCGGGCGTTATCTGGTCGACGGCATGCTTTCGCACCCGGTGCCGACGCGTCCGCTGCGTGACATGGGGGCCGATCGTGTGATTGCGGTGCACCTGAAGGGCACGTGGTCCAACGGCGGACCGCCGCGGCATTTGTTCGACGTGATTGGACAGTCATTTGCGATTGCTCAGGACGCTATGTCGCCAACTTGGCGCGGGGCTGCGGATCTGGTTGTCGAGCCGGAGGTTGCCGGTTTTGCGTATGACGATTTCAAGCGTGCGGGCGATCTGATCAGCGTTGGCGAAGCCGCCATGCGCAAGGCTCTGCCAGAGGTTCGCAAGTGGCTTGAGGTTCCTGCCGAAGCGACTTATCCGGCGGTCGAGCGCCGCCGTGAGCCGCGGACCGCACCCATGCCCGCGGATTAATTCGTCCCCTCCCACGTTTTCTGACCAATGCCTCCGTGAACCCCCGTGTCCTCTGTGGTTCATGCTTTTTTCTCGCCACAGGAGGCACAGGCGTTCACAGGGTCGTCCGCTTCGCTTACGTTGCATTTAGAATCGATAGGTGTTTGCCCGCAAGATCCGTGTGCAATATGAAGACGCCGGCCGCGCCGTTCTTTGCCCTTTGAAGTGGCTGGATTCGTTCTCGATGCGCAATTTCACTAATGCCAGCGTTTTTGACGATACCCTTCCCGTGGCTGACGGAGAGATGGAGATTGGCTCCAGTGTCCCCCTCGACCAATTGAGGGAATCTATGGAGGACTGGTTCCGCCGCAAAGGATACCTGCCCAAGGACTCGCATCTGGTACTAGCCGAGAGCTCGAAATAGCCCGAAACTTCCTCTCAGAATAGGTGTTTACCCGTTCTGTGATGTTTCCCGAAAGTGGCGCAATTTTTGGACTATTTCGGGAAGCGAATGGGTTTTTTGACGCTGTATAAGATAACAGCAACCCGCGCACGCAAATGATCCTCTTACTTTCAGGTATTTGCGCGACGGCGGGCTATGGCAGGCGAGTTGCAACACGATGCGAGGAGGTGCTTAATGAGCTTCAAGTTGCTTCAGTTCTCCCCCCAAACAAGCACCCGCGCCATCCGCATGAGGATCGTTCCGGAGCGCTGGACCGAGGGTTATGAGTACTCGCGAGGGGTAAGATTTCTTCCCGCCTGGATGGAAGATGAGGGCGGCGCATCAGGAAAACGGGATATCAACTGGGGTATGCTTTCTGGATTGGCGTTGTCGTTGGTTATTAGCGGAAGCTTTTGGGTCGGAATCGGATTACTGGTGGCACGCATAGTGAAGTAGAACAAGTTTATCGATCGAAAAGAAAACGGGACCGGACGCCAACCAGCGTCAGTCCCGTTTTCGTTTTTCACCGTCTGTTGCGGTTAGAAATATGTCATTTCGAACTGAGCGAGGAATCCCCCCGAGACAGTTGTTCTTGGTAGAGATGTTTCGACTGCGCCAGAGTTCCGCTTCGCTGCACTCCGGCTACGCTCAACATGACACTAGTCTGGGTGGCACGGAGGATCGATTCCACGATTTTTTGAGACTGCAAGGATCTACTTGTCGTATTTCAGCAGCGACATCACGTCGTAGCCCTTCAGTTTGTCGCGACCTTTCAGGAATTCCAGTTCGACCACGAATCCGAGGCCGGCGATTTTCCCGCCCAGTGCCTCGGCCAGTTTGGCGGTGGCTTCCGCAGTGCCACCCGTCGCGAGCAGGTCGTCGACAATCAGGACCCGCTGGCCTTTCTGGATCGCGTCTTTGTGAATCTCAAGAGTATTGGTTCCGTACTCAAGAGCGTAGTCGTACTTCACGCATTCGGCCGGAAGCTTGCCGGGTTTGCGTACCGGGACGAATCCTGCATTCAGACGATAGGCGAGCGCGGGGGCGAAGATGAACCCGCGAGCTTCCATGCCAAGGACAAGATCAACGTCTTGCTTCATGTAATGCTCGGCGAACTTGTCGATCAGGGTGGCGAGGCCGATTTTATCCTTCAGAAGCGTGGTGATGTCGTAGAAGAGGATACCCTTCTTGGGGAAGTCTGGGACTTCGCGGATCAACTTTTTCAGGTGTCCGACTTCTTGCGTGGTGACCTGGGAAGGCTTGCTGGCCGGCATCTAGAATGCTCCTTTAATCCAAAGTTTCAAGGTTTCAACGTTTCAAAGTTAAAAGCCCACGGCTTGCGGAGTGTCTTTGAAACTTTGAAACCTTGAAACTTTGAAACCTGTCTTATGACGCTCCTTCAATGCGAAACGAACTCAGTCCTGTCATTGGCTTTTCATCTTCGATATCCACTGAATCGACGCGGGCCGCACGTGGTCCTTCGCGCAGGCGAGAATGTAAGCCGGAAAGCTGATCGCGGGTGCCCTGCGCCAGCACTTCGACGCTGCCATCATGATTATTGCGGACCCATCCAGCAATGCCCAAGATATGCGCTTCGCGCTCGACGAACCAGCGGAAGCCGACGCCCTGCACGCGTCCGCGGACAAGATAGCGACGGGCCTGGAGCGGTTTGTCGGTAGAAGTCATTTTTTCCGATTGTCATCCTGAGCGGAAAATTAGCTTCGCCAAAGCGAAGCTAATTTGTAGTCGAAGGATCCCTGCAATCGCAAGTTTCTCTTAACACTTCGGGGTTCGAGCGGGAGAATTCCTTGCCGGGACGCATCACCTATCTACTGGGTAGGGATCCTTCGACTCCACAAGACCTCGCCTTACGAGGTCTTGTTCCGCTCAGGATGACAGAATTTCTTTACGCTCTCGACAGATACGCCCCTTCTGACGTATCGACCTTGATCTTCTCGCCTTCGTTGATGAAGGGCGGCACCTGCACGATAAGTCCGGTTTCGGTCTTGGCAGGCTTGGTTACGCTTGAGGCGGTGGCGCTCTTCAGTCCCGGCTCCGTTTCGATGACGGTGAGCTCCACGGTCTGAGGCAGCTCGATCCCGACGGCCTTGCCATCGAAGAATTCCACCTTGATCTGTAAGTTGGGAATCAGGTAGTCGACGGCATCGCCCAGAGTGTCCTTGGTCAGGTGGGTCTGCTCGTAGTTCGAGGTGTCCATGAAGTAGTAGCTGTCGCCGTCGTTGTACAGGTACTCCATCTCGACTTCGTCGACATTAATCTTCTCGATGGGGTCGGGCGAGCGGAAGCGGTGCTCGAACATAGCTCCGGTGCGCAGGTTGCGCAGCTTGGCCTGGATGAAGGCGCGCAAATTGCCCGGCGTGCGGTGTTCCACGCTGAACACGGAGTGCAGATCATTGTTGTGCTTGATGATCATGCCGGGACGTAACTGTGTGGCAGGGATCGACATCGCTCAAAACTCTCCTTATACGATTGCGGTTGAAGCTGGCGGAAGGCGGGCAAGCCACAAGTTCCGCTGCTACAGGGGCCAACACAATATTCTACACACAGGTCTGGGGAAAGGAAACCTGAGGAGTCCGCACTCTGATCGCAGATGTCATCCTGAAACTTGGCGCAGCCGAGTTGAGGGACCGTACGCCGGAGTCGAGCGTCGGTGAGGTCGCCGGGAATTCCCACGCTGCGTAGGGCCTAGGTGCCGATCCACCGTTGAAAAGCTGTAACGCGGTCGCAGGGTTCCTCCGAGAGCTAGCGCTCTCACCAGAATGACATCAGGGTGGACGAAGCGACTCGGGGTGAAAATCATCGCGCGATCAGTAAGAATCCCGAGTTCGATCACTGCTTCCAGCCTAGGGAATATTCTGATAGGCCGATTTTTCGATGGAGGACTAGAATTGTTAGAGCGCGCTCGAAGCTGGTAATGAGTCCAGCTGGCGTTGCGGAATACGAGGGTTTCATTATGACCAGTGGACGTTATGAATCATCAGACAGCAGCAGCGTCGGGACCGCAATCACGTTTCTACTGATTGGCCTCGGTGCCGGAACGGTGTTGGGCATGCTGCTCGCACCCAAAGCTGGTAAACAACTTCGCCGCGATCTGAGACGCGGCTATGAGGATGCGAGAGACAGCTTTGACGAATGGGCCGAAGACGCAAAGGACCGTGTTCGCGAAGTTGGCGACCGCGTACGCGACGCCGCCAGCCGCGGCGCCGAATTCGCCGAGGATCTGCGCGAGAAAGTCGAGCCGTTGCGCAAGGCCATTCAACGCTCATAAATCTGTGGGCAGTGATCAGTATGACCGCCTCAGCGGTCGCGGTCATTTCAGTTAATGACCACTGATCACTGACCACTGCTTCTCAGTACAAACGGAAATTTACTTCCACCGCGATCTGCGTTGCGACGGGTTGTCCGTTGAATGTTGCGGGACGGAATCGCCAGCGGCCCACTGTTTCGATCGCCTTTTCATCCAGGCCCATCCCCAGACTTTGGCGCACACGGATGTCGTAAGGCTTGCCGTCTTTTCCGACCACGATCATCAACAGCACGATTCCTTGGGTCTTTGATTTTCGCGCTTCTTCGGAGAAGGTCGGCTCCGGGTTGTAGATGACTTCTGGAACGCTCACGCCGCCGCGGCCCGCCGGATAGATTCCCGGAGGTCCAGAGCCCACGTGCGGTCCGATGGAATCGCCGATACCGTCGCAACAACCCTTCCCGATGCCGCCGGGTCCGCCCGGCCCGTTCGAGAGCCCGCTGGTAAACATCGATGTGGGGTTGCCGACTTGTCCACCCTGCGGATACTTGATCTCAGGAGCGACCACGACGGTCTCTTCGACTGCCAGCTTCGGCATCTGCGAGGGCTGTATCACTGTCGGCGGAACGATTTGGGGATCGAGCGACGCCCGCGGCGGATTTCCTTGGGTGGCCGGCAGTGGATTGAAGTCGCCCCCGCCTCCGCCGTTGTGACCGGAGAAGATTAACGGTAGTCTCTCGAGGTCGCGCATTTTTGGCGTGGCGATAGGTGGATAGTGAATTACGCAGCTTGTGAAGTAGATGAGCAGTCCGATGATGAGGGCTTGCCCGGCCAGCGAGAAGACGAAGCTCTCGCGCCTCGGTCGATACGCCGCGTCTTGATCGAGCGATACTACGGAGAACAGATCAGGGCCTCGTCCGGGAGCTGCTGCAGTCATGGCGTGCACCTGAAGAGAAAAGAATGGACAGCTTTCCCGCCGTAAGACGCAGCATGTGGCGAAAAGGATATCCACAGCCACCACGAAACGTGTAGGGACGGACGCATTCGTCCGTCCGCGAAGGCGAAGCCGAGCCCCCGCCAGCACGAACTCCAATGTCTGGTGTCGGGCTAAAGCCGTTGTGGCGAGGCTAATGAAAGATGGATCCGAAGAAACTTCCGATGCGGCTGAAGAATCCGCGGTGCTCCGGCTTAGGCTGAACATCTGGTGGCGGCGGCTGAATTATAGGATCGACGTGCACAGGCCGCTCGCTCGCTTCATCCAGCGGCAATTCTCTGATGGCCTCGACGGGCGCGGGCGGTGCAGTCGCAGCAGTGCGATTTTTCCGGCTGAAGACGAATGCAGTGTCCACTTGAACGGGGGACTCGTTTGCTTGCGACGCTGGAAGTGGAGCGGTCTCGGGACCGTTCGATAGCCTCGTTGGCGTTGAAGGCGAAGGTGCAGGATCTCCGCCGCCTGTGACCGCCCCGCCCGGCGAACCCGCACCGACGCTCACTTTTGCTGGTAACTCCGACTCCGGCACACGCTGCATCGGCTGCGTCGAGGTGCGCAAGGTGGGAGGCGGCGGAGGGCATCCGCACTCAAGGGGAACGTCGGCATCTACTTTGTCGATTTGTCCCGCACGAAAAACCACCTGCTCGTCCGATTTCACCTGGTAAATCCGGTCGCCCATCAATTCCGAGACGATCACCGAAGATGTGTTTCCCTTCAGCGAACGGACGCAGGTGTTGCCGTGCGAATCGGCGCTGATGGCGTAATGAAACTCTCCTGGGCCGGCGAACATGATGCGGAAATCAGGAGTTAGCACGGAGTCAGCCGAGGCGCCCAGGGTGTAGTGGGCTTCAATGCCGCCGGTGCCCATGCCGAACATCAGGTCGCGCTTGCTCTGCGACGGGCTGACCGAGAGCGAGGTCCCTGGGCAAACGCGAACCTCGCCGCCTCGCGGCAGGTGCAGGATGGTCGTATCGGAACCGGCAGTGATGGAAGATCCTGGACCAAGCCCCCCACCGGCCATCCCGGCCGAGCCAGTTTCATTCGCGATCGGGATCACATCCGCATCTTTCGTTAGAGAGAATCCTGCTGCTACAGGCGGCTCGGTCGCAGCCCCTTTCTTGCCCGCGTTCGCGTCCTCGGGAGGCCGCAGCCTCACCATCAGGCGATTGCCAGTGCCGTCCCACGAATGTCCGTAAGGCGCGACCAGATCGAGGACGATGCGCGTTACTGGTGGATTATTACTGAATTGATTTACCCGGATTGCGACAATGTTTTCCTTCTGCACCGGGATGCGCTTCTGCGTCAGGCCGAGACGAGAGTTTGGCAGATCGATCACCAAGCGAGGCGGGGAATCCAAGGTCTGAATTTCAGGAATGAGGGAGCCACTGGCGAGGATTTCGACTGCGGGTACGCCCTTTTCGTGAACAATTTGGACGTTCTTGACTACACGGGGTGGTCCAAAATTCTGCGCAGATATCCCCACCGCCAGCGCTGCTGACAGCACAAACAGGTACACAGACTGCAACCCAAATCGCAGCACCCAGGTCCTCAATGGGATATGAAAAACGATACCACTTGGGAAGGGAGGAGATAAAGGTGGGAGGGGCAGCGGCTAGTGGTCAGTTAAAGTCATCGTAAGGTTTCAAAGTTTCAACGGCTTGTCATTCCGAAGCGTAGCGAGGAATCTGTTCTTGGTTTGCAGTTGATCCGCTGCTGGCAGAAACCCGATTCCTCAACGGCTTAACGCCGTTTCGGAATGACAAATGTTTGAGGCCGTGAATCGCTGAAACTTCCCCTCAGAGCACTGCCGCTGGTCACTAACCACTCCCTCATGCTTCCGGCAGGAATTGATATTCGTCAATAACAGCGGCGACGCCTACTCTACCGTCGGCGGTGGAGTTCTCAACCCGAACCACCCGGCCCTTGCACTGCACGCGAATGCTCTCAGTCAGGGTAATTTCCGGCGGCAGGGTCAGAGTGAACCCAATCTGGGAGCCCTGGGAAATCGCAGAATCCACGTAGAAAGAGATTCCTCGAGCGCTTACATCGCGGAGTTGTACAACCTCGTTTTGACTGCTTCCGTTATTAGCATTCCGGTTAACGGTAACCGGTACACGGAGCGCGAATCGCCTTGCACCCCGTTTTTCCTGGGGCTCAGCCATGCGTCCTCCAAGTGGCGCGTGAAGTGGCGCGGAACTGATAGAGCATGCGCCGGGGGTGGCAGTTAGGTCAATACCACGGATGGGTACCTTTATGGCCCGGTCGGGGAGGCAGGGTGCAGTGACGAGTGGTCTGACTGAGCCAGGTTTTAAAGATTCAAGACTCCAAACGTTTGTCATTCCGAAACGGCGTTAAGCCGTTGAGGAATCTGCTTTCTGCCAGCAGCGGATCAGCTGCAAGACAAGAGCAGATTCCTCGCTACTCTTAGGAATGACAACCTTAAGACTTTGAAACTTTGAAACCTTTGAAACCTTGAAACTTCACAAGACCTCAACTGACCACTGATCACTGACAAGTATTTTCGGTGTACTCTGATAACTAGGAGTCGCCACCTGGTTTTCGTCCTCGACAATTACGATTCGTTCACCTACAACCTGGTCCAATACTTGGGAGAGTTGGGGGCTGAGGTCGAAGTTCGCCGCAACGATCAAGTCACAGTCGACGAAGTCGAAGCGATGCGCCCCGAGAAAATCGTGATCTCTCCCGGGCCTTGCACTCCGCATGAAGCCGGAATCAGCATCGACTTGATCCGCCACTTTGCCGGCAGGACTCCACTGCTAGGGGTTTGCCTCGGGCATCAGGCCATCGGCGAGGCGTTCGGCGGACGCGTCGTCCGTGCTCCTCATCTCATGCATGGCAAAACCAGTGCAGTCGTGCATGATAACAAGACCGTCTTCCAGGGACTTCCCATGCCCATGACGGCGACCCGTTACCACTCGCTGATTGTCGAAGAAAAAAATCTGCCGGCAGATCTGGAAATCAGCGCCTGGACCACAGAAAAGGATGGCACACGTACCATCATGGGTCTGCGCCACAAGAGGCACTCTGTCGAGGGCGTGCAATTCCATCCGGAGAGCGTGCTCACCGATGCGGGGAAAAAATTGGTGCAGAATTTCCTGAGGATCGAGAGCTAGTGGTCTCTAGACCATCTTAACCTTTGATGTAGCCTCCGCCGCGTTGTGATCCTGAGCGAGGATTGGTCTTTGCGCCTCAAGCGCAAGGACCAACCGCAGTCGGAGGATCCCGTATTTCCCGACCTCAGTACGGGACATGTCAGGGAGTTTCTATAGCGAGCGCAGTATCGTGTGAATGCCTTGCCAGTTTCATCTCTCTGTATGCGGCACGGGGTCCCTCGACTTCGTGGATGCTTCGCCTACCGCGAAGCATCCACTCCGCTCAGGATGACAACGCGGAGTGGCATCCACCAATAATCACGAAGGGCGCTAGAGCCCAAACAAAACCTTTGCGCTGCTGTGATCACTACTCACTTCGTAGCGGGAGCCGTCTTGGTGTCTGCCTTGGGTTGCTTTGCGATGATCAGATCCTTGATCTTGTCGTAAGTGGCTTGAGGAATGATTTTTTTTTGGACCAGTTGATTCTTGGCGCGATAAGGGCGCCCGTCGATAATTTTCTGGGAATAGGCGTCACCGATACCGGGCAGGGCTTTCAGTTGATCGGCGGTGGCGGTGTTGATATCAAGCTTGTCGGCCATAGCTTGCGCCGCCGCCGTGGCGGAACCCGCCGGCGAGGTCTGCGCAGCTGTCACGCCGTTGATCAGTGACAACGCGAAGATCAGGACTGCGATTTGTGCGAGCAGTTTTCGTTCGATGCGGTTCATGATGCCTCCTTATTTCCGTTCCTGATTCTTACCAACGAATGTGGCATCTACGATTCCCACTTCTCGCGCAAAAGGCGCGCGAGAAATGGGACACCCACTTTTTCTCTACCTTAGGCGTAAATGCCGCGCTGGCGAATTGTGTATGCCACACGATCGATGGCCAGCATGTATGCCGCGATGCGATTGTTGACGTGATGCGTGTCGGCGTAACGTACGACATCGTCGAAGGACGACTTCATGATGGTCTCGAGTTGCTCGTTGACGACCGACTCCTTCCAGAAGTATCCCTGACGGTCTTGCACCCACTCGAAATAAGAAGTCGTGACACCGCCAGCATTGGCCAGGATATCGGGAATCACGAATACGCCCTTGTCAGACAGCACGTCGTCGGCCGCGGAGGTCGTTGGACCGTTCGCGCCTTCGGCAAGGATGCGACACTTCACGCGATCGACGTTGCGGCTAGTGATCACGTTCTCGGTCGCGGCCGGAATGAGAATCTCGCACTCGGTGACCAGCAGGTCAGCGGAGTCGGCTCGTTCGGCGCCGGGGAATCCGTGGATGGTGCCGTTCTTCTGCCGGAACTCGATGAGCGCCTTCAGGTCGATGCCGCTTTTGTTGAGGAGGCCACCGCCGACTTCAGCAATGCCGATGATTTTGTATCCGGCCTCGTGCATGAGTTGGGCGGCGTTGGAGCCGACGTTCCCGAATCCCTGAACGATGACGCGGGCGCGATTGCGGTCGATATTAAGTCTCTTGCAAGCCTCGTCGCAGACGATCATCACTCCGCGGCCGGTGGCTTCGCGGCGTCCGCGGGACCCGCCGATATTGATGGGCTTGCCGGTCACGACGGCGGTGACGGTTTGGCGCATGTGCATGGAGTAGGTGTCCATCATCCAGGCCATGACTTGTTCGTTGGTGTTCACGTCCGGGGCGGGAACGTCTTTCTCGGGGCCGATGAATTCGATCAGTTCTGCGGTGTAGCGGCGGGTCATGCGTTCGACCTCGCCCATCGACATTTTGTGAGGATCGCAGATGACGCCGCCCTTGGCGCCACCGAAAGGGATATTGACCACGGCGCACTTCCAGGTCATCCAGCTGGCGAGGGCGCGGACTTCGTCGAGAGTGACGTCGGGCGCGTAACGGATGCCGCCTTTGGCCGGGCCGCGGGCAATCGAGTGCTGGACGCGGAATCCGGTGAAGACTTCGAGATGGCCGTCATCCATTTGTACAGGAATATGTACGGTGATCTCGCGGTTGGGATAGCGCAATACACGCCACAGTCCTTCGTCGAGGTTCAGTTTTTGGGCAGCAAGATCGAAGCGGGCGCGCTGGGACTCCCACGGATTGGACTCTTTGTCCACGTGCGCGGGTGTGGTCACTGTCGTCGTCATAAAAGATAGTCTCCGGATGATTGCAGGGGAAAAGTCCTGCACTGCGAGGTTCGTTGCCGGGCAAAAGAGGGCAAACGTTCAGAGTATATGAGGGTTAGAGGCGGGGAAGCAAGCTGAGGTGGCCCGCAAAGGGCCATCAAAAGTAACGGTTCCCGCAAACCGGAGGCATGTTGCGCCGATCAAATAGTCCGAGTTGATTGAGGAAAATATCAAGTAATCCGAGTGATTGAGGAAAATGATGACCCTCCTCCGTGTCCTCAGAGTAATGTCATGTTGAGCGGAGCCGGAGTGTAGCGCAGCGGAACTCCGGCGCAGTCGAAACATCCCTACCTAGAGCGATGACGCTCGCCGCTTAAGTCTACAGTGGCTGCGGGTAACTGATTCTGAGTTGAGGTCGATGGAACCGGTCTTTCAACCGCAGGAACGGGCGTTCCACCAAATAGTGCAAGAGCGAGGCGGCACCGACTGCCAACAGCAATTGCGCGAGAAATGCCGCGCCAGTATTGTGAAGTGGTAACCTGGGCACGATCATCGGCCACAGAATCTCGCGGACGACGGCGTGGCAGAGATACAGCGAGTAGGAGATCACGCCGAGATAACGCGAGATCGGATTGTTCAGAAACCGACCGGGCCGCGCCACCGTCGACACTAAAACAACTCCCAGCGCATAGACAGCAATATCATTCTGCAGGGCAAACACCAGAATCAGCGCCCACACAGCCGTGAATGGATGTGAGATCCACTTCGGGGGCGTCCAGCCATCTTTTGCCAACAAAGCGATCAGGCAGCCAAGGACAATCGCATCCAGCCGGCAATCGAATGCGAACCATGTGTAAGGTTGATGTCCAATGAAAGTCAGAAAAGAACGATAGACGGGTTCCGCGATGAGAATGCCGCAGAGAATCTTGATCAACTTCGGTCGCGCGATCCGAGTGAGAATGAACGGCCAGAGCAAATAGAACTTTTCTTCCACGCCCAGAGACCACGCGATCGTCATCGCGCTGTAGCGCTGGTGGAAGGCGTAGTAGTAGTCGCCCATATAAAAGAAGGTTGCCCAACTGCCGGGGAATGGACGAGCGAGGCGGTAAAGAATCCACACGACGTAAAAGACCGGAAAGAGGCGGAGCGCACGGCGGGAATAGAATTGGCGCAGATCGACTCTCCCAGCCTTATCCATTTCTTTCAGCAGCAGCCAGGTGATCAGCAATCCGCTCAATTCGAAGAAGAGCGTGACGGCCAACGGTCCAGGGAAGTGGGCCATGATGCCGCGTTGCTCGCTGTAGTGATAAATCACCACGGCGAGAGCTGCCATTCCGCGCAAACCAAACAGGCTGGGAATTTCGCGCCGCGAGAGGTTCGCCGGGAGCGGGCTTACCGCCGATTGTTCTCGGAGGCTGGCAAGCCGTTCCGTCGCCGGTAATGTGGCCCGCTCCATGGCGCTACTGTAGAGCGGGTCCACGGCGGCGGAGTCTTAAGAATTCTTAAGCGCGCATTCTTCCTTTGACCCAGCGAAACACAATACCGCAGGATTGTTTTGACAATGGAATCGACAGCCGGCAAGCCTCCACTCGCACTTCTGCTTATCGATGACGACGCCGAATTGTGCGGCATGATGCGAGAACTTTTCGGCGAGGCGGGATTCACACTCGAGTGCGCGTTTAACGGTCGCGACGGCCTGGCCCGGGCGCTGAAGAACTCCTATGACCTGATTGTTCTCGATGTCATGCTGCCGATGGTCGACGGTTTCACCGTCTTGCAGCAATTGCGGCGGCGGACCGAGGTCCCGGTCATCATGCTGACAGCGCGGGTGCATCGGCGCGATCGCATCGAGGGGCTGAACGCTGGAGCCGATGACTACCTGCCGAAGCCTTTCGATCCTGACGAACTGCTGGCGCGAATTCGAGCGGTGCTGCGGCGCGCCGGGCGACTCGAGCACAGTCCGGACTCAATTAAAACGTTTGGCGAGGTGCAAGTGAATACGCAAACGCGCGAGGTGTGGAGCGAAGGACATTTGGTGGATCTGACGTCGTTGGAGTTCGATCTATTGGAAATGTTAATTCGCGCAGCTGGCCGGGTGGTGACGCGAGACGAGATCACAGCCTCGCTGCTCGAACGCGAGGCGTCGCCCTACGATCGGGCCCTCGACGTGCATGTCAGCCACCTACGGCGGAAGTTGGCGAGCGGAGGCGAGATGATTCGGACCATTCGAGGGATCGGCTATGTGTTCGCGGCGAAGGGAGCGGGAGAATGAGGTCGCTTTACGTAGGGATTCTGCTCGCATTGTTCGGAATGCTGGCCTTGTCGCTGGTGGTCTTTCTCGTGATCTCCGATCGCGTCGAACGTCAGTATTTGAATCCCGTTTTCGAGGCGATGGATGAGTTGGAATTGCAGAGCGCACGGAATGCACTTCAAAGTGGGGGAAGCGCCGCAGCGGCTTCTTATCTGGCGGAGTTGAATCGCCTGTTTGGCACTTCGCACTTCCTCTTGAATTCGGATGGGCTCGACGTGGTTTCAGGCGAGCAGCGCAGGAAGTTGCTTCCCCCTGGGCCGATTTCGCGTTCGCGGTCGTGGATCAACGGGCAGTATGTCGTGACCCATCGATCGGAGGATGGAAAGTACTGGTTCATGGCAGTGGATCAGCGGACGCCAAGTCGGTGGACCTTATCCCCGTTTTACGCTCTGGTGATTGCGGTGGCAGGCACGCTATGCTGGCTGGCCGCATTTGCGGTGGTATCGCCAATCCGGCGGCTGACGGCGGTGGTGGAAAGATTTGGCCGCGGAGACTTATCGGCGCGGGCGCAGATGAAACGGCGTGACGAGATCGGTGAACTCGCCCGCTCCTTCGATGGCATGGCCGAGCGATTGCAGACACTCGTCACCAGCGAACGAAGATTGCTGCAGGATATTTCGCATGAACTGCGATCGCCCCTGACGCGCCTGAAGCTGGCCATTCGATTGTCTCGGACCGCGACCGATCCGAAAGCCGCACTGGATCGCGTGGACCGCGAGACGAATCGCATCACGTCGCTGGTGTCTGAAATTGTGGAGATGACGCGCATGGAAGGCGATCCGGCAGCGCGCACGATGGAGCCAGTGGATCTGGGAAAAATTGTCGACGAGACGGTGGACGATTGCCGCATCGAAGCGCAATTATTCCGCGGCTGCCACATTCGAGTGGAAGGAAAGCTTTTGGTAGAAGTCTCCGGAGACCGTGAGCTATTGCGGCGTGCCGTCGAGAATGTGCTGCGCAATGCCATCCGCTATTCGCCGGAGAAGAGCAACGTCGATTTAAGCCTTGCAGAGAGAGCCGGCCGAGCGAATATCGTGGTGCGCGATTATGGTCCCGGTGTTCCGTCCGAACTGCTCAATCAGATCTTCGAGCCTTTTTTCCGTGTAGAAGAAGCGCGAGATGAGGAGACCGGAGGAATTGGGCTGGGTCTTTCCATCGCGAAACGGTCGGTGCGCCTGCATCGCGGAACAATCACAGCAGAGAACGCCGAGCCGGGCCTGCGGGTGAAAATCGAAATTCCGGCTGTTAGGAAATAGCATGACCCGTCTTCTGCCGTTCAAGAACGGTGTCTTGCTGAGCGCAGCCGGAGTGCAGCGAAGCGGAACTCCGGCGCAGTCGAAGCATCCCTACCGCGGCACAACCGTCACGGGCAAGGATTCCTCGCTCTGATCGGAAGGCGTGCCCTTTTTTCAAAGCCTGTTTATGAGCCCAGCTCTGAGTTACTTCGACTGTACTTCCACTGCACGGCTCAGATTCAGGCTCTGGCTGGGCTTGTCAGCGACTGTGAGCGCCACTCCGCGCTTCGCGTAGGCAGAGATCAATTCCGGCTGCGACCAATCAAGATCCCATCCATCTTCGATCGCGACTGCGGTGTAGGAACCGGGTACGACGTTGTGGAAAACAAAAGTGCCGTCGAGATCGCTCTGGTCCCGGCGAAACAGGTCGCGGTTGCCCTCGGGATTGCGCGGAACCAGAACCACCATCGCGCCGGAGAAAGGCTTGCTGTCTCGCTTCGCAATCCCCTGGACTTCGGCGCTGCCAGTTCCTACAGAAAGCGACAGGGAAGCCGACGCGCCTGCGGGAAGGGTGATCGCGTGGCCGGAGATTGTGGCGCCCTCGGCTGCGATCTTCATGACCTCATAGCGACGTCCGGCACCGACCACTTGCACTGCATAGTTCCCGGGGGAAAGGTCGTCAAACTCAGCCACACCTTTCGAATCGAGCGTACGCACCGCTGGGAAGGATACTTTTTTGGAGTTCAACAGCACGTTTAACTGCTCCGTGGTGGGTGCTTCTGTCGAGACGCTAACTTTCAACGTCGCCACTGCCTCTCCCGAGGATGCGTCGACTTCCGTGTTGGCGCCGTTCACTTCGACTCCGTTCAATCGAGCTTTCAAAGTCGGCCCCATTATGCGGATGTCATATTTCCCCGCCGGAACACCCGAGATGTCCCAATTTCCCTGAGAATCCAACTGAGTTTGTAGAGCTCCGAGTGGAATGGACCCCTCAAAGCTGGGCTGCTCCAATTGCGGATAAGGAATTTGATCCGGCTTTGACTCTGGTACGTGGATGACGAGATGCAGGGAAGGCACCGGGTTGAGGTGAAGATCGAGTTGCAAATGTTCACCGCCATGCACCGTGATGGGAGTGGCACTCTCTGGGTCAGTGACATCGCCGTAATAGGTCATGGGATAGGACACATCGAGAGAAGGGTCAACCTTAGATTGCGAACGAGCAGGCCCGGAGGCGTGGACGGCATACCATGGCTGCGTGTTGACCGATAAGTAATAGGTTCCCGGAATAAGTTCTCCGATCTCGTAATTCCCAAGATCGTCCGTCGTGGCGCCGCGAAATGACTGAATCTCGTGTACGCCTTCCAGATGATTGTCGCGATAGAGATTTAGAGAGGCGTTTCGCACCGGTTCACCGGCTTCGTCCAGAACCTTGCCGCCGATCAAGGCCTGCGGGGAAAGCTTGAGCACGAGATTTTCGGTATCGAGGCCGGCGCCCGTCACGATCGCGGTCGCATACTGATCGTGCTGTTCATATCCGGCGGAGATGAATCCGCGTTTGGCGCCGGTGAGGGAATACTTTCCTGCGGGCACGCCGGCGAATTCGAACTTGCCATCGTCGGAAGTAATGACGGACTGCGGAGACTGGCGCGCTTTGGTGTTGGCAAGAACCACGCGAGCGCCGGCCAGAGGGTGACCGTCTGCTTTGCTGACGAGAGTTCCGGCGATTCGAAAGGTTGCTTCCGGGGCGGTCGTTGAGTTTTGCGCGCTGGAAGGAAATCCAGAGGCAAAACAGACGGCTGCGATCAGCAGGGAGAGAGATTTCGGATTTCGGCTTGATCGCATTTACTTATTCCTCGGGAATGATCGGCACCTGCAGATTCGTTTTTTGGCCGGCCGCAAGATGAATGACTTGCCCCTTGGTCTCGTACATCTTCATTGCCTGGGGATCGCGATAGGGAAGATTCTGTTTCGGATGAGCGAAGGCCAGCACGCGGTAGCTCCCGGGCACGATTTGCTCCAAGGTGAAATTTTCGTTCGGTGGGACGCCGAGTTGCTGGAACTGACCGGGACCGTCAGGCAGAGGCATGAAGTAGATCCAGGCGTTCTGTGAGTCTGGATCATCAGGCCTCACGGAGTCAGGATTCCATCCGGTCACTTTGCCTTCCACGGATGAGAGCTCATCGCGCAACGTAATATCAACGGAAGCGGCAGAGCCGGCGCTCACTACGAGTGGCTGGTGCAGCAGATCGATCGCTCCCATGGTTGCGGATGCGACATAGCCACGCGCAGAATTCAGGCGTAGCCAATATCGTCCTGGTGGAACATTGGTGAGGACCAGAGAGTCGTCATTTGGTCCAAGTGGCGGACGAATGGAAGCGGGGACGCCCTGTCCGAAGTCGTCGGCGGGCTCAAGGTTGGCTGATAAGTAGAGACGGGGGCCATGGAGAGCGAAGACTCGCCCGTTAGCGCGAAAACTCCCTGAGCCGTTCCACTGCGCATCGTGAAATTCCTCTTTCACGTTCAGAGCGATTCCAGTGTTGGGAACCAACGTTAAAGGTGAACCTTCGGCAGGTCCGCCAGCGACCCGTAGCGTGGTCGTCCCGGACGCTGCGTTGTCGCCGTAGGAGATCGCGTCGACGACGTAATTGCCATTGGGCAGCAGACCTTCGATTCTGTGTTGCTCTCCATTGAAGCCGAGGGAATAGCCTGGTCCACGGTGACCCTGGGAAGAGACGGTGATATTCAGTCCATTGCCCACGTCGCCATTGACGGGAATCCTCACCTGGTAATAGGGCTGGCGAACGAGCGAGAGGTCGGCCTGAACGGTCTGTCCGGCTGCGAGTTCGATTGTGCTTGCCGTAGCGAAGTCAGGCGCTCCCGGATAATAGAGCGGCGGAAAACCATAGACCTGGTTGCGAGACAACATCGTTCCGGGATCGTTGTCCAGCGTCTCACTCGTTGCGAGGCGGTATTGACCGGGCTCGAGATCCGCGAAGCGAAACTCGCCGGCCGAGTTTGTCTGCGTTGAGCCGCGCATCATCCATCGCGGCGTGCCGTCTTGTGTTTGTCTTGAAAAGAGCTGAACCGTAACGTGAGAAGTCGTGTCCGCGGTAGAGAAACTGACCCGGCCTACGATCAGTGCCTCGGGAGTGAGGGCGATTGTCACCTCTTTTCCCGGAGAAGCCAGTGCCCCGTTTGGCCCTTCGGCCATGAAGCCCGGCTTGCGAGCATTGATCCAAGTCCGATCCTGGCTGGGACCGGCCAAGCGAATTAACTCACCCGGGCCTCCGGGTGTGTCGGCATTTTCTTTCTCGATGTCGAACTCGAACTGTCCCGAGCTGTCAGTGAATGTCGCGTAGCGATTGTCTGGTGTCGTGACCAATGCCCGGGGAACCGGGGCGCGCGTGACCGAGTTGATGACGACTCCGCTGATCGTGGATTTCTGCGTTTCAGTCTGTGCAAGAGCGGATTGGGCTGCTGCAGCAGTGGTGCAGACTGCCAGGAGAATTGCCATTCGCCCACGGAGGCGCCCCTTGATATTTCTTGAAGCACTCATCGGTTACTCGTCCGTTAAAGCTGGGATGCACGAAAGGGCCCGTTGCAATCTGAAGGATGCGGGGTGAATTACTTTTCGTTGCAAGACCCCATAGGTTCCGGCGTTTCGCGGCTTATGCCACTCGGCTTTGTCATCCTGATGGCGCCGTTTTTTTGGCGCCGGAGGACCTATGCACTCCTGCCTGCAGTACCCATGCGGCCGTAGATTGCATAGGTCTTCCGGCCCGCAAAAAGCGCAGGCCATCAGGATGACACCGCGTGGATTGCATCAAAAGCTAAAATGGTCTAAAGCATACTCCAACCTCCGGTGCCCGTTGGCCCAAAAGCTCCTTGACTTCAAATCCCTGCCAGCCTACAATTCCGCGATTTCGCCGTCGTTTCCCTGTGACGCGGCGTCCCCCCGCAAAATCAGTACGGAATCCCGGGTTGACATGTTTTAGGCAGACGAACGGCGAGCGTGTGTGCTCGGAGAAGGGGTCTCTATGACGAAAACGAAGCTGGCGATTTTTTTCTTGGTCGGAGTCGGTGTGTTGTTGTCCGTGCCGCTGGGGCAGGCGCAAACCTATACCGATCTGTTCGATCTGACTCAGTCCACGGGGAGCGGTCCCGGCAATCCGAACTTGCTGGCGCAAGGTCAGGATGGGAATCTTTACAGCACGATGCCTTCATCGTTTCCAGGTGATGGGACGACTGTAGTGGCGCCGCCGAGCGGCGGCATCGTCACCGTAACCCACTATTTTCAGGGAACGGATGGATTCAGTCCGATGTCGGGCCTCACGCTCGGCATGGACGGCAATTTCTATGGCACGACTTACATCCATTCCACTGGCCCGTACGGGGAGGTCTTCAAAGTAACGCCGGGCGGCACCGTGACGGTGCTCTATGGTTTTGCCAATTCGACCGACGGTGGATATCCATGGGCTCCGCCGATTCAAGCTTCCGATGGCAATTTGTACGGAGTGACGCAGGGAGGCACTCCAGTCGCCTATAAGATCACGTTGTCCACTGGCGTGTACTCCGTCCTTGCCAATCTTCCGGGTCCGAGCATTGCGCCCTTGATTGTGGCCTCGGATGGAAATTTCTATGGCACGACCGTGACGGGCGGAAAGTTTAATGAAGGCACGGTATTTCAGCTCACCAGAAAAGGCGTGCTCAAAATCGTTTACAACTTCGGTACCGTGGCTTTCGATGGTACTACTCCGGACGGACCGGTGATGCAAGCAGCTGACGGCAAGTTTTACGGCACAACGTACTGGGGTGGATCCAGCGGTCTTGGAACCGTTTACCAAGTGACGGCTGGAGGGTACAAGATCCTGCATAACTTTGGCGGGAGCGACGGCGCGCACTCGCCCGCGGGGTTGGTTCAAGGCAGCGACAATTTCCTGTATGGCGTTACCCTCGCCGGTGGAGCGTTGGGGGATGGTGCGTTCTTCAAGATCAATACCACCGGTACCACGTACGCGGTGCTGCACAACTTTGACGGCAAGCCGAGCGGTGGCAGCCCCGGTGCAACACCCCTGCTGCACACCACCGGCACCATCTACGGGTGGGGCGGGGTCGGCCCGAAAGAGGGAGTTCTCTACAGCATGAACGTTGGATTGAAACCGTTTGCCTCGCTGGTTGTGCTGACGGCGGGCAAGGTCGGAACCAAGGTAGGGATTCTTGGCCAGGGCTTCTCGGCCGCGACCAGTGTCAAGTTTGGAAGCCGTCCGGGCACTTTTACGGTGGTCAGTGATACATACATGACGGCCGCTCCTGCTGCGGGCGCCACCACGGGGAAAGTGACCATCGTTGAGTCGGGCGGGAATCTGCTGTCAGCACAAAAGTTCAAAGTCATTCCCAGCATTAAGACATTCAATCCGACGAGTGGGCCCGTGGGGACTCCGGTGGTGATTACCGGCATGAGTCTTTCGCAGACGACCACCGTTAAGTTCGGAACCGTGAGTGCGAGCTTTACCGTGAACTCTGACACCCAAGTGACGGCGACTGTTCCGGCGGGAGCCGTGACCGCGAAGATTTCGATTACGACACCGGGTGGTACGGCTGTGAGCGCGACGAACTTCACGGTGAACTGAAGGCCCGATTCCGCTGGACTCCCGCCGCTTTTGATCAAGGCAGGCGAGGGTAAGTATGTGTGCTCCGACGAAGAGGATCACTATGACGAAAACGAGGCTGGCGTTTTTTCTGTCGGTCGGTATCGGGGTGTTGCTCTTGGCGTCGCTGGGGCAGGCGCAAACCTATACCGATCTTCACGATTTACTGCAAACCACGGGCAGTGTGCCGGAAACTCCAAACCTGCTCGGCCAGGGACAGGACGGCAATTTTTACAGCACCATGCCGTCGTCATTCCCGGGACAAGGCACGACGGTGGTTGTGTCTCCTGCGGGCGCCCTCACCGCGACTCATTTCTTTCAGGGAACCGACGGCTCCGAGCCGCTTTCCGGACTGACGCTCGGAATGGACGGCAATCTGTACGGCACGACTGCCATCCACAACACCGCCGGCTATGGAGAAGTGTTTAAGGTTTCTCCTGCCGGAGCAGTGACGGTTCTCTACAACTTCACGAATACGACCGACGGCGGAGCACCGTGGGCTCCTCCGATCCAAGCCTCGGATGGCAACCTCTACGGTGTCACGCAAGGGAGTGTGCCGGTCGCTTATAAGATCACAATGCCGGCCGCGACTTTTTCCGTGCTGGCGAACCTTCCGGGACCGAGCACCGCGCCGCTCATCGTGGGCTCCGACGGGAACTTCTATGGCACGTCGACCTATGGCGGCACATCGAACCACGGAACGGTGTTCCAACTGACCCGCAAGGGTGTGCTGAAGATCCTCTACAACTTCGGTGCTGGAGCTTCCGACGGTACGACGCCCCAAGGGGCAGTGATGCAAGGCGCTGACGGCAAACTTTACGGGACCACCACCTGGGGTGGATCGCTGGGGCAGGGAACCGTTTTCCAGCTCACCCCGACGGGAGCTTACAAGATCCTGCACAACTTTACCGGAACTCCAGACGGCACCAACCCGCCGGTCGGGCTCGTTCAAGGGAGCGACAACTTTCTTTATGGCGTGACCAGCGCCGGAGGAGCCTCCGGCCATGGAACCTTTTTCAAACTGAACACCACCGGTACGACTTATTCGGTGATTCACGACTTTGACGGAAAGACCAGCGGCGGTGCTCCGCTGTCGGCTCCCACGATTCACACCAACGGGATCATCTATGGCTGGGCGAGTGTTGGGCCAGCAGAAGGCTGCTTCTACAGCATGAACGTGGGACTGAAGCCGTTTGCCTCGCTCGTCGTCCTGACCGCGGGTAAGGTCGGAACGAAAGTTGGGATTCTTGGCCAAGGATTCTCGACCGCGACCAGCGTGAAGTTTGGAAACGGGCCGGGAACCTTCACGGTGGTCAGCGATACGTACATGACGGCCGCTCCTGCAGCGGGCGCCACCACAGGGAAAGTGACCATCGTTGAGTCGGGCGGGAATCTGGTGTCCGCGCAAAAGTTCAAAGTCATTCCCAGCATCAAGACATTCAGTCCGACGAGTGGGCCGGTGGGGACTCCGGTTGTAATCACCGGCATGAGTCTTTCGCAGACGACGTCGGTGAAGTTCGGAACGATAACTGCCAGCTTCACCGTGAACTCCGACACGCAAGTAACGGCGACAGTGCCGGCCGGTGCCGTAACCGCCAAGATTTCGATTACGACTCCGGGTGGTACCGCCGTGAGTGCGACGAACTTTACGGTGAACTGAAGATCAGACTGTGGTTTGAATGCCCACAGCTCATTCCGCTTTGTCATCCTGATGGCGCCGTTTTTTGGCGCCGGAGGACCTCTGCAACTCTGCCTGCAGCGCTCAAACGGCCAGGAATTGCATGGGTCCTCCGGCCTGCAAGAAGCGCAGGCCATCAGGACGACAAAGCAGAGAATTACATCAAAAGCTAAAACGGACGAGGTTCGCTGCGGGCTTATTCATCCGGTTCCGGAGCAGGTTCTGTGTTGGCTTCGGCTTTTGGTTTTTCCGCGACGATCGCCTGCCAGTTCAAAATTGAGTTCCAGAGCAAACGCTGGTCGCCGCGGTTCATGTCGCGGTGCATGGGATTGAAGTTGAAAGCTACGACGTGTCCCTTGCCCACGGGCATGTCGAGGATGGCAGGCCGTCCGATCAGATTTTCTTCTCCCCAGGCTTGCCCGCTGACCACGAAATCTTTGTTTTCACTGTCGCCCCACTCCATCACGATTCCGCTGCGATCTTCCGGGCCATCGAGACAGGTGGTGCAGTAGGCCATGCGCAGCCAACGCCGTGGCGTGTTGTAGAGCGGAAAATTCTGGCGGAAGACCCAGGTGTGTGCGGGGTATCCGTATGCGATGGGATGATCGGGTCGATCGAACGTGACGCGCACGTGCGCGCCGGGCGTGCGTGTTGCAGCTTGCTGAGATGCTGCAGATGACGATCCGCCGCCTCCGGCAGTGCTACGCGGAACGCCCCCCGAAGATCGGCGAACAAAGCGGACGAGTCCACCTTCGAGTGCCAGCATGCTGCCGCTGCCAAGCGTGACCATCAGTCCACCGTCGTCGACAAAGCCCTGAATTTGCGCCAGGCCTTCGTACCCGATGCCGCCGGTGATGTCGTCGGATTCAGCGGGCGTGCCGAAACTTGGCGTCTGTGGCGTTTTCTTAAACGGCATCGGTGACCAGGCCCTCGGTAGACCTTCGATCTGCTCGGCGAGTTCGAGATCGACGTTCCATATAAGAGGACGTCGATTTTTGATCGCAAATTTCCCGCGCGGATGTCTTCGTCGCGAAGATACGTGTAAGGAACTTTGCGCTGGTCGAGCGAGTAGCGGATCCATCCGATCGAATCGGTATCTGCCCATGGAACCCAGACCCCGATGCGAGGAGTTGGGGCGGCGTGACGTGGGACGCTCGGGCCAGTTGGGACTTCGATGAAATCGAGGCCGAGTTCTTTGGCGGTCTGCTGAACCGCGTCATGCAAGCCCGATTGATCCGACAGAATCCACGAACCTGCAGGATATTTCGCGCCACCGGATTCGAATTCGTGCTCGGCAATTTGAATTTCGAAATTCGCCATACGATAGCGCGCCGCGAGCAAGGATTCCTGGCCTGTGTCTTTCAGCAGATAGACTGTGCCTGCCCCGCTCAAATGCCCCGCCACTTGCGCCGGTTCCGTAAGCAGACTCAGCGAGGCGCTGCGGATAGCGGGATCTGTCGTCGCGATTGCTTGGAGATGATAGTTCGCCGGCAGTTCCCACGAGACGTCGTCATAGGGAGGCTCTCCGTCTTTTGGATAATGCTGCGGCGTCAGCAGATCGACGGCATAGTTGCGATACGGTTGATCTAGGCGGACGACATATGTCCCCGCTGGATAGCTTCCATCTTTCAATTGAATTGAACTCTGCGCGCGAGAGACCTCGATATGTTGCCCCATGAGGCGCGCGACCATTGCCTCGACTCGCGATGGATCACCCTGATCCTGTGGAATCAGAAACGCAAACGGCGGCTGAGTTAACCCTTTCTGCCAGGAATCCCAGGACTTCTTGTAGAAGTTGCGCAGCATGTCTTTCGCGTGCGTGGCGGAATCATCGAGCGCGATCAGCGCGCCGGTCTCCTGATAGTTGAGATTGTCGCGCGCTGACCATGTGACCTCATGCGGCGCTGGAAGTGGACGATACCACTCCATCGTCGTTGCGCCCGGAGAGATGGCGCGCTTCTCGGTTTCGGCGCTGCCGTTGCCGAAGGTCTCGTAGCCGCGTCCGATGCTGTTGTGATTCATCGCCACCGAGTCGAGATAGAGATGCGCGAAGGCCTCGCCGAAATTCCACGTCGAAACGCCCGGCATGCCCATCGCAGTCATCGCCTCGACCTCATGCATGCTCATCTGGAGAAATTCGGTGTACGTGATCGGATCGATGTTCGGGTTGTAAGGGCCGGTACCGTTCCACGTCATCATGAAGGGCACTCCTTCATGCAGGTCGTGCACAACCGTCGGGTGCCATTCGTGGAACATGCGATGAACTGCCTTTGTGGTTTCGTGCGTCTGCTGGTGTGTATCGCGGTTGATATCGACGAAGGTGTATTTCGACCAGTAAGGCGGCGACTGGCGCGGCAGGGTGTTGCGATCGGTCTTTCCTTTCAGATAGCGATAGAACCAATCGACCATCTTGTCGCGTCCGTCGGGATTGGAGATGGGATTGATCAGCACGACGAGATTCTCGCGGATGTGCTGAATCATCGGCTGTTCGGAAACGGCGAGGCGATAAGCGAGTTCGAGGACCGCTTCGGTGGATCCAGTCTCGTCAGAATGCAGTGCGGCGTTGAAGTAATAAATTGGGCGCGAGGTTGAAATGAGTTTTTCGGCAGCGGCCTGATCGGTGCGGCGAGGATCGGCTAGTGATGCAGTGGCGGACTTCAGTTGGTCAAGATCGCGAATCCCTTTTTCGTCCGCGATCGCGATCACGATGATGTCGCGGCCTTCCTCGCTTTTCCCGATGGTGAAGACGCGCACGCGCGGGCTTGCCGCCGCGAGTGCTCGGCCGTAGGCGTAGGTCCTTTCGGTGCCAGCGAGTTCTCCGCGAGCGCCCATAATGCGTCCGAAAAAGTTTTCGGGGGACGGAATTTTGTTCGATTGCGGAACGTAACTTACGAGGGGAGAGACGAAATGTGGATCCGTCGTAGCCGAGGCAATGGCTTCACTCGTGCCTGGTTCAGGGATGTCGGGATTTTGTGCAGTTGCGGTGATGACGAACGAAAGCGTGAACAGCCACAAGAGCGCGGCTCGGAACATGGGGCCCCCGGAAGCGATATGAAGGCGGAAGTGTAGCAGAGGTCCAGGGTGAAACGTGTTCAGCCAGCATTGAGGTGTTTGGATCGCGTCGTTTTCTTACGATGATGTCATCCTGAAACTCGGCGCAGCCGAGTTTAGGGACCGTACGCCGGCGTCGAGCGCTCGTGCGGCATCCGGGAGTTCCCATGCGGTCTGCAGTATAGGTGACCCCATCCACTGTAGAGTCGCTGTCCGCACACGTAGGGTTCCTCCGTGAGCTATCGCTCTCGTCAGAATGACAACTCGTTCTTTTTACGTTTCTCTTAACGGTCTCGGGTAGACCGAAGGAAAAAGCTCAGCAGCTTTAAAGACAAAGCATGACCGCCGAGTTCGCTGAGGGCTCGCAGAGAGAGCGGAGAACACCCATACTTACGTTGAATTGCGACGAGACTTAGCGCGCGGCTGTTGCTAGACCCGATTGAAGACGGATGACCAAACCTTCGGCGGCAGCGCGGACTCTCGGATAGTAGTTCCGGGCGTCGGCGACGACCTTGTCGACGATGGCGTCGGTGTGGTCGGGGTCGTGGTGATAGAGAATCAACTCCTTCGCGCCGCTTTCCATGGCGATGTCGACAGCTTCGCGCCAATGGCTGTGTCCCCAGCCGCGCCGGCGAGCGGCGTATTCTTCAGGCAAATATTGCGCGTCGTAGATCAGCAGGTCGGCGCCCTCGGCAAGTTTGCGGACGCCTTTGTCGAACTCGGCATCGCCAGGCTCGTTGTCGGTTGCGTAGACGAGAATGCCGTCCTTGGTTTCGACGCGAAATCCCAGGCAGCCCTGTGGATGGTTGAGCCACTGCGTCGTGATGCGGATGCCGTCTCCCATGTCGAGACATCCATTGTCAATGTTGCAGAAGTCACGCTTAGCTCGCATCATCCCGAGATCCACAGGGAAGTAGGGCGATGCCATCTGCTCGGCCATTACTTGCTGAATGCCGCGTGTGCGCCCGGATGAATGAAATGAAAAGCGGCTTTGAGGATTCTCGTAAAGCGGGCGGAAAAAGGGCATACCCTGAATGTGGTCCCAATGAAAGTGGGAGACGAAGATGTGCGCAGCGAAAGGGCGATCGCCGAACTCGCGGATAAGTTCCTGGCCGAGCATGCGGAATCCGGTACCGCAATCGAAGACATAAATCTGATCTCCGATGCGCACCTCGACGCACGAGGTATTCCCTCCGTAGCGCAGGTTCTCGGGCTGTGGAGTGGGCGTGGAGCCGCGCACGCCCCAAAACTTAACTTGCATAAACTCCGTCTGGTGCGAGTTGAGTTAGTTGATCGCGATCATCTTCCCGTCGATTGAGCCCTGTTGTCCTGGGCGAAAAATAGTGCGCACCCGAATCTTCAGCCGCGTCTGTCTTCCCTGGAACTGACGCAAAAAGCTCATAATGCTCGGGATAGTAGCGATTCTAGTCATCTGGGCGAGGGTAACAAGTGACGAAAGTTTGGAGGCAGGCTTTGAGCTTCCGGCTTTCGGCTTCAGGCTTCGGACCTCTGCCCTCGGACCTCAGACCTGAGCGGGCTGCTTCCGGCTGCCGCTGGAGCTCGCGGTCGAAGGTTGTTGGGCTGTCAACAGACGATGCCCTTCTCCAGGCCGTGCGTAATATTTTGAAACTAAACATCTTACTCGTCGTCAGAAGGGACTGTGGCCCGAGGGCT
>Ga0126370_10000059_pt1 | contig 32081 bp, 28 predicted proteins | sample PanSoiMetaPlot_3_FD_92586 | JGI IMG/M metagenome (GOLD analysis project Ga0126370, IMG submission 92586) | Tropical forest soil microbial communities from Panama - MetaG Plot_3 | ecosystem: Environmental > Terrestrial > Soil > Tropical forest > Bulk soil | place: Panama | collected 2016-02-17 | reverse complement strand
TGAAGCCGTGATCGACCACGCAATTGAGATCATGGGCGAACTGGAACTTCTGCAGATGCTGGAAATGTTTTTCGACCGGGCGATTTATTATGCCGCTGTGGGGTATGAGGAAGAAGTTGCCCGTCAAGGGCACGAAACGGGGGCGTTGCGGGCAAGCTAGGAGACTAAACGAGGATGTCGATGTCATGGGAGATGGAATACAAAAAGCGGCTGAAGACGGCGGACGAGGCACTGGGGTGCGTCAAGTCCGGGATGCGCGTCTACATTCAGCCCGGATGTGCCGAGCCTGAAACCCTGGTGGAGGCGCTGATCCGGCGCGCCCCAGAGCTCTTCGACGTAGAAATCGTTCACATGATGACCATGGGGTGCGCGCCCTATGTGGCTCCCGAAATGGCGGGCCACTTCCGGCACAACGCCATGTTCATCGGCGCGAACGTACGGGATGCCATCAACGAAGGTCGCGCCGACTACACCCCCATTTACCTGAGCGAGATCGAAGGCCTGTTCGAGAGCGGGCAGATGCCGATCGATGTCGCGCTGATCGAAGTGTCGCCGCCGGATTCCCACGGCTTCTGCAGCTTTGGGGTCGGCGTCGACACAACCCTTACCGCCGCGAGGGTCGCCAAGCACGTAGTGGCGCAGGTCAACGACAACATGCCGCGCACCTACGGGGACAGCTTCATTCATGTGGACGAGATTAGTGCCTTTGTCGAATCGTCACGGCCCCTTTGCGCGCTGAAGAAGCCCATCGTTACCGATCTGCAAGTAGCCATCGCTCGCAACGTTGCTGGCTTGATCGGGGACGGCGCGGTATTGCAGACGGGCATTGGCGGAATCCCCGATGCCGTCCTGCCGATGCTAATGGACCGCAAAGATTTGGGCGTACACAGCGAGCTCGTGTCGGACGGCGTAATTCCGCTGATCGAAGCCGGCGTCCTTACAGGCGCCCGCAAGAATTTCAAGCCCCGCAAGATCATCCTTGGATTCGCACTGGGCACGAAGCGACTGTTCGAATTCATGGACAACAATCCCATTTTCGAGTTTCATCCCACGGCATATACGAACGATCCAGGCCTGATCGCGCGTAACGACAATATGGTCGCGATCAATTCGGCGATTCAAGTGGATCTGACCGGACAGGTCTGCTCCGACTCGATCGGCAACACTTTTTATAGCGGAATTGGCGGCCAAGTCGATTTCCTACGGGGAGCATCGCGTTCAAAGGGCGGAAGGCCAATCATCGCGATCTCTTCCACTGCAAAGAGCGGGAAGATTTCGCGAATTGTTCCCATGCTCGATCCGGGCGCAGGCGTAGTCACATCTCGCGGCCTTGTCCGCTACGTGGTGACCGAGTATGGTGTGGCATATTTGCACGGCAAGTCGATTCGCGAACGCGCAAAGGCGCTGATCGAGATCGCTCATCCGGACTTTCGTGCGGAGTTGTGGGAATACTGCGAGAAGACGAAGTGGTTGCAGCACCCGCAAGCGGTGCAGGGGGCTGCCGTTTCGAGATAAAGACGAGGAGTGAACTATGGCCGGTCCGGCGCGCGGCAAAGTTGTAGTGAATATTGAAGAGTGCAAAGGATGCGGGCTATGCGTCGAATCCTGCCCGCCGAAGTGCCTCGAACTTTCTCCTGAGCTCAGCCATTACGGCGTTCATTCCGCGCGTTACACCGGCCACGACTGCACCGGATGCGGCATCTGCTTCTACTGCTGTCCGGAGCCCGGCGCGATTGCGGTCTATCGCTTGGCGGCTCCGCCGAAATCGGTCGCTCCACAAGTGCAGGCAGGAGGCGAACATGCGGCAACTCTGTAAGGGCAACGTTGCCGTCATCAAAGGCGCAGTGTTGGCCGGATGCCGCGCTTACTACGGATATCCCATTACACCGGCGAGTGAAGTTGCAGAAGCTGCGGCCCTGTACTTTCCCGAAGTCGGCGGAACATTCGTGCAGGCCGAGAGTGAAACGGCTTCTATCAACATGGTCTACGGAGCGGCGTCGTCCGGAGTGCGCGTCATGACTGCGTCTTCCGGGCCTGGGTTGAGCCTGATGCAGGAGGGCATTTCATATCTCGCTGGAGCAGAACTCCCGTGCGTGATTGTCGACGTGATGCGTGGAGGGCCGGGCTTGGGCAACATTGCCCCCGAGCAAAGCGATTATTTCGCTATGGTCAAAGGCGGAGGTCACGGCAACTACCGCAACTTCGTGGTCGCGCCGGCGTCGGTCCAGGAGATGGCCGACTTCACCATTCTTGCCTTCGAACTCGCCGACAACTATCGCAATCCCGCGATCGTACTGACCGACGGATTCGTCGGACAAATGATGGAGCCGCTCGATCTGGAGTATCGGGAGATTGTCGCGCCGCCCAAGACGTGGGCAGTGCAAGGGACCGCAGGCACCCGCAAGAACATGATCAGCTCGATCTTCCTTGAGTCCGACGATCTGGAAAACCACCAGAGGAAGATGGAGGCGAAATACATCCGCGCGCAGGAGTGTGAAACGCGCTGTGAGCAGTATCGTACCGATGATGCTGAGTTAATCGTTGTAGGCTACGGGATTGTCTCGCGCGTGCTGCGCTCGGCAGTTGACGAAGCGCGCAAGCAGGGAATCAAGGTTGGATTGTTCCGTCCGATCACGTTGTGGCCCTTCCCGACGAAAGAGCTGGCGAAGACCGCGTTGCACGTCGGGAAGCTTCTCGTCGTCGAGCTGAGCAACGGCCAGATGGTCGAAGACGTTCGTCTCTCGGTCGCCGGCCGTCGCCCAGTCGAGTTCTACGGACGTGTCGGCGGTAACGTGCCGAGCGTGGAAGAGTTGTTGGCAAAGATCGAAGAGCAGGTAGCCGCAACAGTGTAGAGGGGAACTTAATTATGACGGACCACGTAGTCCTCGAAGAGTCAAAGGCAACGAACGAAAAGTACGAGATTGTCCATCAGAAGCCCGAGACGTTTTATTCCGAGTACGAACGGAAGTCCGATCTGAAGCACCTGACGCACTATTGCCCGGGCTGCGGACACGGCGTCGCGCACAAGTTGATTGCCGAAGCACTGGAAGACCTGAAGCTGCAGGACCAGACGATTCTGGTCAGTCCCGTGGGCTGCTCCGTTTTCGCGTATTACTACTTCGACGTCGGCAACGTGCAGGTCGCGCACGGCCGCGCACCGGCTGCTGCCACTGGCCTGAAGCGCGCTTGCCCCGACAAGATAGTCATTGCCTATCAGGGCGATGGCGACCTGGCCGCGATCGGCACTGCGGAAATCGTCCACGCCGCCAATCGCGGCGAGAGAATTACCGTCTTCTTCGTAAACAATGCGATCTACGGCATGACTGGCGGGCAGATGGCTCCTACCACGCTGGTCGGCCAGCGCAGCACTACTTCTCCATGGGGCCGCCGTCCCGTCAACGAGGGCTTTCCGCTGCACATGGCCGAAATGCTTTCTTCACTCGAAGCGCCGGTTTACATCGAGCGAGTGGCGCTCTCCGACAACAAGAACATCATGAAAGCCCGCCGGGCCGTACGCAAAGCACTCGAACTGCAGCGCGCCGGTGCTGGTTTTACTTTTGTCGAGATCCTCTCCCCGTGCCCGACGATCTGGGGGAAAGATCCGGTCGATGCACGCAAATGGGTTGCCGAGAAAATGATTCCTAATTTTCCGCTGAATGTTTTCCGCGACCGTAAAGTCGAAATCGTCGAAACGAATGAACCACCGCATAAAACCGTGCAGGAACTCGTCGAAGGAGAGCGCAAAGTCGCGAGCGAGGGCATGGTCCGCCGGCCAGAACATCACTTCCGCCATTTGGGGATTAAGATCGCCGGTTTCGGCGGGCAAGGTGTCCTGTTACTGGGTCAGCTACTAGCCGAGATGGGCATGCGCGAAGGTTTGGAAGTCAGCTGGCTGCCATCCTATGGGCCGGAGATGCGCTCCGGCAGTGCACACTGCCACGTTTGCCTGTCAAAAGATCGCATCGGCACGCCCCTGCTCTCACGTCCCGATGTACTGATCGCGATGAATGAAATCTCACTGCGCAAGTTTGCCGCCCAGGTTGCTCCCGGCGGCACAATCATTTACGGTCGCGACCGCCTGCCCGATGACATCTCGATCCCAAACTGCCAAGTCGTCTGCATCCCAGCCTCTGAGATCGCAGACAAACTCGGTTTAGCCAAAGTCGCCAATGTAGTGATCATGGGCGCCTTGCTCGAAGAGACGGAGTGCCTTGCTTCGGATACTGCTATGAAAGTACTCGAGGCGAAGGTGAAGAACCCAGCTCTACTCGAGTTGGACCGCAAGGCCCTCGACGCCGGTCGGCTCTACCTCGATCACTCCGTGGCGATCGGTGCGGTGAGTCAGGCCGACGGATTTGCTCAATAGGCCAACCTTCCGCCCCTTGATCCCTCAATTAGTCCATCCCTACGAGAAATTGTGATTCCAATCACAAATTCCGGTGACAGGCGCCATACCCCCTTCGCGCATCCCGCGTGATCCTAAGACTGTGGGGGGAAGGGCTCCTATGACAATCGTTGAAACCAGCAGACGCCCAGTCACTGAGCACGAATCCGAGCTACGTTCGCCGCTGGCTGTAAAGAAGGTTGTTTTCGCCACTGACTTCTCGCCGACCTCTGAAGCGGCATTCCCTTATGCGGCCGCCATTTGCCGGCGTTTTGGGAGCACGTTGCATATGGTGCACGTCATTTCCGAGGCCGGCCTGCTCATGATGTCTGGTGGCGTGGACTACGTCAGCATGAGCACGATCTACGAAGACGCCCAGAACGAAGCCAAGGAGCGGCTCGATCAGATTTCTGAACACATTGAAGGTGTTTCGCACAGAAATTATGTTCGCTACGGGCAGGTCTGGAAGAACTTGGCGGCGATTGTCGCCGAAAACGAAGTAGACCTGCTTGTTGTGGGCACGCATGGACGTACAGGCTTAGGCAAACTGCTTCTCGGCTCGGTTGCAGAAAATATTCTTCGCCATGCTCAATGCCCAGTTCTCACCGTGGGTCCGAAGGTCTCAGGCAGGGCCAAACTGCCTGAGCTTTCCAATCGCGGACGTGACCTGGCCCCTCCGGAGTTGGAATTAAGGCAGATAATCTTCGCCACCAACTTTGCCCGCAATGCGGCGCTAGCTGCAGGAGATGCAGTTGCCCTCGCGCAGGAGTTTCGCGCACGGCTCACCCTAATGCATGTCATCGAAGATTATGCAGAGCTCGGAAGTAAGCCCGGGCCGATTGAGGAGAACATCCATCGCCTGCGTGAACTAATCCCCAAGAATGCGCAACTGCAATACATTCCTGAAACTCTGCTGGAATTCGGCAACGCGCCGAACCGTATCTTGAAAGCCGCAGCGGAACGCGAAGCGGACATGATCATCCTGGGCGCGCGCTCGTCTGAGATTGGAACCACGCACTTGCCCTGGTCCGCCGCGCACCATGTAATCGCGCAAGCGCGCTGCCCGGTACTGACGATCCGGCAATGACTTGGGGACCCTTGAGAGCGGAGCAGACATCGCCGGCCTACTGGCTGCAGCTGAAGAGAATCATTCGGCGGCAACAAAGCTACATTGCCATTGCCGTCGCAATCTATGCGGGGCTCTGGGCAGCGGACCGGCCCTCCGGCCTTGCCACCACCATCATCTACACGCTGCCTTTGTGTAACCTGATTGCCCTGGTGAATGAGCAACTTGGTTTCCTCTCTGCCAAGAGATCCCCACTGCGGTCATGGGGAATCTACCTAGCCCTCGTGCTCTTCATCGCCGTGGTGGGCGTGGCTGTGGTCAACGTCATCCAATACCCACTCCACAAGTATCCCGGCCAGACACTCTGGCAATTTCTGCAATCCGGATGGAAGTTGCCGTTCATGGCAACTGTCATCGTGGGTATATCCACTGGGCTCTATCGCGGTACACGTGACCGTCTGGAGACGAAAAACCGCGCACTTCAAGAAGCGATCGAACAGGAAACAGCTCATCGCGAACGGCAAGAAAAGGAATTGCAGCAAGCGCGAGAGATTCAGCAGTCGCTGCTTCCAAAGAAGATTCCTCAGATTGACGGATTCGAAATCGACGGCGCCTGGGAACCGGCGCGCGAGGTGGGCGGCGACTACTTCGATGTGATCCAGTTGAGTCCCACCAAGATTGGCATTTGTATCGCAGATGTGGCCGGAAAGGGTGTTTCCGCAGCGCTCCTGATGGCGAACGTGCAGGCGATTGTGCGGGCCTTTGCGACCGAATCAGCTTCTCCCGCCAATCTTTGCGGACGAGTGAACTCTGTCCTTTGCTCCAGCATTGGCGCCGGCAAATTCGTCACACTTTTCTACGGTGTACTCGATGCCGTACACAACACATTCCGCTACACCAGCGCCGGGCACTTGCCTCCGATTCTGATTCGTGCTGACGGAAATGCACAGCAGCTTTCCAATGGCGGAGCATTGCTCGGTGTTTTTGCAGAGTGGCTCTACGAAGATTCGGCCATAAGGCTGTGGCCGGGAGATCGCCTGCTGCTATTCACAGATGGCATCACCGAAGCGGGGATGGAAAATGGTGAAGAATTCGGAGAAGAGCGAGTCATTACCAGCGCCCTCGCCAGCGCGAGCCTTTCAGCGAGGGACCTTAAGATGTCCCTGCTCGATGACGCAAAGAAATTCTGTGGCTCGCCGATGAAAGATGACGCCACTCTGATCGTGATCTCAGCGCTCGCTGCGAACCGGGAGGCCAAAGGAGAGTTGGAGAGGCGGGCCGTGATTTCCATTTAGAAACGAGGAACCAAAATGGAAAAGTCGATGTGAAATTTAGATCGCAGTGTCATTGCGACGTGCGAGCGTCAGGACTAGAATGACGAGTCATTCGCAATGCAAATCCGATCTCATAACTTCATACCGCCTTCATCAGTGAGTGCGAACGGATATGCCTTCATACGTTGCAAAACCTACTCCGCCCAATCAGGACAAGCGCTGGAAACTGGTCGACGCCACGATGCGGCGTCAGGGCCAGCAGGCGCGCGGTCTGATTGAAACGCTGCACACGGTGCAAGAGGCGTTCGGGTATCTGGACGAACAGGCGCTGCGCTACGTTGCCATGTCTTTGCGCGTGCCGCTGAGCCGAGCCTACGGCGTTGCCACCTTCTATCATTTCTTCACGCTGAAGCCTGCGGGCGAACATACCTGCGTCATCTGTATGGGGACGGCCTGCTACATCAAGGGAGCGCCGCAGTTGCTCGATGCGGTTCAGCGCGATCTCGGCATCCATCCGGGAGAGACCACCACCGACAAGAAGGTATCTCTTCTCACGGCCCGCTGCTTGGGATCGTGCGGGCTGGCGCCCGCGGTGGTGTATGACCAGGAGGTTGCTGGGAAGGTCGCGACGCCGGCGATCCGCGAACACCTGAAGAAATGGACGACCGCATGACGCCTGACGAACTGGATCAGATTGCCGAAACAGAACGCGAGCAGCAGAGCCACATCACGCAGCGCGTGAATGTGTGCGTGGCCGCCGGCTGCCTCTCCTGCCAAAGCCAGTCCGTAAAGGACGCGCTGGACCAGGAAGTCACTCGCCGTGGCACCAAGGATCACTGCCAGGTCAAAGGTGTAGGCTGCATGGGTCTGTGCTCGGAGGGACCACTGGTTTCGACCAGCAACGGCGTGCTGTACAAGAAAGTCGAAGCCGCCGATGGGGCAGCGATCATCGATAGCCTTGAAGGACCGCCAGTTTCAAAGCTTGTATGTCCCACGGACGTTCCATTCTTTCAGCGCCAGAAGAAGATTGTTCTGGAGAATTCCGGCGTGATTGATCCGGACCGGATCGAAGACTACATCGCCGCGAACGGGTACGCGGCGCTCATCAAGGCACTGACTGAGATGGCGCCACGCGAGGTCATCGACGAAGTAACCAAAAGCGGCTTGAGGGGACGCGGCGGAGCCGGATATCCCACCGGCCTGAAGTGGAGCACAGTCTCGAAGTCAGTCGGTACACAGAAATATGTGATCTGCAACGCTGACGAGGGCGATCCCGGAGCCTTCATGGATCGCAGTGTGCTCGAAAGCGATCCGCACCGCGTGCTGGAAGGCATGCTGATCGCGGGCTACGCCGTTGGTGCATCCGAGGCTTACATCTATGTACGGGCGGAATATCCGCTGGCCATCAAGCGCCTGCGGAATGCAATCCGGCAAGCCGAGCGCGTCGGTTTGCTCGGGTCGGATATCTGCGGCACGCGCTTCAGCTTCAAGATTGATGTCCGGCTAGGCGCGGGAGCATTCGTCTGCGGAGAAGAAACTGCTCTGATCGCTTCCGTGGAAGGGAAGCGTGGCACGCCGCGGCCTCGTCCTCCATATCCGGCGATGGAAGGGCTGTTCGGCCAACCCACGTTGATCAACAACGTCGAAACCTTCGCCAACATTGCTCCGATAATTCGCAATGGCGGCGAGTGGTACGCGGCGATCGGAACTGAGAAGAGCAAAGGCACCAAGGTTTTCGCGCTCGCCGGTCGCGTCGAGAATACCGGGCTCGTCGAAGTCCCGATGGGAATCTCCCTGCGCGAGATGGTCTACGAAATTGGTGGAGGCATCCCGGAAGGTCGCAAGTTCAAAGCTGTGCAGACCGGGGGGCCGTCCGGCGGCTGTCTGCCCACCGATTGCCTCGATATGCCGGTCGATTACGAATCGCTGGCGAAGGCCGGATCGATCATGGGATCTGGCGGCATGATCGTGATGGACGAGAGTTCCTGCATGGTCGATGTCGCCAAGTACTTCATGGACTTCTGCATGACCGAGTCGTGCGGAAAGTGTATCCCCTGCCGCGTCGGGACCTACCAGATGCACCGCATCCTGACTGCGATTGCCAATATGACGGCGACCGAGCAGGATCTCAAAATGCTCGAAGAACTGTGCGATCTGCTCAAGCACACCAGCCTCTGCGGACTGGGCCAGTCCGCGCCGAACCCGGTGGTCAGCACCGTGCGCTCCTTTGCCGAAGAATACCGGGCGCACATTCAGGAACATAGGTGTCCGGCTGGAGTTTGCGATACACAGCCTGTGGGAGAAAGCGCATGAGACCTGTCCCTGCGGTCAAAACGCTGAAAATCGATGGCCGCGATCTGAGCGGACGCCAGGAAGAAACCATCCTCGACGTCGCTCGCCAGAACGGCATCTTCATTCCACGGCTCTGCGAAATGGATGGCCTTTCTGACGTCGGCGCCTGCCGCATGTGCCTGGTCGAAATCAAAGGACAAAACAAGCTGTTGCCCGCGTGCGTCACCGCCGTCGAGGAGGGCATGGAGGTCACCACCAACTCCGAGCGACTGCAGAATTACCGCCGAATGATTCTCGAGTTGCTCTTTACCGAGCGCAATCACGTCTGCTCAGTGTGCGTCTCGAACGGCCACTGCGAAATGCAGATGCTGGCGCAACGCCTGGGGATCACGCATGTACATTTCCCATATCGCTATCCGAAAGAAGACGTTGACGCCTCGCACGATCGCTTTGTCATCGATCACAACCGTTGCATTCTGTGCACACGCTGCATCCGTGTGTGTGACGAGATCGAAGGCGCGCATACCTGGGACATGATGGGACGCGGCATCAATGCCAAGGTGATTACGGACTTAAACGAACCCTGGGGATCGTCGGAAACCTGCACCACCTGCGGCAAGTGCGTGCACGTGTGCCCGACGGGCGCGCTGTTTGAAAAAGGACGCTCCGTCGCCGAGATGATGAAGCGGCGGCAATTCCTGCCGTATCTGACGATGATGCGGAAAGAAAATGAATAGGTTGTGTAGCCCCGGACGCATTCGTCCGGGGTTGCGCGCAAAGCGCGCAATGACGGCTGTTGGCGGAGCAGCACAGGTAAAGGAAGGTGCACGCTGTTGATACGCCTCGCTTCGCTTCGGCGGGGCGGACGAAATGCGTCCGCCCCTACACAAGAACGGTCGTGGAGAAGAAATGAGTAAGAAGCGCATCGCTACCGTATGGCTCGATGGCTGCTCCGGTTGCCACATGTCGTTTCTCGATATGGACGAGCGCCTGCTGGAGGTCGCGGCTACGGCAGATCTGGTCTACAGCCCCTTGGTTGACGCCAAGGAGTTCCCCGAGGGTGTGGACGTGACGCTCGTCGAAGGCGCGGTAAGCAGCGAGGAAGACCTGCACAAGATCAAGATCGTTCGCGAGAGGACTAAAACGCTGGTTTCCCTGGGCGATTGCGCGGTCACGGCCAACGTCCCCGGCATGCGGAATCCATTCGGCACGAAGGCGGTTTACGACCGTGCCTACCGCGAGAACGTCACCTTCGATCCCGGCATCCCTGATCAGGTTGTGCCCGCGCTGCTGCCGACATCGCGGCCGATCCATGAATTTGTGCAAGTCGATGTTTTTGTTCCAGGCTGTCCACCTTCTGCCGACACGATTTATTACGTAGTAACGGAGTTGCTAGAAGGCCGCAACCCGGACGTGGGTTTGAAAACGAGATTTGGATCGTAAATGAGCTACGAGTCGCGGGCTCCGAGCTAACACGAGGTCGATCCGAGTAGAAAAAGTTCTGACTCGCGGCTCGAAGCTCGGGGCTCGCAGCTCAAGGGAGATTTCGTGAAGCAGGAAAGCACCATCGTCATCGATCCGGTGACGCGCATCGAAGGTCACTCCAAGATCACGCTCCACCTGAACGAAGACGGGCGCGTTGAGGAGGCCCGCTTTCACGTCACCCAGTTCCGCGGCTTCGAGAAGTTGTGCGAGGGAAGGCCGTTCTACGAGATGCCTTCGCTCATGGCGCGTATCTGCGGCATCTGTCCTGTCAGCCATTTGATCGCCTCGGCGAAAGCTTGCGACTCTTTGCTTGCCGTTCGCATTCCCCCCACTGCCGATAAACTCCGCCGCATCTTCGGCTTGGCCCAAGTCACGCAATCCCACGCTCTCAGCCTGTTTCACCTATCTTCGCCCGACTTGCTTCTCGGTATGGACGCGGATCCCGCCAAGAGCAACATCTTCGGTGTTGCCGAAAAGAATCCGGAGCTTGCTCTTGACGGCATCAAGTTGCGCCAGTTCGGACAGAAAATCATCGAGCGCCTCGGCGGAAAGCGCATTCACCCGGCATGGATTGTTCCAGGAGGCGTGAGTGAAGCCCTGACCGAAGCCAATCGTGACGCCATCCTTGGGACGATCCCTGATGCTCTCGCCATCGCTGAGCGCACGCTCGAATGGTTTAAAAGCACGATGGAGCGCTTCCGCGAAGAGATCTCCACGTTCGGGAACTTTCCTACGATGTTCATGGGCATCGTGAAGAAAGATAACGGCCTCACCTTCTACGATGGTAAGCTGCGCATCGTCGACGCCTCCGGAAAGGTGGTGGCAGATGATCTCGACCCGACCCAATACTTCGATTACATCGGTGAGAAGGTCGAGCCTTGGAGCTATCTGAAGTCTACGTATTACAAGCCCAAGGGATTCCCCGACGGCGTCTACCGCGTGGGACCGCTGGCGCGCATGAATGTCGCCGATCGCTGCGGCACCCCCAGGGCTGATCAGGAACTCGCCGAGTTCCATGAACTGCAGCGCACCGCTGTGCTGAGCTCATTCCACTACCATCACGCGCGGCTGATCGAGATCCTCTACTGCATCGAGCGGATGGAACAACTGCTGAACGATCCGGAGATTCTCTCGAAACACGTCCGCGCTCTGGCGCGCCCGAATGCGCTCGAAGGCGTCGGCGCCTGCGAAGCTCCACGCGGGACGTTATTCCATCACTATAAGATCGACGAACAGGGTCTGATCCGTTGGGTAAACCTCGTGATCGCCACCGGGCACAACAACCTTGCGATGAACCGCAGCGTGCTGCAGGTGGCCAAACATTTCGTTCAAGGGCGTCGCCTCACACCGGGTATGCTGAACCGCGTAGAGGCAGTTATCCGCTGCTATGATCCGTGCCTGAGCTGCTCAACACACGCGATGGGACAGATGCCGCTGCGAATCGAACTGATCAGTCCGGGCGGCGAAGTCCTGGACGCAGTCGCTCGCAAGTAGATGTCATCCTGAACGTTGGCGAAGCCGGAGTGAAGGACCATACGTCTGACGAAGCTTGAGATGCGGTGATGGGAATACAAAAGAAAGCTTGCAGTGTTGTAGATCCCGTACGCAGCAGACGACGGCGGCAAGTGTCGTGAGGTTCCTCGGAGGGCTATCGCCCTCATCAGAATGACATCGCTTCTAGAGCATGCCCCCCAGAATCCTCATCGTCGCCTACGGTAACCCTCTTCGGTCGGATGACGGTGTAGCATGGCGCGCCGCGGATCTTCTCGCACAGAAGTTTTCGGAGTCGAAAGCTGAGATTCTGTGCCTGCACCAACTGGCACCCGAGCTTTCCGAAACAGCCAGCCACTTCGCCACCGTGATCTTCATCGACGCCGCGGCGGTCGAGGACAAAACAGTACCCGGGCAAATCCACCTGCAAGAGATTGCTCCACAAGCTCGTGCTGATCCGTCGCGTTTCACCCATGCCATCTCCCCGGAAACTGTCCTTGCTCTTGCGGCGGCACTTTATGGGGCCAAGCCGCAAGCGTTCCTGGTGACCGTAACCGCTGCGAGCTTCGATCACGGAGATGCGCTTTCCCCCTCGGTTGAGGCGGCACTTCCAACCGTAGTCTCCGAAATTGAGCGACTGGTGGAGCACACATTTCTAAAGTCCTAAACCACGAAGGACAAGAAGTAACAACAAGAAACCGAACCGATCTTCCTTTGCGGGACTTCGTGTCCTTCGGGATTTAAGCCGTTGCCCGAGAGCTTAGAATCAGATTGCGTGCCAGTCACTTCCAAACCCGCTGTCGAACGCCTGCGCGTCACCCTGCGCGGTGCTGTACAGGGAGTAGGATTCCGCCCCTTCGTCTATCGCCTCGCCACCGAGATGTCGCTCAGTGGATGGGTCTTGAATTCGTCTTCAGGTCTTGTCGTCGAAGTCGAGGGAGCGCCGGAGGAACTCCGAACTTTCGAGCAGCGCATCGAGAACGAGCGTCCGAAAGCCTCAGTCATTACGACGCATGAATCGTTGTGGCTTCCGGCACAGGGCTTCACAAAATTCGAAATCCACCACAGCGAGACAGATTCCGCCAAATCGGTGAACGTCCTGCCAGACCTGGCGACTTGTGACGACTGCCGCGAAGAGCTTTTCGATCCTGCGAACCGCCGATTTCAGTATCCCTTCACGAACTGTACAAACTGCGGCCCCCGTTACACGATCGTCGTCGACATTCCCTACGACCGGCCGAACACGACGATGCGTGAGTTTGTACTGTGCCCCGCCTGCCGCCAAGAGTACGAGAACCCGTCCGATCGACGCTTTCACGCACAGCCCAATGCGTGCCCGACCTGTGGGCCAAAACTCGAAGGCACGATCGCCGATACTGCTTCTGCTCTGCTAAAGGGTGCGATCGTGGCTCTTAAGGGTATCGGAGGATTTCAACTTCTCGTCGATGCCCGGCAACCAGATGCCGTCGCGCGCCTGCGCCAGCGAAAGCACCGAGAAGAAAAACCATTTGCCTTGATGATGCCGTCGCTCGAGATGGCTCGCGAATACTGCGACATCACTCCAGCCGAACAGGAACTGCTCGAATCCCAGGCGGCGCCGATCGTGTTGTTGCGGCCAAAGTCCCGTGGCGACATCGCATGGAACGTCGCGCACTGCTCACCATACCTCGGAGTGATGTTGCCGTATTCACCACTCCATCATCTGCTAATGCAGCGGTGCCCGTTTCCACTGATCGCCACTAGCGGTAACCGCAGCGACGAACCCATCGCGATTGCGAACGACGAAGCTGCTGCGCGCCTGAAAGACATTGCCGATCATTTCCTAATGCACAATCGCCCGATCGTCCGAGCGTGCGATGACTCCGTCGTACGTCTGACCCGCGGCCGCACCGGCATCCTGCGTCGTGCGCGTGGATACGCTCCGCTCGGCGTTCGCGTCGACAGGGAACTTCCTCCCGTGCTCGCCGTCGGCGGGCATCTCAAGAACACGGTTGCGATCGCGGTCGGCAGCGACGTGTTTCTCAGCCAGCACATCGGTGATCTGGAAACACTCGAAGCCCGCTACGCCTTTGAGCGTGCCATCGACGACCTCTGCCGCCTCTACAGTTTCAAGCCTCAAGCAGTCGCGTGCGATCTGCACCCGGATTACGCTTCGACGCAATGGGCGGAACGATCGGGCCTGCCGATCCTCCGTGTCCAGCATCATCAGGCGCACGTGGCAGCGTGTGCGGCAGAAAATCACGTAGGAGGTCCTTACCTTGGTATCTCATGGGACGGCACCGGATACGGCCTCGACGGCGCGATCTGGGGCGGCGAATTCTTCCACGTGGAAGACAACAAGTACGAGAGGATTGCCCATCTTCGTCCGTTCGGGTTGCCCGGGGGAGACGCGGCTGTGCGCGAGGGTTGGCGATCGGCCGCCAGCCTGATGTTTGAGTTAAAGCGCGAATACCCGGATCTGACAACGGCAGCGAGACCTGAGGCACCCCCAGTTGAGTCGTGCAATGGTAGTGGGATGCCCCACGTCTCGCCGGTTTTGCGAGACGTGGGAAATCCGGAGTCGAAGGTCAACAACATGCTCGAACGCGGCATCAACGTCGTCCCCACCACCAGCGTAGGCCGCCTCTTCGACGCCGTCGCCTCCATCACAGGCCTAGCCCACCAGAATCGCTTCGAAGGCCAGGCTGCCACGTTGCTCGAAAACGAAATTGGAGCGTTGCGGATTCAAGAGGCGTATCCTTTAGCCAGTGGGGACTGGGCTCCCTTGATTGCAGAAGTATTGAAAGCTCAACGTGCGGGAGTACCTGTTCCAACGATCGCAGCAAGGTTTCATAACGCGCTCGTGAACTGGATTATTGAGGTTGCCGCGAGCGTTGGCTTGAAAGATGTTGTGTTGAGCGGCGGCGTCTTTCAAAACCGTTATCTGACAGAAAGGTCAGCGACAGCCCTTGAGTCGCGAGGTTTTGTCGTTCACACGCATCGCCAAGTTCCACCCAATGATGGCGGAATCGCACTAGGCCAGGCGGTCATGGCAGGGAAACTTTGAAACCTTGAAACTTTGAAACTTGGTTTTGCCGAGGTTTTCTCATGTGTCTCGCAGTTCCCGGCAAGGTCGTCGAAATCATCGACGCCGGCGATATCGCCTTCCGCCGCGCCAAGGTAGACTTTGGCGGCATCCGCAAAGAGATCAGCCTGGCGTACACACCGGAGGCCGAGATCGGCAAATACGTACTCGTCCACGTCGGGTTTGCCATCAGCGTGATCGACGAAGAGGAAGCCCAACGCGTCTTCGAATACCTCAAGCAGATGGCCAATATAGAAGAGGAACTCGGTGAAGTTCGTCAGTGAATATCGCGACCCGAAAGCCGCCGAGCGACTCGCGGCGGCGATCCGGCAAAAGGTCACCCGCCCGTGGACCATCATGGAAGTCTGCGGCGGCCAGACTCACACCATCGTCAAGAGCGGCCTCGAGGACCTGCTTCCGAAAGAAATCACTCTGGTGCACGGTCCCGGCTGTCCGGTTTGTGTAACGCCGATGGAGTTGATTGACAAGGCGGTTGCGATTGCCAAGCGTCCCGATGCGATCTTTTGTTCCTTCGGAGATATGCTCCGCGTCCCGGGATCCACCAAGAGCCTCTTCGACGTAAAGGCAGAAGGTGCCGACGTCCGAATCGTGTACTCACCATTGGATGCGCTGAAGCTTGCGAAGCAGAATCCCGACAAGCAGGTCGTCTTCTTCGCCGTCGGTTTCGAAACCACGGCCCCAGCAAACGCGATGGCAGCATGGCAAGCGGATCACGACGGCATTGAGAACTTCTCACTGCTTGTATCGCACGTGCTGGTTCCTCCCGCGATGGAGGCCTTGCTGTCGTCTTCTAACTGCGTCGTTCAAGGATTTCTCGCTGCCGGGCATGTTTGCACGATCATGGGATTGGAAGAATATTTTCCAATCGCCGAAAAGTACGAGGTCCCGATTGTTGTGACCGGATTCGAGCCACTCGATCTTCTCGAAGGCATCTACATGACGCTGTGCCAGCTCGAAGAGGGACGGCACAATGTTGAAAATCAATATGTGCGCGCCGTTCGCCGGGAAGGGAACAGGCCAGCACAGAAGTCAATCGCAGAGGTATTTGAAATTGCTCCTCGCCAATGGAGAGGCCTCGGCGAAATCCCGGCCAGCGGCTTCCAGCTCAAAGGACGCTTTCAGAAATACGATGCCAACCGGCGGTTTCCGTTCAGCGGCGAACCGGCCAAAGAGTCACCCGAGTGCATTAGCGGACTGATTCTCCAAGGCATCAAAAAGCCTCACGAGTGCGCGGCATTTGCCGTGAAGTGCACACCCGAGAACCCACTGGGCGCCCCCATGGTATCGTCGGAAGGCGCATGTGCGGCCTACTATCACTATGGCAGACGCCAAAACCACCTCGTTCAACCTGAGCTGTCCAGTCCCACGAGTCGCTGACGATCGCATCGTCCTGGCGCATGGTGGCGGTGGCCGCCTCACTCACCAACTCATCGAAAAGATTTGCATTCCGGCCTTCGGCAATCCCATGCTCGAGCAGCGCCACGATGGCGCCGTTGTCCCGGTCAATGGATCGCGTCTCGCCTTCACAACAGATTCCTTCGTTGTGCGCCCGCTGATTTTTCCCGGAGGAAACATCGGCGACCTCGCAATCAACGGCACTGTCAACGACCTCGCCATGTGTGGCGCCCGCCCTCTTTATTTGAGCGCCGGGTTCATCCTCGAAGAAGGCCTCGAGATGGAAACGCTGCGCACGGTTGTGATGTCGATGCAGCAGGCCGCGGCGAAGGCAAACGTGAAGTTGGTGACGGGTGACACAAAGGTCGTCGACAAGGGCAAGGGGGACGGAGTCTTCATCAACACGTCAGGCATCGGAGTGATCGAGGCAAACGTTGCAACCGAAATCGCTCCCGCCGCAGTGCAACCCGGAGATGCCGTTATCGTGAGTGGCGATCTTGGTCGCCACGGCATTGCAATTCTCTCTGTTCGCGAAGGCCTCGAATTTGAATCGCCAATCCTTACCGATTGCGCCAATGTATGGCCGTCGGTGCAAGCGCTACTGAATGCCGGAATCGAAGTTCATTGCTTGCGCGATCTTACTCGCGGCGGCCTGGCGACGACGCTGAACGAAATTGCTTTTGATCGGAATGTTTGCGTCAAGCTTGAAGAATCTTTGATTCCGGTCGATGAAGTGGTGCAGGGCGCGTGCGAGATCCTTGGCCTCGATCCTCTCTATGTCGCGAACGAAGGACGCTTCGCGGCGTTCGTCCCGGTAGATCAAGCTGACGCCGCATTAGAAGAGATGAAAAAAGTTGAAGTATCCCAAGGAGCCGCTCGAGTCGGCAAAGTGGAAGAGGGCCCCGGTCGCACCGTAGTTCTGCAGAGCCGCATCGGTGGGAACCGAGTAGTCGATATGCTCAGTGGCGAACAGTTGCCGAGAATTTGTTAGCTAACCAAACCGCTGTCGTCCTGAGTGACAGCGAAGCCATAGCGAGGGACCGAACGAGAGCAGAACACTTAGCTGCCATGGACGCGTGTGCACCGGAAGCTTGCAGCAGTTACACGTCCCATTTACCTCAAACCAATTGGGACATCAGAATGAGATCGGGTTGGAAGGTCGAAACTCCTACCCCTCCCACGGATTGACCAGCCTCACCCCGCATTCCTCGAACACGTACGGGTTGCGTGTGGCCAGCGTGGCTCCGTGCATACGCGTGATCGCCGCGATCTGCGCATCGAATTCTCCGATTGGTTTTCCCTGCCGACGGCGAGACGACGCGATCTGGGAGAATGCGCGTGTTGCCCTGTCCTCGAAGGTTAAAATGCGATCAGCGAACACGGTGTCGAACATTCTTTCGGCCCCGACCCGAACTGCATCGCGACGTCTACTGGTGGAAATGAGTTCGATGCCGTAAAGAATCTCTGCCATCGTCACAGCCGTGATGTGCAAGTCTTCCGCAGCCTGACTCCTGAACCAGCGCAGTACGCGAGTGTCCGGCGCGGCCCGCATCAGTTCTAAAACTACGTTGGTATCGAGAATAATCATCGGAGCGATCTGAAATCTTCAGGTTGAAGTCAGACATCTGAAATCTGAAGATTCATTCTCTTTCCGCTAGCCATTCTGGCTCGCGTATCGCCTCGCGTGGAAGTCGTTCGAGTTCCACTCCACCCATGCGGCTGAAGATTTCATGAATACGTTCGGCAAGATTTGTTTTCTTCTGCGGAGTCCGGGCAAGCGCCGTTTTCAAGATCTCGCGGGCCTCCTGCTCCATCGACCGCCCATTTATGGCAGCACGGATTTTCAGCTTGCGCTTGGTGGCCTCTTCCAAATTTCGAATGGTGATATTCGCCATGCTATCAATGATATCATTGCTGGCAATGAATGCATTCTAGAATCGTCCGTGCCTCTGCCTGGCTCGTAATGTACCGTTATCGGTACTGTTTCAGAATTTTGCGATCCGGCGTATCTCATTGATTCGAAGCAAGCTATACCCATCGTGACCCAAATCACCCCCAGCGGTGAGAATTATCACTGCCATATTTGGGAACAGTCCGAGAATAGACAGCGGCATAATGCGTTTACGTTGTACCGACGGAGGTAGCAACCATGTCCGTGATGACACCCCCGGGAATCAAAGTTCCAGGGGACTACATTGAATCCGTGATGATCAGTGTGAAAGCCAAAAACCCCGCCGAGCCCGAGTTCCACCAGGCGGTGCAGGAAGTGTTCGACTCTCTCAGGTTAGTCCTCTCAAAGCATCCCGAGTATCAATCGGCGCGCCTGCTCGAGCGCATTGTCGAGCCCGAGCGCGTCCTCATGTTCCGCGTCCCGTGGTTCGATGACCAAGGAAACATTCAGGTCAACCGCGGATTCCGCATCGAGATGAACAGCGCCATTGGCCCCTACAAGGGCGGACTGCGCTTCCATCCCAGCGTGAACCTCGGCATCCTCAAATTCCTCGCGTTTGAACAAGTATTCAAGAACTCGCTCACCACGCTGCCCATGGGTGGCGGCAAGGGCGGCAGCGACTTCGATCCCAAGGGCAAGAGTGACAACGAGGTGATGCGCTTCTGCCAGAGCTTCATGACCGAACTGCAACGCCACATCGGCCCCGACACCGACGTCCCGGCCGGCGACATCGGCGTCGGCGGCCGCGAGATCGGCTTCTTGTTCGGACAATACAAGCGGCTGCGGAACGAATTCACGGGTGTCCTCACAGGCAAAGGCCTGGGATGGGGAGGCTCGCTGATTCGTCCGGAAGCCACTGGCTATGGATGCGTCTACTTCGCGCAGGAAATGCTGAAGACCAAGAAAGAAACCTTCGATGGCAAGCTCTGCCTCGTCTCTGGCAGCGGCAACGTCTCGCAATACACCATCGAGAAGCTGCTCGATCTCGGGGCGAAGCCGGTCACTTGCTCCGACTCGAACGGTGTGATCTACGATCCCGATGGAATCGACCGCGACAAGCTGGCTTGGGTGATGGAACTGAAGAACGTAAAGCGTGGACGCATCCGCGACTATGCTGACAAGTTCAAGAAAGCCATCTTCATGCCTACCGACATTAAGCTGGAGCACAATCCGCTGTGGAACATCAAGGCCGATTGCGCATTCCCGAGCGCGACGCAGAACGAAATCACCGCAAAAGACGCGGCGAACCTGCTCAAGAACGGGATCAAGCTGGTGGCCGAGGGCGCGAACATGCCGTCCACGCTCGAAGCGACCAAGATGTTCCTCGATGCCAAGATCCTGTACGGACCGGCCAAGGCTGCCAATGCTGGTGGCGTGGCGACGTCCGGCCTCGAAATGGCCCAGAACAGCGCTCGTCTGAGCTGGACCCGCGAAGAGGTCGACGACCGTCTGCACAAGATCATGGTCGCCATTCACAAGAACTGCTTCGAAACGGCCGAGAAGTACGGCACGCCCGGCAATCTCGTGAACGGCGCCAACATCGGCGGCTTCCTGAAGGTAGCCAACGCGATGCTGGACCAGGGTTTGGTGTAGTTGGGCTTTTTTGTGAAAATAGAAAGAGAAGTGGGTGCCCCAGGTCTCGCTGATTTTGCGAGACCTGGGATTCCATTTTGTTGGCAGATATTCCTACGATGACGATGATTGTCCGGAAACATCGCACCAAGCTCCTAGTCTTGTTCTTCGGCACGGTCATATTTGCTGTTTTCTGCCTGCTCTATTCGATCCGCTTGAATCGTTGCGTGTTGTACTACTACGGAGCATCCCCGGAAGAGGTTCCACAAGGGACAGCAATCGCTATTCTGAATCCGCTTCGCAATCGAAAGGACGAGACGAATGCACAATGGCTGATTCGCGACCTCAGAACCGACAAATGCGAAGAAATCGCACGCGAACGCCTGGCCGCTGACCCAGTGCGAATCTGCAGTGTAATGCGCGGTAATACCCAAGCGTCGCTTATCTGGCTCGATCCGGAAAGCGACACGATGAGCGGACGAACTCGTAGACTGATTTACGACCTACCAGACAGAAAAGTGAGACTCGTCGTCTACTTTGCTCCCGATGAAGATGGGTGGGGAGTAAGGACGGCGTCAATCGCCCAGTAACTAGATTCAAAGGCTCGTGGTCTGGATCCCACAGACCTCCCCTGTCTCGCAACACCGACGAGACAGGGGGCACCCCAATTTGTGTTCGATTTCGCTTCGGCTAGTCGATTTCGTCAAGACCTCTAGGTTGGGAATTTTGAGGTCGAACCGTCATCACCAGAATGTCCGTGTCGTTGATCTTTACAGGCCCCTTCTCTCTCGATAGATACCAACGAAAACTGCTCCAGGGCCACTGCTCGGGCGAACCGACCAGACCGCGCGTTACCGGATTGCTATGAATGTAACGCAGCTTCTCGATGCGCTTCTTCTCCGTCCAAACATTGAAGTCATAGAACCGTACCTGCCAGAACCGGTGCGGATCCACAGCAGAATATGGGGTGCGCCAGGTCTCGCTGGTGTTGCGAGATCTGGGAACTCCGTCACCATCCAAACTCCGGACGAAACCGAGCTTGAGTGCTTGAATCGCGGTTGACAGTGTTGCTCTCTGTGGCTCACTGACCAACAGGTGTACGTGTTCTGGCATCACGACGTAGCCGAGGACAACGAGACGATACCGACGACGGACCCTTTCGAGTATCTCCAGCAAGAGATCGCATCGAACCGGATAGTCCAGCAGTGGCTGGCGCTGATAGCAGCTGAAAGTCACGAAATGGAGATCGCGTCCACCGTAGAACCGGTGCGGATGACCTTGCATGGTTGAAGACTACGTCATGGGAGAACAAAATGTCTGTGACGGGTGATCATTCCCGCTGTGAATATTCCCATGTCTCGCAAAAACAGCGAGACATGGGGCACCCCACATTTACGGGCGGCGCGGCCGGGTTCATTGTGTCGCGCTTCCGCTGCTCGCCGATCCACCGAAATCGTATCCCTCCCGCATCGCCTGACGGAATTTCTCCCGCTCCTCAGGTGTCATCTTCCTGCAGCGGCCTTGCCAGCGACGGCCGGGGCCGAATCCGCGGTGACCTCCGTGGTGACCAAACAGGATGCGGCATAAGGCCAGCAGTCCAAGCGCTTGCCAGAATGACAGCATCCGCCACCCAAACAGCGGCGGCAGCAACCAATTCCACAGACGCATCACAACTTCGCCACCGATAAACAGAAACAGCGGAATCGCGATAATTGCTGCTGGAACAATCCAATACCATCTCCGTCTCATAAGCTCTCCCTTACTCACCTCGAAAACTCGTCGTACACACGCTGCAAGCGTTCACGTAGATGCAGCACGGCATACCGTTTGCGCGCGAGAAGCGTGTTCAAACTCGTGCCCGTCTGCTTCGCCATCTCCTTGAAACTTCGCCCTTCCAACTCGTGGGCCACAAACACGTCGCGCTGTTCCTTTGGCAACTCACTCAGAGCGCGTTGCAGTTCATTCAACAACACATTGCGTGCGAAGACCGCGTCCGGCCTATCCTCGGGCGAAGGCAGCAGGTCTTCAAACGGCAAGCTTTCTTCATCATCACTAGCCTCAAGGTCGCTGAAGTTCTCCGGTTCCTTCTTGCGAAACACATCGGTGATGCGATTGCGCGCCACACGAAACAGCCAGCCCGTGACGTGCTCGATCGGCATCAGCAGTCGGTTCGCTTCCACCAGTCGGTAAAAAACGTCCTGCAAAATGTCTTCCGCGTCGCCGGGATCGGGCACATGCCGCCGGATGAAGTTGAGCAGCCGGGATCGCTCCCGCTTCACCACCTCGGAGATGCGCCGGTCTTCTTCGCGTAAGATCTGTTCGCGTGCCATGCGCTCAAGTGCCGTGGAGACCGGGCTTGCCGCTTCGTTCAACCACTTCTGTAGACGAATGAGGGCGTGCGGATATTGTAGGTCGGTAAGTCAGTGAGGGGTTTGCTCTTGCTGGCTCTCCTGCGGCACAGGTACGTAAGCCCGGCGGTAGCGCAGTCGCACGCCTTTGTAGCGGGACTTGGCCGCATCGGTGAATTTCACTACGAGCTTGTGGCGTTTGCCATCCAGGACGGTCGGCTGAAAGCCGAGTTCATAACGAAAATGCAATTGCTGCAGAATCTGTTGGAGCCCAGCGCCGTAGCCGTCTGGTGTGACGTCGAGATATTCTCCGCCAGTCTCGGAGGCGATGTAGTGCGCCACCTGCCGCTGCTCGCCGGGAAGCCACCAGATGTGCGGAGAACGTTGATCTCTCAGCCCGAACGCGACCGCTGAGGTCTCCAGTAGTTCGCCGATGAAGTGATCGGCCTCTGATCGCGGCATGCCGCTCCAGTCTCCATAGAGAAAAATAATGACTGGCACCGGCTCGGGTTTCGATGATCGCGTTGCGTCGACAATGAGCTGCAGAGTTTTTTGCAACGCCAACTCGCCGGTGCGATCGTGATTACCCGGATTGGGCGAAACAATTAGAACCTGTTCTGCCGCAGCGGTCGCGTCGCCGATATTCGTCGTCGGCTGCAAATCGAGTTGCGCATCGCCGTTATCGCACCAGTGTGCGACGCCGATCGTGTCCTTTTTTTCCATGTTCGCTAGCGCGGAAGCAAAGCGATTCATCTGGCCTGCGAAGTAGCCCGAGCCCTGCGCCTCCCAGTTCGGCATGCGACATTGCATGACAATCCATAACGCAAGGGGACGAGTTGTCGATTGAGTGCCAGTGTCGAAGGTTTTGATCGGCACCGCAGAACCGTCATCAAGAAGTTGGAAGTCTTCACGTTGCAGATTCTTTTCGGGGAGGCCGTTTTTCAACGCGACGACGTCGACCAGCACGAGGCTGGTGGAAGTACGAATAGTGACCTCGGGTTGCTGCGCCGCACCTGGCTTGGGACAGAAAGCGTTGGCGGCCAGCACAGCCGCGCATAAAATCGCAGCTGGCTGTGGACATCGGATTTTAGCGGCATTCCGCATGGGCTGTTCACGCTTCGGTCGTTTGCTGATGCTGAGTGGGCATTGCCTTCGTATAGGTTGAAACGAGCAGCCGCTTCCCGCGCTTGGTGAATTTCACGCGAACCAACCAGTAAATCAACAAGGGCAGCGGGAGGATCGCCAATGGAGCAAGGATGTACTGCTTGCGGATCGCTGGCGGGAAGACCTGCTGTTGTCCCAGGAAGAACGAGCCTGTAGCGATGAAGAGGCCAAAGCACATTCGCCAAAGGTGACGTACCAGCCGGGGAGTGCCTGAGATACCTCCGCGCACCAGCATGCGAATGTCGCCGGATGCGGCGAGCAGCGGAATGGTCCCCATAAAGAAGTACATGCCGATGGGAACGCCGGGTTGTTGGGCGGACAACCCCTTCACCACGCGGATACCAAGAATCCAGAGACCAAGACCCAGAGCGAGTGCGAGCACAAGCGCACCCCAGTCGAAGACACCTGCCCGTTGATCTCTTTTTCTCCCCGCCAGCCATGCTGTCGAGATCAGGTAGAAAGTCAGAATGCCGCCGAACACGTTGTTCATCTGATGCTTGAGAACAGCCAGATAGGTGGCGCATGCTCCCATGATGAGCATGGAAATGACGAATACCTTCCCTGCGGTGCGATGCCCTTGCGAACCTTTGCTATAGAACATCGCGACCACGCCCGAGAGCAAGCCGACAATTCCACCAGTGATGTGGAGTATAAGCAGCGGAAGTCTCATGTTCAGCTCATCCCCAGTCCTGTTCGCAAGAGCCCCACCGCATAGACGGACGAAAACCGAGAAAATTACAGCGACTGAAAGGATAATGCTGAAACTGTTCTGGCAGTCACCAGTAAGTGCGCTTAGTCACCCAAGTGGGTGATCCCTCGACGTCGATTCCTGCGAGCAGACGAGTATGATTAGCTGACAATAGCTGATGATTTCGCGTCCCATCACCGAGCCGATTCTCGACGCCGAGGAACGCTTCGAAGGCTTCGAGAACCTGATGCCGTTTCGAATCCAGAACATCCTTCTGGTCTCGAGCCTCTACGATTCATTCATACTGCGCGAAGATGGACGGCTCAATGAACTGCTCATCGACGAATCGCTCGAACTGAATCTCAGGCAGATTCCGAGCATTACCCACGTTTCAAGCTGTGCCGAAGCACTCGACTTAGCCAAGGCGAATCCACAATTCAACCTGATCGTGACCAATTTGACGGTCGGCGACACCAACGCTGCTGATCTTGCCCGTAAGGTGCGCGAAGCGGGCCTTGACGTGCCTGTGGTCGTGCTCGGCTACGACTATCGCGAAATCAAGAATTTCGTTGCCCGCAATCCGGTAACGGACGTCGACCGCGTGTTCCTCTGGCAAGGAACCGCCCGTATCCTGATTGCAATCGTTAAGTACATTGAAGATAAATTCAACGTGCTCCACGATACGCGTGCTATGGGCGTCCCCGTGTTGCTCGTCGTAGAAGACAACATCCGCTATTACTCGTCATTCCTTCCGGTGATCTATACCGAACTCATCAAGCAGTCGCGGCGTGTGATTCAGGAAGGCATCAACGTGGCGCACAAGTTGGTCCGCATGCAGGCGCGCCCGAAGATTCTGCTCAGCTCGAATTTCGAAGAAGCCGCTGAGCTCGTTCAGAAATATCGCGACTACATCTTTGGCTTAGTGTCTGATGTGGAGTTCCCCTGGGACGGCAAGCTCAGTCCCGAGGCCGGATTTGAACTCTCACGCATGGTCAAGAGTCTGGCTCCAGATGTTCCTGTCGTTCTGCAAACCAGCCGAACGGAGTTTCGTCCGCGAGCACACGCCGAAGGCTATTCTTTTCTACGCAAGCGGTCACCGACACTGATGAAAGATTTGCGGCGCATTTTGACCGATCAATTCGGCTTCGGAGACTTTGTCTTTCGCATGCCCGATCAAGCCGAAGTCGGTCACGCGAAAGATCTGAATGAACTGGAGGAGATGCTCCAGACCATTCCAGCCGATAGCCTGATGTACCACGCGCAGCGCAACCACTTTTCCCATTGGCTGATGGCACGAACGGAATTTGCGCTCGCGGCGAAGCTACGTCCGCGAAAGGTTTCAGACTTCAACGGTCCCGAACATCTTCGCCGCGATCTGATTGCGTCGATCAACGACTATCGTTGTGAGCAAAACGAAGTGCTCATTGGCGACTTCAGGGGCGACACGTTTAAACCATCGCAGGCCAGCTTTCTGCGCATCGGTTCGGGATCGTTGGGAGGGAAGGCCCGAGGCCTCGCCTTTGTCCGTCACCTGCTACGCACGCGGCGCATTGTGAAGCGCTTCCCTGGCATCCGGATCGCGGTTCCTCCCGCAGTCGTTATTGCAACCGACATGTTCGATCAGTTTCTGGCGGAGAACAACCTCAGTGATTTCGCCCTGCATTGTGATGATGACAGCGAAATCCAGCAAAGATTTCTGGATTCGTCGTTGCCTGCGACCCTCACGGACAATCTAAAGGCGTTCCTTGAGGAAGTCCGTTATCCGCTCGCGGTCCGGTCTTCCAGCCTGCTGGAAGACTCGCAGTACCAGCCGTTCACCGGTGTATACGAAACGTTCATGCTGGGGAACCAGCAACCCGATTTGCAGGTTCGGCTCGACGAACTTTCAGAGGCGATCAAGCGAATCTACGCCTCAACTTTCAGCCAGCACGCCAAGGCATACGTGCGTGCGACGCCGTATCGGCTGGAAGAAGAAAAAATGGCTGTCATCTTGCAACAGGTCGTCGGCGCCCTGCACGGTCCGCGCTTTTATCCGGATTTCTCCGGCGTGGTCCGGTCGCACAACTTTTATCCGGTTGAGCCGATGACCTATTCGGATGGAATCGCGGCCGTTGCGCTCGGTCTGGGACGAACAGTAGTCGATGGCGGCAAGTGCATCAGCTTCTGTCCAAGATATCCACGGAACCTCTTGCAGTTTTCGTCAGTAGAAGACATCCTCTCTAACACCCAGACCGAATTCTGTGCTCTCGAACTCGATGGCGTGGCGAACGGAACCGGGCCCGGCCACTTGCGCGAAGCGCGGTACGGCCTCGACGTTGCCGAGGCAGACGGTACTCTGCATGCGGTCGCGTCAACTTACTCTCCTGAGAACGAAGCCGTCTACGACGGACTGAGCCGCGCAGGGCCGCGGGTGGTCACATTCGCCCCTATGCTCAAACATGGTCTCTTTCCGATTGCTTCCATCCTTGATGTCCTCGTTCGCGCCGGCGAAGATGCGCTCGGAAACCCCGTGGAGATCGAATTTGCAGTACGGTTGCCCCGCGGAGAAGAGCCGGCAGAATTTGGATTTCTGCAAATCCGGCCCCTCACGCTCGCTCGCGATCACCAGGATCTTGCCATCACGAACCTGGTTCCATCCCAACTCGTCTGTCATAGCACCAAGGTCCTCGGCAACGGACGCATCGAGAATCTCTGCGATATTGTGGTCGTCGACTCGCATCGATTTGAACGCAGTCGCAGTCCACAGGTGGCGCACGCCGTGGCCCACTTCAACGCGACACTCAGCACCGAGAACCGGCCGTATCTGCTGATCGGTGTAGGACGTTGGGGATCCAATGACCCATGGCTCGGCATCCCGGTCGAGTGGGACGAGATTTCTGGCGCCCGTGTAATTGTCGAAGCAGGTTTCCGCGACTTCCGCGTGACTCCTTCGCAGGGAAGTCATTTCTTCCAGAACCTCACGGCATTCCAGGTCGGATATTTCACCGTGAATCCGGACGCCGGCGAGGGTTCTCTCGACTGGCAATGGCTGGCCGAACAACCCGCCGTGAATGAACGTGAGTGCGTGCGTCACCTGCAATTGAGTGAACCGCTAAAGATTGTCATGAACAGCCGCACCAGTCAGGGCGTGATTTTCAAGCCAGAATTGAAATGAAAAAGGACCCCGAACTTCCGGGGTCCTGTGAAATGAAAGCGCTAGGTTCTAGTGGACTTTGTAGCCGCCGACGAAGTCTTGCGAGAATCGGCCGTTGCGCGTATCCATCCACGAGGCATAGAGGGTGCTTCCAGCAATCGTGTTGCCGGTATAGTCGCCCATGAAGCCCCCGCCGAAGCCGTCATTATCCGGATTCGACATGACGCTGGTCAGCTTCTTATTCAACGGGAAACTGGCGCCGCCATTAGTCGAACCGCCAAGGAAGGCGTCGTAGAGCAGGTTGTTAGGATCGTTGCGACGGTCGAGCCAGGTCGCGCCGATCGCGCCGTTTGAGGCCACGTTAATCCATGGGAAGAACTGATCGTGAGTGGCCGACGAAGGTGCTACTGGTACGCCAGCGCTCCAGGTCGTTCCGCCATTCGTGGAACGGCTGACGAATACCTTCATCTGTGTTCCGGTCCAAGTGTAATAAACCACGTACAGATGGCCGGCGTTGGCGCCAGTGCTGTTGTCGATCGCGATGACGGGAATGTCAGAAACCCGCTCAAAGGTATTCGGTAAGCAGCCATAGAACGCGCCGCAGGTGTCGGGAGCCAGAGTTGGTGTGGCGATCGTAACTGGGCTGGACCAGGTGTTGCCGCCATCGGTTGATTTCGAAACGAGGAATTTGGAGACTGTGCCACCGCAATCACCGGTTGAGCCGGTTGCCGGGCAACGGAGCCACGAGACGTAGACCGTTCCGTCCTTGCCGATTGCGAGATCGCTGAACTGGTCGACCGAAGTCGGGAAGATCTGTTTTGTATCGACCACCTTGGTCACCCAAGTCTTGTTGTGATCGCATGAGTGCGACACGCTGATCTCACTATTGGAACTGGCGTCGAACTGAGTATTCGAGATGTACAGGCAGTTGACACCCGGGCTGGTGGGGCTGGTGTCGACCTCCAGCCATCCCTTATCGGTAGTGCCTCCGCTCAGGGTCGGAACCGCCGCTACCACAGGTGTACCCCAAGAAGTTCCATTGTTGGTTGAGGTGGAAACCACGATCACTTGTCCCGGAGGACCAGCTTGAATTCCCCCGGCAAAGGTATTACCCAAACGGTCGTAACCTACCATCGGGTCGCCAAGCCCTGACCCGCCGGATATTGCCGGCAGACATGTGCGCGTCCAGGTTGATCCGCCATCGCTGGAGGCGTAGAAACCCTGAAGCGTAACCCCGCAGCTGTAATCGTTTGCGCCCGTGAGCAATTGAGACGCATTACGTGGGTTCGAAGCAATGGGATCTTCGTTGGCGATGTTGACTCCCGCGGACGCCTGGACGTTGGGCAGAACGCAGGGAACTGGCGAACAAGTTAGAGCTGGCAGCATCCCATAGGCCTGAGAAGAAGTGGGCAGTTGTAGTGCACCGCTCTGGATCGCTCTCCCTACAAGAACTGAGGTCGATTCAGGGGTGTTCGGCAGAATAAGAGGTGTTTGGGCACTTGCAATGGCACAAAGCGCGAAAGCAACTGTCAAGCAGACGCACGCTAGCGCTTGACCTCGTAGCTGGTGTGATTCTCGCATGAATCCTCCTGGGAGTTTTTTGTGAACGAAGATTTGTGAACAGGGATTTTCAGAGATGCCTCAACGGCGGTCACAGAGTATACACCGGTTTGTGGAGCAGAAAGTGAGTGTCCACCCGATTTTTCGATTCACCGGATTAGAGCGTTGGTCGGAGGGTAAAGGATTTTGCACTCGGTAGTGTCCGAAAGTAATCTCACCCGCGCTCTTGTCCGGACTACCCGCACAGCCGAATGTGATGCTAATCACAGCCCTTGCCTGTGACCGCCGACACAATGGAAGAGGTCAGGAAGTTCATTGCGTGTAGCACGGAGCTGCCTGTGTTCAAGATCATTCACGCACAATTCCTTGCGCCTGGCATCAAGCGGTTTGTGATCGAAGCGCCGCGCATCGCGCGGAAGCAACGGCCCGGGCAGTTTGTCATCCTGCGCATCTACGAAGAGGGCGAGCGGATTCCGGTCACTATCGAGAACTCAGATCCCGAAAAGGGCACCATCAACATCGTGGTCCAATCGGCCGGCAAAACGACGAACCTGCTGAACTCGCTCGGCACCGGAGATTCGATTCTCGACGTGGTCGGCCCATTAGGGAAACCGTCCGAGATCGTGAACTACGGCACAGCGGTGGTGGTGGGTGGCGGCGTTGGGACCGCCATGGCCTATCCGACAGCGGCGGCATTAAAGCGTGCAGGGAATCGCGTACTGTCGATCGTGGGTGCGCGGAATAAAGAACTCGTGATCCTCGAGCATGAAATGCGCGCTGTAAGCGATGTCCTCATGATTACCACGGACGATGGCAGCTATGCTGACAAAGGATTCGTTACTGACAAGCTCCGTCAATTGATTGAGAACGGAACGAAGATCGACCTCGTGGTGGCAGTCGGCCCGATTGTCATGATGAAAGCTGTTTCGGAGTTAACCCGAAAAGAGAATATCCACACTGTTGTAAGCCTGAATCCCATCATGATCGATGGCACCGGCATGTGTGGCGGTTGCCGCGTTCTGATCGATGGCAAGAGCGAGTTCGCTTGCGTCGATGGTCCGGAGTTCGATGGTCACAGAGTGAACTTCGAAGTACTGGTGCAGCGCAATTCGATGTATCGCTCAGCCGAACAGCAATCAATGAAAGGATACAAGCGCAGCCTGGAGTCCGGTCACGTCTGCGTCGGTGCCTCTTCGTCGGCGCCAGGAGAACAACGATGAGCCCGGCCGCGAGCAAATCGAAAAATCCACTACCGCCGAAAGATCGCATCAAGGTTCCGCGCCAATTGATGCCGGAGCAACCCCCCCAGGTCCGAGCCCACAACTTCGAAGAGGTCAATCTCGGTTACAACGCTGAGTTAGCGCAGCAGGAGGCGCTCCGCTGTTTGGAGTGTGCGAAGCCGACCTGCACGGAGAATTGCCCGGTCGGCATCGACGTCAAGGAGTTTGTGCAACGCATCGTGATTGGTGATTTTCTCGGCGCGTCAGCCAAGATTCGCGACGCCAATGTGCTACCCGCAATCACAGGTCGCGTCTGCCCACAGGAAGACCAGTGCGAAGGAAAGTGTTTGCTCTCAAAGAAGGTGAAACCACTGGGCATCGGATACCTTGAGCGCTTCGTGGCCGACTACGAGCAGCGGATGGGGACTTTCGTCGTTCCTAATGCAGAGCCTACCGGAAAGAAAGTCGCAATCGTTGGCAGCGGACCTTCTGGGCTTACAGTCGCTGGCGATCTGATCCAGAAGGGCCACAAGGTCCGCGTGTTTGAGGCGCTGCACGAGATCGGAGGCGTGCTGGTTTACGGCATTCCCGAGTTTCGTCTGCCCAAGCAGATTGTGCGCGAACAGATCGACTACATGCGGAGGATGGGTGTTGAGTTCGAAACGGATGTAGTCGTTGGCCGCACGGTGACCATCGACGAACTTATCGAAGAAGAAGGTTACGACGCAGTCTTTATCGGCACCGGCGCAGGCCTGCCGCAATTCATGAATATTCCCGGAGAGCACCTGAATGGCGTCTACTCGGCGAACGAGTTCTTGACGCGCATCAATTTGATGAAGGCATACAAGTTCCCTGGGTACGACGAGCCCATGCTCGATCTGCACGGAAAGCACGTTGCGGTAATCGGCGGTGGGAATACGGCTCTGGATGCGATTCGTTCTGCTTTGCGCCTGGGTGCTGAAAAGGCGCATGTCCTCTATAGACGCAGCGAGGCTGAGATGCCGGCTCGCGCTGAAGAAGTCCATCACGCCCAACAAGAGGGCATCGACTTCCAGATGCTGACTGCCCCGGTCGAGTTCTTATCTGACGGGAAGGGCTGGCTGAGTGCAGCCCGCTGCGTGCGCATGGAACTCGGCGAACCTGACGCCTCCGGACGCCGCCGCCCGGTGCCTAAACAAGGATCGGAATTCGATCTACCGCTGTCGGTAGCCGTCATTGCGATCGGAACCAGCGCGAATCCGATCGTTCAAGGCACCACACCTGGTCTTGGCACGAACAAGCGAGGTTATATTCAGGCCAGCGAAGAAACGCAACGCACCACGCGTAAGGGAGTCTTCGCAGGGGGGGACATTGTTACCGGAAGCGCAACGGTCAGTCTGGCAATGGGTGCGGGACGCCGCGCGGCCAAGTCGATTCACGAGTATTTGACGACGGGAGTGTGGTGAGGGTACCGTCCAGGTTTCTACAACAGCGCTGTCATCCTGATGCCGCGGGTACTTTGCGCGGCGTGGGACCTACGCATTTTGTCCGGCGGCGCCTATGTCGCCTGCAAAATGCATAAGTCCGTCGGCCAGCACGAAGCGCAATGATCAGAATGACAACCTGAGGTCGCTGCCACCGAGACGTATGTTTAGCCCTTGCGGGCCACGAATCGCAAGCGCATGTAGTCGGCGGTCCAGCGGCCGTGCTCGTCACAGAGTACAGGTCTTAACGTCTCGGTAGCTTCCTCCAGATAATCTCTTCGTTGGTCTTCCGGCAACGCAGCACAAAATGGGTTGGCGAAAGTTTGCAGCCATGCGAACATACCGGTCGGCAGCGGAGTAGGGCGCGGGATGAGTTGAACACTTTCCGCGATAAATCCCGCGCGCTCCAGTCGCTCCTTATAATCGTCCACCGTCGGGAAGTACCAGGGACAGATGCTGGCGGCATTCTTGACCCCGCGCCTTTCCAGGCCGACGATCAGTGCTACATTG